>Ga0114999_10000240_pt1 | contig 81032 bp, 83 predicted proteins | sample ArcticOcean_MG_C_3_FD_89820 | JGI IMG/M metagenome (GOLD analysis project Ga0114999, IMG submission 89820) | Marine microbial communities from western Arctic Ocean - ArcticOcean_MG_CB8_126 | ecosystem: Environmental > Aquatic > Marine > Oceanic | place: Arctic Ocean: Canada Basin | collected...
CACGATCACGATCACGATCACGATCACGGCACAGGCGATGGATACGGCGACACTGGCAGTCAGTGCGTCGGATCTGACGACCAGTGCAAGTGCTGGGGCGGCCTTGTCGGCCATCGACAGCGCGATCACGAGCGTGTCGGACAAGCTGGCGGCCCTGGGTTCGTCGGCCAAGCGGATTGAAGTTCAATCCCAGTTCACGTCACAACTCGTGGACATTCTAAAGGAAGGTGTCGGTAACCTTATTGACGCCAACCTCGCCGAGGAGAGTGCCACGCTGCAAGCTCTGCAGATTAAGCAGCAGTTTGGTGTTCAGGCCCTGTCGATTGCGAACGCTTCGCCGCAGAGCATTCTGGCGTTATTCCAGTAGAACTTTCGTTCCAACCCTAACAACCCGCTGGCGTTTATTCGCCAGCGGGTTTTTTAGTATTCGACATTTCAGCGATTTTTCCGAATACCTGAGCTTCGAGTACGTCGGCTGAGCCCACTTGCGCGCTCATTTGTATCGCTTCCCTCAGCGGTGCGATCATGTAAATGGTGTGAGGACGGTTGGGGTTAGGTGTTAGACCTATTGCCGATGCGTTGGGGGAATCGGTTCCGGTATTCAAATGGTCCCATTGAGAACCCCTTGGCTTCGAACATAAAGGTCTAATAACCCCTCAGGAGGACGGCATGTCTGGACGATGGACGATACGGCCCGAGGTATCGAATTGGGGGGATTTTGGGCCCGATGACGAATACGGACGACTCAATCTGCTCACCCGCGAAAAGGTTCTTCAGGGGATCGCCGAGGTCAAGGAAGGTCTTACGTTCTGCCTCAGCTTGCCGCTCAACATTCCGGGGGGCAACGTGCTCAATCCATTGCGCCATCCGCCGCATCTGACGGCCGTCCGCGAAGAGGGCGGCTATCCCATCGTCAGCGAGAACCCGATGCATACTGACATCATCCTCGATGAGATGATGCACCTCTACAGCCAGTATTCCAGCCAGTGGGATGCGCTGGCGCACATCGGATCACGGTTCGATGCCAATGGAGATGGCGAACCCGAACACGTCTATTACAACGGCCATAGCGCAGTGCCGGAACAGGGCATGGAAACCGATGACGGTCGTGTCGGCGCACAGGCGCTGGGGATCGAGAAGACCGCCGAATTCGGCCTCCAGGGGCGCGGCGTACTCATCGACCTGTACCATCACTACGGAGACGAACGGCAGCACATTACTTTCGATCAACTCATGCATGTCATCGAAGCAGACAACGTCGTCGTGGAGCAGGGAGATATGGTGTGCCTTCACACCGGTTCCGCACACAAGATTTTGGAGATGCAGGGAACTCCCGAGCCCCAAACGGCACGGTTCTCATGCCCGATTATCGACAGCACCGATAAGCGGACGCTCCAATGGGTCACGGAGACGGGTCTGGTCGCCCTGATCGCAGATCATCAGTCGATCGAGCCTGGCAATATTTACAACTTCATCGGAGACGACGACGGTGGGACGCCGGGACCGGCCCTGCCTCTGCATGAGCACTGCATCTTCAAACTGGGTGTTCATCTGGGAGAACTCTGGTATCTGACCGAGCTGGCCACCTGGCTCCGTGAGCACGGGCGCAACCGGTTTCTGCTGACGGCCCCGCCGTTGCGCATGCCGGGCGCCGCCGGCTCGCCGGTCACGCCGATTGCCACGGTGTAGTGTTGATCGTCGTGGATGCGCTAGATTCGAGCCTGCTATGGACTGGTCCTTCAACTTTCGAGGACTCGCAAGAGACCACTCTTTCTTAAGGAGCTAATCTGCATGACCGAAGCGCTGGATGCCTCGCCAATATTTAAACCCTACGTCCTCGGTGGACTGGAACTGCCCAATCGCATCGTCGTATCCCCGATGTGCCAGTATTCGGCAGATGAGGGTGTGCCCGACGATTGGCATCTTGTCCATCTGGGCTCCCGCGCCATTGGGGGCGCCGGCCTGATCATCGCCGAGATGTCGGGCGTATCGCCAATTGGCCGGATCTCACCTGGCTGCGCCGGCATGTATTCCGATCAACACGTCGAGGCCTGGCGGCGGATCACCGACTTTGTCCATCAACGTTCAGACGCGAAGATCGGCATTCAACTGGGGCATGCGGGCCGGAAGGCTTCGACGAAACCTTTGTGGATGGGACAGAATCAGCCATTGGACTCGGGAAACTGGGAGACCATCGCCCCGAGCGCCGAGTCCTACGGCGATGGCAACCAGGTCCCAAAGGCCATGGATCAGGGGATGATCGATGAAGTCGTTGCCCAATTCGGCAATGCCGCACAACGTACGGTCGATGCTGGGTTCGACATGATCGAGATCCACGGTGCTCACGGGTATCTGCTGTCGGGTTTCATGTCACCGGTCTCCAACAAGCGCAACGATGACTATGGGGGAGACCTGCCCAATCGGATGCGCTTTCCTCTGGAAGTTGTCGACTCCATTCGGTCGGTACTGCCAGGCCAGATGCCGCTCGGCGTACGTATATCCGCGACGGACGGGGTTGAAGGCGGTAACACCGATGACGATGCGGTGGGGATTTCCCGGATGTTCAAGGAACATGGCGTGAACTACATCACCGCATCCGCTGGTGGTATCACCGGCTGGTCGATGATCCCGCGCCCTGAACCTCTGGGTTATGTTCCATTCGCGCGGCGTATCAAGCATGAGGCCGGCATCGCGACAATGGCAGTCGGTAATATCAACACCGTCGAAGAGGTGGCTGGAATTCTGCAACGGGATGATGCCGACCTTGTGGCGCTCGCGCGCGGCCATCTGCGTGATTCGTATTGGGGCCTACACGCATCGCAGGAACTTGGGATGCGGGATGGTGGCTGGCCCAACCAATACGTCGCCGTGCCTCGGCAGGACTCGCTGTGGCGCAAGGATCGATCGGCCGCGGGAGAAAGTGCCTAGGTACGAAGCCGGTCCCCATCGGACCAATGGGCATGCCTGCCTGCAATCTACTTTAGGCGGTGGCGCTCGCAGAAAACTCGCGTGGACTAAACTATTTGAGCCTGCCTGACGCAAATGCTTGAGTCTCGCCCCTCTCAAGAATGGTTTCCAAATAGCGAAACGGGGACTGACTTGAATGAAAATTCAGCGGGATAAGGAAATAATGACAGAACAAGTTGTAATTGAGCGCCGGGACGGTGTGCATTGGATCACCATCAATCGGCCGGAACGGCGCAACGCGTTCCACGAAAGTGTGCTTGAAAATATCCGGGCCGCTGTACTCGAGGCGAATGATGATCCCGGCGCACGTGCGATCGTTCTTACTGGTGCTGGTGATAAGGCTTTCTGCGCCGGCGCAGATCTAAAGAGCGATAGTGAATTCGCCTCTCCGGTAAAACCGGATGTTGCGGCACCCAACAATCCCCTGACACAGCTTTTCCGGACATTTGAGACCTGCAATCTCCCAATCATCGCCCGGGTCAACGGTCATGTGTTGGCGGGCGGGATGGGTCTCTTGTGCGGTTGCGATCTGGCCATTGCTGTCGATACTGCGCGCTTCGGTGTCCCCGAGGTGAAAGTCGGATTGTTCCCGATGATGATCCTTGGATACATGCTGCGCCTGGTCCCAAAGCGAAAGCTTATGGAAATCTGCATGACCGGCGATCCCTTCACGGCCCAAGAAGCTCTGGAGATGGGTCTGGTGAATTACGTCGTACCGGCAGCGGAATTGGACGAAAAGATGGATTGGCTGCTCGGACGGATCCTCGCACACTCGCCCACGGCGATCCGGCATGGCAAGAATGCCGTTCATGCGGTGCAGGATATGCCGTTGATGCAAGCCTTCGCCTTTGCCGAGGCAAACGTTGCCCGCATGTCCATGACCGAGGATGCCGTCGAAGGGTTCAGCGCCTTCCAGGAGAAGCGTGACCCCGAATGGAGAGGACGGTGAGTAGGACAGGTGAGGTCGCTGTGAACACCGTTAGAATCGGTTCAGGTGCGGGGTTCTGGGGCGATACGCCGAGCGCGCCCGGGCAGTTGGTACGTCAAGGTGACGTGGACTATCTGGTTTTTGATTACCTGGCCGAGGTCACCATGTCGCTTCTGGCGCGCGCCCGGAGCCGATCGCCGGAACTCGGCTATGCCGTAGACTTCATTGACCCGGTGATGAAGGACATCCTGGCCGACGTCGTCGAGAAAGACATCAAGGTCATCAGCAATGCCGGCGGGGTCAATCCCGAGTCGTGCCGAGACGCGTTGCTCAAGATCGCCGCTGACATGGGGTTTGAGATCAATATCGCGGTCGTCAAAGGGGACGACTTGATGCCCCGTCTGGCTGAATTCGAGGGTATGGACCTGAGCGAGATGTTCTCGGGCGATCCCTTTCCTGGTGATATCCAAAGCCTCAATGCCTATCTGGGAGGTCGGCCGATCGCCGAAGCACTCGGCGCCGGCGCTCAAATCGTCATCACCGGAAAATGCGCCGATTCGGCGGTGGTTCTGGGTCCACTCATGCATGAATTCGGTTGGGCCGACGACGATTACGACCGGCTCGCCGCGGGAAGCTTGGCAGGCCACATCATCGAATGCGGCGCCCAGGCAACCGGTGGAAATTTCACTGACTGGCAGTTGTCAGTGGATGGCTGGCATGACATTGGATTTCCATTCGTCGACTGCGAACCCGATGGCAGCTTCACGGTGTCAAAGCCGGAAGGGACCGGCGGGTTGGTCAGCACCGCGACCGTCGGCGAACAGATGCTCTATGAGCTGGGTGATCCGGCCCACTACATCCTTCCCGATGTGGTCTGCGATTTCACCAACGTCTCATTCGAGGAGACCGGATCGGACAAGGTGCGGGTGACAGGTGCAAAGGGATTGGGAGCAACACCCACCTACAAGATCAACGCCACCCACATGGATGGGTTTCGTGCAACGGCCCTTTTCATGATTGGCGGGATCGATGCCAGCGCCAAGGGCGATGCTGTAGCCGGCGCTATTCTCAAGCGGACGCGGCAGTTGTTCCGCGACAGCAATCTCGGAGATTACCGCGATACGGATATTGAGATCCTGGGGTCTGAAGCGACTTATGGGGCCCACGCCCGGGCCCGGGCCCGGGGCACGCGGGAAGTCATGGTGAAAATCGCCGTCCATCATGATGCGCGTGAAGCGCTCGAGATTTTCGCACGCGAGATCGCCCCGGCGGTCACTGGAATGGCGCCCGGTGTGACCGGGATATTCGGTGGTCGACCCCGTGTCTCACCGGTCGTGCGCCTGCATTCACTTCTAATTGACAAAGATGTCGTTCCTTCAGCTGTGGTTATCGGCGGTAGCGTTATTGATGTTCCGCCGCACATACCATCGAGTCCTGTGGAACACCCGCCAGTAGATGTACTCCCGGTCCCGGATGAGTTGCGAGATGCGTCCGGGCCGTCCGTCTCCGTTCCTCTTGTCAGGCTCGCCTACGCGCGCAGTGGAGACAAAGGCAACAGCTCCAACATCGGCGTTATTGCCCGCCAACCTGAGTTCCTAGCCGTGCTGCGTGCCCAGTTGACGGAAGATGTGGTCGCCAAATACTTCGCGCACGTGCTGGAAGGGGCGGTCATGCGTTATGAATTGCCCGGAATCGGCGCGTTCAATTTCATGCTGCACGATTCCCTTGGGGGTGGCGGTGTCGCATCTCTCCGGATGGACCCTCAGGCCAAGGCTTATGCGCAAATGCTTCTCGACATCGAAATCCCGGTGCCGGAGACGCTGGCTCGCGCACATGACCTTATCTGATCGATGAAGGAGCGTATCGCGGCCTTACGCCGCCATCCCAATGCGGGGATGCGACGAACGGTGGGTGCGACACTCATCATCGGTGGTGTTTTTGGGTTTTTGCCGATTCTCGGATTCTGGATGTTTCCGCTTGGTATGCTGGTCCTCTCAGACGACATTCCCTGGGTTCGCCGCCAACGCCGCCGGCTGGAAGTATCGTGGGGTCGTCGCTGGCGGGCCAGGCGCGCGTCGTAAGAATCGGTCATGTGAACGCACTTTCGTTCCCGGGTTATGCCGGACAACCTATGTTGATGACTATGAAACAATGGATTGTACGAATTCTGCTGTTGGCGGCCGGGCGGGTATTCTTTATTTACACCGAGGATACGGTCTTCAAAATTCCGACGGCGGGAGACTACAACAAGGAGTGGGAGCTGCTGGGCGAAGTCGGTGCCAAGGTCACGGACATTATCTTCGACGGAGATGCGTACGAAGGACGCGACCGGATCGATCGAATTCAGGCCCGACTCAAGGAACTCGAAGCCGCTTACAACTAGTGTCTATCTGAGAGCGGTATTGCGCGGCCAACGATGATGGTGGCCGCGGGGGATTATTGACGATAACTGCGCATCAAGCTGCGCCAATTTCAGGGAGAAAAACTATGGACCTACAATTGAAAAATCGTGTCGCCCTTGTGACGGGCGCCAGCGTCGGCATCGGCGCCGGTACGGCGATGGTGCTGGCGGAGGAAGGGTGCAAGGTAGCTATCACGGCTCGCCGCGAGGATTTGCTCAACGGTGTCGCGGATGAGATCGCGGCTGCCGGTCATGAACGGCCATTGGTGATCAAGCAGGACATCAGCGCCGACGATGCCGCAGCGAACATCAAGAAGGCGGTGGACGACACATACGGTCAACTCGATATCCTGGTCAACAACGCAGGCGCCGCCATTCCTGCACCGGTCGGCACCGATGAGCAGGTCTGGATCGACACCATGAACCTGAACTGGTGGGCCGTACGCCGCGTTTCCGATCTTTTCATTCCGGGCATGATCGAGCGTAAGTATGGGCGCATCATCAATATCACCGGGACCATGGAGCCATTCGGTATTAATGCCGCGACGTGCGCGAAGGCCGCGGTTCAGGCGTGGTCCAAGGGTCTCTCACGGGAACATTCCAAGGATGGTGTGACGTCGAATTGCATCATTCCCGGACGCATACACTCAGAGCAAAACAAGCGCGGTTTTCCGACCGAAGAAGCTGAACTCGCGTTTGCCGCTCAGCACATCCCCGCGGGTGAGTTTGGTGACCCCGAAGACATGGGCAACCTCATTGCGTTCGTCGCCTCGCCAAAGGCCCGCATGATTTCAGGCTCGGTGATGTACGTCGATGGCGGAATGAAGCGCTTCTCGCACTGAGCGAAAGCTCATGCTCGGAGCAAAAGCGCCGGTACTGATGTGCCGGTGCTTCCTTTCGAGATCATGAGTCGCTTGGCGGCGGCAAATTGCCTGGATGGTGCGGCAAATCGTCGTCTATGAGGGCATAGGGCGGCGCGCTCGCCACCCAAATGTGAGCCGAAGGTTTGAGCCAGCTCGGATCATCAATGGTCCCGATTTTCATGGTCCTGATCTCTGGCCGAGCGTCGGGCTGCGTCATGATCGGGGAACCGCAATTGCCGCAAAAATGGCGACTTTGCATGTTGCCCGAAGAGCCTTGGACGCGCAGCGTTTTGGTCTCGCCTTTCGTAAATTCGAGCCCGTCCACGGGGACGAACATGATGGGCGAGCGGTCCGATGCCGTCTGCTTCTGACAGTTCGTGCAATGGCAGATCACGACACCCAGTGGTTCCTGGGTGACGCGATAACGGATGGCGCCACAGAGGCAACCGCCTTCAAAGGGTACAGGCATGGCTTTCTCCCTAGTTCATCATCGCTAAATGGCGTCTGACACCAACTAATTCGACACCCATTTATCCGCGCTCAGCAGATATCGGCGGCAATTTCGCCGAGGCGGTCCAGGCACTTCATTGTCGTTTCATGGTCGTGGCCAGGCCACTGCACCCGCATGATGAAGTGATTGATGCCAAGCTCCTCGTTGTAGCGCAGGATCTGGTCCTTCACCGCTTCCTTATCGCCGATGAAGAAACGGTCTTTGGCGAATTCTTCAATCGAAGCACTGGCGCCTTCGGAGGAATTCAATCCCAATGAATTGTAAATTCCGTACTTGCGTGCCAATCCTTCACGGCATTCATCCCAGGCGTTGGCGTGCTGATCCGCGATATGAATGTCTCGTGTGATGGGAATCTCTGGCGGCGCGGGTTTGCCGGCCTCTTTCACCGCTTCGAGGTACATCGGAACCTGATCCTTCAGTTCCTCGAAGGAGACGGTGACCAGAATAACCCAGGCATCGCCGATGCGTGCCGCGCGTTTGATGGCGGGTTCCGCGACCGCTGCGACCCAGATCGGTGGTCCCGGCTTCTGCACTGGTTTCAGGCTCGTTCCCTGGCCGTCGACCTTATAAAACCGGCCATCGTGATCGATTGTTTCTTCCGACCAGAGTCTGCGAATGACCTCGACGCTCTCCGTCATGCGCGCGGCGCGTTCCCCCCATCCTATTCCGAATGCGTCACATTCTTCCTGCCGGTAGCCCAGGCCGATGCCGAGTACATAGCGGCCGCCCGACAAGACATCGAGCGTGGCAGCTTCCTCCGCCACGGTCACGGGGTTGTATAGCGGTAAAAGTTGAATGCAAGGGCCGACGACCATGTCGCCGGCCTCAGGAATGAGGCGGGCGATGAGCGGGGTATACGAGAAGTAAGGCACCTGGCCCATGAGATAGTGTTGACCTAGCCAGAGGGAGTGAAGGCCCGAATCTCGAGCCGCCCGGACTTGATCCAGCATCAGCGGAAGTTCGTGCGTGACGTCGGTTCCAGGCGTGAAATGATTGATGAGGGTGAATCCAATTTTTATCATGTAAAATCCTTTTATTACAGAGTTTTAAGACTGAATATTAATCTTGAACTTTAACGATGAGCTTTTCTTCCGAGTTTGCCTCGGGATCGAAAATGGAGCGGCCACTATGATTGAGATGCATGCCATAGACGTGCAGCGACAGCGTTGTGTGATCACCATCATTTAAGACGCTATGAATGGCGTCGCCGTCCATACCAATGACTTCTCCATGTCCGATGTTCCGCCGCGATGTCTCCTCGATCGTCGCGAACCCGGGTTCGTTTCCGTCGTCGGTGCGTTTCCAGAAGGAATTCAACTCAATCCCGTCTACGCCAACGACGATTGACCAGGTCCTGTGGTTATGCGGGCCAACACCCTTGCCCGGTAGCCACGAGATTGCGAAGACGGCGAGCGTGTGGTCCAGCTCTTCATGCAACAGATGAAATCCGATGCCCTGTTCCGCGTCTGCCTCGTAGTACTTGTCGTCTCGCCAGGAAGGGTCGGCGGCAAACTGTTGGGCGAGCGGGGTCATTTGGCGAAGGATTGCCGCATCCGCAGTTTCATCAGCCGTAATCCGGCGAAGGTCAGCGACGAATTTCGTGAGGTCGTAACTGCTGAAATTCATTGGCGTACAGGTTCCACATTGATGAAGCCGCGAACCATATCACGAGTCTGCTGACACAATATGCCGTCCCAATTCAGACCGATGAAAGACTATGAACCGCGTTTTCCTGATATCTCCGCGAGCACTTCTTCGGTGTGCTCGCCAAGTTCGGGTGGGCGGCGCCGGACCCCCAAACGTTGCTCGCCATATATGACTGGAGAGATGAAGGTCTTGGTCTCTACTCCTGAGGGCAACGAGAGGTCTTCGATCCACTCCATGTGAGCGACATGGGGATCGTTCAATATCTGCGAATAGCTGTTGATCGGGGTGCAGGGCACGCCCGCATCGCGAAATGCCGCAAGCCAGTGCGTGACCGGCTGCTGGTTGAATTCCGCTTCCAGCAATTCCTTGAGAGCGACCTGATTGCTCGCCCGCTCAGAAGTCGATTCGAATCGAGCATCGTCGAAATATTCCGGATGGCCGACGACGGTGCAGACCGACCGCCATAGACGGTCGTTTCCAGCCGCCATGGCGAAGTAACCATCGCTTGCCTGGAACGCCTGATAGGGGGCGTTACGCGGATGCGCGGAGCCGAGCTTAGCCGGATCCTTACCTGTCCCGAAGTATTCGCTTGTCTGCAGGGCGGCGATACCAAGGCTGGCGCCGAGCATTGAGACGTCGATGTGCCGTCCTGGCTCGCCGCGCCGCACATCCATCAGAGCTGCCATGATGGCATAAGCCGCGTAGAGTCCCGCCGAGAAATCAGATAGCGGTACGCCGCACTTGACGGGTGTGCCGCCGGCTTCACCCGTCACGCTCATGATCCCGCTCATCGCTTGGACCGTCAGGTCGAAGCCACCTTCCTGAGCGCGCGGGCCGGTCTGGCCATAAGCGGAGATCGAGCAATAGACCAGAGACTCATGTTCCTTTTTCAAGGCCGCGTATCCGAGACCGAGCCGGTCGAGCACTCCCGCCCGGAAGTTTTCGATCATCACATCCGCGGAGCCTACGAGCGCGCGCGCGGCCTCCAATCCTTCAGGTGACTTCAGGTCGAGGGTGACGGATCGCTTGTTGCGATTGACGGAGGCAAAATTCTCACTGAAGCCACCGGAGAGCGGCGGCCAAGCTCGCATGGAGTCGCCGCCTTCGGGGTTCTCGACCTTGATGACATCGGCACCGAAATCGGCGAGCAACATGCCGCAGAATGGTCCAGCGGCAATTTGGCAGAATTCGATGACCCGGACATCGTGGAGCGGCAGCATGGAAGCCCCTTTCATGAAGATCTATTACCGAATTAGACAACCTGCCGCCAACTCGCTTCCGTGTCCAGTTGAGGTCACAAGTGGGGTGCAATGGACGAAGGCTGACAGCTTCCCTTAGAGCAGATCGGGTTTAAATGGAATCACTATGTGATCCCATTTAGGCGCGTGAATCTGCTCTAACATATTGATATGAGGGAAAATAACATTGTTGAGTTGGAATCGGAAATGTTTCCAACTCAACAAAATTTGATCTAGCATCGAGCCAGGATTCATACGACGCGGAGCATCAGGTGACTGACGAATTGCTCGTTGAGCGTAACGAGGGCATTACCCGCCTCACACTCAATCGGCCGGAAAAGGCCAACGCTCTCAGCGCGACACTCGTCGACGCTTTGATCTCCTCTGTCGACATTGCATCCGGGGACGATACGTATCTGCTGATATTGCAGGGCTCCGGGCGCATGTTTTCGGGCGGTTTCGATCTGGCAAACCTTGATCAGGAGAGCGATGGATCGCTGGTTGAGAGATTCATACGAATTGAGACGCTGCTCCAGAATCTTTACCACGCGCCTTTCTCGACGCTGGCGCTCGCACACGGTGCCGCATTCGGTGCGGGTGCGGATCTGGTTTGCGTCTGCGAACAACGCATTGCGACCCCGGCAACGGTGTTCAGGATGCCGGGTCTTCAGTTCGGTGTTGTCTTGGGGACACGTCGATTTGCCCAGCGTGTCGGCCCCGACACCGCGCGGGCCATTCTTGGCGAAAGCCGTGCGTTCAATGCAGAGCAGGGATTGGAAATGGGGTTCCTCACCGGTGTCGCCGGCGAGTCTGCCTGGACGATTCTGGAAGACGGCATCGCCGAGGTCGGCCAACGTTTGGACACACATTCACGGGTTGCATTGAACGCGGCAACGGTTGCCGATACACGCGCTGAAGATATGACAGCACTTCAGAAATCGGTGAAGCGCCCTGGACTAAAGGAACGGATCGAAGCGTACGTCGCGAAATTTGTAACTCGGCGCGGCAAATCGGATTGATCAATTCGTCGCGAATTGCCACGAAACGGACAGATTCGAAGCGTCGTTTCCTTGCGCACGTGACGGCCTTTCTATAGCGTTTTTATCGACCGCACCCCCGAATTCACGTCGTTGAATGGTGGCGCGTCCATCTCGTAGCCAATCAGGGAATTTCGACAAATGGCCGACCGTCCGAACTCACCTGCGACTAAGGATATCGCCTACTTCATGCATCCCTATACGGACCCGACGGCGCACGAGGCCTCGGGACCTCAGATTATTCAGCGAGGTGAGGGAATCTACGTCTACGACGACGATGGCAAGAAGTACATCGAGGGGCTCGCTGGACTTTGGTACGCGTCGCTGGGCTTCTCCGAGGAACGGCTCGTCAAGGCGGCAACGGCCCAGATGATGGAGTTGCCCGTCTATCACACCTTTGCGCACCGTTCGAGCGGGCCTGCGATAGAGCTCGCCGAGAGGATCATCCAGAATGCGCCGGCGCCGATGTCGAAGATCTTCTTCACCTGCTCGGGCTCCGAGGCAGTCGACACGGCCATCAAGATCGTTTGGTATTACCACAACGCCATTGGCAAGCCCGAGAAGAAGAAAATCATTTCGCGCCGCAATGGCTACCACGGCGTGACGGTGGCATCGGCGAGCCTGACCGGCTTGAAGGCGGTGCAAACGGGCTTCGATTTGCCGATCGCCAATCTCATGCAGACGGATTGCCCGCACTACTATCGCTTTGGCGAGGAGGGCGAGACGGAGGAGCAATTCGCGACCCGCATGGTGGACAACCTGGAGAAGCAAATTCTCGAAGAAGGTCCAGACACGGTCGCGGCCTTTATTGCCGAGCCCGTGATGGGTGCGGGCGGGGTCGTGCCGCCGCCCGCGACATACTTCGACAAGGTTCAACCGCTCCTGAAGAAATACGACATCCTGTTTATCGCCGACGAGGTGATTTGCGGATTTGGCCGGACGGGCAACATGTGGGGCTCGCAGACCTATAACCTGCAGCCCGATATTATCACCATGGCCAAGGCGATTTCAGCAGGGTACCTGCCGATTGCCGCTGTGATGTTCAATGAGAAGATCTATCAGGGACTGAAGGAGCAGAGTTCGGAGATCGGGTTGTTCGGTCACGGCTTCACTTACACCGGCCATCCGGCGTGCGCCGCGGTCGCGCTCGAAACTCAGAAAATTTATGAAGAGCGGGAGACCTTCAAGTACGCGGCGAGCGTTGCACCGCACTTCCAAAAGAAGCTGCGCGCCTTCGAGGACCACCCATTGGTCGGTGAGGTACGCGGAGTTGGCTTGATTGGGGCCGTCGAATTCGTGGCTGATAAGGAGACCAAGGAATCGTTCGACTCATCGCTCAAGGTCGCGGCCTTCGCCAACGCGAGCGCGTATGAGCATGGTCTCATTGTGCGCGCGTTGCCGGCCGGGGACTCGGTGGCGTTCTGTCCGCCGCTCATCATCACGGAGAAGCAGATCGACGATATGATGGATTGCTTCGCCAAGGCGCTCGATGATACCGGCAAGATGCTGGCCGAGCAGGGCATCAAACTGGCTTCGTAACGCCGCGACTTTATTTGCCGAATAATGGTGTCAGACCCCAATTTCGGGTCTGGCACCATTTTCTTGATCATGAGGAGAATGACATGCGCGTTGGATTCGTTGGATGCGGAACCATGGGCGAGCACATGGCCCGCAATATCGTCAAGAACGGAAACGAGCTTTCCGTCTTCGACATCAATGTGGAACCGCTGCAGCGGCTACAAAAGGACGGTGCTTCGATCAAACAGCGGCCGGCAGACGTAGCCTCGGCATCGGATGTCACTGTTCTCATGGTTGTAAACGACCAGCAGACCCGCGACGTGATCTGCGGCGAGAATGGCTTGTTGGAAGGCCTGCAGCCCGGCGGCACCATCGTCATCATGAGCACCATCACGCCCGGCGTCTGTGTCGAGATGGCGGAAGTCGTGCGCGCGGCCGGTGGTGACTTGATGGAGGCGCCGGTGGTCCTGAGTCAGCCCGCCGCCATAGCCGGTGAACTGGGCATCTACATGGGCGGCGCGCCTGAGACCTGTGAGAAGGCGAAACCGGTCCTCGAATGCATGGGCAAGAACATCATCCGCATGGGTGACGTTGGCACGGCCATGGCCATGAAGCTCTGCCACAATATGATGACGGCCACGATCGCGCAGGCCGTGTCAGAGATGATCATGCTGGGTACGAAGGCGGGTCTCGATTTCGACGACATGATCACTGCCATTTCCTACGGCGGCGGCCAGAATTCCTTCCTCGACAGCAAGGCGGCGACAATCAAGGAAAGGGATTTTGTCGCCCGTTTCTCACTCGCCAACATGAACAAGGATATGGGTCTGGCCCTGATCTACGCCGATAAATTGGGTGCCTGCATGCCGGCCGGGGCTGCTGCCAAGCAGATGGCCAGCGCGGCCATGGCGGCCGGTCTGGGGCCCGAAGATTTCTCGGCGTTCGTGAAGATCAACGAGAAGGCGTCTAACGTCTAGAACAGATCGCGACCCGCTTGGGTCGCGTGAATCTGCTCTACCACAATGTTATTTGCTCTAGCCGTCACTCTCAGGCGCCATGCCCTTTTCGGTCAGCTGGGCGATGGCGTCGGGTGTCTTCTTGAGATCGCCTGCGCCCATGCCGCGGAGAATGTTAGGCGCTTTGGTGAACTGGATATCGTCGTACGGCACGACTTCGACGCGGTTTCCCCAGGGATCGCGGAAGTTGAGTCCACGATCGAGCAACTCGACGCCAAGCTTGGCCAGTGCTTCGCGAACCGGCTCTCTGTCGTCCACAACAAACCCGAAGTGACGCTTCTCGTCGGACTCGGTCGCGCGGTTCTGACTTAACTGGAGAAACTGGTCACCGAGATCGATGAATGCTGCGGTGTCCGAGCGGCCACGGAGCGTGAAGTCAAAGATGGCGCCATAGAATTCGAGGGCTTCGTCCACGTCTCCCACCTCAAGCACGATATGATTGATGCCCATCGCTTTCGCTTTGCTCATCGAAATAGCTCCGTTTATTGAGCGCCATTCACGGTCAGCCTATAGCCAGATCGCCCGGCCAGCCAGGGTCACCGCCAGGAACATCAGAAGCAAAAGGCTGAACTTTCGAAACGATTCCGGCTCGGCGTTCTCGAAGCGCCGATGACCGATCCAAGCGCCGAGGATCAGGATTGGCAGACAGGCGAGCAGCCGCCACAGGATATCGCCGGTGATCAGTCCTTGAATCGCGAACGTGACCGCACCGGCCGAACCGGTACCAAGGAAGAAAGCGATGATCGATGCACGGCTGATGGCGACGCCGATCGGCGAAGAGAAATAAAACAGGACGACCGCCGGCCCAACGAAGCCCACGCTGCCATTCATCAAACCTGCAAACAGTCCGATGGCAATCGTGGCGAGCCTCCCGGGCACCGCTTCAAGGGCGAAGCCACGCCACAGTAGGGTCGTTGCGGCGAGAACAATCACTGCGACAACGATCCGGGCCGGGTCGGCAGGTAGAGAGGCCAGCGCATACACACCGGCGGGAGTCGCGATTAGTGTCCCGATCAAAAGCAGCCAAACAGATCGCCAGTCGATGCGCTGCCAGATGGCCGGAAGCAGATGAAGGCTTGAGACGATCTCGAACATCAGCACCATCGGCACGACTTCGAGCGGCGGCAGCAACAGTGACAGCCCTGTCACCCACAGCATCGAGGCGCCAAAGCCGCTGTATCCCTTGATGATGGCGCCGACAAAGACGATGACGACGAACGGTACAAGCCCGATGCCGCCAACGCCGATTACGTCCAGAAGTGTTTGCAGAGTAGGCTTCCGTCTATCGCGTCAGGCGTAACGCGCTTGGAACTCGGCCTCGATTTCCTTAATACGGGAAACGACGTGCTCTTTGCGCACGTCGCGGGTGAAGCGGTCGCCATCAAGCACGGCCTCAGTCACGACTAAACCAAATTCCTTCATCATCTGACGGTCCGCGTCGCTATCCGCCAGTTGTCGGAGACGACAGATGGTATTCTGCGAATAGATGTTCTGGACCCGCCGTCCAACATCGTTGCCATTGGCGGGCTCAGGCCAAGCGGTTGGAACGTCACCTTCGAGAATGTTCCGCAGCACGCGGCGCGTCAGCGCAACGCCTCCATCGACGGCGCTGAGGTGCTCGATCTGGTGGCGGGACGTGCCACCCCACTGGCTGCTCTGGGCCTCCCAGTCCCCTGGAGACCGCTGCTTCAGATCATAGGTCGGCTGCTCGGACTGGCCCTCCAGGGAACATTTGTTCCAGCCGTTGTACGCAGGGTCACTGTTCTTGCCATGGAATTCGCCATCATTGTGGGCCCGCCAGCCGAAGAAGATGCAGTTGTCATCGTCGACCGGCACGCAGACCCGAAGGTAGAACGCGCGCTGGAAATAGGCCGGCGACTCGAGGTCATAAGGGGAGGGAACGTACCCTTGATTGGGTACCCGGCAGTGAAGCGTGCGTACCCAGACCGACTGACCATCGACCCGCCGTCCCGCAGTATACATTACACCGGCGCCATCGCCCGTCGTATGCCAGTCGAGAGTCGGCAGAAAGCCGATGGGATCGGTAAAATAGCCGCCGTAGCGTGAATGCAGAAAGACCGTGTGTACGGGGTCGACGTTGTTCTCGTGGGTCTGCAGCCAGTTGTTGTTGAGCGGCAACGCATGGGCTGCGAATTCGACGTCGGGGATGTCGAAAATATCAGCAGCGGTGAAATCGGGTTTCAGCTCAGGCGGACCCATGTAGGCATGGACGATGCCGTGGAATTCGAGTGTCGGGTAAGCGCCATGATGGAAGCTGGTCTTAAGAGGAGACTCTGTCGGCTCGCCCGGGATGTCGAGAATCCGTCCATCTACATCGAAAGCCCAGCCATGATAGCAGCAGCGGATACCTTTCTCGTCGTCGAGCCGGCCGTATTCGAGTGAGGCGCCCCGGTGGCTGCAATAGCGGTTCAGCACACCATTTTGTCCTGAACGGTCACGGAAGGCGACGAGGTCTTCGCTCATAATTCGGATGGCGAGCGGCACGTCGGTGAGTTGCTCGGTAAGACACACGGGTTGCCAAAATCGCCGCAGGTACTCGCCCATCGGCGTACCTGGGCCAGTCTCGGACAACAAAGGATCAGGCCGGGGGATGTCGCGTTGATGGTAGGCGCCAAACGGAACATTATCGGGCGTATTTCGAATCGAGGCCGGGTCTTTTGCCGAGTCCCTGATAGCCATTGTGGTCGCCTCCTTCGCTCGAAACGCGTTTTGGTCGACGTGCAGAGACTAATCCGTCCCTGAAAATGGTTCAATCAGATGAGAATTTGACATAGTGCATTTCGACCAACGCAATTTCGGACATAGGGCGCAAGTAACTGAAGCTGGAGCACATGCTGGAGCTGTATCACAACGAAACCTCAACCAGTTCGCAAAAGGTGCGCCTCGTTCTGGCGGAAAAGAGACTTGACTGGGAGAGCCACCATCTCGATCTCTGAAAAGGTGACCAGCATGCGGCATCGTACCTTGCGCTGAATCCGAGAGGTGTCGTTCCGACGCTGGTCGATGATGGAACCGTCATCGTCGAATCAACCGTGATCATGGAGTACCTCGACGACGCATATCCGGACCATCCCTTGCGGCCGGCTGCCGCCGCAGAGCGGGCTCGGATGCGATGGTGGAGCAGGCAACTCGATGAAGGCGTTCACGCTGCGACCAGCACGGTGAGTGGGGCGGTCGCTTTTCGATTTCAGCATCTTGACCACAAGTGGCCAGATGAACTTGAAGCCCATCTAATGAGGACCGCTGATCCCGCCCGCCGCGCCCGCCAGCGGGAGAAAATACTTAAGGGCATGGAGACGCCGTTGTTTGCCGAGGCCCTTAACCGCTTCGACCGCTTGTTTTCAGGTATGGAGATTGCACTCGGAGAATCACCATGGCTGACGGGCGCAAGCTATTCGTTGGCCGACGCCGCGCTGACACCTACGCTCACACGGTTCGATCATCTTCAGTTCCTGGGTGTCCTCGACCACCGGCCCGGACTCGCCGATTGGTACGCGAGAGTTGTCAATCGGCCGAGCTACGATGCAGCGATCAACGAATGGCTCAGTGAGTCGGACATTCCCTTGATGGATGAGAAGGGCTCAGCCGCGTGACCCAAGATTGCACAGCCCTTAGGGCCACATTGATTCGATCACAAGGTAAGTACAGCGATGCCGTTTCACGCCAGCACACGGCGCAGGACCTTAGCAAGATCAGTGCGCTGAAACGGCTTGCTGATCAGGATTTCATCAGGACTAAGGAATTGCTGTCCGTTCGGTGCGTCGGCGGGATAACCCGACATGAAGATGAACCGGAGGGAGGGGTCAGATTCGCGTTGCCGCTCGGCAAATTCCCAACCGCTTAATCCACCAGGAAGGATGATATCCGAAAGCACGAGGTCGACTTTGTGGCCGTTATTCAAGATTTCCTAAGCCTCTGAAGCCCTTTGAGCCAAAACCACTTGATAGTTCAGGCTGATCAGCATTTCCGCGGTCAGTTGCCGAATATCCAGATCGTCTTCGACAATCAGAATGACTTCTTCCTGACCAAGAACGATCTCATCCTTCACTGAAGCCATTTCTGGTGGAGACGGGTCAGAGCCTCGTGGAAGGTACAGTCGAATCGTTGTTCCGTGTCCTTCCTCGCTGTAGATGCCGACGTGTCCGCCAGATTGTTTGGCGAACCCGTACACCATCGATAATCCCAGTCCACTGCCTTGGCCCACTTCTTTCGTCGTGAAGAATGGCTCGAATGCGTGGTCCTGGATTTCTTTCGACATGCCCGTTCCCTGATCCGTCACGGAGAGAACCACATAGTTGCCTGGCGTAAGTTCCTTATTTGTCCCGCCATCGTCCTCGACCCAATTGGTGCATTCGATGGTGAGCTGCCCGCCGTCGGGCATCGCATCCCGCGCATTGATTGCCAGGTTCAGAAGAGCATTCTCCACCTGACCGGGATCGGCCGCGGCAGTCCATAATCCCAGGTCTGCTTGTGCGCCGATATGAACTGTTTCGCCGAGCGTTCGAGACATTAGCTCGGACATGTTGTTCACAAGATCGGCAATGTTGATCGTTTCAGGTTACAGGGGCTGGCGGCGGGAGAACGCCAGCAGGCGGTCCGTCAACTCTGCCCCACGTTTGACGGCCCGAAAGACCTTCTCTTTCTTGGAATTGTTGTCCCTTCCGGAATCCACGTCGATCATTTCGGTACTGACTTGGATGATCATCAACAGATTGTTGAAATCGTGTGCGACTCCGCTGGTGAGTTGGCCGATCGCTTCCATTTTTTGCGCCTGACGCAACTGCTCTTCAGTCAGTTTGTGTTCTGTGATGTTGCGTCCGACGGCTTGGATCTCAACAACGTTGCCGTGTGCATCGCAGATGGCCCGGTTGGTCCATTCGTGCCATTAAACGGAACCGTCTGCCACGACAGCTTCGTGTTCCATACGAACGACGGGATGGTCGCAACTCAACGTGGCCAGCATACTGTGGACACGTTTCCGGTGCTCTTCATCAGGAATATGGGCCATGAAATTGGTGCCAATCAGCTCGTCCCGCGTTTTGCCGAAGCAGCGGCTGTAAGCGTCATTCGCGAACGTAATGATGTGGGCGCCGGGTTGGGTACGCGAGATGAATTCTGTCTGGTCCTCGACGATCGCCCGGTATTGCGCTTCGCTTTCACGGAGTTGACCGGTCTGTTCTTCGATCCGCTTTTCCATCTCGTCATGCGCGCGTTTCAGATCCTCCTGGGCGCTTTTGATATCGGAGATATTGGTCCACAGGCCGATTGAGGCGATCTTTTTGCCCGCCTCGTTGAAAATGGGATTCGCATTGTTTACACAGGGAATGCTTGTTCCGTCTGGTTGCAGCAGGGACACTTCGTAAGGTCCGCTCTCGCCTGTGGTGCGCGCCGCGATCTGACCACGAAAGACGTCCGCATTTTCCGCGTCGACAAAATCGTAAATTGGCCGGCCGATGATATCTTCGCGCTCGCGCCCCAGGAGGTCGCACATCGCGGGATTGACGTCGAGAGTCCGGGTGTCGTTGTCGATGAACCAGAATCCCTCCCGAGTAGTCCTGAGAAGTTGCTCAAGGACCTGGATTCGCGTGATCTGAGCGTCGGTACTCATGACGGAGTCCGTTCGGCAGCGGTCTTTTGGAATGCAATATGCATTGTGTGTTCCTCTTAATAGCCGAGGACGCCGCGAAATTTAAGTTTCTAAATGCATTAAAGTGTAAGCGTTTGTAACGATTTAACGTTTACTCGAATCGGCCTGTAGATTTCCGCAACCCTACCTGTCAAGGAAATCCCCGTGACCCGGCCTAGTTCGAAAGTCGATGAATTGCGTTAATGTCAGAAAGAAGGGCGAATCCAGTCTCAAGTCGTCCGGCACCGGGCCCAGATACAGTCACCTGACCGAGATAGTTGGTATCGAAGGTGACCGCGTTCGTAGCGCCACTGACTGCCGCTAGAGGGTGGGTATTGGGGAGGCATTGCGGAGATACGCTCGCGACAACGGTTCCATCCTCATCCACTGCGGCTTCACCGATCAGCTTCCAGCGGTGTCCGTCTGCGGGCGCGCCGGCCACGTCCTCTGCCGACAACCCCGTGATGCCTTCGCGCCGCACCTGATTGGGGGAGAGTCGTATGCCCAAGACCGTTTCAGCGAGGATCACGACTTTGAGAAGCACGTCATAGCCTTCGACATCGGCAGTCGGGTCGGCTTCAGCGTACCCGTGGGACTGAGCCTCGGAGATGGCTTCGTCGAGCGTTGTTCCGCCTTCCATGCGGCCGAGGATGTAGTTCGCAGTGCCGTTGAGGATGCCCTTGAAGCCATTGATGCGGCAGCCTTTGAGCTCGTTTTCGGCCATGCGCAACACGGGCGTGCCGCTCATGACCGTACCCTCGATACCGAAGCAGACGCCATTTCCCGCCGCGAGCGCTCGTAATTCCTCGCCATGGAGTGCGGCGGGGCCTTTGTTGGTCGTCACAACGTGTTTGCCGGCCGACAAGGCCCAGCGGCAATGCGTGCTGGCCGGTTCACCCGTTTGGGAGTCGGTGAACGTCGCCTCGGCAATGATATCGGCTACGGACTCCTTGATAAGTGTCTCGTTGTCGGCATTCCCCTTACCTGCCGGCACGGACTCCAAGGCTCCTTTTTCGGCAGGCAACGCGGTTAAAGCATCGAGGTCAAGACCATCAGGGTCGTACACCGAACCGAGGAACAGATCGGAAACCGCGACAATAGAGAGTTCGAACCCAAGGCGTTCCGCCATACTCGCGCCGTCGTCAGCGATGATTTGTGCAAGCGCACGGTTCACGTTGCCGAAGCCAATGAGTGCGAGTCGATAAGTAGAGGTCATGCCGATATATCGCGCACGGCATGTTCGGGGTCAATTGGCCAACAGATCATTTATGCTCGATACGCGTCCGACCATGTCCTGCTCGGCCTGGTCACTGTCGCCGCTCATTAATGGAACGTGGGCAAAGGGCCACACCTGATCTATCCTTGCCAAGTGTGTTCCGTTAGAGACGAGGCCGATATGACCGCCGAACTGCCCAGCGCCACCGAACTTCCGAGCGTGTGTCCGCTCGATTGTCCCGATACCTGTTCATTGACCGTCACCGTCGAAGACGACCAGGTCATCAAGGTGCGCGGCAACGAGGTGAACCCCTACACCGAAGGGGTGCTCTGCAACAAGGTAACGCACTACTTCCCTGACTTCGTGCACGGCGAGAACCGCGTGCGGTATCCGCAGAAGCGAATCGGCGCGAAAGGTGAAGGAAAGTTCGAGCGTATCACCTGGGATGAAGCATTCGACATCATCTACGACCGGTTCGTCGACGTGATCGACAAGCACGGGCGCGAGGCCATCATGCCGCTGAACTATGCGGGGCCGCACGGGATGCTGATGTACGCATCGATGGATCTGCGTTTCTTCCATAAGCTCGGTGCCAGCTTGATCAACCGCCGCGCCCTGTGCGGAGGTATCAAAGGGGAGGCTTATGCCGGTACCTACGGCAGCGCGACGGGCATGCGGCCCGAGCAGATTTCGAACGCCGATCTGATCGTCGTGTGGGGCAACAACGTCACGTTCTCCAACCTTCACTTGATGCCGCAGATCAACAAAGCGAAGAAGGCGCGCGGCGCGAAGGTCGTCGTCCTCGATCCGAAACGGATCAAGGTCGCCGAGCAGGCCGACGTCCATCTCGCCTTGAATCCCGGTACCGATGTCGTATTGGCATTTGCGATTGCCTGTGAGCTCGAACGCACCGACGGCCTCGACAACGATTTCATCTCCCAACACGTCAAGGGCTTCGACGATTTCATGGCGCGGGCGCGGGAGTATCCGGTTGAAAAGGCTGCTGGCATCTGTGGCCTGACCGAGGACGAAATCCGAGACTTCGCGGCACTTTACCGGGACACCGATCGGGCGATCATTTCCATCGGCAACGGGCTCGAGCGTAACAGAAATGGCGGCAGCGGCGTGCGTGCCGCGATGGCGCTACCGGCTCTCGCTGGCAAATTCGGCGCACCAGGCACCGGTCTCGTGATGGCTGCGGGTAATGCTTTTCCCAAAACTTCCGCCAAACTCGGACGTCCCGATCTGGTACCGGAAGGAACGCGCACGATCAATATCCTCGACGTCGGACGCCACTTGACGGAAGAGGACATCGCCCCGCCACTCAAGGCGTTGTTCGTCTACAACCACAATCCGGTAATCGTACATCCCGACCAGAATCTCATCCGGCGTGGTTTCGAGCGCGAGGACGTATTCATCGTTGGCTGTGATGTGGCCATGACGGACAGCTTGATGTACGCCGACGTGATCCTGCCGGCGTGCACGCACTTCGAATACGCGGATATTTATGCGGCCTATGGACATCATCATCTGCAGCGGGGTGAGCCGGTGATCCCGCCGGTTGGCGAGTCGTTACCCAATACCGAGATCTTTCGCCGGCTTGCCAGGCGCTTTGGTTTCAATGAACCGATCTTCCAAGCCAATGATTCCGAATTGATCGACGAAGCACTCGACGCATCCGATCCACGCATGAAGGGCTTCAAAGCGAGTGAACTTCCGTTGGCCATGGCGCTGCCCATGGAGTTCGAGGGTGAGGAGGCAATCCCGTTCAAGAATGTCTTTCCGGGCACGCCGTCGGGCAAGATCGAACTGGATTCCGCGTATCTTGCCGAGACGTATGACGAGGCGGTGGCGTCATACCGGCCGCTGGAGGCGAGGCATCCTCTTGCCCTGATTACACCGTCATCGGACAAGCGGATCACCTCCACGTTCGGTGGACTCAAGTGGAGCGATGAAACGCCGCCGCTGGAGATGCACCCCGACGACGCGGCGGCCCGCAATCTCAGCGATGGCCAGTGGGTACGCGTGTGGAACGAGTTGGGTGAGGTTCATCTGCCGCTCTCCATCACGGATGCAGTGCGGCCCGGAGTAATTTATTCAGAGAAAGGTGCTTGGTTCCGCACGTCGGACAACCACCAGACCGTCAGCGCGCTGGCGCCGGCCACGCATGCCGATCTCTGTGAAGGTGCCTGCTTCAACGACACCCGGGTCGAAGTTGCCTCTTACGAAGTCCCGGCACGGGCTGCGGAATAGGGACCTCGTGTACGAGGGGGAGAAAAAGACGCCGATGGAAAAATGCCTGTCGGCAGATACGGTTGAGCAATACAGGGTGCGGGGCTATCATTTTCCCGTTTCTGTGCTGACGCCTGAACGCGCCGAGATTTACCGCCGCATGGCGGAGGACCTGCACGTATCTGGCCGAGACAAATCCGTCACCGATGATCCGCGCATCTCATTCAAGCTGCACGTGGCCTATAAATGGCTCGATGAAATGGCCCATGATCCGCTGGTGCTCGATGCGGTCGAGGACATCATTGGACCCGATATTCTGGTTTGGAGCAGCGCTCTCTTTATCAAGGAGAGCGATGACGCCTCGTTCGCCGGCTGGCATCAGGACACGAACTATTCCACCCTCAAAGGGCCGGACCAGACAAGCATCTGGATCGCGTTGAGCCCCAGTCTGGTGAAAAGCGGTTGCTTACGGGTCATGCCGGGCTCCCACAAAGTCGGCCGTCTTGCCCACGAGCAAACCGAGGATATGAGGAACATCCTCGCGCGACAGGAGCGCCTCATCGAAGGTGTCGATGAATCAAAAGCCATGAACATCGAACTGCAACCTGGTGAGATGTCCTTCCACCATCTGGCGATGGTGCATGGCTCGGCCCGTAATAATTCGGGGTACAGGCGTATCGGTTATGCCGTGCGCTATATCGCACCGCACGTTGAACCGGTTGGCCGGCACGAAACGGCGATGCTCGCCCGAGGCGAAGACCGCTATGGACACTATGATCTGGAGCCGAGGCCGCAGGCCAACCTCGATTCGGAAGCGGTCGCGGCGTTCGAGCGTGCCGTCGCAATCCGGACATCGAACTTTTATGAAAAGAAAGCGGTAGCCGCGACGGCCTCGCTATCCTGATCCTGTCAAAGGCGCGTCACGCGGTCGGGCATCGCATTCAAGGTCTCGGTGCAAAATTCAGAGGCGTCTGCCTCGGCGGCCTCCGAGGTAACGTACGTACCGCTCATCTGGACTCGATTTCCATTTTGCCAGACAGACCACATGAAATTGGTCGATCCGTCTGGATTCGTCCAGCGCTCGATAATCACTTCCACCATGGCATCGTGCGTCCCGCCCGGCGCGCTATTTCAGGAAAACTTGTAGCCGTGCCGCAAGACCGGCAGGATCGTCCGTTTCACACAGCCAAACAACCATCGATTTCCAGCCCACTCGATCCAATTCCCGCTCCGCAGTCTCACTGCGACGACGTCTATGATCGGCCATTTGAGCCCAAAAGTCAGTGCTGCTGGCTGGCAACCGAATGCCGGCATCGCATGAATGTCCATGCCAGAAGCAGTCATGGAGCAACGCGACCCGCCGGTATTCGCGGGCACAAATGTACCCCGGTCCGGTAAATGCCTCATGCGCCTCAATGACCTCCTGGTAACCTGCTTCGATCAGCAGGCTCCGGATATCGTCAGAGGATCCACCGTGGGGATCGATGATATCCCGCATGCCGGGCTGTCTCGACTGGTCAATAATTCCAAGTGAAATCCATGATAGCGCGAAATGGTTCAGACGTCAGTCGGTGAGAACAGTATGAATCTTGCCGCCCGGAACCATGGCAATGAAAGCGAACGCAAAGGCCACGTCATGCGGCACGTCCACGAGGCCTTCCGCTGTCCGTCGTTGCACGACGACATTGCCGACATCGCGACTTTCCGCAATGACGCGCTTGTCGTGAATGGAATTCTGACCTTTGCTCCAGGTTAGGACGAGATCCCCACTTTCGATCCGCGTCTTCTGCTTGATCAGGCTGACCATCCAGGCTTCATCGTCAACGATCGCCACGCGGTCGATGCCGAAGACGCCGATCGGCAGTTTGTAGGGAAATCGCGTGCGCATGCGGGTCTTGGGATCGTCCATGCCCACATAGGGTGTCTTCCCGTATGGGCGCAGACCCGGAGCGCTGGGGACCAGGACTTGCCCGTCGGGTTCCCGCTCACGAAACAGAGTTAGCGATTCGACACGGGATGGAAGCGGAGTCATCTCGGCACCTGCGAGTTCGCCCATCAATGCCGTGCCCGTGAATTGCTGCCACCAACTCTCAGTCTGGTGGTCATACATCACCATGTCGTAGTGCCGCAGGCGGCCAGTGTTGCCGAAGGTCAGGGTGCGGTCGCCCACGCGTCGGTCATAGATCACGCCGGAATTACACAGCGGACAATAGCTTACAAGCACTGGGACACCGCCGACCGTGTCGTTGATGATCTCGTGCCAGAGCAGAAGGCGGAGCGGATAGGCACGGGCATCGCCACCGATGACAAATCTGAGAACGGGTTCTTGCGGTCCAATGTCGTCAGTCACCGCGACGGAGGCATACCGGGGATCCAGTATGGGCGGGATGCTGTCCCGCCGTGCGCCGTCAAAATCGATTTCCTCGTACGGGACGACGTGTTTATCGAAGTCGGTATTGGGAAACTCACGCGCCCAGGATTGCGGATCTTCTGCGCGTGTCTCAGGTGCTACGGACCCGAGACCAAAAATAACGAGCAAACAGGATATGAAGCGAAGGATCATGAATTGGCCTCTGCCCATATGTTAGTGCCTTTGGTCTGCAAGAGGCCATCACAGGTATGTTAGATATCCGGTACGAGCACGCGAAGACGAAGGGAACAGCATGACTGAATGGACGAGCGATCCCCTGCGCCTCGATGGCGAAGTCGTGGTTGTTACGGGCGGTGCTCGGGGAATCGGCAGGGCCATTTGTGAGACTTTCGTCCGTCAGGGCGCGACGGCGATTATTGCCGATATCGATGAGGTTCAGGCCGCTAAAACGGTTGAGGAGATTAAGGCTGTGGGTGGCCAGGCCGAAGCACGAATACTCGATGTGACCGATGAAGCTCAGATCGAGGCTGCAATGGAAGCCGTAGCTTCGGATCACGGCCGGATCGACGTGATGGTGGCCAATGCCGGGGTGACGGCACGCCTTCCCGCAACCGAATTGCCGCTGAGCGATTGGGATAAAGTGATTGGGGTCAATCTCACCGGCGTTTTCCTCAGTGTGCGCGCGGCGGCGCGTCATATGATTGACCGTGGCACCCAAGGCCGCATTGTCAGCATCGCGTCGATGTTGGGAATGTCGGGCGGCGTTTTTCCTAACGCGGCTTATCAGGCCTCGAAAGGTGCCGTAGTGAATCTGACGCGCACGTTGGCGGTGGAGTGGGCGCCGCACGGCATTACCGTCAACGCCGTCGGTCCGGCACTCATCCGCACGGATCTGACGGCCGACATCAAACCGGAATTCGTGGAAGCACTGGATGCCATTACGCCACTGGGTGTTGAAGTTGACGCCCAAGACGTCGCGAATGCCGTACTATTTTTGGCAAGTCACGAAGCACGGAAAATAACGGGTCATACACTGCCGGTGGACGGCGGATTTTTGGCGCGATAGGGGGTAAGAAATGTCAACCGAACCATTTCGTCTCGACGGTAACGTCGCGGTGGTCACGGGCGGTGCCCGCGGCCTGGGCCGGGCCATCAGCGAGGTGTTTGCGGCACACGGCGCCATGGTCGTGATTTCGGACATTCTGGAGGATCTGGCGGAGCAAACAGCAGTGGAGATTCGCGAATCGGGCGGTTCGGCGGAAGCGCGTGCCCTCGATGTCACCGACGAAGCGATGATCGAGTCGACGTTCGCCGACATCATGGAAGCGCATGGACGCTTGGATATTCTGGTCAATAATGCGGGTATCGGTATGCGCAAGCCCGCCGTCTCGATCCCGCGCGAAGACTGGGACAAGGCGATTGAGGTCAATATGACAGCGGTATTTTTCTGCGCGCGGGTCGCAGGCCGCCACATGATCGCCCAAGGTGGCGGTTGTATCGTCAATATCGCCTCGATCATGGGTTTGATTGGCGGCAGATATCCCAACATCTCCTATCAGACGGCCAAAGGCGGAGTCGTGAACATGACGCGGGGTCTGGCCGCCGAATGGGCACAGGATGGCGTTCGGGTGAATGCCATCGCGCCGATCTATGTGAAGACAGAACTGACCGCGCCGATGCCCGAAGCCTGGATCGAGGATTTTGACCGCATGGCACCTCTTGGCGGGAGGGCCGAGCCGGTCGATATCGCCAACGCCGCGCTTTATCTCTCCAGTCGCGAGGCGGGCATGGTCACCGGCCATATCCTGCCGGTCGACGGCGGCTATACGGCGCGTTGAGGAGGACATGATGACCGATACAAACAACAAGTCGTTCCGTCTTGATGGGGAAATCGCCGTCATCACCGGTGGTGCAACGGGTCTGGGCCGCGCCATGGCCGAAGTCCTGGCGGGACAGGGAGCGCACGTCGCGATCCTCGATGTCGACGGGGAGGGTGCCACCACGGCTGCCGCGGAGATTGGAAGCGCTGGCAACAGCGCCGAAGCCCATTATTTGGACGTTTTGGACGAGGCGGCGGTGGACCGGGTCATGGAAGACATCGCTTCACGCCATGGCCATCTCGATATCCTCGTGAACAACGCCGGAGTCGCCCGGCGTATGCCCGCGACCGAGATACCGCGCGAGGAGTGGGAGCGCGTGATGGGCATCAATACGACAGGGGTTTTCCTCTGCGCCCGTTCGGCCGCACGCCACATGATCGCGCAAGGGACCAAAGGACGCATCGTCAACATCGCCTCGATTATGGGGTTCTCGGGTGGGATTTATCCGAACGTCGCGTACAACACGTCGAAAGGCGCCGTCGTGAATCTGACTCGCGCGCTCGCCGTTGAATGGGGATCTGACGGCATCCGAGTCAATGCCGTCGGGCCGACTTTCGTGCGCACCAACCTGGCGGATGCGTTGTTCACCAATCCCGAAACCTACGAACAGATCAAGTGGTTCACGCCGATGGGTAAAGAGGCGGAGCCAGCCGACATCGCCCATGCCGTGCTGTTCCTCGCCGCCCATGAAAGCAAGATGATCACCGGCCACACGCTGGCTGTCGATGGCGGTTTCCTGGCATGGTGAGTAGGGCAGGGTGGCTACAGCCGTAAATGGACTGCGGACGATGAGCGTCGGCATTGCGCCGATCTCAGAGCTTGTCGGAGCAGCGGTCACCGGGATCGACCTGAATGCCGTCACCGACGACGTCGTTGCCCAGCTCGGCAAAACGCCCGAAGAAAGCCGCGGCTTGTTTGAAATGTGGCTGAGCTCCGCGATCCGCCTGGGATTTGTCTATCGCCATAAATGGCAGCCGGGGGATCTGGTGATCGTGGATAACCGGTCCGCAATGCACTGGATGTATGACGACCACGACCGGTCGGAAAAACGCCTTCTTCATCGCATCATCTTCAAAGGCGATCGCCCGTTCTGAGGTAGAAAATCCGTGAACCGCAGCCTGCGCATCGTCCACCTCATCGAGGTCCCCGAGGTCATCCCGACCCTGGTGGACTGGTACATTGCCGAGTGGTCTCCCTGGTATGGACCGGAGGGGGAGGGTGACGCCGAGGCCGATTTGTCTGCATGCAACCGCCGCGACGTCATTCCTCTTTGGCTGGTGGCGTTTGACGACAGCAAACAGATGGTTGGAACGACCGCACTTAAAGACGATTTGGTGGGCAGCGAGCACGGCGCTGGTCCCTGGCTTTCGGCGCTACTGGTTAGTGAGGCCTATCGCGGCGAGGGCATCGGCACGGCACTTGTTGAGGCCATTGAATCCGAAGCTGGGCGGCTGGGGTTCAATGAGATTTTCTGTTCGACGGATGCAAGTGCCAGAATTTTGGAGCGTCGTGGGTGGCAATCCTTTGCGACCAGCGAGTCGTTAAGAGGAACGGTCTCGGTCTATCGATTGGACGGATTGCTGAATAGGGCGTCGGCTCACTGAACTTCCGCGTGGATGTGGAGGAGTTCAGAAATGGTTTCCGGTGGGCGTCGGCCCATGCCGCATTCCGTGGAGATGCCGAAACCGGTGACGAACTTCTCCGCTGCCGCGATGCGTGCCTGTGTCCCCTCGACACCGTCCGTGTGATGCACGAGCCCGAGGAACAGCTCAGTCGCGGGTTTGAGATTCAGATCGCTGAGGGCTTGAAAATAGGCCTCATCTGAACGGTCGCGCGGCACCGATAGGTGGATCCACTGCACGTCGCGTCCGACAGCAGCGGAGACACGGTTGGCGACGGCGACAAGGTTCGCCGTGTCTTCCGGCTCCTTCCAGTGCGAATGATTAAAGTCTCCGTAACAGAGGTGGTAGCCGAGTTCCACGGTCTCGGGCACGGCATCTCCCAGGCGTACGAGACGATCGATGATGCCGGCCTGGGGCTCTTCGAAATAGATCGACCAGAGTCCCTCCCAGATTGCCATTTCCTTGGACACATCCCACTGAATAGCGAGCTCGTTGTGCGGCGCGTGGTCCACGATCTCCATGATCTCGCTCAGCATGCGGGCTTCATAAGGGCCTTCGATGTCGGCTTGCGATCTTCCGGCGACGAAGTGTTCGAGGAAAGCGACAGGTGTCGGCAGCGATACCTGGAATCGCGTGTCTTCCGGCACGTCGCCCTGAGTCTTCAGGCGCCGGAACGTCTCATAACTCTCCAGTGCGGCATCGGCATAGCCGAGATTGTCGAATGCGAGGTCCGCGGGCTCGACGCCGTCCGCCAATCGATAGCTTGGCGTGAAGCGCATGGTGACGTGCGCGCCCTGTTCCACGCGCGGCTCCGGCCGTCGATCCGAGTCGTCGGTAGCAATAGTGAGTTGAGGATGCGCCGTGACGACGTGTTCCTGCCACTGGATCCAGTCACGGCGATCTCCGGTTTCGCCGTCGGGCAGTCGTTTGCCCCGCGTGCCCAAGGTCGCGCCGATAGTCCGAAACACATCCTCGGCCGTGGGCAGCGGCACGCTGCCGACGATGTGAACGTCACGCGACGCGGCAGGCACGTTCAGGCCTTGTCGAGCGCCTGTTCGAGATCAGCAATGATGTCGTCGGCGTCCTCGATGCCGACGGAAAGACGCACCAATCCATCCGTCAAACCACGGGCATGGCGTTCCTCCACCGGTACGTCGACATGGGTCATGGTTGCCGGGTGGGTGATCATGGTCTCGACCGCGCCAAGGCTTTCGGCAAGGCCGCAGAGTTCGACCGAATTCATCATGGTCTTCCCTGCCGGAATGCCGCCGGTAAGCTCAAAGGAGATCATTCCGGAAAAGCCCATCATCTGGGTCTTGGCGATTTCATGCTGGGCGTGGGAAGCCAGGCCCGGATATATGACCCGGGCAATCTTCGGATGGGCTTCGAGGAACTCTGCCACCCGTTGCGCGTTCGCCGCGTGACGTTCCATGCGCAAGTGCAGGGTTTTCACGCCGAGCAGCGTCAACCAACAATCGAAGGGGCTTGACACGGCGCCGACGCTCTTTTGCAGGAATTTGAGCTGGTCGCGGATGTCTTCGCGGTTGGTGATGATGATGCCGCCAATGATCTGATTGTGACCACTGAGATACTTGGTCGTCGAGTGCATGACGATGTCGGCGCCAAAATCGAGCGGCCGCAGGAAGACCGGTGTTGCAAAGGTCGAGTCCACGGCGAAAATCAGGTCATGCTCTTTGGCGATTTCCGACATGGCGGCGAGGTCGGTAACCTTGAGCAGCGGATTCGTAGGTGTCTCGATCCACAGCATTTTGGTCTCGGCCCGCACGGCCTGGCGGACCGTTTCGGGTTGCGACGAATCGACGTAGGTCACGCCGATGCCATGGCGCGACAGCACCTGGTTGAAGAGGCGGGTCACACCGCCATAAACGTCATCCGTGCAGACCACATGATCGCCTGAATTCAACGTCTTCAGACAGGTGTCCACGGCCGACATGCCGCTCGCGAAACTGATCCCGTGTGCGCCGCCCTCGATGGCCGCGAGGTTGTCCTCGAGGACCTGACGGGTGGGATTCGAAGATCGCGTGTAATCAAAACCCTTGTCCCGGCCCACCTCGTCAAGGACGTAAGTCGCCGTCTCGTAGATCGGCGGGATGATCGAGCCTGTCGTGGGGTCGGGGCTGATTCCCGCATGGACGATGGTGGTGTCGCGTTTCACTAAAAAATCCTCCGAATTCTGAGCCGCTGTTGCGCGACCATACTTACACTATTTGAGCGATTTGCGGCGATGATAGTTGAGATAGTCCGCGATCGTGATGAGTCCATGAAATTGGTCATCCCCCTGCACCAGAACGACATGGCCGGCTCGGAATATATGCATCAGTTGGTCGACCGGTGTATCGGGAGATACCAATTCGAGCCGATCGGTCATGTGTGTTGAGCACGGTTCACCGAATCGTTCCGCATGTTCGTGGACGGCGAGAAGGATATCGGATTCGTCGATGATCCCAATAATTTGATCACCATCGAGAACAGGTAACTGCGACACATCGTACATGCGCATGCGTCCGTAGGCGTTCAGCAATGTATCTTCGGGAGTGACAGATATCACGCCGCCATCTTCGGCCCTGCGGGTGATGAGATCGCGCAGGTCGCCATAAGTCTCACGCTCCAGGAATCCCTGGTCCAGCATCCAGTAGTCGTTGAACATCTTCGACAGGTACTTGTTGCCCGAATCGCAGATGAAGGTGACGACGCGTTTCGGTTCAGTCTGGCTGCGGCAATATTCCAGTGCTGCCTTGACCAGACACCCCGATGATGAGCCGGCAAAAATACCTTCTTTCTGCAACAGTTCGCGCGCGGTGTTCATGCTGTCTTTGTCGGAAACCACGATGGCTTCGGAAGCGACGTCGAGCTCCGCGTTCTGGGGCACGAAGTCCTCGCCCATACCCTCGATCAGCCATGAGCCGGGTTCATTCTGAATTTCGCCCGTTCGGACCACATCCGTGAGAATCGATCCTTCCGGATCCGCGAGGACCATTTCGATATCGGGATTTACGCTCTTGAGGAACCGGCCGACACCCGTCAGCGTGCCGCCTGAACCAACTCCGCAAATGACGGCATCGACGTCATGGTCCATCTGTTCCCAGATCTCAGGCCCGGTTTCCTCCCGGTGCGCCATGGGGTTGGCGGGGTTTTCGAATTGGTTGATCCACAGCGAGCCCGGGATCTCCTTCTCCAGGCGCTCCGCGACATCCTGATAATATTCAGGGTGACCGCGCCCCACGTCGGACCGGGTCGTGATGACCTGGGCCCCCATGGCACGAAGATGGAAGACCTTTTCCTGACTCATCTTGTCGGGAAGAATCAGGATCAATTTGTAATTCTTGAGCGCCGCGACCAGCGCGAGACCCAGGCCGGTATTGCCGGCGGTCGCCTCGATCAGGGTGTCGCCGGGTTTTATACGGCCTGCTTTTTCGGCTTCCTGGATCATGGAAAGCCCGATCCGGTCCTTGATCGAGCCGCCTGGGTTCTGCGATTCCATTTTGACGAACAACCGGCAGGGGCCGGTGTCGAAATTCTGCACTTCGACGATCGGCGTATTGCCGATCAAGTCGAGGACGGTCTCATACGTTGACATTTTAGCGCTTTCCAGTTGGTGGGTAACCTGAAAACGAGCAAACGAAGCATGCCAATGGCGCCGGGGCACTGCAAGCGAGACAATGAACCACCGCACTCTTGACGGCGGGCTTACGGTCGCTCATACCCAGCACTGATATCGATCTTGACGCAAGGTAGAGGAATGCCTGAATTCACGAAATTGAAGACCGACACCCCCTGGGTACATTTGACCATCACCGACGAAGACCGGGAAAAGGATTCTGGTGAGTGTCACGCCCGGATGTTGGAACAGCTTTTTGTCATTCGGCATTTCGAAGAAAAGATATTGGAACTCCACGGCGAGGGCCTCGTCCATGGTCCGGCGCATGCGTCGATCGGACAGGAGGGCGGCGCCGTGGGTGTTATGTCCATGCTTGGGGCTGGAGACAAGATCAACGGGACCCACCGCATGCACCATCAATTCCTCGCCAAGGTGCTCAATTACGCAACGGCGGAGGGATACGATCCACGCAAGGCCGACATCAGCGATGACATGCGCGATATGATCAAGCGCACGATGGCGGAAATCATGGGACTCACACCCGGGTTCTGCGGCGGACGCGGCGGCTCGATGCATTTGCGCTTCGACGAGGCTGGTATCCTCGGCTCGAATGCCATTGTCGGCGGAAATCCACCCCACGCAGCCGGCTATGCCTTCGCTGACAAGTGGTACGACCGCGACCACGTCTCGATCGCATTCTTCGGCGATGGTGCCACCCAACAAGGGGCGGCCTATGAGTCCATGAACCTCGCCGCACTCTACGACCTGCCCGTCATCTTCTTTTGCGAGAACAACCAGTACGCCGTCTCGACCAATCTGAAAGAACAGACCCGCGAGACCCGTTTGTCGGGCCGCGGCCTTTCGCTCGGCGTGCCCGGGATCGTCTGCGACGGCATGGACCCGGTTGCGGTGAGAGCGGCCACGGCCTGGGCGCTCGACATTATCCGCAATGACCGGGGGCCTGTCCTTATCGAAGCGGACACCTATCGTCATTTGCATCAGTCGGGACCGCTGAAGGGTAGCGCCTTCGGGTATCGGACCAAGGAAGAGGAAGAGGAGTGGCAGGGCCGCGATCCAGTTGAGGCCTATCCTGCGCAACTCATCAAGTTAGGGATCGTGAAGAAAAACCAGGTCGCGACGATAAACGACCGGGCGCGCAAAGTTGTGGAATGGGCAGCCACGGAGCTCACCGAAGTCGTGCCTGACAGCAATGCCCGGCGTATCGTGCCCGCGCTGTGGCCGGATGCTGGCCAGGTGGAGTTCGGTATCCGTGGCGATCTCAGTGAGTTCGATTCTGCCAAAGCGCGTGAGCCTGAAGACTATGATCCCAAAGAACTCGAGGAAGTAAAATTCGTCGATGCCATTCCCATGGCCATCCTCCATAACATGAAAAAGTACGACGGGGTCGTCGTTTTCGGCGAAGACGTGCACCGTCTTCGTGGTGGCACGGCCGGCGCAACCCGAGGCATTGATCAGCATTATCCAGATCGCTTGATTGGCACCCCGATCTGCGAGAATGGCTTTACCGGCCTCGCTCTGGGCGCTGCGATCAACGGTATGCGCCCGATCGTTGAGATCATGTATCCGGACTTCGTGCTGGTTGCGGCGGACCAGCTCTTCAACCAGGCGAGCAAGGTCCGTCACATGTTCGGTGGAAATTATCCGGTCCCCTTGGTCGTACGGAGCCGTGTGGCCGCGGGGACGGGCTACGGCTCTCAGCATTCCATGGATGCGGCGGGACTGTTCGCCTGTTATCCCGGTTGGCGAATCGTGTCGCCATCGACTCCGTTCGATTACATCGGATTGATGAATGCCGCGATCCAGTGCGACGATCCGGTGCTCATTGTGGAATATCAAAATCTGTTCCAGGACATAGGCCTGATCCCCAAGAACGATCTCGATTATGTGGTTCCGCTGGGCAAGTCGCGGACCGTTCGCGCGGGCTCCGACTGTACCGTTCTGGTGTGGTCCGAGATGGTGAAGCATGCCGTGAGCGCGGCTGAAAAGCTGGGCATCGACGCAGAAATCATCGACCTGCGCACGATCGATCCACTTGGCCTCGACTGGGACGCGGTCGAGGAGAGTGTGAAGAAGACCAATCGCCTGCTGATCTCCGAGGAGACGACTCGCGGAACGTCCGTCGGCGCGCGCATCGTAGAGATGGCGCAGACACGGTTGTTCGACTGGCTCGATCACGAGATCGTTCATGTCACGGGTAGCGAATCATCACCCGTCGTTTCCAAGGTTCTGGAAGAGGCGGCGTTGGCGGGCCCGGCAGAGGTCGAGGCAGGATTTCAGGCGGTCATGGGGCAGATCGAAGGGTCTCGACAAAAATCTGCGGCATGACGAATTACGAGCACATATCAGTTGAGCCGCTGTCCGGTGCCCTCGGCGCCGAGATCGCGGGTGTGGACCTCCGGGACCCCTTCGACGATGCGACGCTGAAAGAGGTAAACCGCGCCTTTCTCGACCATTACGTCCTGTTCTTCCGCGATCAACATCTCCAGCCCAGTGAATATCTGGCATTTGGCCGGCAGTTCGGAGAGCTCAACATCCTGCAGCCGCTCGTGGGCCCCGATGGTTTGCCCGAAATCATGCGAGTCACCAAGGAACCCGACGACGATTATGCCGTCGGCCATGTCTGGCATTCGGATGCGCCCTATGCCGAAATTCCCCCAAAAGCTTCCGCTCTTTATGCCATCGAGGTGCCGGAGAAGGGCGGCGACACCCTGTTCGCCAACATGTACGCGGCCTACGACGGGCTGTCCGAGCCCATGCGGGACCGGCTGGCCAAGCTGACGGCGGTTAACGGCGGGCCGTACATCTACACGTCGCGGGGCGGGAAACCCCAGTTCAGTGCTCGTGAAGATGCGCGGCACGAAGGTGACTCGGTTTTCAGTACCGCGGTTCAGCCTGTGATCCGAACCCATCCGGAGACGGACAAACGCGTCCTTTATGTGAATCCGGCGCACACCGATTATATCGAAGGCCTGTCATCCGAAGAGAGCGAGGCTTTGCTCGAATTTCTCTACGACCATGGGGCACGCCCGGATTTTATCTACCGTTTCCATTGGCGGCCCGGTTCCCTGGCACTGTGGGACAATCGCTGCACCTGGCATTACGCCGCCAACGATTATCCTGGTGAGCGGCGCGAAATGCTGCGCCTGACGATCAAGGGAGATCGCGCGTTTTATAAATAGCCCCCCTCTGGGTTTCATCAACAAGCCAAGATTTCATCAACAGGGAGATCGCCATGACCATCAAACGCATAGATACATCGGAACGTCTGTCTCAGGCCGTGATTCATAACGGGATCGCTTACATCGCGGGACAGGTCGGCCGGGACAAACCGGGCGCACCGGTGGCGGAGCAAACGCAGAATCTCCTGGACCGCATGGATGCTATCCTGGCCAAGGCCGGGACCGATAAGTCCAAGCTGTTGACGGCGCAGGTCTGGATCTCCGACATGCGCTACTTCGATGAAATGAACGAAGTGTGGAATGCCTGGGTCCCAACCGGGGAAGCACCGACCCGCGCCTGCGTGGAATCGCGTCTCGGCGCCCCCCATTGGTTCGTGGAAATTTCCGTTACAGCCGCCGTCGATTAAGGCGCTTCTGACGTAGGTAACTTCAACCGGGACTGGGTTCCGGCACGGTTAGGTTATGCTCCCGCATGAAGGCCGAGACGCGGCCGTTCATGAAACAAAGGGGAGACTCATGACCATTCAGCGCATCGAACTCGGGACGCGGATGTCCCAGGCTGTGGTTCACAATGGAATTGTCTATCTGGCGGGGCAGGCCGCGTTGGACAAAGAAGGCGAGTCCGTCACCGAGCAGACGCAAAATATCCTGGATCGTATCGATGCCCTGTTGGCCAAGGCCGGCACCCATAAATCGAAGCTATTGACGGCACAGATCTGGATTACCGATATGCGCGATTTCGCTGAAATGAATGCGGTGTGGGACGCCTGGGTGGCGCCGGGCAATGCGCCGACTCGCGCTTGCGTCGAATCACGCCTCGCGCGCACCTATTGGACCGTCGAAATCTCCGTTACGGCGGCTGTCGACTAACAGAAGTTTGGCAAGAGACCTATGTGGCTTCGGCCTGGGGTTCGTTCCAGGTAGCGCCCGAACGCGCTCGAAGGTTCCGCAGTACCTCGGCATGGACGGCGACATAGCCAGCCGCAACCGGGCGAAGATTGTCGCGCACGACTTCATGTAGTTCGGGGAGGACATAGAACGGTACGGCAGGACACAGGTGGTGTTCCGAATGGTAGGACATGTTCCAGAACAGCGCATGCAGCCAGACCTGTGCCTTTGTGGTCCGCGTATTTTCCGTCAAATCGGCGCTTTCTACGCATTCGGCATGCTCCGCGATGCGCAGCCAACGCATGAACGGCTCACCGAGGAATCGGGGCAATATCCACAGCCACAGGGGCAGCCACGATTGAAAAGCAATGGCGATGAGAGCGATCGCGGCATAGATGCAAAGGATGATTTGGCCTTCCCGCTTGATCTTTGGGATGACGCTGTCCGGAATGAAGTGACTGTGCTGCTCGGCTATGTTGCCCAACGGCAGCGTGAACATCCAATGGAAGCCGCGCTTCCAGAAAGGGATGGCCGAGATGTAATAAGCGTAATCCCACACCGTTGAATTGCGCGGCAACACCATGTCGGGATCGCTGCCGCGAATCTGGGTATAGCGGTGATGCGCTAAATGCGAGTGGCGGAACATGTTGGGTGGCACCATGTAAATCAGGCAGACCAGCCAGTAGACGCCCTCGTTCAACCAACGGCTACGGAATGGCGTGGCGTGGGAACATTCATGGACCGGTGCGAATAACAATGCCATGACGGCGCCATGCAGGATCGTGGCTGGCAGCACCCACCAGGTGCCGACGGTGAGGACAACGATTGCGCCCGTCGCAAACAGGACTAGAAAATGACGAGCCAGGGAAATCAGGCCCTGTGCGTCGCTTCTACGATCCGTGTAGGTTTTCAATGATTTGCGGTCGATTACGGCTTCGCGGCCGTAGGCAAAAACTTGAGACATAAACTTGTGTCCTTCGCATAACGTAGCTTGATTTGCTCTGTAAGCGCTTACATTTTTTATAATGTAGCCACTACAAACTTTTACGTCAACAAGGATACAATTCCGATATGTCAGACGACAACTCACCCCAGGCTAAATCGGGACAGGCCAAAACGGACGAGAACGAAACCCGGATGCAGGAATATCGCCGCCCGACGCTGGCGGACGTCGCCGAATCAGCGAGCGTTTCAACGGCGACGGTCTCACGATTCTTCAGCGCTCCAGATGCCGTCAGTCCGGCGTTGCGGGCCCGTGTGGATGCGGCTGTCACGAAGCTGGGCTATATGCCTGATGCCTCCGCCCGAGCGCTCGTCACCGGCCGAACGAACACGTTTGGTTTCGTAATCCCAACACTCGACGTGGCGACATTTGCTGCTGGGGTGCAGGCCTTTCAGTCACATTTGGCCGGTGCCGACTATACGTCGCTTCTGGCCTACTCGAACTACGACCTGGCGGAAGAAGCCCGGCAGGTGCGGGCCCTTATATCTCGCGGCGTTGACGGGATCGTCATGGTCGGGATCGAGCACGAACCTGGTCTCACCGATTTGCTCGTGGAACGCAATGTGCCATTCGTGAATACCTGGGTTTTTGAGTCTGGGACAGAATATCCGTGTATCGGGTTCGACAATCGGGAAGCCATGCGGCGGATGGGCCGCTACGTGCTCGACATGGGTCACCGTGATGTCGCCCTCATCATTGGCGGGCTGGGCGATGATAATGACCGGTCGCGGGCGCGGGTCGAGGGGGTTCAACGAGCAATGGCGGAGCGGGGGCTGACCCTGCCGCCGGAGCGGATCATGAAACGCAAATACGGTGTCACTGAGGGGCGGGACGCTTTCCGCCAGCTCATGGCCTTACCGGCGCCTCCGACGGCCATCATCTGCGGTAGCGATGTGTATGCGATCGGCGTGATGCTGGAGTGTCGGCGACTCGGAATTACGGTCCCCGACGAAGTTTCGGTTTCCGGATTCGATGATGTCGAAATCGCTCGTCACTTGAATCCGCCCCTAACCACGGTGAACGTCCCGGCGATCGAGATGGGGCGTCTCGCCGCGGAATATCTTCTGGCACGGATCGGCGACCAGCCCGCCGCCAAGCACACCGAACTCGATTGCATGCTGAGCGTGCGCCATTCCGTTGCTCCGCCGCCGGTTCGAACGTAACTTTGCTGAGGCCGGGCTCTCCACTATTGCCGTATCTGTCATAGTGCTAGCATTGCCCTCTATCAGAGGAGTGGCAGATGGCCAAAAATTTGACACAAACCGAGATTGCACGGGCCCAAATTAAAGAAGAATACGGTATCGAGCTTGACGATTCGCACCTGAACTCGGTCGTGATGGAAACCGACCGGATCCTCGGGGTCGCGCGCCAGATGGTGCCGAAGCTTTCCTTCGACAGCGAGCCAGCGAATTTTCCCGCAAGCCTCGCGCGCTTGAGGGATCCGTCATAACCGAACTCACACATCTCAGCTTGACCGAGGTCGCGTCCGCGATCCGGGATAAGCGCACCTCCTCGGTCGAAGTCACCGAGGCCTGCCTGGCGCGGATCGAGACCCATCAGCCCGCTCTCAACTGCTTCATCACCATCGAAGCCGATGACGTTTTGAACGCGGCGAAAGCGGCGGATGAAAAACTGGCCAGCGATCCGGCTGGCTGCGGCCCGCTTCACGGCGTCCCGCTGGCCCACAAGGATATGTTCTATCGCGCCGGGAAGATCTGCACCTGTGGGTCGGAAATCCGGCGCCATTGGCGGCCCGATTACACGGCAACCATTATCGAACGCCTGGAGGCGGCGGGCGCGTTGCAGGTCGGCACCCTCAACATGATCGAATTCGCTGCCGGATCGACGGGCCACAACGAGCACTACGGCGACTGCTTAAACCCCTGGAACATTGAATATTCCCCAGGCGCCTCATCGAGCGGTTCCGGCTCCTCCGTGGCGGCGCGGCTGGTCTACGGCGCGATGGGATCAGACACGGGTGGATCGGTCCGGCTGCCGGCCATGCAATGCGGCCTCGTGGGCCTCAAGCCCGGCTACGGTCGCATCAGCCGTTACGGTGCCATGCCGCGGTCCTATGCAACGGATTCGATGGGTCCGCTGACGCGGACGGTACGGGATTGCGCCCGGATGACCGGAATCATTGCCGGTCACGATCCAAGAGACGGCTACACCGCGCAGATCGACGTACCAGACTATGAGGCACACCTGAAGGACAGCGTGCGCGGCATGCGCATCGGGATCCCCACGAGCTACTTCTATGACGCGGTCGATGAGGAGATGCAGGCTGCCGTCATGGCCAGCCTGGATATCTTTAGCGAACTCGGTGCCGAGATCGTGGAGGTCGACATTCCCGACCTCGAACAGATCTATGAGCTGGCTCAAGTGGGCCTTAAGGCGGAAGCCTCGGCAATTCATGAGGAATGGCTGCGCACCCGCCCACAGGACTATTCGGACGGCATCCGCGGCGAACTCGAAAGTGGTCTTTTAATCCCCGCGGTCCGCTACCTCGAGTCGCACCGCATGCGTGAGCCGACCATGGTCCAGTTCGTCGAGCAGGTGTTCGGGAAGGTGGACGTTCTACACGCCCCGGTCAGCGAGCAGCCCGCCCCGAAAATGGCTGACGTCAGCCCGCACAATGCCGAACGGGCCGCAGAGTTGATGCACCGCTGTGCCCGTTTGACCCGCCCGGTCGGCTACATGGGATTGCCTGCATTGGCCGTACCTTGCGGCTTCAATGGCATCGGTTTGCCGCTGGGGTTCCAGCTCATCGGGCGGCCATTCTCCGAGGCGCGTTTATTCACTCTGGGTCACGCTTATCAGGATGAAACGGGTTGGCACGAACAGGCGCCTCCGATTTGAGGGTTCAGGCCGTGTTCGACCTCCGGTCTTGCAAATGCCAAAGGCCTCCTCATATTGAACGCTGTGGGGGCAAAGGCGGTCTCCCCGCATTTCCAAGGCCTGATTGCCCCAAAGGCTACGCGCCCAAGTGCCGCCGCAATCCTGCAAGTGTAGGAGGGCGGCTTATGGGTGATTCTTCCCTTTCTCTCGAACCTAAAGACCTCACCGGCTTAATGGCGGCGGGCCGAAGTCCGGTCATTCTCGATGTGCGAAAACTGGAGGCCTATGAGGCCTCTGACGTTGTGATTGCGACCGCCGTCTGGCGGGATCCGATTTCAGCCCACGAATGGTCGGACACCTTGAACGACAGTCGCGGCGTGGTTGTCTACTGCATCCATGGCCATCAAATAAGCCAGAGCGTTGCCGCGTTGTTGCGCGCCAACGGGTTGCCGGCGCGCTATCTCACCCGCGGCATCGAAGGATTCGTGGAGGCCGGCGGGCCGACCGTCGCCCGGAAGTCTCTTCCCGAGCGTGATCCTGACGGCCGGACCCGATGGGTGACCCGGGCACGGCCGAAGATCGATCGCATCGCGTGTCCCTGGTTTGTGCGCCGCTTTCTCGATCCCGATGCCGCATTTCTCTACGTCGAGGCCGAGCACGTCCACGCCGTGGCCGATGTCACGGGCGCCATTCCATTCGATGTCGACGACGCAGAACTCACGCACAAGGGCGACCGCTGCAGTTTTGACGCGTTCCTTGAGCGGTTCTCGATCAGCAACCCGGCGATTGACGCCCTGGCGGAAATCGTCCGCGGGGCGGATACGGGTCGTCCGGAGTTGACCCCGGAAAGCGCGGGCCTGGTGGCCGTCTCGCGAGGCCTTGCGGCGCTTTATGCGGATGACATCGATATGCTGGACGCGGGGATGGCCGTCTATGACGCGCTTTACGCGGAATGCCGGCAACGCGCCGGAGTAGAGATAGGAGCAGGAGGATGACCACACCATCTGAAACCAGTATTGAAGGTGGTGTCGCGGATGTTCCATTCCGCGACGCCGTCCTCGTCTGGCTGAAGATAGGCTTGTTGAGCTTCGGTGGCCCGGCCGGCCAGATCGCCATGATGCATCGCATCCTTGTCGATGAGAAACGCTGGATCGGCGAGGCGCGATACCTGCACGCGCTGAACTACTGCATGCTGCTCCCAGGTCCCGAAGCCCAGCAGCTTGCCACCTATGTCGGCTGGCTGCTCCACCGCACGGTGGGCGGCCTCGTCGCGGGCATCCTCTTCGTCCTGCCCGGTGCGCTGGTGATGCTGGCGCTCAGCATCGTCTATGCGCTCTACAGCGATCTGCCGCTTATCGACGCCCTGTTCTTCGGCATCAAGGCGGCGGTCCTGGCCATCGTCGTAGAGGCCGTGCTGCGGATCGGCCGGCGCGCGCTCGGCAATCAGGCCATGTATGCCATCGCGGCATTGGCCTTCATCGCCATCTTCTTTTTCTCGGTGCCGTTTCCCCTCATCGTCGTGGCGGCCGCGCTGATCGGGTTCCTGGGCGCGCAGTTCGACCCCGATCGCTTTGTCGTTATTCGCGGGCATGGCGGGTCGGGTGACGATGCCGTTGTCGACGCTGCGCTCGAGTCCGGGCGCCTCGACCACACGCGCCCCTCGTTCGGGCGTGCACTTCGCGTCATCGCCATATGTCTGCCGCTGTGGTTCGGGCCGATCCTACTGGCATTTTTAATCTTGGGCGGGGACGATACCTTTACCCAGATCGGCTGGTTCTTCAGTAAGCTGGCGGTGGTGACGTTCGGCGGTGCCTACGCGGTATTGGCCTACATGGCGCAACAGGCGGTGGAAGCCTACGGCTGGCTGGCGCCGGGTGAGATGCTGGACGGCCTCGGCCTCGCCGAGACCACACCCGGTCCGCTGATCATGGTGGTGCAGTTCGTGGGTTACCTCGCGGCCTTCCGTAATCCCGGCGTTCTCGATCCGCTCACCGCGGGCATCATCGGCGCGGCGCTCGCCACGTGGGTGACCTTCGTTCCATGTTTTCTGTGGATCTTTCTCGGCGCGCCTTACATCGAAAAACTGCGCGGCAACCAGAACCTCAGTGCCGCACTTTCGGGTATCACGGCGGCGGTCGTCGGAGTCGTACTCAATCTTGCCGTCTGGTTCGGCATGCATGTGGTGTTCAAACAGGTCGGCTCGTTTGAGCTTGGACCGGCCTCGATACCGCTTCCGTCTCTGGACAGCACGGATTTCGCCGCCCTCGGACTTAGCCTCTTTGCCATCTGGCTTACATTCGGCAAGCATCTCGGGTTGTTCGTGACCTTGGGACTGACGGCCACTGCCGGTGTGATCGTCAGTTTCATTCCCTGGTAATCCAGCCACCACCGATACCTCGACAAGCAGGAACCGGGACGGTATGCCTATCGCTCATTGGATAGGTCGGGGAATTTCATGAGTTGGCATCTCGGCATCGACATCGGCGGCACCTTCACGGACGTGGTGGCGCACGATGGATCCACGGGGGAATCCCGGAACGCAAAGGTGTGGAGCGTCAAGGACGATCCACAGGCCACGATCAGCTCGGCCCTGGAGAGCCTGGACCTGTCGGCGGCCGACGTGCACATGCTGACCTTTGGCACGACCATCGTCACTAACGCCATTATCCAGCGTCAGTTCGGGCGTGTCGCTCTGATCACCACGGTCGGATTTGCCGATGTTCTCGATATCGCCCGGCAGAACCGGCGGATGATCTACGATATCGCGACACCGCCGCGTGAGCCGTCCCCCGTCCCTCCGGAGCTAAGGTTTGAGATCGGCGCGCGCATGCGGGCGGACGGTAGCGTTATGAAAACGTTCGATCCGGATGAGGTGCGCGAAATTTTGGATGCGATCGACGATGACGTGGAATCGATTGCGGTTTCCCTGCTTCATTCTTATGCCAACGGAGAACACGAGCAGGCGGTCGGCGAGCTGTGCCAGGCACGATCGCCTCACGTATCGCTGTCGCACCAGGTCTGGCCGCAATTGAAGGAATACGAGCGGACCCTGGCGACGGTCTTGAACGCGGGCGTGATGCCTCTGGTTGCGAATTATGTCGCGACCCTGGATGCCTTCCTCCCGGATGATTTGCGGCTGGAACTATTTCATTCCGCCGGCGGCATGATGACGCCGGAAGCTGCCACGGCGTTGCCCCTGTCGCTGGCGCTGTCCGGTCCCGCAGCCGGTGTAGCGGCGGCTCGGCAGGTCGCGATGGATGTCGATGTGCCTCTCGCCATCAGCATTGATATGGGCGGAACCACGACGGATGTCTGTCTCATCGTCGACGGCCAGCCCGAAGTACACGAACAAGCGGAAGTCGGTCCCTGGAAGGTGAACCTGCCCATGCTGGCCGTGCATTCCATCGGGGCGGGTGGCGGCTCGCTCGTCAGTCACGGCGCGGCGGGGCTGCAGGTCGGTCCAGAGAGCGCCGGCTCTGACCCCGGTCCGGCCTGTTACGGGCGTGGCGGCAATCGCCCGACATTGACCGACGCCGCGGTCATTCTGGGATACCTCCGGCCATCGGAGGACGCCGGCGGCGGCGTCGAAATTCGTAAGGACGCGGCGGAGAAGGCTTACGAAGGCCTTGCCCGGCAACTCGATATCCCGATTGCGCGGGCCGCACGCGGCGTGGTCCGGGTGGCCAACGCCAACATGGCGCGCGCGCTGCGCCGGATCACGGTCGACAAAGGTGTGGACACGCGCGACTGCACGCTGATCGCGTTTGGCGGCGCTGGGCCGATGTATGCCGCCGAACTTGCACGGGATGTTGGTGTCCGGACCGTGCTGGTCCCGAGGGACTCCAGCCTTCTATCGGCGGTCGGTTGCCTGACCACCGCGCCGAGCTATACGCGCCAGCGCACCGTTCGTCTGGCGGGAGAGAGCTGGGACGCGAGAATATTCCAGGACGTCTGCGCGAGTGTAGCCGCCGAGGCACGGGAAAGTCTGCTCCGGGGGCGGCCGGCGGACTCCGAGGTCAATCTTTCGTATCTCGCATTCATGCGCTATCTCGGGCAAAGCTATGCGATCGAGATTCCCTGCACGCCGGAGACCACGGAGGAGGAATTCCGCGCCGCTTTCTGGCACCGCCATGAAGAGCTTTATGGCTATCACACCAATGAGCCGTGGGAACTTCAATCCCTGCGCGTCACCGCCCGCATGGAGCCGGAAGCCGTGGACTTCGCGCCGCTGACCCCACCCCAAGTGGAGCCCGCCCCCACCGATACGGCCAAATGTTTCTTCGAGGGCGGCAGCACGGATACGCCAATTTACAGTCGCGATGACATTGCGCCTGGCCATGCTCTTAGAGGTCCATTGATCGTCGTGGACAAAACCTCCACAACCATCGTGCCGCCGGATTGCACGGTCGAGGCGATATCGAACGGCCATCTCCGTATCGATATTGGAGAGCAGTCATGACCAACCAACCCGACATTTTCACGGTCGAAGTTCTTCGACAGGCCCTGGCATCGATTGCCGAGGAAATGTCGCTCGTTGTGATGCGGGCGGCGCGCTCGCCGCTGCTGCGCGAGGCGGGGGATCATTCCTCGGCCCTGACGTTCGCTGACGGCGGCGTTATTGCGCAGGGAAGGGACCTGCCCATCCATCTCGGCACAATGGGTTCCACGGTGCGGGAATTCCTCAAGGTCGTCGACAAGAGCCGTTTGGCACCCGGCGACATCTGGTACCTGAACTTGCCCGAAGTCGGGGGCAACCATCTGCCCGATGTGAAAGCTGTCCGGCCCGTTTTCTACAAGGGGGAACTTCTGACGTTCGCCGTATCGTTGGCACACTGGGAGGATATCGGAGGTGCTACTCCCGGTAGCTACACGGCGCATGCGACCGATATCTGGCAAGATGGATTCCGTATCCCGCCGACCCGGTTTTTCGCCAACGATCAGCCCATTGAGGAGAACTTAAACCTGTTGCTGGCGAACGTCCGCACGCATGACGTCATTCGTGGCGACATGTTCGCTCAGGCGGCCGCGACACGCGTCGCCGATACCCGGCTGCAGGCCCTCTTCGAGGCGCACGGCACGGATACTTTCAAGGCCACGGTCGCCATGTTGAACGACCTGACCGAGGAACAGACCCGCGAGGCCATCCGGGCCCTGCCAGACGGCGTGTACGAAGGCGAAGACCATATGGACGACCTGCGTCCCGACGGAGAGCATGTCGCCATTCGGGTCAAGGTCACGATTGAAGGCGAAGAGGCGACCTTTGATTTCAGCGACACCGACGACGCCATCGAGGCGCCGGTCAACGCGACACCCTATCTCGCGGCAACGGCGGCGGGCTTTATCATCAAGGCGATTTCCAAGCAGGAGATCTTTCATACCGATGGATTCTTCCGCGTGGTGAAGGTGATCACGCGGCCCGGTTCACTGTTGCATCCGCCGACGAGCTATCCGGTCGTTCTCGGCAACCACGAAACCTCGCAACGCTGTGTCGATGCGATCATGAAGGCACTGGTTCCCTGCGTGCCCGAGGCACTGTCGGCAGGCGGTGCGGCGTCTGCCGCAGTGCTGATCTTCACCGGCCAATGGCCCGACGGACGATGGTGGTCGTTCTACGAAGCCCACGGCGGCGGCGAAGGCGGCAGGGCCGAGCGCGACGGCGGATCGTCGTCCCGGATCAACCTCGCCAACGTCATGAACACGCCGGCGGAAATGGTGGAGGCGCAATACCCGATCGTAGTCTCCAAGCAAGCCTTGCGGAACGGGTCAGGCGGCCGCGGCCGGCATAAAGGTGGCAATGGCGTGGTGCGTGTATATGAGATGCAGGGAGAAGATACGAAATTTGCGGCTATGCTCGATCGTTGCAAGGTCCCACCCTACGGGCTGTTGGGCGGCGAAAACGGTCAGCCTTATGTCTTGAAGCGGGTCTCGCCGGATGGGGTGGAATCGGTCATCGAGGGCCGCGGTCACTACCGCCTGAAACTGGGCGAGAAGATCATCTTGGAAACCGGTGGCGGCGGCGGTTACGGCGAGCCGCTGGCAAGCTAAGCCCCTTGGGCAATCGATACCCGGCCACGAACAATCATATGAGGCTCATCGATGACGGCAACCCCGGTTGGAAGTGACCTAAACGACGCGTGGCAGCAGGAACTTCTGTCGCGCGATTCGGCAGCCTTTTTCAATCAGGCGAACACCAGTCCGTGCGCCATCGCTTTTGCCAAGGGCGAAGGGTCATGGGTCGAGGATGCCGCCGGCAAGCGGTACATGGATTGGTACGGCAACAATTGTCACAACGTCGGATACGCGCATCCGCGTGTCGTTGCGGCCATTCAGGCGCAGCTTACCGAGCTACCCTTCGTGCCCCGGGGATACACGGCGGAAACGTCGGTCTTGCTGGCGGAGAAGCTCGCGGAACTCTGGCCCGGCGCATCGGCACGGGTCTCCCTGGTGCCGGGCGGCAGCGCTGCCGTCGAAATCGCCCTGGGTCTTGCCCGTGTCTACACGGGGCGGACCCGGATCATCTCATTCTATACCGCCTATCACGGCCGCAGCGCGGGAGCCCTTAGCGTCAGTTCGCCCGCGAAAGGGCGCGCCGGCAAACTAGAACCTCTCGTGCCTGGTACGATTTTCGTCCCGCCATTCTATTCCTTCGAACGGCCTGAAGCGGCCGAAACCATGGCTGAACGCTCCCTTCAGGCAATCGAAGATGCCTTGGAATTTGAGGGTGATATCGCAGCCCTCATCGCCGAGCCCATCCGCAATGGCCCATTCATGCCACCGGACGGCTACTGGCGTGAGGTGAAATCCCTTTGCCAGAAGCATGGAACGTTGCTGATTTTCGACGAGGTTCCCGTTGGTTTGGGAAGAGCGGGAAAGATGTTTGCCGGTGAACATTTCGGTGTGGTGCCCGATATGACGCTGATCGGGAAGGCACTCGGCGGTACTGCCCTGCCATTGGCAGCGGTCATCGCGGATGAGCGGCTGAACTGCTCACCCGAACTCAACCTGCACTACTACACCCATGACAAGAATCCGCTGACGGCTGCCGCGGGCCTGGCCACGCTGAACGTCCTGGTGGACGAAGGCCTGTGTCAGCGGTCGGCGCAGTTGGGTGCGGAATACCTCCCCAAACTGGAAAGGATCGGTACGGCCTCTGGTCTCATTCAAGACGTTCGTGGTGTGGGCTTGATGTTCGGCGTGGGATTTGCCGGCCACACGTCGGGGAAACGTGACGGAGCTCAAATGGCGACTGCCTTTGTAGAGGCTGCCCGCGAAGAGGGGTTGATCGCCAATGGGCGCGGCGCCAATCAAATCACGTTGGCGCCACCGCTGAATATTGACTCCAAGGACCTTGAGTTGGGATTGGAGATGGTCGAACGGGCACTCGACAGGATCGCCGCTTAACGCTCAACTTCCTTCCTGCATTCAAATGTGGTGACACCTTGGCGTTGCCGCAAAGAGGAGCCGAATATCAATGGCCGTCGAAGTTCAACAGATTGAGATGGAACGCGACCGATTGGGGGAGGGACCCCTGTGGGACCCGCGGGACCAGGTCCTTTATTGGGTCGATATCATGGGCTGCCGTATCCGCTGCCTCGACCCGGCGACCGGCGAAATCAGGAACTGGCCGGTTCCCGAGATGATCGGCTGCATGGCGCTGCGCGAGTCCGGCGGTGCAGTCGTCGCGCTGCAATCGGGATTTCACTTCTTCGACTTCGAGACCGGAACATCCACTCCCATCATCGAACCCGAACTCGAGGACGAACGCACGCGCTTCAACGACGGAAAAGTCGACCGACAGGGCAGGTTCATCGCCGGTTCGATGAATATGGACGGCATCAAGGATGGATTGGGGCTCGGCTCACTGTATCGACTGGATGTCGACCTCCAGCTTGAAGTGCTTCGCGATAACGTGATCCTGTCGAACGGCCCTTGTTTCAGCCCTGACGGGGGGACGTTTTACTTCGCCGACAGTCCGCAAAAGACAATCTGGGCCTACGACTACGACGGCGAGTCCGGCGCTATGACGAACATGCGGACATTTGTTGACCTGAACCCTCTGGAAGCTGTTCCCGACGGCGCAACCGTAGATGCCAACGGTTGTCTGTGGAGCACACTTGTAAGCCTCGGCCAGATCGGCTGTTTCTCGCCTGAAGGCGAACTCATGCGGACCATCGATGTGCCACCCGATCATCCTTCCAGCGTGATGTTCGGTGGACCCGATCTCGACGTGCTCTACGTCACGTCAATCCGGGAAGCCCGGTTCTTCAAATCCGAAAATCCGGCGAGCGGCTATCTCTTCGCCATTCATGGTCTCGAGACCGTGGGCCTGCCCGAACCGAGGTTCGCCGGATAGATCCAAAACTAGGTTTGCGAAATAGGATTGAAAAACCCGTCCGGGACTTGCATTGATCGACCGGGAATGGCCACCCTTCGGGCATTAATTTTGCTCAATCCAGGAGGGTTTCATGATCATCGACTATCGCGCATACACGTTCCGGCCCGGCAGCATCCCTACTTTCTACGAGATGTTTGAGAAGGAAGGGCTGGAACCGCAGCAGCGCATCCTCGGCAACTTCATCGGCATGTACCGCACGGACGTCGGCAACGTGAACGAAGTCATCCACATGTGGGGCTACGAGGATTCCGGTGAGAAGGAACGCCGCCGGGCGGAGCTGTACAAGGATCCCGGTTTCGCTGACTACGTGGTCCGCGCCCGCGAATTGATCACCGGCCAGGACGTCCGCACTTTGATCCCCGCACCCTTCAATCCGAAATAGCCAGCTGGCCTCTCTCGATTTGCCCCTTCCAAGGGGAGAAGACCAAACGGTCCAACCTGATCTCCTCCTCCCTAGCAGGGGTGAGGCCGGGTGAGGGATGGACCCCGGTAGCAGCAGTTACGCGGTCTTACGCCATTCCGACGGCGCGCCCTGGATGCCCTCGGGTTCCGCCAGGGTTTCGTTCAGTGGATCCGGAAACACACTGATGGAATGGAAAGGCAACGGCGTCTCTTGCTCAATGCCGCGCAGGCGATCCCGATACCGGTCAAGAATTGCCTGCCTCTCCTCGTCGGTGGCCCGCGATACGCCAAACGTGACGCACGGTTCGTAGAGGTCCATACCGACGTATTGCAACGTGCCAACGGTGATCGGGTAGATAATCTGCTCGATGGGGGCAATAAGACTACCTTCGCTGAACCGCACGGCCGGCGAGCCGGTCGTGGCGGAAACCAGAGCGCGTTTGCCCCGCAGGCGTCCGCTATCGAAGCGCTCGTTCCGGCCGTAGGCCCAACCGAATGTCAGCACCCGATCGATCCAGCCTTTCATGATGGCCGGTACGTTAAACCACCATATCGGGTATTGCATGATGACCAGGTCGGCCCACTCGACCTTCTCCTATTCTGCGACCACATCCTCGGCGTACGTCCCGTTTTCCGAGGCGTTCTTTTGTTCTACCTGAATCTGATAGATTTCGTCACCGACCGGTGCCGTGACGTCATGGAACCCGGGAACCGGGTTGAAACCCATCTCATGGAGATCGGAAACGCGGACTTCGTGCCCTGCCTCGCGAAGCGTCTCCTGGGCGACGCGGAACATCGCCCCGTTGAAAGACGTGGGGTCGGGATGTGCGTAGACGATAAACACTTTCACGGCTCATCCTCCTTGATGTACGAGGACCACGACCTTAGGAACGCCACCCACGACGGTCAATAGAACCCGGGTTTGACGACCGCTTTGATCTCCCTCTTCCAGGGGGAAAAGACCAAAGGGCCCGGGCTAGCTCGGTACTTCTGCTTCCAGAACGCCGTCCGTCTCACGCGCCTTCAGCACCTCGGCGCCGCGAAAATTGAGCTCGATCTTCACGCCGTTGGGATCGTGCAGGAAGACTTGGCGGATTTCCCGTCCGGGAACGTCACGCACGTGGAATGGGATTTCTCGACCCTGCAACAGCGCCTGCATATCGTTGATTCCGTTCGCTTCGAACGCGACGTGGTCGATGGTGCCGGTTCCTTCATCAGGCTGGTCGTCGACACCGACAAGATGGATCACCGCCTCGTCCTGGATGTAGAGCCAGGCACCGGGGAAGGGGAAGTCCGGACGGTCACCGTCGATCAAGCCGATCACGTCGGCATAGAATTTCCGGGTCGCATCGAGGTCGTCCGTGATGATATTCACGTGATTGAGTGCTGTGATCGCCATGGGTTCGCCTCCCGTTCGTGACTTCAGATTGCTTTCCATAAGTCTAGCACGCCTGTTGAGCGCAAGGTCATTCGGCACGCCGGGCGGCACGCTCGCGCGTCGCCCATGCGGCGGCCTTCGCTTCGTCGACCGGTTGGTCCAGCAGGCCCTCCAAATGCACACGGACATGTATGACAATGCCTTCAAGTGACCGGCATCAGCTGCCCCTTCCGCCCAAATGAAGGCGTGATCGCTGTTTGGCGCGACCCCGTATCCATCGCGGTAATAGGCGATGAGATCGTACATCGAGATCGAATCGCCGAGTTCTGCCGCGCGGATCGTCACCCGCACCATGTCCTCGTTCCGGCGTGCCTGGTGATAGATGATTGCCGCGGCCCGGAAGGCGGGGATATTTTCCGGATCGAGGCGCATGGAGGTTTCGATGGGGTCCACGGCTTCGCTGTAGCGCTGCACGAAGGCAAGGGTGCCGGCCAGCTGCAGATATGCCGCTGCGTCCCCCTGTCTGACCTTCGTGATCCCCCGATAGGCCACCGCGGCACCATCGTAGTCACCGAGATAGACCATCGCGTCCCCAAGCTTTTGTTGGAGTTCGGCGTTGGACGGGTGCCTCTGCACCTCGGTCCGGCAGGCTTCCAGTTTCGTGAGGGTATCGACTTGGTAGCACATGTCTTCAGCGGCATTGGTCGAAAGTGCGGGCACAAACAGCACGGCGGCCCCGATGGTACCGGCGACGGATCTCCAGATGGTCCGGGTCATGCTGTGCATGGTCATTGCCTCGGCGAGACTCTAGCGCCTGGTCGAATTCCTGTCAGGGGAGCGAATTCCTGTCAGGGGATCGGTTATCGCCGGCGCACGGTCTCGCGGCGCATGATGTACAAGCCACTCACCACGACCAGCATCGTCCCGGCGATGATCCATTTGTCAGGCACGTCGCCCCAGACCACGAACCCCAAGGCGACCGCCCATATCATGTTGAAATACTTGAACGGCATGACGATGGCCGCCTCTGCCAAGCGCAGCGCCTCGATATAAAGGAAATGCGCGGTACCCATGAGGATGCCGCTGGCCGCCAGCAACAGCCAGTCAATGGCATCGGGCATGACCCAGCCGAAGGGCAGTGTGATCAGACCGACAAGGACGGAAGCTCCCGTTGTGAACGCCAGCGTGGCGACGGACGATTCCGATGCCGCGATGCGCCGCGTGATGATGTCGCGCGCGACGCCGCCCATGACCGAGATGATAGGCAACAGGATGGCGAGGCGCAGACCTTCCCCGGTCGGCTTGATCATCAGCAGAACGCCGCAGAATCCGATAAGCACCGCGGTCCAGCGCCGCCAGCCGACGAATTCACCTAGCAACAGCGGCGCCAGCGCGGTGATCATGATCGGTCCCGTGAAGGTTGCGGCCATGGCATCCGCCAACGGCAGGTGCATCAATCCGAACACCCAGATGAATGCAGATGCCACGAAGAACAGCGCTCGTGCGCTCTGGGCGTGAAAATGCCGCACCCGAAGCGAGCGCCAGCCACCGGCGCGCCAGGCAATGAACGCGATCGGCAGGAAGGCGAAGATGCCGCGCAATGCCATGATCTCGCCGACCGGATAGCCGCCCGTCAGCCATTTGAGCGCCGCGTCGTTCGTGGTGAGGAAGGCACCGCCCAGAAGGATGCAGGCAATCCCGCCGGTCGGTGAAATGGATCCGGCGCTGATTGGGCGGCGCATCAGGCGGTCACCGGCTTGGCCCGGCGGAGCATCTCGCGGTGGGCGATGTACAGTCCGCTCACGATGACCAGCGCTGTTCCAGCGATCACCGATGGGCTGGGAATATGGCCCCAGATGACAAAGCCCAACACCGCCGCCCACAGGATGTTCGAATACTTGAATGGAACGACGAGTACCGCTTCGGCGAGACGCAAGGCGTCGATGTAGAAGAAATGCGCCGTCCCGTAGAGCATCCCGGCACCGGCGATGATCAACCAGTCCGTCAACGTGGGCATCACCCAGCCAAAGGGCAGCGTCACCAGCCCGGATGCCCCGATGACGGCAGTCGTAAAGGCGAGCGTCGCCACAGACGACTCGGTCGCCGCGATACGCCGGGTGATGAGATCCCGGCCTACCGCGCCGGCGACAGCGGCCAATGGCAGAAAGACCGCCAGCCGAACGCCTTCCCCCGACGGGCTGATCATCAGCAGGACCCCGCAGAATCCGGTGACTACGGCCGCCCATCGGCGCCAGCCGACGGTTTCGCCCAATACGAATGGGGCCAGTGCGGTGAGGAGAATGGGTGCGGTGAAGGAGATGCTCATCGCATCGGTGAGCGGCAGGTACCTGAGTCCCAACAGCCACAGAAACGCGGCGCCCGCGAAACACAGGGCCCGCGCCGCTTGGGCATGGAAGTTCCGGATACGCAATGAGCTTGCCCCGCCCGACCGCCAGGCGATGAAGAGGATGGGGATGAACGCGAAAACGGCACGCAGGGTCATGATTTCGCCAACCGGGTAGCTGTTTGTCAGCCACTTGAGGCCGGCGTTGTGGGTCGTGAGGAATACGCCTCCGATGATCATGAAGGCGATTCCGGTCAAAGGTGAGATCGAACCCGCGGATTGGATTCGCTTCATCCCAATCTACTGGGTTTATCGCGGCGGTGGGCCTCACGCCGCATGAGATAGAGGCCGCTGCCGATGATCAGCACGGATCCGCCGATCACCCAGGAATCCGGAAGGTCGCCCCAGACGACGAATCCGAAAATCACGGCCCAGACCATGTTGAAATAGCGGAACGGGGCCACGAGAACCGCTTCGGCCAGCCGGAACGCCTCGATGTAGAAATAGTGCGCCGCGCCGAACATGATGCCGCCGATCGCCATCAACCCGATGTCCTGCCAGGTCGGCATCACCCAGCCGAACGGTATGGTAACGAGGCCGGCCAGGGTTACCGCGCCGGTGGTGAATGCCAGGGTGGCGATTGACGATTCACTGGCGCTGATGCGCCGCGTGATGATGTCGCGCAGCGCACTTGCCGTTGCCGAGCCCAGCGGCAGCATGATGGCGATCTGAAAGGCTTCACCGGTCGGGCGGACCATGATGATGACTCCGATGAACCCGATGATGACCGCCATCCAACGCCGCCAGCCCACGTGTTCACCCAGGAACGGAGGGGCCAGGGCGGTGATGATGATCGGCATCATGAAGGTGACCGCCACAACGTCCGCCAGGGGCAGGTAGAACAGCGCCGATACGTAAAGGAACGCCGAGGCCACGAGGCATGCCGCGCGGGCACTCTGAGCCTTGAGGTTGTAAATGCGCAGAGCGCGAAGGCCGCCCGCGCGCCAGGCCAGGAACAGAATGGGGACGAAGGCGAACAAGCCGCGCACGAACAGGATTTCACCCGTCGGGTAGCCGCCGGTCAGCCATTTCATCACGCCGTCGTTAAGGGTGAGCAGGGCGCCGCCGCCGATGACGCAGGCAATACCCTTGGCTGGTGAAATGGACCCCGACGGCATTCGCATCAGCGGGACCGATCGGCCTCAGGTGCTCGGCGCCTCAAGATTTGAGACTTTCGGGACCGCTGCTCATAGTCCGAAGAACTTCCCGGGCCTCGGCGACGATATCTGCAACCACCTCGGCCGCACCCTTGATTTCATGAATCATTGCCGCGCTTTGCCCGGCGGGAAGAACACCGTCCTCGATATCGCCTTCGAGGCGGCCTTTGACCGATGCCGGCTCCCCGATTTCCAGCAGTTGCTGGGGAAACGGGTGAATCTCATCGCCGTGTTCCTCCCAGTGCGCCGTAAAGGCATTCTTGATGAGGCGGGCGGGCTTTCCGGAATGACCACGGGAAACCGTCGTGCCGTCGTCATCGATATCGACGATTCGGTCCTTATAGGCATCATGGCCACGGGCTTCGTGCGTGGCGATGAAACGAGTCCCCAGCCAAACAGCCGATGCGCCGAGCGCCATCGCGGCAACCAGTCCCCGGCCATCGGCCAGCCCGCCACCGGCCACGACCGGGACGTCCACGGCATCGACGACGGCGGGAATAAGGCTGATCGTACCGACCCGGCCGACGTGTCCGCCTCCTTCATGACCCGAAGCGATGACGGCATCGACGCCCGAGGCGACCACGCGTTGGGCTTGCCGCACATTTCCCACCACCGACATGACGGTCGCACCGGCAGCGTGAGCCCGGTCGATCACGGCTGCAGGGTTGCCCAATCCGGAAATGAGGACAGGGACTCGCTCCTTGAGAGTGACTTCGATCAACTCTTCTGTCTTCGCTGAATAGCGGTGCGATCCCTCGTCCGTCGACTCGATCCTGCCGAACAGGATATCTACGCCAAATGGCTTGTCGGTGCGTTCGCGCACGATCTCGATTTCGCGGAGCAATTCCTGCGCCGAAAGATAATTCGCGCCCGCCCCGATAACACCCAGTCCACCCGCCTCGGATACTGCCGCTGTGAGCGCCCCGTATGCGACTTGTCCCATGCCCGCTTGCAGGATCGGATACTTGATCCCAAGCAACCGGCATATGGCGGAATTAGAAAAGATATTATTTGAAGACATTACAATATTTCAATTATTTATAGACTATTTCTCCCATTCTACATCAGCTTGTTGTTTAAGCATATCCAATGCCATCAGCTGACGGTCACGCCAGGCACGGCGGTCATCGAGGCGATCGCTTGGCAGATTGCCGCGGCGGTATTGATCGATCTGCTCCACGGCCCCGTCACCCCATTCCCGGTCGGGATACATGCGCTTCATCAGGTCGCCGAAATAACCCATCACCTCGCGCCATCCGTTCGGCGCATTCAGATCCAGGGTCTCGAATGGCCCCATGAATGCCCAGCGGGGTCCAACGCCGTCTTTTACGACCTTTTCGAGATCCTCCCCTGATACATAGCCTTGATCAACCAGTCTCAGGCCCTCGACAACCAGCGCGATGTGCAGGCGGTTGAGGATAAAGCCCATGACCTCCTTCTTCACGATTACGGTGGACTTACCGATCCCTTCCATGATTTCCCGGCACCGATCGACCACTTCGGGCGCGGTCCAGGGGGCCGGCGAGATTTCGACCACCCGCAGGAATGACGGTGGATTGCACGGATGTGTGACCAGGCAACGGTGGCGGCCCTTGAGGTCTTCGGTAAATTCCGAGGTGCTGATGCCGGACGCTGAACTGCAGAGGATGCAGTCGGGCCCGGCGTGGCGGTCCATCTCTGCGAACAGGTCATGTTTGATATCGCGGTTCTCGGGATAGTTCTCCATCGCCAAAACGGCGCCGTCCAACGCTTCGGCGAGGTTGTTGGTGCCCGTGATACGCGAACGGACCTCCGTCGCGGAATCGATCGCGCCAACGGCCTCCAGATCTTGGAGATTCGTCTCAATCGCCGTCCAGGCCTCTTCCGCCGCAACGCCTTCACGGCCAACGAGAGCAACTTCGTATCCGGCACGCGCGAAGGCGATGGTCCAGGCGCGGCCCACCAGGCCTCGGCCGATCGAGGCGATCTTGTCTGGCATTCAGGTTCTCCCTTGTTGAAGATTCTCGGGCGGTACGCCCGGGTTTGGTCGAGCTGATGATTTGAATAGCAGTATCAGTAGGTTGGCGGCGAGGGCGATGATCGTTTGCACGCTATGACATGAATCGCCGATTCGCACCCCATCGCTGGATTTGGTCGGAGCGTTGGCCCTATGATGACTGCGAACGCCGCAGAAAGTCTACGCATGCAGGAACTTGGTGAACTGGAACTCATCCGTGAATCGCTCGTCGCGGTCGTCTCCGAAATGCGTGCGAACGTCATCCATTCGTCCTACTCATCGATCATCTACGAAGGGCACGATTTTTCCTGTGCGCTGTTGACTGCTGATGGCCGTCAGGTCGCGCAATCGGTCGACGATCACCCGATTCATCTGTTCGCCGTGCCGTATTCGACCCAGGAAGTGATACGGAAATTTGCTGGTGATATCCACGACGGCGATATCTTCCTGCACAACGATCCCTACACGGGCGGCACGCACCTCAACGATATCTTGATGTTGTACCCGGTCTTCGTCGACGGCCAACTCGTGATGTTCGCTGCCGTGCGTTGTCACTGGGGCGATGTGGGCGGCATGTCCGCCGGTTCCATTTCGGGACGCGTCAAGGAGGTCTTTCAGGAAGGCATGCGCGTCGAGCCCACCAAGATTTGCGATCGTGGCGTTATGAACGAGGCTTTTCTGAAGCTGCTGATCGACAACATGCGTGTGCCGACCGAGCGCCGCGGTGACTTCAACACCATGCACGGCGCGGTTCGGAAGGCCGGGGACCACCTGCACCGGATTTTCCAGCGCTTCGGCCCGGAGAGCTTTCTTGAATTGGTGGAGGAACTTATACGCCGAGGCGAAATCTACCAGCGCTCGCGGATCGCCGAACTTCCCGACGGCGACTACTTTGCCGAAGGCTACATCGAAAGCGACGGGCACAGTCCGGAACCGCTGGTCGTGAAGCTGAAGCTGACCGTGGCAGGGGACACTCTGACCGCCGATTTCTCCGGATCGTCGCCACAATGTGCCGGACCCACGAACGTCGGACCGTCGATGGCACGCAACGCCGTCGTCACCATCGCCAAGTCCTTCTTGGACCCGGAATCGCCAATCAATCACGGCTCATTCGCGCCGATCAACGTGCACATACCGGAGGGCAGCTTCCTCAACGCCCGCCCGCCCGCACCTTGCGGCGGCATGGCGGAAGTGAAATTCCTGCTGGATTCGACGGTGGCCGTGGCCTTCGGGCAGATCGTTCCGGACATGATGACCGGCGACGCCCGTTGTTCTGCCAACCATACGTATATGTCCGGGCCTTATCCGGAGATCAACGGAATCTATTTGCTGTACGAATACCCCGCCGGGGGTACCGGCGCGATCCACGGCCGCGATGGCCACAACGGCATCCGCGTTTACACAGAAGGGGACTTCAACGCCATCCAGTCCTCGGAGATCGTGGAGAGCCAGAATCCGTTGCGCGTCGAACGTTGCGAGCTGCGTGAAGGAAGCTGCGGTGATGGAGAATGGCGGGGCGGCTTCGGCATCCGCCGGGACATCCGGATATTCAACGACCAGTCGACGCTTTCGGTTCTGTCCGACAAGAACGTGATTCCCCCCTACAGCGTTAAGGGCGCGGTGAACCCCGCGGCCAACCGGTTCGTGGTCGTCCGGGATGGAAAGATCGTCGAACCTTCTCCGATCCCCGGAAAGGTCACGGGTTTTCCGATGGGGCCCGGCGACATCGTGCGCATGGAAACGTCTGGCGGCGGCGGCTATGGCGACCCGCTTCAGCGGGATCTCGAATCCGTAAAGCGCGACGTCAAACAGGAAACCCTGACTGTCGAGCAGGCGGATCTGCGCTTCGGCGTGGTTTTCGATACCGTGGGTGGCGTCGACGAAGCCCGAACGGCAAATCGACGCAAGGAACTACTGGCTGCCCGGGTCATGCTGACCATTCAGACCGCCAACGACGAGATGTTCGACGGTTCCAAAAGACTGTTCATGATCTCCAGCGACTCCGCGAAACGTCTCGAAGTTGAAGAGGGCGACATGATCGAGATCACGGCGGGCAGGGGCGCCAATGTTCGTGGATGGACCCGGGTGTCCGAAGCCGATGGCATTGGCGCGGTCACCCTAGGGCCATCGACTCTTCGTCTCATCCATGCCTTGCCCGGTGAGCATGCCCTGGTGCGGCCCGTTTTGCGGGCGCCGGCGGCCTGAGATGCGGCGATCCGTCGATAATTTTCAATTCACAGAGCACTAGGAGGTACGGCGTGAGTGAAGTTCTCATTGTCACGGGAGCCAGCACCGGAATCGGTGCCGCGACCGCGCGGGTCGGTGGCGAACGTGGCTACCATGTCTGTGTCAACTATCGTAGCCGCGCCGCCGAAGCCGAGGCCGTCGTGGCCCATATCGAAAAGAGTGGCAGCAAGGCCATCGCCGTGAAGGCCGATGTCGGCAATGAGGCAGACGTCCTCAACATGTTCGAGACCGTCGACCGTGAACTCGGTCCGGTAACGGCGCTGGTGAACAATGCCGGTTTCGTCCCGGGCCGGGCGACCGCCGACGAGGTAACCGCGGCGGACGTCAAGGTGACGATGGATACCAAGGTGATGGGAACCATCTTGTGTTCCCGTGAAGCGCTGAAGCGCATGATGCCCAAACACGGAGGGGAGGGCGGCGCCATCGTCAACGTGACGTCGCCGGCGTCCAACCATGGTGCACCCGGCTATTGGGTCCACTACGCGGCTTCGAACGGCGCCGCGGATACCTACACCATCGGGCTCTCCAAAGAGGTCGCGACTCAAAGCGTGCGCGTCAACGCGGTCAGGCCGGGATTCGTCATCACCAACTTCAACGTCAACGCCAACTGGCTCGACAGGACCGAGAAATATGTTGCCCAGAACCCCGAGGTTCGCGACGGCAAGCCCGAGGAAGTCGCCGACGCCATCCTGTGGCTCCTCTCGGACGCCGCCTCATACGTCTCAGGCGCCATCGTCGACGTAACCGGCGGCTTCTCCGGCATGATCAATCCCAAGGATTAAAGCCTTAGCTTGAGACTCGTTTGCAGGCCCCAATTCACCGCTGCGTCGCCCCCACCTAGCCTCCCCCCGATCCCGAGGGAGGGAGATGTTGACCAATCTTCACCAATTTGAATCCTCCCCTCCCCAGGATCGGGGAGAGTTAGGGTGAGGCGACTTCTCAAAAATCATCGGGTCGAAGATCGAGGCCCAGCCCCGGCCGGTCTGACAATCGGATGTGTGAATCTTCAACGTCCAGAAATCCCTCGGGCGCGCGGTCGAACAGCCAGCTATGCAGCATGTGATATTCCACGGACTCGCAGTTCGAGAGAGCCGCCGCCGTATGGAGGCTGGCGGCCATGCAGACGATGGATCCCGCGCTGTGGATAGTGACCGGGCTGTACCAGGGCCGTGCTGTCGCGGCGATGCGCTGGCCTTCTGTGATACCGCCGCAGATCGCCAGATCGAATTGCGTAAAGGTGACCGACTTGCGCGCCAGGAGTTCATGGAACTCCCGCTGGTCGATGAAGTTCTCATTGCCGGCCACGGGAATGCCGCTGCGCGTGTTGATCGTGGCCATGCCCTCGTAGTCATAAGCGGCAACGGGCTGCTCGAAGAAGTAGATATCGAGATGGCGCATGCGTTCGGCCAATTTCAGCGCTTCATGCGTCTTCATGCCGCAGACGGCATCGACCATTAGACGACGGTCTGGACCGATTGCTTCCCGCACCGCCTTGATGCGTTCAACGTCGACATTGAGGGAGGCACCACCGACCTTCATTTTGACGGCCGTGAAACCCTGCGCGATGTATCCCGACATCTCGTCTGCGAGGTCGGAGACGGTCTTGTCCTTTCCGTATAGGCCCGCACTCGCATAAACGTAAGCTCTGTCCGAATGTCCGCCGAGCAATTGATACAGCGGCGTTCCGGTCTGTTGGCCGAGCAGGTCCCAGAGCGCCATGTCGACAGCCGACATCGCCGCCCGGATGATTCCCGGCCGGGCACTGATGCTCCGAGTGAAGTCTAAATCCTCCCAGATTGCGGAGATATGCCGGGGGTCCCGACCGACCACCACGGGCGCGACATCGTCTTCAAGTGTCGTGACGAGGGCTCGCGCCGTGCCGCCGGACACCCATCCTTCGCCCGCACCGATCAGACCGGTATCGGTCTCGATAAAGACAAGAACGATTTCCTTTTTGTACCAGGTGAGGACCGGATTGGAGAGCGGGGGATCGAGATCCCAGCTCATCGGTTTGACAATGAGGTTCTTGATTTTCACGGTGTGATCTCCAGGCAGTTCGAACGCGCAATGAGAAGCATGACTCGAAGGTCTGGGCAATGGTGGAACGAAACTTATAAGTTGAAGCCCTGAAGCCAGTTCAAACAGGAGGCATGTGGATGGAACTCAACGACGTTATGCGGACGACATTTTCGGCGCGGGATTACACGGGTGAGGAACTGCCAGACGAAGTGCTGTACGGCATTCTCGATATCGCACGATTTGCGCCCAGCGGCGGGAATCGTCAGGGCAATCGCGTGATCGTCGTCAGGGATGCCGAGACCCGCGGAAAGATCTCCAAGATCGCTGAACCGATCGCCAAGATTTACGCCGCGCAACGAGACGCCGGCGAGAACCCGTGGAACAGCGTCATTCCATCCCAAGTCACGCCGCAACAGATTGAGGACACGCCGCCGCTCGGCATTCTGGTCGAGCCGTACCTCAACGCGTCGGTCGTTCTTGTGTTCGCCGTCGACCTCGAGGTCGTCGCGTCCATGGACAAGGAACTCGACAGGGTTGGGGTCATCAGCGGCGCCTCCATTTACCCCTTCGTCTGGAACGTCCTTCTGGCGGCACGGCAGGCTGGATACGGCGGCACCATCACGACCATCCCGGTGGCCCAGGAGTTGAAGCTGAAGGAACTGCTCAACATCCCCGAGAATTACGCCGTCAGCGCGCTGATACCCCTCGGAAAACCGGTCAAGCAACTCACCAAACTGCGCCGCAACTCCGTCGAACAAATCGCGACCTGCGGAACCTTCGACGGCGACCCGTTCACGGCGTAGGCACTCCGACCCTGCCCACCAATTTGAATCCTCCCCCTCGATGGGGGGAGCTAGTGGGGGGTGTTGTGCCTTTTGTTTGCTCATCAGGCCGGGAATTTCCTTGAATCACCCCCACCCTAACCCTCCCCCATCACTCGCCTCGGCGAAGCCTCCGGCGCAGCCGGGAGGGGGTATAACGATAGCGGAATCAGTTTGTCACCTTCGCAGGTAAACGGCCGCAGAGTGCTATGTCCATGTTGATGTTATTTGGATGAACCGAATACAATTGCGGTGTGACCGTCGAGCTAGCTGGTGAATGAACGCGCCGCTAAACATACGAGAACAAATTGCCATCTCTGTCCTCTTTCAACTTCCGGGCCTCTTTCGATCTCCGGGTTTGCCGCAAACGCCCCGCACGTTCGGCCGGGTGAGTCCAAGGCCATAACGATCAGTTGTATCGTTCGAAATCACACTGCATGCTCGGGGGCGGTAGGGACGATGAATAACGAGAGGATACACCCATGACAACAGGCGGTTCGGCTGAACTGAAAGCCGACGAGGATACGCTTGCGTTCCACGAGCGTGCGTTCGTCTTCGATGCCCTCTCGCTCTATTACGTTCTTGACGAGCCGTATACCGAGCGATTGCTGGAGGGGGGCGTGAATGGAACGAACGTTACCTTCGCGGTCGAGGAGGACTGGGAAGAAACACTGAAGAACATTGAACGCGGCCTGCAGAAGATCGAGGACAACCCAATCATGGTTCAGGCCACCAGCTTTGACGATCTCATTGCTGCCCAGGAGTCAGGCAAGCTCGCGGTCGTTCTGGGGACGCAGGGTGCGTCAATGATCGACAAGTTCCAGTCGCTGTACACGGCGTCCGAGACCTCCAGTTGGAAGCCCAGCTTCGAGCGTTTGGAGATTTTGCACCGGTTGGGTTTTCGTTTTTTCGGGCTGACCTACACGGCGGCCAACCTGTTTGCCGACGGCTGCGGCGAGAAACGGAACGCGGGTGTGTCATATTTTGGCGAGGAACTCATCGACTGCGTGAACGGCCTCGAGATGATCCTCGATCTGTCGCACACGGGACACCAATCCCGTGCGGAAGCGGCGGCCCTGGCGCGGGCGCCCGTCTGCACGCATTCGAACGCGTATTCGATTATGCCAAGCGACCGCAACACGAAGGACGAAACCATCAAGGCGATGGCGGATAAGGGGGGCGCAATCGGAATCGTCGGGTTCCCGAGGACGATCGACAGCGAGAATCCGAGCGTGGAACGCATGGTCGATCACCTCGATTATCTCATCGATCTGGTTGGCGAGGATCACGTCGGCATCGGCAACGATTTCACCGAGGCTTACCAGGAAAACCAGATTGTACTTCCTGAATCTCGACGTTGGCGGACGCTGCGGCCGGATATCTTCGGCACGGTCGAGGATTTCACGGACGCCGCCTATCCGCTCAAGTCCATACGTTTTCTTCCCAACCTGACACAGGCCATGTTCGACCGGGGTTACACGAAAGAGCGGGTCGCGAAGGTTCTGGGAGGTGTCTGGCTTCGTGTCTTTAAAACCTTCGTGGGGTAGTTGCATGAACCTGCCGATATCGGACCCAGTATGAATTCACTGCCATGAAATACCGTCTCGGCTGCGATATTGGTGGTACGTTCACCGATTTCGTCCTTCTGGATCAGGAAGCAGGGAGGTTCGAAGTCGGCAAGGTCCTGACGACGCCTCATGACCCGTCGGAGGCCGTCGACACGGGTATCGCCAAGATCGAAGGGCAGGTGCCGGGGTTTCTCAAGGAGACGGAATACGTCATCCATGGAACGACACTAGTCGTCAATGCGCTGATCCAGCGTCAGGGCGCACGGACCGGATTGATCACGACCGGCGGGTTCCGGGATGTGCTCGCGATGCGTCGCGAAATGCGGTACGACAACTACGATCTCTACGCCCGCTATCCGACGCCGCTCGTATCGCGTGAGCTGAGGCTTGAAGTCGAAGAGCGCGTCTTGGCGGACGGTCGTGTGCTCACGCCGTTGAACGAGGACGAGGTCGTGAGCGTTCTCGATGAACTGGCGGATGCCGGGGTCGACTCCATAGGCGTCTGTTTCCTGCACGCGTACGCCAATCCCATACATGAACGGCGATTGGCCGAAATCGCACGGCATGCCCATCCTGACATCGCGATCTCCCTTTCGTCTGATGTGCTTCCCGAGATCAAGGAGTTCGAACGGACCAGCACAACCGTCGTCAACGCTTACGTGAAGCCCATCGTGGCCAAATACCTCGATCGTATCGAGGCACGTCTCGCCCGGCGGAATTTCGACAAGGGCCTATATCTTATGCTGTCCGGCGGCGGCATAACGTCGACCGAAACGGCACGGGAATTTCCCGTGCGTTTGATCGAATCGGGACCGGTCGGTGGCGCGCTTGCCGCCGCCTACTTGGGAAATCGGGCCGAGCTTTCAGATGTCCTCTCCTTCGATATGGGTGGGACGACAGCAAAGGCTTGTTTCATCCGTGATGGCCACATGCCGACGACGACCCAGTTCGAAGTGGACAGGACTCATCGCTTCAAGAAGGGAAGCGGGACACCTGTCTCGGTGCCGACGGTCGACGTCATAGAGATCGGTGCCGGAGGGGGCAGTATCGCCAGCGTCAATGAACTCGGCGTGTTTCAGATCGGTCCCCAGAGCGCCGGTGCCGATCCCGGGCCCATCTGCTATGGCCGCGGCGGTCGAGAGCCGACGATCACCGATGCCGACCTCGTACTGGGATACCTCGACCCCCGGTATTTCCTGGGGGGCGCGATGCCGCTCGATCTCGATGCCGCACGGGGAGGCATCGAACGGGGCGTGGCGACGCTGATGAAGCTGTCCGTCGAGGAAGCTGCGTGGGGCATCCATGAGGTCGTCAACGAAAATATGGCTGCCGCAGCGCGGATCCACATAACGGAGAGGGCAGGCGACGTGTCCAACGCGACGCTCGTCGCGTTCGGCGGCGCCGGTCCCGTCCACGCCGATGGTGTCGCGCGTAAGCTGGGCGTGCCTCGGCTGCTCATTCCCATCGGAGCAGGTGTTTTTTCGGCTTTGGGCTTCGTCGTCGCGCCGGTTTCTTTCGAGGTGTCGCGGACTCATGTGGCGCTCGTCGCCGACCTGACGGCGGACGACCTCGAGACTCTCTATCGCGAGCTTGAAGCGGAAGCCGGAAAAGTCGTCACCGATGCATCACCGGGCGCCACCATCTGTTTCACCCGCGTCCTCGATATCTGTTACCGGGGACAAGGCTCGACCCTGGGACTCACGCAGAGACAGCCGGATGTAGAAGAGATCTCGTTTTCCGGGATTGAGGACGCGTTTCAGGACGCTTACCGGATCCGGTACGGCTATGCCTACGACGATCTCGAAGTACAGGTCCGTACGGTTCGCGTGACGGCGACCGCCCAGCAACGCCTGCCCGACATCTCGCGCGGCTTTTCGGGTGATCCCGGTGATACCAGCTCGGCGCTGAAAGGGGAGCGCCAGGCCTGGAGCTCGGGCGCAGGGGATTTCGTCCCACACAAGGTATACGCGTTCGAGGGGTTGGGTCCGGACGCCGAGATCGAGGGACCGGCCATACTCGAGGAAGAGGCTTCGACACTGATCATCGGATCCGGCGCCGTGGGGGTGACCGACCCACGGGGTTGGATCACGGTCCATCTCGATGGGGACTCTGGATGAACTTGACCAGCGAACGGAAGACATTCGGCGCGATTGAATTCCAGGTTTTGTGGGCGCGGCTCGTCACGATCGTCGATGAAGTGGCTATAACGCTGGAGAACACGGCGTTTTCAAGCGTGGTACGCGACAACCGGGATTATGCCTGCGGTTTGTACGACGCATCGGGCGATATGCTCGTGCAGGCGACGACGAGCACGACCGGTCAAGTTGGCGCGATGACCAGCGTCATGCACGACTTTTTGGGCGAGTACCCGGTCGACTCGCTGAGTCCGGGTGACGTTCTCATTACCAACGATCCTTGGATCGGATGCGGCCACACGCCGGACATCTACATCGCGACCCCCATTTTTCTCGAGGGGAGCGTTGTGGGCTTCTCCACCAATTCCGCACACCACATCGACATCGGTGGCCGCCTGGCATCGCCCGATGCCCGTGAAGTCTACGAAGAGGGGATCATCATCCCCATGTGCAAATTGTATGACGGCGGCAGTGCCAACGAGACCATCTTCAAAATTCTAACCCGTAATGTGCGCATGTCGGACAAGGTCATAGGTGACTTGCGGGCGCAGATTGCCGCCAACCATGTCGGGGCAAAACGAGTCCTGGAGATGATGCGGGAACGTGGGCTCGGTACGCTCACGGATCTTTCGGCGCAAATCCTCGATCAATCCGAACAAAGCATGCGCGCGGCCATCACCGAGGTGCCGGACGGAACTTACGAACATACCGCCGAACTCGACGAGTCGGATACTGCCGGAAATCCTATCGTGATCAAGGCGCGCGTTGACGTGGCGGGCGACGAGATCACGGTGGATTTTTCGGGCACATCGCCGCAGGTCGAGTATCCGATTAACTGCGTCTACAACATAACCTTTTCCTTCGTCATGTTCGCGATCAAATGCGCGTTGCGGCCGCACATCCCGAATAACGTTGGCTGCTACCGGCCCATCCATTTCCACGCACCGGAAGGGTCGATCCTGAACGCGCGGTTCCCCGCCGCCGTGATGTGGCGGACCGACGTCTGCTATTACATTACCGAAGCCATTTTCGGCGCCTTGTCGCAGGTGATTCCCGGACGCGTGAAAGCGTCCAGCGGCACCTACCCTTTGTGGCTAACGATCTTTGCCGGGCAATCCGAGGACGGCCAGCCGTTCGTCGCGCATTTCAACGCCTCGGGCGGGCAGGGTGCACGCCACGAACTCGATGGCCCTTCCACGACCGTGTTCCCTGGCAACATTCAGAATACACCGATCGAACTTCTAGAAAGCGATACACCGCTGCTGTGCGAAAAAAAGGCACTGGTGCCGAATTCGGGTGGTGCCGGACGGTACCGCGGCGGTAATAGCCAGGAAGTCGTGATCCGCAATCTCGGCAATGAGGTCGTCGTGGGTTCTGTCGTCGGCGGACGCTACCACAACGGCCCGGTTGGATTTGCCGGCGGACAACGCGGGTTCAGGGGGGAGGTACAGGTAAACGATGATCCGCCCTTCGAGCGGAGCCGCGGGGTATCGCTGGCGAAGGGCGATCGTCTGCGCCTGCGTCTTCCGGGCGGCGGCGGCTTCGGCGATCCCCGGGGGCGTGACGTGCAAGCCGCAATTGATGATGTCCGCCAGGGACTCGTATCACGCGCCAAAATCGAAACGGATTACGGCTTGGAATTGGAATCACAAGGCCCTGAATCCGGCAAGCACGAAGACTGAGGGTTATAGCCGACCGGGTCGGCCTGGATGGCGCGTGGAAATGGATGGGTCGGTAGCAGCAGCACGGTCTGGGCAGGGGAAATAGGTCACTGTTTCCCTGAAACGGTGCTGCCAAATGTGTCAACAAATTCCGGTATCACTATACCCTCCATCACTCGACTCGGCGCAGCCGGGAGGGGGAGGGAGAAATTATTGAAGCCCCCAAAGTAGTCCCTCCCCCCTTGATGGGGGGAGGTTAGGAGGGGGGTGTTTCGTTTTTTTTGAAACACTCACTACCTCAATGCTTCGCGCACGATCGTTGCAAGGCATTCCCGCATGCGTTCGACATTCTCGACGTTCATTTCAGGCCGTTCCCCGCGGATCAACCGGGGGACGAGTTCGTCGCGTGGTGTCGTCATCAGCAGACCGGCATTGATTTCGATCTGGATAGCGTGGACGCCCGACGGCCCGTCTTCGCCGTATCGGCGCACGATGTGGCCACCGCCGTAACCGGGGACATCCTCGTGAACCTGCACGCCGGCGGCCGCGACGAGATCAACGATGCGCTGGATGATCTTCCTGTCGGCCGTCGCGCTGCCACGAGTGCCCACGACGACTTCGTAATCGACCATGCGGTTGGGACTGGCAGTGTGCATGTCGAGAAGTAATATCTCACCATGCTTGTCCATCGTCTTTTCGATCACGTCGCGTAACCCGTCATGATAGGGATCGTAATAGAGCGACAGGACCTGCTCGGCCCGCTCGCTGCTGAACGTGTTTGCGAAGATGGCCTTGTCGCGCCGTGTGTGCGTGCGGAACACGCCGCGTGTCGAACGGACGGCATCCTTTGCGCATGTGAAATCGTCTCGCCGCCGGTTTACATCGACGAACAGCCGGGAGTAGGGGGTCGCGATGACAGTCGCCCCGTATTCGTGGGCCCGTCCGTAAACATCGGCCGCGAAGGTATCGGCGTATCTCCAAGGCAGGTGCACGAAGTCGGGGTCTGAATAATCTTCAGGCCCGATGCCGGGGATTGGCTCCGTCCCGTAATGGGGAATGCTGACGATAACCGGCATCTCGAAGGCCGGCTCAGGGGGCTTGATGATAGGGATCGTATGCGTTGACACAGCCGATCAACTGACCTCGGTACCGGCGGATATCATGCGGGGGGTTCCGGTCAGGTTTCCGACTCCACTTCGATCAGATCACTGATCGCTTCATTGCTGAGGTCCGGATATTCCCGGCGAACCGTCCCGACAGCCATTTCGAGCTGTCCTTCATGACAAAGGCCAAGCATTCCGGCCTGCTCCATGGCCTTCTTGAACGTGATGGTTACGTCGTTCATTCGCAACTTGACCCTGATCTGTGTCCGCAATCTGCACTCAGACTGGGCAGTGTAATTGATTGTCCCGGTGCTTGCCTGAACCTAATTATCTAATACCAAACCTCAACGGGTACGGCTGATTAAGGTCTCGCGGACGTGGAAAGTGTTGGTTCGAAAGAGCCAACACTTTCAAGGGCAAGTGCCCCAGGTCGGCGCCATCAAGCGTTTAGCTTGCGTGGCGGCTGAATGCTAATCCAACGCTCATTTCTAATGAGCGTTGGTATTAACCAACCAACACTCGTGCTTTCTATCCTGGGCAGTCCGTGATATCACCCGCGCCTGTAGCGGTGCACGGTGCGCCGCTTTATCGGTTCCAGACCGCCGACGTAATGCGCGGTCCTTATAAAATTGTGCTCATGACAAACTCGTTGCACCAGGCGATTCGCAATATCGCGATTATCGCGCACGTCGATCACGGCAAGACGACGCTCGTCGATCAGATGCTGCGCCAATCCGGCGCTTTTCACGCCAACCAGCAGGTTGCTGAACGCGCGTTGGATTCCAACGATCTCGAACGCGAGCGCGGCATCACTATTCTCGCCAAATGCACCTCGGTGAATTGGGGCGAGACGCGCCTGAATATCGTGGACACCCCGGGTCACGCCGACTTCGGCGGCGAGGTCGAACGCATATTGTCGATGGTCGATGGCGCGTTGCTCCTGGTGGATGCCGCCGAAGGTCCGATGCCACAGACCAAGTTCGTTCTTGCCAAGGCCTTCGCGGCGGGTTTGGCGCCGATCGTCGTGGTCAACAAGGTCGACCGGCCCGACGGCCGCCCGTACGAAGTGCAGGACCTGGTTTTCGACCTGTTCGCGGCGCTCGATGCCGATGAACACCAACTCGAATTCCCGACATTGTTCGCCTCGGCCCGCGAAGGGTGGGCTACCACGACGCCGGATGGCCCGCGCGAATCGCTGGCGCCATTGTTTGAAGCCATTTTAGACCGTGTTCCGGCACCGGCAGTGGAGCCCGACGCACCATTCCGCATGCTGGTCTCCACGCTTGAATCGGATCCTTATTTAGGCCGGGTGCTGACCGGCCGGATTCAGGCGGGACAAGTCGAAGTCAATATGCCGGCGCGCTCACTGAACCGGGAAGGGGCTGTGGTCGAAGACACCCGGATCACCAAGATATTGGATTTCCAAGGCCTCAATCGCGTTCCCGTCGACCGGGCAAAGGCCGGCGATATCGTCGCCATCGCCGGCTTCAGTACGGCATCGGTCGCCGATACGCTTTGCGACCCGAGCGTCGAATTGCCGCTTCCAGCCCGCCCGATCGACCCGCCAACCCTCGCCATGACGTTCTCGGTGAACGATTCGCCGCTGGCTGGACGGGAAGGCGGCAAAGTGACGAGCCGGGTGATCCGCGCACGCCTGGAACGGGAAGCCGAAGGCAATGTCTCCCTCCAGATTTCAGATACCGAAGCGGCGGATGCTTTTGAAGTGGCGGGGCGCGGCGAACTTCAACTCGGCGTCTTGATCGAAACCATGCGCCGCGAAGGCTTTGAACTCTCCATCAGCCGGCCACGCGTCATCTATCAGGCCGACGATTCAGGAAAACGCCTCGAGCCCATCGAGGAAGTCCGCGTTGACGTCGACGCTGCCTACTCGGGCGTGGTGGTCGAGAAAATGGCGGCACGAAAAGGGGCACTCGCCGAGATGACCCCCACCGGCGGCGGTAAGGAGACTTTGATCTTCCTGGCACCGACGCGCGGTCTCATTGGCTATCACGGTGAGTTCCTCACCGACACACGCGGCACCGGGGTCATGAACCGTATGTTCCATGGCTACGCGCCATACAAAGGTCCGATCGATGGGCGGCGTGAAGGTGTTCTGATCTCAATCGCTTCCGGGAGCTCGGTTCCGTATGCGCTGTGGAATCTGGAAGAACGGGGTCGTATGTTCATTGGCGCCGGCGTTCCGGTGTATCCCGGCATGATTATCGGCGCCAACAGCCGCAGCGGCGATCTCGGTGTCAATCCGATCAAGGGCAAGCAGCTCACCAATATTCGAGCCTCCGGCAAGGATGAGGCCGTGCGTCTGACCACGCCGGAAACCATGAGCCTGGAGCAGGCGCTTGCCTACATCCAGGACGACGAGTTGATCGAGGTTACGCCAACCTCCATCCGTTTGCGCAAGCGTCTTCTCGACGTCGTCGACCGCAAACGCGCCGCCCGCCAGTCGGTAACGGCCTGACCTGAAGACGTGTCTCTCCAGTTATAAACACCGGATCACCTGTCATGCGGCGGGAAAGATCTATTTACCACCGAGGACACCGAGATCACTGAGGGATTTCGCACTCGGTTGAAATCAGACGATTCTGATAATCAATTCCGCAGTTTGTAGATTTGAAATTTTGTCGAGGCGCTCTGCGCCTCAATAAATAGAACAACCGTCTCGCGTGTTCTCTGGAAGGCATGTGCACGCGGCCAGCCCACACGCGTAGCCCCTCAGTGATCTCGGTGTCCTCGGTGGTTAGAAATTCCCTTCGTGCCGCCCGTCGCGCTGTTGCCTTTGAGAAGCCGCATTTGTCATCATTCGGAGGCCCGTAACTGCTTCCGAGGCCGATCATGTCGAAGTCCAGTGCCGTTCAAAACGTCACCGGCCGCTGCCTCTGTGGTGGCGTTCGCTATACGGCTAGCGCGGTCAGGCGTCAGATTATTCAGTGCCATTGTGAAATGTGCCGCCGCCAAACCGGCGGATTGTGGATGGCGAGCCACGTCGTCCGCTCCGATATCACCATCGAAGACGACGATTGCCTGACCTGGTATCAGTCATCACCCCAGGCGCGACGGGGGTTCTGCAGCAAATGCGGTTCGAGCCTGTTTATCGACAACGATCAACGGCCAACCATGGGTGTCGGCGCCGGTAGCGTCGACCAGCCTTCGGGATTGGAACTGGCCGTGCATATCTTCGCCGACGATGCCGCCGACTACGAAGTCATCGAAGACGGCATCCGCCAGGTGCCAGACGGCAACCCCGGTCTCATCTATCTTTGAAGATTGTCCCAGTTTAAATACCGATCCAGTACAGGAACCAACATGACCGCGCTCTGCATTCTCAAGATGGACCTTCACGATCCCGAAGCATTCAAGAAATACATGGCCACGGCGCCGCAGACCGTTATCCAATACGGCGGGTGGCACTTTTCGCGTGGCGGTCGGACAGCGACACTCGAAGGCGAAGAGAACACCGTGCGCAATGTCCTCATAGAGTTTGATTCCATCGAGGCCGCGAAAACTTGGTACAACTCACCCGAATATCAGGCTGCGAAGGTGTTCCGCGATCCTCCCGTGGCCACGTGTGAGATTTATGTCGTAGAAAAAACGTGAGGACTCATTATGCCTGCCTATGTGATCACGAAAATTGAAATCCACGACCCTGACGCTTTTCAGGCCTATGTCAAAGCATCGCCCCCGACCATTCGGAAATTCGGGGGACACCACATCTCCCGCGGTGCCGAGGCCGATGTCTTGGAGGGGGAGGGCAATAAGTTCCGCAACGGCATCATTCAATTCGCCACGGCGGAAGATGCTAGAGCTTGGTATGATTCACCCGATTATCAGGAGGTCAGGAAACTGCGCGAAAAGTGTTCGACCGCGTATTTCTACACAGTGGCCGGTATCTGAGCACTGAGGCTAGCCTGCCGCTGCTGCGGCGTTGCATCCGCGCTCAGGCGTAAAGCGCCTCGATAACCGGGCACTCCGGGACCTCGGTCCCACTGCATTGAGACACCGTGGTCGCGAGAGTCCGCTCCAGCTTGCGCAGGTCTGTGATCTTTTGACGGACATCCCCGAGGTGTTGCTCGGTGATTGACTGGACCTCGGCACAGTTCAGACCTCCGCCATCGACCAGTCCGAGAAGTGCCCGAATTTCTCCGATTGAGAATCCCAGTTGCCGCCCCCGCAGGGTGAATGACAGGCGTTTGATGTGTTCCGGCAGGTAGGTTCGATGTCCGCCACGGGTGCGTGCCGTCATTGGCAGCAACTTGATCTTCTCGTAATAGCGGATGGTCTCGATGTTGCAGCTCGTTTTATCGGAAAGGGCGCCGATACTGATTCGGGCAAATTCCTGGGCCCCAGTTTCTCGCATCAGCGTCTTCAAAGTCATCGATTATCCTCTTGAATTTGTAGTAACTACAGATCGTAGCATGCGCGGAGGGTGGAAATAGGAATGCTTAAATTCGGAATCATCGGCACGGTTATCACGGTGTTGTGCTGCTTCACACCAATCCTCGTGATTGTCTTCAGCGCGATAGGCCTCTCGGCGCTGATCGGTATCCTCGACTTCGTTCTGTTTCCTGCCCTGGGTCTGTTCATTGCGATAACGGGATACGCCCTATGGAAACGGCGCAGGACGGCGTCAGTCTGACGTCAACATTGACCTGTCCGCACTGCGGACACGTCAAAACCGAGACCATGTCGACGGATTCCTGCCAGTGGTTTTACGACTGCGAAGGATGCGGTGAAATTCTTAAACCCAAAGCGGGTGATTGCTGCGTTTTTTGTACGTACGGCGACGTGCCGTGCCCTCCGATCCAGTTGAGCCGCCAGGCAACGTAGCGCCCGGTGCCACGCCCGCGGCACCGCCGGCGGATTATGCCAAACCTCATTGAGTACGACTGATTAAGGTCTGGTGAACGCCGAAAGTGTTGGTCCGAAAGAGCCAACACTTTCAAGGACGAGTGCCCCAAGGGTTGGCGCCATCACGGCGCTTAGCCTGCGTGGCGGTTGAACGCGAATCCAACGCTCATTAGAAATGAGCGTTGGTATTAAGTCTATACAGAGAACTGGCAGGATAGTCTGGGACCCACTGGCTGCGATTGTGCCGACACGATGGCTTCCGCCGATTCCAGCGACCCCGACGCCAAGGTTTGCTCAATAGCTCGTGGAGCACATGCCGAAACGAACCGCTGCACCGTGTTCCGCAACTGGCCAACCTTGAAGGGTTTGACCATCGCGACGTCTGCCTTCAGCTTTTTCGCGCGCTCCTGTGACTCGAGTCCCATCTGCGGGTCGCCGGAAATGGCGATGATCCGTACCGAAGGATCGCGCCGTTTGATTTCCGAGACGACCTCGATGCCGTTGATGCCCGGCATGATCATGTCCGTGATCACGACGGCTGGACGTTGTTTCGTGAATTTGACGATACCTTCGCCGCCGTCATGTGCCTCGATGACTTCGTGGCCATCCTTGTGAAGTGCGAGACGGAGCGCGGTACGCGTGGTGTCGTCGTCTTCGATAATCAGGACTTTAGCCATTGGGCCCCCCGGCGTTGTGGTGAATTCCCGATGACATAGATTTGGGTATTCTGGCGCGGCTACGCCAGTGACCGGCGTCACAGAGTCCGAAGATTCATTATCTTATTGAAATAGCGTATTAAATTTCTAATTCTGTACATTTGAAACGCTTACATCTGGGGATTCATGGTTAATGGTTTCTGAACGTCCGTAGAAACCGGTCCGTTCTGCATCGCTGAAGGTCACGCCAGGTTCGTCATAGAACGAGAACACCGACACGATTCGATTCCTGTTTCCGACAACGGGTGTGATCCGGTGAGCCGTGTATCGGCCCTTGAAGACATTGAGGGTCCCAGGACTGAGAAGGAGGGATTCGATTGATGGATTGGCTCCTGAAATCAAGTCTGCCACGCCGGCGTAGTTGGGATCATCTTCCGAGTGGAGACTGCGGCGATATTGGAAGGTGCCGCCCGATTCGGGCTCCTGTAGAAGCAGGGTTGTCGTGAATTCGGATCTGTCGAAATGCCAGTTGAGCGCTCCGCCCTCGCGATATGCCAGCACGTTCACGCGCGCCAGTGGATCGGCCATCAGAAAGAGGTGCTCTTTGCCCAGCGTCAGTGCGAGAAACTCGGCGAGCGGCGCCCATTCATAGACGCGACACACCAGGCTGCCCGAGATCTGATCCGCACATATCGTGTGATTGACCGTCTCGACGCGCTTCAGCGCCGGGTGATCGGGCGGGATTTCGGTGACACCGTCATCGAAGTAGATGTTGTGGGTTCGACGGTGCGTGAAGGACTCTGTGTTCAAACGACCTTCAATATCGGCGACGCACTGCTTGAGTGCTTCCGGTCTGATGAACCGCTCGAGGCTGAACATACCCGAAGTTGCCAGGTCGTCCCGGCAACGCGCGACCAGGGATCGGCCCCGTTGGCTGTCTAGATCGTCAAGCGAGAATCGATCGAGATCGACGAATTGTTCAATCATGTCATCACATTACCGCCGGCTACGGTTAGCGACAGGCCGGTCATGTAATCCGATTGGTCGGAGGCCAGGAAAGCCGCCATGTTTGCGATGTCCCGAGGTTCTGTCGTGCGGCCTAGAGGTGTGGCGTCGGCCCGTTCGCGATGCATGCTGGCCAGCTTGTCTTTCAAGCTCTGATTTTCGTCGCGAAGCGCGTCCGCGATCTCCGTCATTCGCTCGGTCATCGCGAATCCGGGGCAGATCGCATTCACGTTGACTTGACTCGGGGCCAATTCCAGGGCCAGCGACTGGGTGAAACCGACCAGGGCGAACTTAGAGGCGCAATAGGCGGCAAAACGCGCCACGCCCCGTTTCCCGGCGGTCGATGAGATGATGATGATGCGGCCACCTCCATCGCGGTCGATCATGTGCCGGGCCGCCGCCCGGCAGCACAGAAACGTCCCTTTCACGTTGATGCGTTGCACTTCGTCGAAGGCCTCTTCGGTGAGCTCGACCACGGGAACCCTGTCCTTGCCGGGGCGCGATCCCGCGTTTGCGACAAGGATGTCGAGGCGGCCGAATCTGTCGATGACTTGCGCGACCATGGAATCGACGGCGGTAGCGTCGGAAACATCGGCCAGCACCTGCATGGCCTGTCCGCCTTTGGCTTCGATCTCCGCCACGACGGAGGCAACACCGCCCCAGCCACTTCCGCCGTACGGATTGGCCGCGAGGTCACTTACCGCGATGTGGGCACCCTCTTGCGAGAGGCGGTTTGCGATCGCGCGTCCAAATCCCTTTTCACCGCCGGCGCCGGTGATGAGAGCAACTTTTCCGGCAAGGTCATACATGGCGCGTTCGGGCATGGCGTTTCCTGGGTTCGGGCACAGAAATTAACGTTGGTGATGCTCAATAAGCGCTATCCGGACTGGAAGAGGGGGTTCGAGTTTCCGAATGCGTCGATGGCCGTGCCGGTGATCGCAGACGATGCATCGGATGCAAGGAACACGGCAATTTCAGCGATTTCCTCCGGCCGCATAAGGGCGAGACTTGACGACCGTTCAGGGTAGGCTTCACGAAATCCCTCGGTATCCACGGGGCCGGGGCAAATGCAATTGACGTTGATACCGTGCGGTTTGGCCTCGGCGGCAACGCTTTCGGTCAGATTGATAAGCGCCGACTTGGCCGCTCTGTAGGCCGTTCTTCCGGCACTGCCCTTACGGCCACCGATACTCGAGACGTTGATGACGGTGCCACTGCCCCTCTCGATCATCGACGGCAGGACGGCGCCGGTCAGTAAGGCCGGGCCGATCAGATTCACGTCGATGACCCGTCGCCAAAGACCGGGATCGAAGTCCACCAGATCAATCATAGGGTGGATGATTCCGGCGTTGTTGACGAGGATATCTACGCGATTGAATCGCTCCAGAACGGTGGCCGCCACACGTTTTATCTCCGCTTCGTCACCGAGGTCCGCTGCGATCGGAAGTGCCTCGCGGGCCAGTTCGCCAATCTGTGCCGCCAAGACGTTAAGCGCGTCCTTTGAACGCGCAACCAGCGCCACATTCGCGCCCTTGGCGGCGTAGGCGAGCGCAATCGCCCGGCCGATGCCTTTGGAGGCCCCGGTCACGAGAGCCGTCTTGCCGGATAGGTCATTCATTTCGAATTCCGCTCAATTTTCCAATCTCGTACACCATTTGCGTCTATCTGACTGACAGGGATATCGGCAGCAATTGATCTGACGTACCCAGTGCTCCATAAGGGAGCCATATTCCGAACACAAGCCATACTTCGAACACAAGCAAGAGGAGACAGATCGATGCGGTTGGCAGGAAAGGTTGCCCTGATCACGGGCGCGGCGAGTGGCATTGGTGCGGCCACGGCAGGATTGTTCGCTCAAGAAGGGGCGACCGTCTTCGTCACGGACGTAACCGTGGCGGACGGGGAACAGGTTGTCGAACAAATCAATGCGGATGGCGGCAAAGCATCGTTCATCAAACACGATGTATCCTCGGAAGAAGAGTGGACCTCAGCGGTCAAACAGGTTCTCGACCAGGAAGGCCGGCTCGATATCCTCGTCAATAATGCCGGGTATTCCGGCAGTACGACTGAAGATTCCATGGATCTCGGAGCGTTCGAGATACTCATGAACGTCAACATAAAAGGTGTGTTTCTCGGGTTGAAGTCCGTTATACCGGCCATGCGCGAGGCCGGTGGCGGCTCCATCGTCAATATATCCTCGATCTCGGGAAACACCGGTCAACACCGGGTCCATATCGGCTACAACGGCTCAAAGGGGGCCGTGCGGATGATGACCAAGGCGAGCGCTACGCAAAACGGGGATGCCGGCGTCCGCGTGAATAGTGTGCATCCCGGCATCATGCCGCTGATGAAATCCGTCTCGATGAAGCAGCCTCCGGCAGCCCAGGAATCCGTTTTGGGACGTATACCGTTGGGTCGCGCGGGCGAAACCACTGAAGTGGGTCACGCAATCCTGTTCCTGGCCTCGGACGACGCGTCCTACATCACCGGCGCGGAACTCTATGTCGACGGCGGATATCTCGCGAATTAACCCCGGCGGTCGTCCTCGGGCACTGCGCGCTGCATGGCGCGATAGTAGGTGAGGATCGAGGCAAACGGGGCTTCTCCGCCCTCGACTTGCGCGGCGGTCGCGAAGATCTGACGTGTCAGATGCGCGAAGTGCGCGGGAAACTCATTTCGTTCGGCCAAGGCACAGCCCAGTGCCATGTCCTTGTCGTAGAATTTAAGCGATGCAATACCTTCGGGAAACGTGCCTTTTTGGACGAAATGCCCGAACAGGGTCTGGAGCGCCACCGTATTTCCGGAACTGTCATCGAGCCAACGGGTCATGTTCTCGAGCGTGAGCCCGGCGGCCTCGCCGATGGACAGCGCCTCGGCCCCAGATACTGCATGAATTCCGAGCAGTAAGTTATTGCAGATTTTGACGATTTTGGCATTGCCCTGGGCGCCTGCGTAGTCGACCGAGCCGAGCCTTTCGAGCACCGGTTTGTGCTGATTGAACAAGCTCTCGTCGCCGGAGACGATGACGGGGGAGGTTGCATTGCGGGCTGCGGCGACGCTGCCGCCGATGACGGCACCATCCAGATATCCGGCACCGTGTGCGGCGACGGCCGCGCCGGTCTCGCGGGCAAGGTCCTCCGAGGTCGTGCTCAAATCCACCACACAGCCCTTGAAGGATTTCACTGAGAGGATTCCAAGGTCTCCGTGGATGACGTTTCGCAGGGCCTTGTCATCGGGTGTCATGATGACGATCAATTCGCAGTTTTCCGCGATATCAGCCACCGACTCCGCCCGCGTCACCCCATCTCCCGTGATGGCATCGACCTTTTCAGGGGCCATGTCGAAGGCCAGGACGGTGTCGCCGTCCTGAGCCAGGTTTTGGGCCATGGGCGCCCCCATGGCACCGATACCGATGGTGCCGATCTTCATGATGTGCTCTTCCCGGTCGGACCAACCGGTTCCATGTTGGCGGCCGCCTCGTACCAGCGAACGACGGAAGCGACATGATCGTTCGCATGCCCAAGTGCCCTGGCGCCGTTGTAGGCGGCCAGTGCCGCGGAAGCAAAATGACTCGGATGGCCTTGTTGCCGGGCCATCTCCTGGGCGAGTTTCAGGTCTTTGACCATGAAGTCCACGCTGAACCGGCCCGGTCCCAATTCACCTGTCGGGACCGTCACCGAGAAATCCTTTTCCATGATGTAGCTTGCACCGGACCCCTTGAGCAGAAGCCGCAGCAACGTTTCGAGCGGCACACCCGCTTTGACGCCAAGGGCGATGACCTCGGAAATCGCCGCGGAACTGACTCCGGTCAGGAAGTTGTTCACCAGCTTGATCACCTTGGCACTGCCGAGTTCCCCGATCGGCAGTACGGTTGCCGAGCATCCCTTCACGAACGCCAGAAGGTCCTCATCCTCATGCACGGCGGCATCCACGTAGACCGACAGTATCCCGTCAACGGCGGCCGGCACGCCCAATGTGACGGCCGCGGCGAGACAGCGCGCACCTTTCCCCTGCAGCTCCGCATCAACGTCACGGATCGTCGCAGGACCGAGCGTGCTGAAATCAACGACCGTCAATCCCTCGCGGGCATTCTCGATGATGCCGCCGGGCCCCAGCACGACTGCCGATAGATCGGCATCCGCCGGCACCATGGTGAAGACGACGTCGCTGGATGCGGCAACTTCGGCAGGCGAGTTGCAGGCGACGCCACCCCATTCATTGGAGTCCGTCATGGCTTCCGCACGAACGTCGTAAACGTTCACCGTAACACCAAGCCGCTTGGCAATATTTTGCGCCATCGGCTTGCCCATCGCGCCAAGCCCAATGAATCCCAGCCGTTTATCCGGAGCGCTCATGAGGTCCAATGCATTGAAATCCGTCCCGCCCGCATCATTGGTCGGTCACCACCGAATGTCTAGGGAAGGGACCCCAACGTCATCAAATTTCTTCCCCTCCATCCGGATTGGGGAAGAAGATCGTCAACGAAGGAAAAAGGTGTCGTACCCCGCCAGGGGTCTGACACCCTTTTACTGACGGCGCAGGCCGTGCCGACTAACCACCCTGAGCGGCCATCAACTCCTTGATGACCGGTCGCGCGATCGGCATGGCCTCGGCCTTGGTCATGCCTGGCTTGAGTCGTGGATCGTAGAGTGTGCGGAGGATGATCGCGTCACTGCTGCTGAGCGACGTACGGTAGACGCCGTCGCAGAATATAGAATCCCGCGCGTGGCAGGCGTCATTCAAAGGTCCCAGGGCCTGGGTGAGTTCTTCGAGCAAGCAATGATCACGCAGGTACGGTGGATTATCTGTCCCAATTACAGCGTTTCCAGATTCCACGAAACCAGTTCCATGGTCCTCGGTAGATGCAAAGCAAGCGCTCTGCGCCGTGGCGAGGGTGAAGGCGTTATCGCCATCCACGGCAATGAGCCACGGTAGAAACTGTTTACGCTGACCGAACACCACACGGAAATTAGCTTTGTCGAGAGAAAATACCTCGGCAATGTCCAGCCCGGTTACGTTGGCCAAATTCGACAAATGTCTACGAGCGGACCTGGCTAGCGAACTGTTTGGATGCGATATGATGTAACGAACTGGCTTGGTCCATTTTTTGACTAACTCTGCGTGGCCAGGGCGGGCGAATTCGCTGCCAATTGCTACAGCCTCGAATTGCCGAACTATCGGTGAGCCGTTTCCGCCGGCCCCGATGTTTGTCACACAGCCACCCAGCAGCAGCGTCAGTGCAATCAAAGCGCGCATACCCGAACTTTCGGCCCCACCCGGCAAGCGCGCAAGGATAATCGAAACTCGGCCACATGCCGACCGCGCCTTCTAAGCGGTGAGGAAATGGGGTCGGACCCCGTTTGGGGTCCGACCCCAACTTTCACGGTTTACCCCCGCCCGAGACCGGGGAAGACTTCTCTCATTTCAATCGTCCCAGAACGAATCGTCGTCCCCGTCATCGTCCCCTTCATCGAACTCGTATTCGAGTTCCCGCTCGATCAGCGCGTGAATCTCCCCGCCCTCAACCTTGAGGTCATACGTCAGCAACGGTTTCTCGGTCTCGGCCTGCGGTTCGCCGCTGCTCAAGTCCCACTGCCAGAGATGTTTAGAGCAGGTCAGCAACTTGCCGTCACACAGCCCTGAATGCTGAAGCGGCTCCTCCATGTGCGGGCACAGCGGCGGGATCGCCTTGAACTGGCCGCTGTAGTTGACGATGAGGATCGGGATGCCGTCGATGTCGAACAATTTCAGCGCGTTCTCGGCGACCTCGTCGGTCGAGCAAATCCGTTTCCAGGTCATTGAGCCCGCTCCGCTTGAATGATTACCGCTTGGATGGTAGCGATTTCGATTTATGGGCCGTGATCGGCTAAAGCGGCCAGTGCGTCCCTTTGTCGAGGCGCCGCGTCTCCAGCCGCACTTCGCGGGACACGAACCGGGCCGCGTCGTCTACCATGCGGAGCTTGTCGAGATAGCGGCCGATCGCGAACAGGTGGTTCTCACCGGCATCGATGTGGGAATTCACGCCGTCGAGCATGTTCTGGTAGATCACGAATGACGTCACCGCTTCGGCCGACGTGCCGCCGTCGTCGAGGTCGACGGTATAGACCACGACGTGTCTCTTGAGGGGCGAGTGTTCGGTGTTGTGCTTCGGCAAAAGGTCGCACATCGACGAAAGCTGTCCGTGGTCCGCGTCGAAATAGATCATGTCCTTGCGGATCTCGGGGCTGTAGGCCGTGACCTTGTAGTAGAAACCGTCGTCGCAAAGCTTCAGCCAGTCGGACCAGCGCTCGTCATCCATGAGCAGGCAGGACCGGTATATCGTGTCCTTGACGGCTTCGATTGCCGCGATGTTATTCGCTTTCCTCATGTTCAAACCCTGCTGAAAATTTCCGCCGCGGTGCGCCTGTCGGCTATTCAGCGGCGGCCACGGAACCTCTGGTGGTCGGCCTGTTGGTCGGATTATGGAGCGGGCGGCCCATCCAGCGCGACCATTCGTCGTAGTAATGGCGCATGCCGACCTCGTCGTGAATGGTGTCGTTCTCGTGGCGGCCGTGGAGGATATGGCGCGGTTCGGTGCCCG
>Ga0114999_10000241_pt1 | contig 80573 bp, 76 predicted proteins | sample ArcticOcean_MG_C_3_FD_89820 | JGI IMG/M metagenome (GOLD analysis project Ga0114999, IMG submission 89820) | Marine microbial communities from western Arctic Ocean - ArcticOcean_MG_CB8_126 | ecosystem: Environmental > Aquatic > Marine > Oceanic | place: Arctic Ocean: Canada Basin | collected...
ACGTGAGCGCAAATATCTCATATTGTTTGGATTTTATGTAGGTTTTTGGGGAATGCTGCAAAGTCTGACTCCGAAATTGGTACCGCTTGACCTCGAGTGGTTGGGGTTGGGCGTGCTTGCTTTTAGTTTCGGATCCTTCGCTCATGCATTTACGTATCCTTGTACCGATGCGGTTGCCGAGGTGTGGGGTGCCAAGCGAGCTCGCATGATGGTGTATATGGGGATGATCGTTTATATCACCTGCACAATTTTGATATATATTGCGGTTCATTTAAATCCTGCGGATGGCTGGGCTCATAATGATTCGTTTGTAGCGCTCTTTTCAGGGGCTCCTCGAATCGTCCTCGGCTCCCTGCTCGCCACCGCCTCATCGCAGCTTTGGGATATATATGTTTTTGAATGGGTAAAAAAACGTACCGGAAAACGCTATTTATGGCTGCGTAACAATGCCTCTACGTTTGGTTCTCAATTACTGGATACCTCCATATTTTACTCAGTTGCTTTTTATGGGGTGATTCCAAATGAAGTGATGCCCAAACTAATCCTGGGCTCTTACCTGGTTAAGTTGCTGGTCGCAGTTATCGATACCCCGGTGGTTTATTTGGTGGTGTATTGGATAACAGGGAATTGGACGTCTCAAGGGGACATCGAGGAAACCGATTCCCCTTAATCGTTCCTGTTCCAGAATGTTCTATGAAGCTGAAGGATGCTGTCTTTCATTTCATCGATCGGTCCATGCACCTCAATTGGCTTTTGACCTGCCGAAACGACTGAGCGGCAAGGCAGGTCCAGGGTTGGATTTTGTGAATCGTTTCCTGTCAGGGCTTTTAAGTCTGTTTCGGATACTCCGTAAACCAGTCGACCTATATGCGCCCAATAAAGGGTGCCTGTGCACATTGCGCAGGGTTCGACGGTCGTAACCAGGGTACATTGCCAAAGAAAACCTTCGGGATGCTTCAGGGAAGCCAGGCGAGCCAATTCCGATTCGGCATGACGCACTTTGTCCACATTGCCTTGACGGAATAGTATCGTCTCTTCATCGGGAGCCACCAGCACCGCACCGAATGGATGGTGACCCTCGGCAAGTGCAGATTTCGCAACCTCATTAGCGGCTTGCAGGTGATTTATAATTTGCTGGTTGTTCATTCGCAGATCCAAAGGGTGGTGACTAGAAAGGGGAAGCGGAAGATTATTTTTCGCTGAACATTCCTCTGTTGAGCATTGTAAGAATCTTCTTTGAATATACTTCTTCTAATTGGATTTCCCCTGAGACTTCTGATTCCACAATGCAAGCACCATGCACTATTAAACGATGAGAACTACAACGCTGACCGGTCCGCTAAAAGCCTTTATTGAGCGCATTCCGAAGGCAGAATTGCATATTCATTTGGAGGGCGGGGCGATGTATCCATCCACGGCGCTCACCCTGGCGGAGCGGAACGGAATGAAAATGCCGTTTCACGACGAGGCGAGTGCAGAAGTGTATTATCAGTTTTCTGGGCTGGATGAGTTTATCGAAATTCTTCGTACTACGGTATCGACACTCAACACAGCTGCCGACTATCAAACAGTAACGGAAGTTATTGGTGAGGCAGCGGCAAAGCAGAATATCTGGTATCACGAAATTTTCTTTACCTGGGGATTGGTAAGCCCACGGGGTGTGACCTGGGAAGACATTGTTGAGGGAATCACTGAGGGCCGGCGCATTAATCGCGAGCGTCATGGAGTTGAGACTCGCTTTATCGCAGACATTGACCGTACCCAGGATGCGGATACCGGACTCCAAATGGTGGAACTGGCGGCAGCATGTCCCAAAGAGACGGGCATTGTTGGAGTCGGATTGGATTGTCAGGAACGGGGCTATCCAGCCAGTCGACACATTCTCGGATTCAACCGTGCGAAGGAACTAGGGCTTCACCTCGTAGCGCATGCCGGAGAAGATGCAGGGCCGGAAAGCGTGTGGGACGCGATTGAGAATCTGGATGTGGACAGGATCGACCACGGTGTCCGGGCGATCGAGGACCCCAACCTGGTACGATTACTGGCGGAGCGCCGCATACCGCTCACCACCTGCCCGGTTAGCAACATTGCCCTAAAAGTATTTCCCGATATGGCCTCTCATTCACTCAAAGCGCTGATGGATGCCGGCTGTTTTGTCACTGTGAATTCCGACGATCCACCCATGTTTCAAACCGACATGACTCACGATCTGTGTGCGGTTGCCGAGACCTTCGAGTTCGGTGTGGAAACGATAGAAGATCTCGCGCGCAATAGTTTCCTGGCTACCTTTATGGAGGAAAATGAAAAGTCCGATTGCCTGAAGCGCTTTGATTCAAAAGTAACCGCACTGAAGGCGGAGCTATTCGGATAAGCGTAACATTTACTCAACTCACCAGGAATCAGCCACTAGAGCATCATGACCCATCTACATTCCAAGAGGAAACTCACCTTTCAAGGATCGATCCAGTTTATCGCATTCACGGTTTTTGCCATCTGCGCCAATGCCGAGATAAGACTCCCGCGCCTTATCGGTTCGCACATGGTTCTTCAGCGGAACAGTGAGGCAAAGATTTGGGGATGGGCGGAGCCGGGTGAAAAAGTTGAGTTACACGGCAGTTGGTTGGACACACCTGCCCAAACGGTCGCGCGTTCCGACGGTTTCTGGAAAGTTGCCGTACAAACAACCGCAGATGCCGGTCCGCACACCATTGAATTGCGAGGCAGCAACACGATTGGACTTGAGGATATTCTATTCGGAGAAGTTTGGATCGCCTCAGGGCAATCCAACATGGAAATGCCGCTCATCAAAACGTCCAATGCATACACAGGAATTAAAGACGCGGAAAAAGAAGTCGCCGCCGCACACCACCCACAAATTCGACTCTTCCAGGCTGGAAACTTCAGCAGCATCGAACCACAGGAGGACGTTTCCTCAGGTATCTCCATGTACGGAGTCCCTCTAGCAAAGTGCGACTGGCAACTTTGCTCGCCCGAGACCATTCCAACGTTCTCCTCGACAGCCTATTTCTTTGCACGAGAACTGCACGAAACGCTGAACGTGCCGATCGGCATCATCGACGCCTCATGGGGAGGAACATCGGCAGAGTCCTGGACCCCAAAATCAGGGCTCGAATTCCTCGGTTATGAATCGGACCTGGAACAAGCCGCCACCAAACCTCAAAAGCCCGACGATAAAGTTCCGACCCGCCTCTACAACGGAATGATTCACCCGCTACGTCATCTGAAAATCAAAGGGACCATCTGGTATCAGGGAGAGAGTAATACTACCCGGGCGGAAAAATATGAGCAGCTCTTTTCAACCATGATCACAGAGTGGCGCCGAGCATTCAATGACGACTTCTCATTCTACTTCACCCAGATTTCGCCTTTCAATTATGAAAATCGAAACAATCGAAACGCCGCTTTTCTTCGTGAAGCACAGCTCAAGACTCTCTCCGTCCCACAAACCGGAATGGCTGTCACTATGGACATCGGAAACCTTACCGACATCCATCCAAAAAATAAACAGGAAGTTGGACGACGCCTGGCTCTTTGGGCCCTGGCAAACGACTACGGTCAAGACGTTGCCTATTCGGGGCCACAGTTCAACGAACTGATGATAGAAAATGCTGAAGCGACTCTCAGCTTCGATTTTGCAAACGGTGGTCTGACCACCATCGACGGACAAGCACCGAGCCATTTTGAAATAGCCGGCGAGGATCGGAACTTTCAACCGGCTGAGGCGAGAATCAAAGGCAACAAGATCATTGTGTCGTCTGACAAAGTCTCCCACCCCGTAGCCGTCCGATACGCGTTTTCCAGCGACGCAACACCCAACCTGGTAAACGTAGCAGGATTGCCGGCCAGTTCCTTCCGAACCGACAATTATTAATCTATTGGCAGTCCTCATCCGATCAGGACAGTCCCCTTTTTTAGTGAAACACCAGGTGACTGGCGATTAGAGATATCAATAGGGCCATTCCAAACCACCCTACCCCGGGGCTGGAAACTTTTATGAGTTGTCCCCAGTTTTTAGGCCATCCTTGTCTACTAATCGTGTGGCTGGCGACCACGACGACGGTTGTTAGTATGACCACCGTAGTTCGATTGAGATAGTTCATCTCCGGAAATCCGATTTTCATGAAATAAGTGCAAAAGACTGATCCAATCAGAGTCCACAAGACCAAGCGATTTGAAGGAGCTACCAGGAAGACGGCGACGATGATTTAAAAAGCTATGCCGTTTTGAACATAAAACGTCATTTCATTAAACCAGTGAGTAAGCGCGAATCCCGGATTATCGAATTTCACATAAACATTGATCCAGGCAAAAAACACTCCGGCTAAAAACATGGCCCAGATAAAGTTCCGACCCACTTTGACTACTTGTTGATCGGTAGCCTGGGGCTTCAAATGCCGTTTATAAATATCGATGGAAAACAAGGTAGAAGTTGAGTGAAAAAGTGAATCTACACTGCTCATTAACGAAGCAAACAATCCGCAAAGAATGATTCCTCGAAGACCCGCAGGAATAAACTTCAGAATCAAGGTTGGATAAGCCAGGTCGGGATCCGTCAGAGGATTGGATTCCATTAAAATGGAGAGGGCTCTACCGATAACGAATGCAGGACTTCATGATCGCATTATTGGGGTAACATGCAGAAAATGGCTTCTTGCTTCCTCTACTTTTGAAATGACGCATTCATATTCGTCTCAACCTTGGTTTCGACGACTTTCTTAACGTGGGTCGAATCAGCAATCAGTTTATTGAGTACAGCTTCGTATTCGGCGCTATCCAGAGGGAGTGAAATGGGTTGCCCTTTGAGACCGGAAGAAAGAATAGCGTTTGCGAGCTCGACCGAGTTAATGCCATCTTCAGCCGGTGAGAAAAGTTCTTTCTCTCCGCGAATCGCCTCGGCGAAATTTTTGAAAACAGCCATATGCTGATCACCGGAGGCTGCAACAGGAATTTCCACGTCCCAGGAAGACGGTTTTGCGAACCCTTGATCAGATTTTTTCGAGAAGGTGGAAGATTCCTCTTCGTTTCTCGTCCAGCGAATCGTGTCTCCTTCAAGTAAAACCAGGCCTCGCTCAGCAGCAATTTCCAGCCGATTCACTCCCGGTGATTCGCCGGTTGTTGAAATGAAAACCCCGGTAGTTCCATTCTCATAGCGCATGAGAGCCGTAACAGCATCTTCAACCTCAATATCATGGAAACGTCCCAGGTCGCACTGAGAGTATATTTCGACAGGTATACCAAACAACCATTGCCAGAGATCCAACTGATGCGGGCACTGATTGAGCAGGACCCCTCCCCCTTCACCCTTCCAGGTGGCACGCCATGCGCCCGATCCGTAGTAGGCCTCCGTCCGGAACCAGTCCGTAACCGTCCATTGTATACGATTAATTTTACCTAGCTCTCCGTTATCAATGAGACTCTTGAGTTTTAAGAAACGCGGATCAGTGCGTTGATTGAACATACCTCCAAACACTTGATCTTTGTTGGTATGAGCCGCAATTAGCCGCTCGCAATCGGCCTTATGAACGGAAATGGGCTTATCGACCAGTACGTGCAGTCCAGCTTCCAATGCCGCAATACCAAGCGTGGTGTGAAAATAATGGGGAGTGGCAATATGGACGGCATCAACAACGCCCGAATTGAGCAGTTCATCCGTATCGGTAAATTGATCCACGCCTTCAAAAGCAGCTATACGGTCTTTGTCCATATCGCATACAGCTCCGAGGCACATACCAGGAACCTTCCCGTCCAAAATAGCTTGGGCATAAAAGTTACCCATGTTTCCTAATCCGATGATTCCAAGTCTTACGTCGTTTTCCATAATATTTATTTGGAGCTTCTATAGGTAGAAAATTAAATTGCCAATATCAGTTTTAGAATTTCCGCGCTTGAATTGATCAGGGGAAGGTATTCAACTCAAAAATTAAGCGTATGGGTAAGAAAGGACTTTTAGACAAACTCGTCACTTTCCGCCCCCACGACACAAAATACCACTTATGAAATTTGGGATATTCGGAGGAAGCATGATAGCAGGATTTCATGCCCAGGCTATCAAAGCGATGGAAGATTCGAGTTTGGTGGCTATCTACGCAAGGAGGCAATCAACCGCAGACGAATTGGCTACAGAATTCGGGTGCAAGGCCTACTCCGATGAAGACGGATTCTTTAACGACCCGGATATCGAGATCGTGACAATCGCGACTCCCTCAGGTGCTCATTTGGAGCCGACCCTAAAAGCGGCGACAGCAGGGAAGCATATCATTTGCGAAAAACCACTGGAGGTCTCCAATGAGCGAGTAGACAAGATGATCGAAGCCACTGACAAAGCCGGAGTAATTTTAGCCGGCGTGTTTAACCGTAGATTCAATCCAGCTCTGCATGTTTTGAAGACAGCGGTGGAGAAAAATCGTTTTGGCAAGATTGCACTCTCAGGAGCATCCATACGGTGGTACCGAGATCCTGATTACTATGCGAACAGCAACTGGAAAGGCACCTGGCGATGGGATGGAGGTGGCGCACTGAGAAATCAAGGAATTCACGCAATCGACCAACTCTTATACCTGTCAGGACCCGTAACCCGAGTCGTCGCTTCGACGACCCGGGTTCTTCACCAAGGCATAGAAGTGGAAGATACGGCGGTGGCTATTTTGGAATTCGAAAGCGGCGCACGAGGAATCATTGAAGGCTCAACGGCTTGTTGGTCACAATCGGGCAATCCAGCAGAAGTGTACATCAACGGAGATCAGGGGTCAGCCATTCTGTCTCACAATCAATTCCGACAATGGGAGTTTCGCGAAGATGCTCCTGAGGATGCAGAAATTCGGACCACCTTGTTGTATGATCCTGAAGCAGAGGTCATGGGTGCAAATGATCCTACGTCGATAACTCCAGATGAACATCAAAGGAATTTTGAAGACGTCGTGGCTGCAATCACGGCGGGAAAATCTCCATCGGTAGATGGACGAGAGGCGAGAAAAGCAATTGAACTTATTTCAGCGATATACGAAAGCGCTAATAACAACAGCAAACCTGTAACACTCTAAAAGTATGAGTCAAAAAGCCGATGGCATGAGCTACAACCCTGAGGGGCAATCAAACGTAGTAGTAGAACCCGGAGAATTTCCATACGCAGCAGCTTACCTGGACCACATGCACATCATTGGAATGACCAGTGCTTTGCAGCAGGCGGGCGGTGATTTGCGTTATATCTATGATGCGGATTCAAAGCGAGCTGTAGAATTTCAGAAAACGTTTCCAGAGGCTCAAATTGTAGATGATTTCCAAACCATTTTGGATGACCCAGTGATCAAACTGGTTGCAGCAGCCGCGATACCCAATGAGCGATGCGCCATCGGCCTTAAGGTCATGGATGCAGGCAAAGACTATTTTACCGACAAATGCCCGTTCACATCGCTGGATCAACTCGCTCAAGCCAGAGAGAAAGTAAAGGAAACCGGCCAGAAATACATGGTGTATTTCAGTGAGCGGCTACACAACGCGCCAACGTTTGCTGCGGGAGAATTGGTTCGTGAGGGAGCGATTGGGAAACTCCTCCAGGTCATCGTTACGGCACCCCATCGATTAAGTAAGGATAATCGTCCTGATTGGTTTTTTGACAAAGCTCGGTATGGTGGGATTTTAACTGATATTGGGAGCCACCAGTTTGAGCAATTTCTGCATTACGGAAATACGACTCAGGCGAAGATCAATTATTCGCGCGTTGAGAATTTCAACAGTCCGGATAAGCCAGGACTCGATGATTTTGGAGAGACTTCACTGACATTGAGCAATGGGGTTTCGTGTTATTGCCGCATCGATTGGTTCACACCCGATGCAGCGCGGGCGTGGGGTGATGGTCGCCTGATAGCTTTGGGTACCGAAGGCTATATCGAGGTTCGGAAGTACTTGGACGTGGGCAGGCCCGATAACCCACCTAGCCTCTTCCTGGTGAACAACACAGAAGAAAGAGAAATGACCTTTGAAGGAGCCCAGCATTTCCCATTTTTTGGAGACCTTATTCTTGATTGTTTAAACCGAACTGAAAACGCAATGACTCAAGAGCATGCATTTATGTCCGCGGAACTTTCGTTAAAAGCTCAAGAGCTGGGAGAAAGCAACCGAATCAATTAGGAGCGCCACTCTTGAGGGGTATTCCTTTCAACTTCTTCGATAGAAGTTAATCCTAACAGTGCTTTCTTAATCGCATCAAAACGAAGGGTGCGATAACCAATCTTATCAGTAGCGATGGCCAGTTTTTCTGCGCTGTCTCCATTTGAAATGAGAGTACGGATCTCATCGGTTACCGTGACCAATGCATGGATAGCAACGCGACCTTTGTAAGCCTTAGGTGTGCCGGCTACATTTGCAGTCGCCCGGTATAGCAACAAATCTTCAGCCCCTTCCAAATTTTCGAATATCCCAGACAGCACTTCTTCGGCAGGTTGGTATGCTTCTTTATTGGCGTCATCCAAGCGTGCACAAAGTCGTTGGGCAAGAACAGCAGTTATCGAAGGCGCAACTATGTAGGGCTCAATCCCGATTTCTAATAGACGTGTCACCGCCTGAACTGCATTATTCGTATGTAGAGTAGCGAATACCAAGTGTCCGGTCAAAGCAGCTTCTGTAGCAATCTTTGCTGTCTCCAAATCACGAATCTCACCAACAAGAATAATATCAGGATCCTGACGCAGCAACGATCTAAGTAAATCTGGGAAACCCAAGTCGATGGAGTGATTAACCTGAGACTGAGTGAGTCCATCCAAAGAAATTTCTATAGGATCCTCAATGGTCGAAATATTTACTTCAGGAGAATTCAACTCCTGGAGTGAGGCATAAAGGGTGGTCGTCTTTCCGCTTCCGGTTGGACCCGTGACAAATACGATTCCGTTGGGGTTACGAATCAGACATCTCCAAGGTTTCAATACATTACTAGAAACCAACATGTCATCCAAGGTCATCGCTCCTTTTCTGCCTGTTGATCCAAGAGTTCGAATAACAATCTTGGAGCCATAACTAGCCGGAATAAAAGACACTCGGAATTCTGCTTTCAGCATACCCAAAGGCATTTCGAAACGGCCATCCTGGGGAAATCGCTTTCCCGCAATATCAAGTTTACAGAGAATCTTGATTCGCGAGGCCATTGCCGGATGGATGGATTTATTAAAACTGAGTATCTCACGTAAGCGCCCATCAATCCGGAATCTAACGCGGCACTTGGTTTCCATCGGCTCTAAATGAATATCAGAGGCGCCTTCCTTGATTCCGAAGTGCATAATAGAATCAACAATATTAGCCAATAGTTGGGACTCAGCCAGATGTTCCAGTTCGAGTTCATCCAAGTCTTCCAGAACACCTTTGTGTTGCTCCTGAAAACGCTTAATAAAAGTGCCAACGTCCTCTTCAGACGAATAATGAATTTCTATGGCGTCCTTGATCTCTGACGGAAAACCAAAAATAGGGCTAATTTCGTGCCCACTTATAAATTTTAGCCGACGAATTAACTCTTCATTTTGAGGATCAGACGTTGAAACAGTCAGAACGTTGTTTAAAAAATACAGAGGAAGGACGCCTGCTTTCCTGGCAATCTCTTCGGGTATCAGACTTAGGGCCTCATCCGTAATGACCGATTGAATAGGGTCCAGGTAGGCAACGCTTAATTTATTTGCCCAGAGTTCACCAGCCTGGCGTTTACCGATGAGTCCCTTTAAAACCGCATCCTCCACGCCCCTCAAGGAATCCGTTTCCAAATGTTCTTTGATTATTATTCGGTGCTCTTCCGGAATGGCGGGATCAACAATATCGATGAGCTCTTCAAACGTTTTCTTTTCGGTAGATCGACGATACGCTCTTTTCCAATGACGTTATTCTCGCGCTCATATTCGGCATTTTCACTCAACTCCTTGAAGTTATAGAGAATTGGTTTCGGTGCGCCGATTAGTTCAGATTCCATGAGTAATAGCTTTAAGAGATGGACGAGACGGATGATTAGTCTTCGAAAACCCGCTCAAACACTTCGGCGAGGGTGGCTTGCATTTCGGTTATCGGCGTATCCTTTCGAATGAAGTAGGTTGCCCCGGCCTTCAAACTGGTATCGACGGCGTTGCGAGTGCTTAGAGAGGTCAGCATGATAACAATCGCACGGGATCCGCTTTAAGAATTCGCTCCATCACGTCCAAGCCATTCATTTCAGGCATATTGATATCCATCATGACAACGTCCGTCGGTTCGCGACCGTATTCGTTGCAAGCTTCCAAACCATTCTTTACTTCGCGGATGGTGGAAATACCCATCATCTCAAACACCTTGCGAAACATTAAACGAATGTGAGATTCGTCTTCAACTAGAAGAACGGATTCAGGTAATTTCATGATACTTAAATGTGATAGGCTTTAAGGAAATCCCCAATGGACCCGAAGGGGCTACTGAGAAATGGATAAAAGGATGCTCTCCGTTCTAGGTCCCCGACGAATCCTGTCCCATCAAATCAAGCCCCGGCTTGATTTTATCATTAAATTCACAGAACCCCGCCACCCGAATCGGGTTTCCGATTGTCCTGGGAATTAACCCGGATCGATCCAGACTATGACTTACACCAGAGCTTTGGCAGCATAGGTAATTGCTTCTTCTATTCGCTGCATGTCTTCCTCTGTAAAACTCGCCGACATGGCGGTTCGCACAAGTTCCTTACCAGGGGGAACTCCTGGAGGTATGATGATGTTAGCATAGACCCCCTTTTCCATTAACCGTTGAGAAAAGAAATAGGCCCGCTCCTTATTTCCTGCGACGATTGGAACAGCAGGTGTTTCACTGTCCCAATAGTCTAAACCAAGGTCCTTTAAAAATGCGTGGTACCTATGAGTATTTGCCCACAATCTTTCAAAAAACTCGGGTTCTTCCCGATGAATCTCCAAGGATTTGCCAGCCATAGCAGCTTGTGTCGGGTTTATCGCGGCTGAAAAAATGGTCTGTTTAGAGTAGGTGCGCATATAATCGATCACTGCTTTGTCACCAGCCACGAACCCACCAGTACTCGCCAGGGATTTTGAAAAACTACCACTGATAACATCCACTGAGTCTTGAACCCCAAAGTGTTCTGCAGCTCCCTGTCCATGACTTCCCAGAACCCCAAATCCATGAGCATCGTCCAGAACAACAAAACAATCATGTCTTTCTGCGATATCTACAAACGCATCCACAGGCGCAATGTGACCTTCCATGGAATAAACACCTTCAAACACTAGCATTTTTTTACGATCTTCGGGCACAAAGGACAACTCTTCTTCTAGACTTGCCGGGGAGTTATGCCTGAACTTTTCGATGGTCGCATGGGATAAGCATAATCCATCCCAGAGACTTGAGTGCACGTGCCGATCAACAAGCACCACGTCACCTTTACCCACAAAACAGGATACCGATGCAACGCAGGAAAGGTAACCGGCGGAATGCACATGACAGTCTTCTTTTCCTAGAAAATCTGCCACTTGCTCCTCAAGTTCCTGGTGGTAGTATCGACTCCCATTGGCAAATCGAGAGCCGGTCGGGCTCGTTCCCCACGTATCCAACGCATTTCGAGCAGCCTCTTTAACGCGAGGATCAAAGCCGAGGCCCAAGTAATCGTTGCTGGACAACATAAGGTATTGCTTACCTTTCAGCCAAACCTTGTTGCCTTCCTGTTTTTCAAAAGGTTGGTACCACAAATCATGCTGTACACGGAGCTTCGTTAGCTCATCAGAATGAATACGTTGCTGGATGGAGCTTACGAAATGGGTCTTCTTTTTAAAATTAGGAAGCATTAAGCTTTCTCACATTGTTAAAATACCTAGTCCGTTCAAGGTAAGTTTTTGATCTAATGACTGAGGCTCTGGCTAACGCCAAATATTGCCGAAACAATACCAAACGCGATCAAAGCCACAAACATGAAGGCAAACAGTAAAGCACCTAGGGAAATCACCCCAGTCAACGTGTTCAAAATCTGCTCGAGTCTCTTCTGAAACATTCTTGTTACTTCATAGAAACTAGGGACAAGATTACCGGTGTTCTCACCTACGGCAATTAGATCGAGCATGATTTCAGGCATAATTTCCATGTTTTCCAACGCCTTGGTAACCGCGGTACCTTCAGACACCTTTTGCCTAACAACTACAAACTCCTTCGAGATATACCGGTTCCCAATCGTTCGGCCTGTAAGTTTAAACGCTTCCACTGTTGTGACGCCATTTTCCAAAAGAAGGCCCAGAGTCTGGGTAATTTGGGTGGTCTCAGCATAGATAATCATATTCCCAAGCAAGGGAATCCTGATCAGGAGGCGATCGATAAAGAGACCGCCTTTCTCCGTTTTGTGCCAACGCCATAAACTGGTTACTAATAAAAATCCTCCAACCGCGATAAAAGGTCCGGCATACAAAAAGAAATCGGCAAGGCCTAACAACAATCTTGTAGCCATGGGTAACTGACCGCCGCTCAATTGATCAAATAGCGTCTGCATCTTGGGCATCAGCACGAAGAGAAAAAAGAACACAACGCCAATCGCTGCGAAAAGCAGAATGCACGGATAGACCAAAGAACCTATAACCCTATTCCGCATTTCCCGATGATTCTCCATATAATCGATCAGGCGTGAAAGGACTTCATGCAGGTTGCCGGTCATTTCTCCAGCTCCAATCAAATTGATGGTGGAGCCATCAAATACTTTTCCCATTTCTGCCAAGGAGTCGGATAACGATTTACCCTCCTGTACCCTGCGAAATAAATTCTTCGTTATAGTAGCCTGCGCCGGATCTTTGATGCGTTTGTTAAGGATCCGAAGCGCTTCGGCTATAGGTAAGCCGCTTTTGTGAAGCTCGTAAAAGTTCTTTAGAAACGGAAGCCCATGCTTTCGGCTTATTTTTACCGCCTTCATTGGCTTGGGTTTTTTGACAGCCTTGTTCGTCTTTGCCTTCTGTTGGCTAGACATGGGTTTGCTAGCCGATCCGGACGCAGAGGTTACTTGAATAGGAGTCATCCCTCGGCTGCGAATTTTGCGAATCGCTTCCTTTCGATCAGCAGCTTGCAAACTGCTACTAACCGTCTGACCACCCGTATCTTTTGCCGAATATGAAAACTCAGCCATCAACCGGAAGTGTTTCGGAATCATTCATAGAGGACTCCATTTCAATAACTCGAAATATTTCCTCGAGAGAAGTCGTACCTGCTTTAACAAGACTCCATCCTGATTCTTCCAAAGGCCGCATGCCATGCAGCAGGGCCTTCTTTCGAACTTCCCTTGAAGAAGCCCGCTCAACAATTAAGTCATGCAAACTATCGTCGACCCGTAAAATTTCATAGATACCCACACGTCCTGAATATCCCGTATTTCGACATTGGCTGCAGCCGGCGGGGCGTTTTAGCGAAGTAACACCGGCCCCTTTCGTCACATCAAGACGCAAATTGTGCAGGGTGGTTCTCAGTTCGTCGAATGGGAATGGATAGCTTTCTGCACAATGAGCACACAATCGACGAACCAGGCGTTGAGCGATCACCATCTCAATAGCTGAAGCGATCAGAAAAGGTTCAATTCCCATATCAATGAGTCGAGTCAACGCACCCGGAGCATCGTTGGTATGTAAAGTACTGAAAACAAGGTGCCCAGTAAGTGAGGCCTGGATACCGATCTCGGCCGTTTCTGCATCGCGCATCTCGCCGACCATGATGATGTCAGGATCTTGCCGAAGCACATGACGCAAGGCTTGTGCAAATCCGAATCCAATTTCGTTGTTCACCTGAATTTGGTTCACTCCCTTAACTTCATATTCCACCGGATCCTCAATCGTGATGACCCGTTTGTCAGAAGAATTTACCTCACGGATAAAAGCATTGAGGGAAGTAGATTTACCGGCACCCGTAGGTCCAGTCACAAGCACAATACCATGTGGCAATGCCAGCACTTCATCGATCGTTGCCCGATCTTCCTCTGGTAGACCGAGTTGAACAAAAGTGGGAGGCTTGGATTTTTTGTTAAGCAATCGAAGACTCACGCTTTCTCCATACAAAGTGGGCACAGTGGATAAACGAATATCCAACTCATTATCGGTAGACTTATAATTGATTCGGCCATCCTGTGGGCGTCTCCGCTCAGAAATATTTATTTTTGCCATGATCTTCATACGAGATATCACAGCATCCTGGTAATGTCTCAGGCTGTCGGGTACGGGAATTGAAATAAGTCCACCATCAACGCGATAGCGAATTCTCAATTCTTCCGCTTGAGGCTCGATGTGAATATCTGTGGCCTTGTCATCAACGGCTTGGTGGATGATCTCATTTACAAAACGAATAATCGCTGCATCCTGATCTTCTTCCTCTGTGTCTACCGCGGCTTCCTCAATCTCTTCCTCTTCGTCTTGGAAACTCTCAGAACCCACACCAAAAAACTCGGTAACAAAACGATTTACTAATTCCTCGCTTACCAGTTTCCACGATACGGATTGACCGGTTGTAGCAAATACCCAGTCATCCATTAGCCCATCAGGCGGCCAGACCGTTCCAAGAACCAGATCTCCAGATTCGTTAGTTATAGGTAAACAATGATAGGCATGTATGAAACGAGAAGGCATCTCCCTTACACGCTCGGGATCAAATACTGGATTCGGATCGATCTCGATATGAGCCGCTTCCGACACAAGCTGCATCATTTCCTCAGTTGTTTTTCCTGTAAAATCTACCAGGAGCTTCAATCGTTCCTTAGGATGCGACTCCTTGACTTCAAATTGTTCTTCAGGAGGAAGCTTATCCAGAAAAGGGATTTTTTCAAATGTTGCTGAAACCATATCTCAATCCGGGATTAGCGTTTGCCTCCGGTTCCTTGATTTTGAGTATTTCCACTTTTTGGCTTATAGGTAGATGGTGGTTGTTTTCGCAATTTGTCGGCAAGCTCTTCTCTCCGGGCCCTGAGTGTCTCAAGGTTTCTTCTTGAGGGACGCTGAATGGACTGTTGAGTAGCAGATAAGGAGGAAGTAGTAGATCTCACAGTCGGAGTACCTGGTGCTTGTTGAGGCCGAGAAGGAAGGGATTGACGGGATATGGTTGGTGGTGCCCTCAACGCAGTTGATTTAGAAAACTCATTCATCCTCATTTGTCTGGAAAGGTCTTCCGATTCTGAATGGATTACCACCGTATTACCATCCGGATCGTAACTCTTGATGACGATGCCTTCATCTTCAATACCCTTTGATAACCACTTACTCTCTCGTGTATCAGGATTATAAACACTAAAAATATACTCTCCATCGATGGAAGTAATCCCTCGCAACTGCAACTTCGCAAGTGACGCTGGTCCAACAGCTTCGTCAGCCTTCGCGTTTGCTCCTGCTTTTTCGGGAGGCATAAAAGGAGATTTTTCCAGCAGCGATACATTCGATTGCCCCAGCAGTGAACTGCAGAGTAAACTGAAGGCAACCATGAGGACTAAGCGTTTCATCTCCTAGATCCTCGGCGAGATGGTTTCCGTTCCTCAGATTCTTCTTTCGGCTCGTCATAAATTTGAACGTCACCTTCTAAGGCATTGTCTATCAGTTCTGGGTTCCTGAACTTGGCGGCGCTTTCAAGTGCATCCGCATTTGCCTCTGCGGAGGTACGAAGAATTTTGGGTCTTATAAAGAATATGAGCTCCGTATCACGGCTAGTTTCGGACTTGGGATGGAAGAGTAAATTAACAATTGGAATTTTTCCTAGAAAGCTAACAGAGTCTGCACTCTTGTCCAGGGAGGCTTCCTGGAATCCCGCCAAAGTAATTAGTTCACCATCTGACACCGTAACCGAAGAAGTTGCCTGCCTACGCGTGATAATCGGCTGGTCATTGCCATCGATGGTCACCGTACCTCCAAGGTTATCTACCGTTTGATCGATCTCCAATTGAATCGATCCATCAGCGCCAATTAAAGGAGTGACCGTAAGTTCAATCCCAATATCACGATAGGTCACCTGGCTAGACTGGGTTCCAATAGACGATATTTGCCCGCCTGTGATAAGGGGCCTGGACTCGCCGACTATAAGTATCGCCTCCTTATTATGGGTAGTTATGATCGTGGGCACACTAATCAGGCGAATGTTGTTATTGGTTTCCGCGACAGAGAACACAATATCCATGCTCAAGTTGGAAGGGGAAATACCCATACTACCGTCTGTGGGGGTCACAGCAAATCCGGGACTATTAAATCCAGTGAAGGAACTGCCATCCCAATCACCAGCATAGTTGAATCCGAAATTACTGATTCCTGAACCATCCCCGGCATTCAAACTCACCTCAGCAATCACGACGTCCACCTTCACTTGAGGTAGAAGCACGTCGATCTTCTCAATGAGCTGCTTCGCTTGTTCGATATCGCGTTTTGTCCCGGTTACAATCAAGGCATTACTGCGTTCATCGGCCACAATGGTCAGATGATCGCTAAACTGTAATCCGTACTCTTCACCGGTTGCTCTGTTTCCACCCCTAACTGTAACGGAAGGTCCGGGTTGCGCGGTAGTGGGCCTAGCGGTCTGACCTTGGGCTGCAGGAGTACGTCGGTTGGCCTGACCTGTACTGTTGGGGTCAGCTTGCCCAGAAACGATTTCACTCAGTATGCCTGAAATCGCAACCGCATCTCCGTGTCGAAGAGCAATGGCTTCGTTGAAGATAGAGAGCCCTTGGTCCTTATCGATTTCTTTAATAAACTGTTCTATGATGGCCAAATTACTTGGGTGAGTAACGACTATGACTTGATTGGTTCGATCATCCGCCCGAATGGTCGAATTGGAATTCAGGTATTTCCCATAACCGGCCGTGATGATACTCTCCACCTGCACTACAATTTCGGAGGCCATGGCATGCTTAATATCGTAAAACTTCACCACCACATTTGGATTGGATGGCTGATCCACTTCTTCCAACACCATCTGAACGCGTTTCAAATTAACGATACCATCAGTAATAAGCATGGCGTTCGCTTTTTCGTAGAGAAAAATCTGCCCGACCCCTGGACTGAGGAAAGGTTGAATCATAGGTTGGATCTCAGCAGTAGTAAGATGCTTCAGCGTAAAAAACTTGGTGAAAACACCTTCTGTGTCGGGAGAATCGTTTAGGTCTCCATCAATAAATTGCGGAGTTCTACCCGTGACCGAGGAGGTAGGAACGACTTTAAGAAACAACTCCCCTTGTGGAACGACAGCGATGCCATTTAAAGCCATAATACTCTCGAGCGCAACTATTCGCTCTTCGATAGACATAGGCCGCTGACTTGTAAAATTGAAAAGTGGCGCGGGAAGTCCTTGGGGACGAATAACCGATCGACCCGTAAGTTTTTCGAGCAAAGCCAAAACGGAGTCTACTGAATCCCCGCGAAGGATGAGTGGAGCCACCGCGTTATTAGGCTGACCCAGTAAAGACAGGCTCAAGAATGGACTACTGAAACTAAGGATTAGTATCAGCAACCATCTGAAAGAAGAATGGCTCCTGGGTGATTTGGATTTCCTGTGAAAACGCATAGTATTGAAAAACATAGGTGGGACCTGAACTAATCTAGTTTGATATTTCCTAAGTCTATAAGGACGTGGTTCGGTTCCGCATGAAAGGAGGCTAACATATTATTAACGATGTAACTCATGATGAGGATGCAATCATTTCGACCGACGAGATAAAGAATTGAACATCATGAACGTTTTGATTGGAACGATCGGGAGCAAGAACAACACGGTCCAGAGTCACATAGGGGACTAAGGTCTTTAATTTATCAGACAAACGCAGCACAGCCTCCAGCTCCGCCTTATTTACCGACAATCGAATATTGTGAAACCTAAAGAGAGAGCCCTCTTCGGTTTGCGGCGTGTTAATAGAATATTTTAGCTCCATTGGAGCAATAATCTCAATGATACGTCCGGTGAGTTCAGTGCTTGATAAGGTCTTGGAAGCATCCAACTCGGACGATTTCTCCAACAATTGCGCTTCAACATAATCTTTCTGCGAAAGAATCGTGTCATAGGTATTGATTTGGCTCTTATTACTAGAATGAATCTTATAGCCTTGGCTGTACCTAGAAAGGGAATACGAAAGCCAAACTAGAGCGATGCCACCAACAAATAGGAGCAAAAGAAACTTCTCCCTGGTTGAGGTCTTTTTATGCAACTTCCTTACTTCAGAGATCATAATTCAGCTAAAAAAGTCTGCGGCTCGAGTGCGCCAGATTGAAATTCAATACGCATTCGGAAACTCGATAGATTGTTTGCGACACGATTATTCGAAATGGTTACAGAGCTAATAACTTCCACACCACGAAGTACCTCTTGAAAACCATTTATGTCAGATGAAGGAAGACCTACCGCTTCAACCTGAATGGAGTTTCCACCATCGGCAGTAAAACGAGTAAAGTAAATGGTCTCAGGCAAGTATTGGTTTACGATCGTCAGCATCTCGAAAGGAAGCAGTTGGTTCGTCGTAATTTGATTTATTTTGGCGAGTATATCAGACTTCTGCATGACCTCTGAAGCTTGAGGTTCTTTCTCCAATGCGAATTGCAATTGCTTCTCGTTCCACTTGGTAAAAGCAAGCAACCCGATCTCCCCTGCCGCCAAGATGAAGAAGAGAAGGATAATGGCCAAAGTGGCCCTCCAATACCACAGAGACCAGCCATGCTTCTTGGCCAACTCCTCCTTTGCATCAGCTTTGCGGACGTCCATAGCCCACAATTTGTTGGTTTCATTAATCCATACTTCCGTGCCTTTTCCGAAACTGTCACCATAAGGAATCAGTTCCAGTGAGGGTTTGGCTTTGGATTCTTTAAAATCCCAATTCCGCGTATAGATAATATCACTCACCTCTACACTTCCAAAATCCGCGATGGGATTTGCCAATGTCGGCTCGTGCTGCCGATTAACCTGGCTTTCTATACGTTGAATGATGCGTTTCCTTGCATCCTCCAAACTACTTCGACTCAGCTCTTGATCCAAAGTGATCCCTACAACCGTCTGAGGAACCTCATCATTGGTCGGAAGCAGAATACCAGAAAGCGTGGTTTCATGAACAAGGAAGATCAAAGTTGGCCGTTCAAAATTCAATCCGAAGGATTGGACGAAATCAGGAAAGGCATAATCGAACTGATCGGATTCAGCCAAATCTTTCCGTAGCTTTTGGTCGAAAGCGGCATAAATGAATAAACGGCTGGAATCTTCGCTATAAAAGTATCCCCAATTGAGCTGCTCGAGATTGAAGGGAGAGATTTCCTCAACACTTAGCTCCGCGAATTCTTCAAGTTCTTTGTCCTTCAGTCCTTCAGGCACGGAGAAAGCTCTGGATACAAACCAATTCCCTGAAACAAGCACAGGTTCAATTGACTCTTCTGATCCGATAAGTTGTTGGATCCATTGCGGGAGTTTAGGCATCAAAGTTTGATTAAGCGCTGAGGTTATCGTGTTTTCTTAAGGATTAAAGAACAATTTCATTCTCCAGGATTTCTACGACAACAAACGGATAGGTGAGGTTGCTAATTTCTTGCGATCTCTCCGAATCATCCTCGATCGAGAAAGCGGGTTCCTCACGGTTGAAACGGCCGAAGTCGGTATTTCGGTTACTGGGGAATTCCCCACTCATTGAAATTAAGGCTCGCAGCTCAAATACGCTCAACCCTCGTTTAGCTCTGATGATGATATTGATCCATTTCATCTCGTTTGAAACCGTGACTCCAGGAATAGCGCCTTTTAACGATCCGGGCACTTGGGAAGTATCTGAGAAATAACGATCATCGGCTGTCCCTCGGACTCCGTCGTCACCCATAAGAAATTCCCAAAATGGCATTTGTTCAAAAGTCATTCCGTCTTCGCCCAAGGAAAAAAGAGCAGGATCGGCCGTGTTGATGTTTACATCACTTTCATTAACCGGTGAGAAAAGGGCCTCAAAACTGTCGTATAATTGCGTCGGGCGACCGTAAGCATCAAAAAACTCTTCACGGAATCCGCCAATCAAGGCCAATTCCCTAAATGAACTAATTGGCTGATTCGCAGGTTCGTAGGGAATAGGCGCATCGAGGTAGTAATCATTTTCTGCGCCATCGAGTCTTACCAAATCATCTTCATCCACCCAATCCTGGAATTTATCAACTAGCTCAGTGGCAGTATAATCATCAAAGCCGAGATCACTCAGGATCACCATAAAGGTGGTACTGTCCTGGTATAAACTTGAGAAAGGAAGTTTCCCAGACTCGTCAAAGAACTCAATCGATACTTCTGCCTCAGAAAAGGAAATTCCAGCAAAGCCAAGAGGATCGTTCCAACCCTGTGTAGGTGCATACAAGGCTCCATCAAAGTCCAGATACTCAGACATCACCGCCAAGGTAACTTCTAGACTCGAGTAAGCTACTCGACGAAGGTCACTCTCCGCATTCTTCATGGTATTCATTTGGATGTGAGGGAGGATCTGCTCCATGAATTGAACGAGCAAAATACTTAGCAAGAAAATCATTCCCAATACGAAGATGATGATACTTCCTTTTTTACCCGATGCCTTTGAAGACCTGCTGTAACCTTTTGCCATAGTTCCTCTGATGAGGTCGTTTTGAAAAGCAGAACTTTTCAAGGCTCCGTCTGAGGAATGATTTAACTGATTTTTCAAAAGCTTCATTAGAATACAGGAAGCCCTTGATTCGAGTTCGGTAAATTGATGACGTAGGTAAGCGGATCTTCTTCCTCAGCCTCAAAGATAATTTTTATGCGGTTTGGAATGTCGTAAAGCCTTTCGGTATTCGAACGCGGTTCATCCTCAAGTTCCCACATCTCCATCTCGGAATCGTAATAGTGGAATTCAATCCCCGACACAAAGGCAGACAAGAGCGTTTGACGCGGAGGAACTTCTTCGAAATCAACTTCCAAGCGAGACTGCCAATAAAGAACGAGCCCCACATCCTTCACTACCTCCAACTGATAAATTACATAAGGTAGTGACTGGTCCCGCCAAGAAATCATTCCATCAGTCTCGCGCACCTCCCAGGTCAATAAGGGATCACCGCTCGTATTATGTTCACCCGAACTGTGGTCAAGAAAAACGTAAGCCAGACCATCGGTTTCAACAGGGAGTGCTCGGCGAAAGCCTCGCTTTAAAAAATCGACTACTTGTCGGCTATGCACTTCCAAGTTTCGAACGGGAGTAGTCCCGCGCCAGATATCGCCAAGCCCCACCGTTAAAAGCAGCACCGCAGTCATGATACCCCCTGCCAGTAGAATCGCCAAAAGGACTTCCAACAACGTGAACCCAGCTCGACTATGTTGGCTCGATTTCATAGCTCTTTGTAGTCCCAACCAAACTGTTGATCATCGCGGACATCTTGCATGCGTTCCTGCATATCCTGTCGGGCTTTATCGACTTCGTCAGGTTCACCCCAAGTGGGTCGCAATAAATAAAACTGCTGATTAAGTTGTTGTCGCTCTCCCTCCGAATCCGTCATATCCACGACTAGGTTCACGCTAAACAGATTTGGGATCTCTGTCATCTCAATTTCCGAATACCACTGTCCCTGGACACCGTTGCCCATGTCAAACTCCCTGCCATCTGTCGCCTCCTCGATGTCGCTGATCATCTGGAATTCGGACCGCACATACGCGAGCTCTTCGTCGAAATTGGTCTTCACGCGACTCGCTTCAAAGTTGCTCAATATATTGACATAGGAAGCAACCAACACAGTCGCTGCTCCAGCGAAAATGACTACCGCAACAAGCACCTCAAGAATAGTAAATCCTTTGTTCTTTGTTTGCATCAGCTACTTTTCCGAACAAAACCGGTAAACGGTTCTATGATCAATTCGCGGGTTCGCAATCCATCTTCAAGAACGACCTTGAACGGGGCCGATGTCGCATCGGAATATAGTATCACACTTTCAACTTCATACCAGGACGGGTCTTCAAAAGATTCCCCTTTATAAGTAGGTTCCTGCATGAAAAACGTAGCCTTTAATTTAAACTGTTCAGGATCTATCCCCTCTATGGCGTACGAGGATACAATCGCCTGGTCCATCAGAACAAATTGACTCTCCTTAGCATTCCAAATCATTTCCAATGATTGTCGCTTTTCAAAGGCCAGCATTCGCCCTTCGGTTTGGGCTAACACAAATGCACTTTCGAGCTCTGTGATGGAATCCTTATCAAGGAGCGTACCCATATTCACTGCAAAAATAACCCAAACAGAACCAATGAGTACAATTGTGAGCAGTACTTCAAGTAGAGTGAAGCCTCGCTTTTTCACGTCTTGTGGCATGGGTAGAGGTTATTGCCAGTTGCCGATATCGTCACCACTTTCGACACCATCGTTGCCGAATGAAAAGAGGTCAAAACCGGTCGTGTTGTGTTTCCCTGGCATAATGTATTGGTAATCCTTTTCCCAAGGGTCTGGTGGGTTTCTTTCCATATAAGGACCCTTCCAATTGGGAGAAGAAGAAGGCTGGGTAAGGAGTGCTTGCAATCCCTCTTCGGTACTCGGGTAACGTCCATTATCTATACGATAACGAAACAGAGTAGCTTTCATCGTATCGTTAACAAATATTCGGGCTATATCTTCCTGACCCCCTTGGAGGATTTCGGTGACCTTCACTAATCCAAAAACGACCATGCCTCCGAGTAAGGCCATAACCAAGAGAATTTCCATAAGGGTAAAACCACTCTTACGGCGTTTGTCTTTCAAAGATGCTTGGGTGGGTTCTTCGTGGTTTTTATATTCTTTCATAGTTTAATCCAATTTGTTGTTTAAACGTTGTTCCAGTGAAAATGGTAACTGTTCCCGTATCCAGAAAATTAATTGGTATTTTGTGCATGGAAGTATGGAATTTTACAGTTTCCTGAACATTTCTCCTTCCCATTGTTCCGCATCGACGTAACTTAGTGAATCTTCACTCCAAAAATTCCGACTGATACTATTCCTAAATTATGGAAGGTTTTATACCAAAATCAAAAATTCACGGGGAAAACCGCACCGCACTCACGCCTGATTCCGCAGAAAAACTCATTTCACTGGGTTTACAATTAAGTGCTGAATCCGGTTTGGGCGACAAAAGCGGTTACCCGGATACCGACTATAACGCCAAAGGTGTCACGCTTAAAGCTGATGACGCTTCCATCAGCCAGGCCGATTTAATCCTTGGTCTCGATCTGCCGACACCAGAGTCCATCGCCAAGCTGAAACCCGGCAGCCTTTTCGTAGGTTATCTCGATCCTTTCTTCAACGAAGATCTGCTCAAAGCATTTGCCGCAGCCAAGGTGAGTGCCATTTCCATGGAGATGATACCACGCACCACGCTTGCGCAGAAGATGGACGTGCTTAGTTCGCAGATGAATGTTGCCGGTTACTACGCGGTCATAAAGGCCGCTGAACGGTTAAACAAAATCTTACCGATGATGATGACTCCAGCCGGAACCATATCCCCAAGCCGTGTGTTTGTCATCGGAGTGGGAGTAGCTGGTCTTCAGGCCATTGCCACCGCCAAACGTCTTGGCGCGCGTGTCGAAGCATTCGATACGCGCCCCGTGGCAGAAGAACAGGTCAAATCTCTTGGAGCCAAGTTTGTAAAAATTGATCTCGGAGAAATGAGTCAAACGCACCAAGGCTACGCCATGGCGCTCACCCCGGGACAAATCGAATTGCAACGCCAGGGCATGGCGAAAGTGTGTGGGCAGTCGGATATCGTGATCACAACCGCGAAACTGTTTGGACGAAAGGCCCCCACCCTGTTAACTAAAGACATGATTTCAGGTATGAAACCTGGTTCGGTCATTGTTGATCTGGCCGCTGCCGGTGGAGGCAATGTAGAAGGTACTGTCCTCAATGAAGAGGTCGTCACGGACAATGGAGTGGTCATTATCGGTAACGGCACGCTCGAAGGTGAAGTGCCCTACCACGCTTCCCAGGTCTATGCCTCAAATATTTATAGTTTATTAGAACACTTTTGGGACAAGGAGGCGGGCACGATCAATCTGAACTTTGAAGATGAGATCTTGCAAGGATGCCTGATGACGCATGATGGAGAAGTCATTCACCCCACCTTTAAAGAAAAACTGGCTGAAGCCTAAATTGCTGAACAATGGATATCATATTACTACTATTTATTTTCACACTGGCGGCTTTCCTGGGGGTTGAGCTCATAGCGAAAGTCCCATCGCAGTTGCATACGCCACTCATGTCAGGATCCAATGCCATTTCGGGTATCACGATTGTTGGAGCCCTGTTGGCAACGATGCACAATCCACAAGGAACCATGGCCATGATCCTGGGTTTTGCGGCTCTTGTCCTGGCCACCATCAACGTGGTCGGTGGCTACCTGGTAACTGACCGGATGTTGGCAATGTTCAAGAAGAAGGGAGGTAAATAATCATGGATACCTCTATTCTAATAAATTTCTTCTACATCGTTTCGGCGATTCTGTTTATTTATGGAATCAAAATGCTTGGTTCCGCTGGTACCGCCCGCAGAGGCAATAGAGTCTCCTCGATTGGTATGTTGATCGCTGTGATCGTCACCCTCATAGACAATCAGGTTTTCGAAAGTTGGGTGTGGATTGTTGCAGGTATCGGGATGGGGTCCCTAATCGGTTTTGTTGCCGCGAAAAAAGTTCAGATGACCTCCATGCCTGAACTCGTCGCGCTCTTTAATGGATTCGGTGGTCTCGCCAGTTTATTCGTTGGTTGGGCAGAATTCCAGAAAGTGATCGATGCGAAAACAGCAGAATTTGTCGATGTGTCTGGGAGCTCAATAGACAGCTTTACTGCATCGGCCGTTTTCCTGGCAGTGATTATTGGTGGCGTTACATTTACCGGCAGTGTTTACGCTTGGGGGAAATTGTCCGGCAAGATTAGTGGCCAGGCCAAAATCTTCGCAGGTCAAAAAGCCTTCAATATGTTGCTCGCACTTGGAATGCTGGTAAGTGGCGTCTTATTCGTATCGGCTCCCGGCGCCGATCTCGCTTTTATATATTTCCTGGTCTTTATGGTTCTCTCCTTACTCCTCGGGATTTTTGGAGTCATGCCTATTGGCGGCGGAGATATGCCGGTGGTTATTTCGTTGTTGAACAGTTGCTCCGGGCTTGCCGCATGTGCGGCCGGATTTGTTATTCAGAACAACGTACTTATTGTAGCAGGCTGTCTGGTTGGAGCGAGCGGGCTTATACTGACCATCATCATGTGTAAGGCAATGAACCGCACCTTGCCCAACGTTCTCTTTAGCGGTTTCGGTGCAACAGCACAAAAGGCGGGCGGGAAACAAGAAGGTGAAATGAAAGCCATCAGCGGACAGGATGCCTACTTTGTCCTTGAAGCTGCTAGCAGCGTTGTATTCGTACCTGGCTACGGTATGGCCGTTGCACAAGCTCAGCACGCCGTCAAAGAGCTGGGAGAAATTCTGGAAGAAAACGGAACTGAAGTTCGCTACGCCATTCACCCAGTGGCTGGTCGTATGCCCGGTCATATGAACGTCCTCTTGGCAGAAGCAGATGTTCCTTATGATCAATTATCTGAAATGGACGATGTGAATCCCATCATGTCCACCGTCGACGTAGCTATCGTCATTGGCGCCAATGATGTTGTGAATCCTGCTGCCGGGGATGATCCTTCCAGTCCCATTTATGGCATGCCAATTATCAACGTGTTTGAAGCGAAAACCGTCTTCGCTTTGAAGCGTGGTCAAGGCGCAGGTTTTTCTGGACTTGTAAATCGATTATTCTTCGGAGAGAACACCCGCATGCTTTACGGTGATGCCAAAGCAACCATCACCGACTTAGTCGCACAATTTAAGGATTAGCTGTCAGACAGCAATCCTCTCTATCGGAATCCCTCTTTTAAAAGGACGCTCTAACCAGGGCGTCCTCTTTTAATATAGGTTAAAGCCCATCCCCGGCAATCAGGCGAAAGAACTTACGCGTATCCTCGATGTAGGGAGCGATGATTTCAAACCGATCATTTCCAAGGTCAGTTATCGTGATTTCTGAAATATCCTTCCACACAAACGGATCTATGAGGTCAGCCGTCTCCGCTCGAATTTCTGACCCAAGGCCGGGAGGAACAGCCAGAATCATTCTCACCGTTGCTTCGTCGATCCGTTCCATAGATTCCACCCGAATGTCAGAGGCGGCAATTACGGTAGTCGTTTCGATTAAAGGCTCTTTGTCTTCAACTAATCCGGCCCAATCGGTTGCCAAACTGTAAAACGAATAAGTCCTTCCAGAAATTCCAGTGAAGTTAGGGTTAGGATCTTCAGAAACTCCTCGCCAAAGGGAAAAGGACTTCCATCAACGGATTGGTAAACAGTGTAATAGGCCACACCTGAACCGCCCGGATCTGATCCGGTCAAAGACACGGTGAAAGATGCGGAATCAGAAACAGCCGGACTGCTGGCGGAGCTGGTTGGTCTCTCGAGATCGATAGTATGAAGGACCATCGGAGTTTCAATGGGGTCGTTGAGATCGAAAATAATCAACGCTTGATTTTCAAACTCGGTAGCTTGAGGCAAATCCGGTTTTTGTTGTACGTCATAACGAACAAATCCCTGGCCATTCCCGGTTTCATCTTCCACCTGAAGGAACCCGTCAAACGCTCCAAAAGGCGTAATCCCGGTTGCAGGATCCAAAGAGTCGAACACGATTGTGATGCCTCCTGAATTTCGATCAAAGGTTCCTTTTACTCGAACAGTCAGTGGTTATCCATCAGCATTTTCGGAGTCCACATCGATTTCAAAGTTTTGGGTGTCTGATGGAATATCCTGACTATTATCAGCCCAGCCAAATCCTTTGAATGCAAAGGTGTCAAAGTCGTAGTCCGGATCCAAGGTGTCGGTAATAGTTACACGCAAGGCTGGTGCGGTGGCGCCTTCCTCGGGATCATTTTCAAAAAGCATGGAATAGGATATAAGTCTGTCTCCTCCAATCCAGCCTTCAGGTCCATGGCCGTTCAGTCCGAATTTGTCGTTAGGATCCCAAGATCCAACTCCCGTTGGCCACCTGCGCTCGTCCGGGATAAATTGCTCTCGCAGAACAATAGGTGGTACGTCTTCAATCGGTTCGTTGCAGCAACCAGTCGTTACCAGAACCAGATCGTTTATGCTGAAAAGATCAAAATTACTGGCAACTTGATTTTGTGCACCACTGGCGGGTAAAGGAAATTGCGAAGAAAAGCTTTCAGCAGGAACGGATGCTGAGCTCAGGTCTTGAAAAGGAATTTGATCGAGTTACCCAAACGTTGAGACGGATATAAGACACCATCCTAAAAACCATAACCCAAACTGGGAATAGCGAAAAAAAACAGAAACAAACATAGCGCAAACAACAGATTTAATTACGGACTAAGTATGACAGAGGCCAAAGGGACGATGATGAACATCGTTGCTAACTACAAATAGCCAAATCTAAGAGTAGGAAACGTACTCTCTATTCCCTTATATCATCAAGTAAATTGTCGACGGTGGGTCCGCTTCAAATAGAGCCTACCAAAAATGATCAGGCCTCATAAAAGACCTATATTATAAAAAACGAATACCAAAAAATTACTTAGGGACAGTGAATTTCATTTTTTCAACTTCTTGCCACTCTTCTTCCTCGGACATGGCTCCGGGAACTCTGCGTACCAGAATCAGAAAAAGTATTAGTAATCCACCGCACACCGCGATGAACCAGTTGCCATAACGAACGAAGAAAGTAAGTTTTCGGTAAGTCTGAGGATCGTAAGTGACTTCGACTACCCCACCTCCACGGAAATAGACCGAGCCTTCCTCGGATTCCAATACGTCTTGAATATTACCATATTCGTCGATCCAACCACTCCAACCACCATTGCCGACCCTAACCACCGGACGATTGGTTTCGACCGCACGCAACACTGAGTGAGCGGCATGCTGGTAGGCCGCGCCTTCTTCACCATACCAGGCATCGTTGGTTACTACCACCAGAACTCGAGCGCCCGCCTTAACAGAATCTACAGCCAGGCCAGGAAAAATATCTTCATAACAAATTAAAGTTCCAAAAGGAATGTTACCATCTTTCAGGTCCAGACGCAGAGGCCCAGCAGAAGTCCCTCTCGATATATCACTTCCGATTGGCACAAACTTCTCGATGAAAAAAAGTAGTTTTCTGAACGGAATAAACTCACCGAATGGTACCCGTTTACGCTTTTGATAATAATTTTGGTCGACCCCTTTATCAGGATAAATAATCATCAATCCATTGTACCAGGGATCGTCACTTTGTGTGGCACCTTCAGCGGCCAAAGCACCCAACAATACGGGAGCCCCAAAATCTCGCGTCAATTCCTCCGCCCATTTACGCATTCCATCGTCACCAATTATAGGGTACGGAAGAACGGCTTCGGGAAAAATTGCAATGTCGGCGCCAATTGCTTTTTGAAAAAGAACCTGCCGTTTTATCTCCGACATAATCTCACCGGATTTCGAATGATCCCACTTTATAGTTTGTGGAATGTAAGGCTGAATGAGCGCCGCTTTGAAAAAAGTTTCACGCTTGTCGTGCTCGAATTTAATTTGAAACAAACCGAAGGTTGCGAACATCCAGATGGTGACTCCAATCAGAAACTCGGGGCAAAAACGGGCCAGTCCTTTCTGCCGACCTCGAAACAAATGACGCAAATAAAATGCAATGACCATCCCCACCATAATGAGAAGGAAGGATGCACCGTAAAATCCGGTCCAGGAAGCGACTTGTAGCATTAGTGGTCTTTGCCATTGGGTCGCTGCCAAAGGTAACCAGGGAAATCCACTCAGGAAAAAGGTCCGGACAAATTCAAGCAAGGTCCACACACTACAGACACTCAATATTCCTAAAAACCGAATCAGAGCTTCCCGATCCTTAAACTTTGGCAGCATCCAATAGGTCACCCATACCCAGACTAAAGGGAATAAAGATAGTATGGTAGCCAGACCGATCCAGCCAAACCAGGTCACATGCCGTAACCAGACGATCAATACAACCCAGGACAGCCAAAAACCACCTCCGGCGGACCAGAGAAATTGTTTCCGAGAAGGACTCTGATAAAGGAGCCACAAGACGGCAGGAAGCGGAAGTAGATACGCCAACTCCGGGACATTAAATGGAGGAAATGCAAACGTGTGAGCGCAGAAGGTTGTCACGAAAACGCCCACAGCCCACAGGAGCTTCGAGGGGGTTTTTTGAGGTAATTCTTCGCTCATCAAAATTTACTTATCTACCAAAGTGGGCCATGCCCAATCCCTCACATGCCGTGGCACTGCTTATACTTTTTCCCACTTCCGCAAGGACACGGCTCATTGCGTCCAACTTTGGGCATATCCCTCCTTACAGGTTCTGCCTTGATACGAACTGCGGGGTTCATTCCCGCTTGTCCTCCTCCTGACGCTCGTAGCCCAGCTGGCAAATTTTGTTGTTGAGCCTCCTGAGTCGAAGCAGATGCCTGAGCCGGACCAATGGTTGGTTGGATGGCCTGGGCCTTTTTCATGCGATCTTGCAAAGCATCGATGATATTTTTTTCAAGCATCACTGCCGATCGAAATAGAGAGGTGGCGATCTGTTTTCGAATGTTATCAAGCATTTGCTCGAAATACTTGAACCCTTCATTCTTATATTCACTTAGAGGATCTTTTTGCCCCAATGCACGAATGCCGACACTACGGCGAAGGTCATCCATCTCTGTGAGGTGATCTTGCCAATGTCGGTCCAAAGCAGAAATAACGATCCAACGCTCCAGTTTCTTGAATGCATCGGGTTGCTGAAGTCTTTCCTTTTTATCGTAGGCGTCTTCGATTTTGGCAAAAATAGAGGCGTGGGCATTTTCATCATTGGTCCAATCAACGGCATCTTCAGCCATAGCAATCGGGAAATGAGTGTTCACCCAGCGAAGGAGTCCTTGCCGGTCCTCATGATCTCCAGCTGACCCGGCTTCACTAAAAAGATCAGAATTACCCAAGCGCTCTTCCAGCTCATCTTTGATCATATCATAGATAAGGTCCTTCGGCGTTTCGTTATGCAGAGCTTCGTTACGCAATCCGTAAATAATTTCACGCTGCTGATTCAATACATCATCGTATTGAAGCAGACGTTTACGTATGGCGTAGTTTTGTTGCTCGACTTTCTTTTGGGCGCTTTCAATGGAGCGATTCAGAAGAGGATGGGTTAGCTCGTCCTCCTCACTGAACGACTTCTCCATGATATTCGCAATAGGTCCAGGCTGCGCAAACAAACGCATCAAGTTATCTTCAAGAGATATGAAAAACTTGGACCCTCCTTGATCGCCTTGACGCGCACAACGACCACGAAGCTGGCGATCGATTCGACGCGATTCGTGTCTCTCAGTGCCAAGCACCAGTAAGCCACCTAATTGTTCTACGCCTTCACCCAATTTAATATCAGTACCGCGACCTGCCATGTTAGTTGCAATCGTTACCGAACCACGCTGCCCGGCTCGAGCAACAATCTCCGCTTCGCTCTCATGCTGCTTGGCGTTCAATACGGTATGTGGAATATTCTGCCGCTTGATCATGCGACTCATAACTTCAGAAGCTTCGACAGAGGCCGTTCCGATCAAAACCGGTTGCCCTTTGTCATGTGCATCTTTCAGATCTTTCAAGGCTGCGTTATATTTTGAGCGGCGTGTTTTGAAAATAACATCATTATGATCGTTGCGTTGGTTCGGCCGATGAGTCGGCACCACCATCACATCCATCTTATAAATATCGAAAAACTCAGCAGCTTCGGTTTCCGCTGTTCCGGTCATTCCAGAAAGTTTCTCATATTGACGGAAATAATTCTGAATCGTGATAGTTGCGTAGGTTTTAGTTTCCTTTTCGATTGTGACACCTTCCTTAGCTTCAACCGCTTGGTGTAGGCCTTCACTCCAGCGACGACCGGGCATCAAACGGCCCGTGTTTTCATCGACGATCTGTACCTTGTTGTCCTGAACCACGTATTCGTTGTCCTTCTCATAAAGCGAGTAGGCACGCAGCAACTGGCTAATTGTATGAATTTCTTCACTAACTTTTTCAAAGCCTTCCTGATGCTCAGCTTTTAACTCTTCTTTGGCACGCTCCTCCATTCCATCATCCTTATCCAAATCACTGAAGATACTGGGAAGATCGGGTAGCATAAACGCATCCGGGTTATTAGGGTTGATGAGCTGGCGACCTTTTTCGGTCAGGTCAGCTTGATGCTGTTTCTCATCAATTATATAATAAAGTTCTTCTTTGAGATCAAAGAGCTCCTTCTTGCGAAAGTCATTATGCATCTCCAGATCGGCCTTCTCGATCATCTTTCGAGCAGGCCCCTCTTCCATCATCCGATTGAGCGGCTTATTCTTCGGCATGCCGAACCGGACCTGGAGCAAGGACAAACTGGTTGCGAATTCGTCTTCCATCTCTTCCTTTTCGAGCTCTTTCTTAGCTTCTGCGACCAGGTTATTGCACAAACGGTTTTGTTCTCGAACCAAGCGTTCGATGACTGGCTTAAATTGATTAAAAGGCAGCTCTCTTGTTATCTGAACGGGGCCGGAAATAATCAAAGGCGTACGAGCTTCATCGACCAAAATGGAATCTACTTCATCCACAATACAATAGAAGTGTTCGCTCTGTACCTGAGCGTCTGCAACCATCGCCATGCCATTATCCCGGAGATAATCGAAACCAAATTCTGAAGCGGTTCCGTAGGTGATGTCTCGCTTATACATCTCCTTTTTCTGAGGCAGTGCCATACTGTTTTGAATCACTCCGACGCTGAGCCCAAGAAATTCAAAAAGGTACCCCATCCATTCACTATCCCGACGTGCGAGATAATCATTCACTGTCACGCAATGACAACCAAGGGCAGGCAATGCATTCAAATAAAGGGGCAAGGTCGCCACAAGCGTTTTACCTTCACCTGTCGCCATTTCGGCAATCTTACCGCTGTGCAGAGCTAATCCACCAATTAACTGGACATCATAGTGGACCATATTCCAATCAAGCTTTTGACCGGATACCTCGTGGGTCTGTCCACAAAGGCGGCGAGCCGCGTTCTTAACGGTGGCAAAGGCTTCAGGAAGAATGTCTTCCAAGGTTTCGCCCGCCGCTAAACGATCGCGGAATTGCTGGGTATGTCCGCGCAATTGTTCATCAGACAATGATTGGTATTCTTGCTCAAATTCGTTGATTCGAGCAATGGTAGGCTTGGATTGCTTGATAAACTTTTTGTAAGGTCTATCAGCAAATCGTTTGAAGATTAAGGACAGCATGGTGCAATGTAGGTCGTTCCCCAACGGGAAGCAACCGCAGAGTTGCGCAAGTTTAGAGCACTCTATGAACTGGAAAACCCGGCAGAAGTTCCGCCTGTAACAAAGATTATTGGAAAACAACGATCGCGCCACGATCTGGTGGAACTCCATCAACTAAATCGCAATAAGCAACCTTTTCGGACACCTTTGTTACTTTTATTGTGGCTGTAACCTTTCCTTCTTCCATATCGAGAATGGCACCAGTTTCCGGATCGATGAGTATTTCCCCTTCTTCCCGAACTGAAAATAATTGATCAGGAGCTACCCCATAATTTGAGCCGCGATTGATAATTTCCTGCCCAGTCTTACTCACCATCACGACATTTTCTTCGAGATCGTAATCTTCCATCTCCATGGCGATAAATTGAGTGGCCTGATCAATTACATCTTGAGCTGCTTCTCCAAGGGGAATTTTTACAAATCCACCTAGCTCAGTTGCGAATAGCCTAGTGTAAGACCCGATTCCCCTGCTTCACCCCTCAAACGTTTGCTGGCAACCACTTCACCGCTGGTCGAATCTATCAATTTAATAACTGCTACGATGGTTGCTTTATCGGATTTCGCTCCGAGCTTGAATCCTTTGATTCTTATACCGCCCTTGTCACCTGAGGTGTTGTAACTTGCTTCAGTAATTGCACCGCTGGCCAAATACTTTGCACTCCGGATCTTTCCCGTCGCTGCGACTTGTGATGCCTGGGCTGTGCGGTTGCTATTCTGCAGGTCTTGTTCCGCCATGACTGCCCCTAACTCGGCACGCTCAACAATCACAAAACGACCCGTGTCATACAAACTAGATCAAGCATGAGGGCCAAGTTGTCGCCCAAGGTCATTTCCTGGAAATAGCCTCCATCGTTGTCAAAGCTGATTACACCAAGCGCATGTTTGACTCCCGTGTATTCAGGTAACTTTCGTTCGGCCGTGTCGGCCGAAGTCTTAGTTTTAGTGCTTGGTTTTACCACCTTGTTTAAAAAAGCAAAACTCGGGGTAAAAACCAGAGTTGTAGCAATTAGAACTGCGGAGAGTGTTGATAATTTAATAGTCATAACAGATCGGAACTTATAGGTTCTGGAATATAAGTCCTGTCAAAGGAATTGAGGTTTGTCAGAGCACAGGTTTAACAAACACATCCGACATGTCACTGTGGAATCCACAATAAAAATGGCAGTATTGACTCTAGTTGCGTCCAACTAAAAAAGGCTCACCGAAGAAAGCCTTTTTTGAAATTATAAGTTCTCAGCAACTCAGCCAGCCACTTTTGCAAGTGCTTGGTCGATGTCAGCCAGGATGTCATCGATATGTTCGATGCCCACCGAGAGTCGAACGAGCTCGGGAGTAATTCCACCCGCGGCTTGTTGCTCAGCGCTTAATTGACTGTGTGTCGTGGTAGCCGGATGAATCGCTAGGCTTTTCGCATCTCCCACATTGGCGAGATGGCTGAGTAGTTCGAGCGAATCAATGAATTTGGACCCAGCTTCAGCTCCACCTTTAATCCCAAAAATAACCATCGCCCCGCCCTTGCCTGAAAGATACTTATCGATCTTCCCATACTCAGGATCGTCTTCGAGACCTGGGTAACGGACCCACTCGACTTGATCGAGGCCCTGAAGGTGTTTGGCCACTACCAGTGCATTGTCGCAATGGCGCTCCATCCGAAGTGGTAGGGTTTCGATCCCTTGAAGGAAAATCCAAGAGTTGTCCGGTGAAATACACGCTCCAAGGTTTCTCAATGGCACGGTGCGCATGCGTAAAATGTAGGCAACGGGAGCAAGTGGTTCGGGAAGATCATGTCCCCAGCGTAGTCCGTGGTAGGATGAATCCGGGTCGTCGTATAATGGGAACTTGCCATTGGCCCAATTGAATTGTCCTGAATCCACCACGATTCCACCAATGCCAGCCCCATGACCACCAAACCACTTCGTCAATGAGTGAACCACGATATCTGCCCCGTGATCGATTGGACGAGAAAGCGCTGGTGTAGAAAAGGTCGCGTCAACAATTAGAGGAATTCCATTATCATGAGCGATCGTTGAGATGGCTTCAATATCGGCAATCTGACCTGCTGGGTTTCCCACCGTTTCGCAAAATACGGCCTTGGTGTTTTCATCGATTGCAGCTGCGAAATTATTAGGATCACTAGGGTCCACAAATTTAACCGAAATCCCAAAGCTTGGCAGGATATCATTAAACTGTGTGTAAGATCCGCCATATAAATTGTTGGCAGAAACTATATTATCTCCCGACTTCGCTAGGTTGATGATAGAATAAAAAATGGCACTCGTTCCAGACGCCACAGCCAGAGCTGCCGCTCCCCCATCCAACTGCGCTACGCGTTGCTCAAGCACATCCTGAGTTGGATTCATGATACGCGAGTAAATATTCCCAAGTTCCTTCAAGGCGAACAGATTCGCTGCATGCTCAGTGTTATCAAACACGTATGCAGTCGTGCGGTACACAGGTACCCCGCGTGCGTTAGTTGTTGGATCTGGCACTTGGCCAGCATGGAGACATTGTGTTTCGAGCTTCATGATTATTTCTGATCAGATTGGAACACCGTATTTGAGTAACGCAAGAAATATTGTCGAAGGAACAATCGCAAAATTTTACTTGGATAAATACCCGATACCTTGCATCTGCATCCAGAAATGGATAAGTGGAAATACTCACTCTTAACCCACAATAGAAATGTGAAAACCTTCTCAATCATCCTACTAACTTTAACCTTCACTCAGGCACAGGATCCTGCATAGCCTGAGCCTGAATCAGGGTGGAAGCAATACGCCTAACCACAATAACATGGTCGGTAAAAAGAACTTTGGATCAGGAATCATAAGGGTCAATCAGAGCATTTAAGTTGTCTCTGATAAACCGTGGAAGCAGCTGTCCATTTACTCACACAATAAACAAGAATTTGGCGATTTTATCCAAAATCGAGTGATATTCTTCATCGCCCCTCACCATCCAAAATCCCTCGACACACCGAACCCTAAATGAAAGTAATAAAGTGTAACCGATGTGTCCGGTTTTTGTTTTACCGATGTGTCTGTCGTACCGGGGAAGGAGGTGCTAATGAGTAAGGATCTTTGCGACCTCTTGTTTCGTGTGTTGTTTAGTCTAATATTTTTAGCCTTGGACACAGAACACATTTTGAGCGATGGTCTCATTCAACATCTGATGCCAATCTGGATGCCTTCACCTGGCGTCGTATCGATACTCGTTGGGATTGTGCTTTCGGTTGGCGGTGTATGCATCGTATTGGGATGGCAAATACGATTTGCTGCAGTACTACTCGGAAGCTTTGTTATAGTTGTAACCCTTGCGGTTCATGTACCTGCATTGATAATGCAAACCGGAGTTTGTCACAGAATCCAACATGTGGATGTGGGATATTCTTCAACGCAGCAACCTGGCAAAGAATATGTGCCTTTTAGGTGTCTGTATTCTCCTATGGCATCACACTCCAGGGAAATGGTGCCTTGCGAATTACCTGAATTCAAAACGTCGAACACCGATGAATAATTCATTATTCGCCGCAAAGATTTGGGGGAAATCCCTAAATTAAGCCTAAAAACCAACCTGGTTACGAATGCCTAAGGCTTCGCTAAAATGGGCTATGGTCTTTTCCAAGCCTTCTTTCAAAGGAACCTGAGGCTCCCAATCATCCAAATACTTTTTAGCAAGTGTGATATCGGGCTTACGTTGCTTTGGATCGTCCGAAGGCAAATCCCGATGAACGATCTTGGAAGAAGTTCCCGTTAGTTTGATTATGTTCTGCGCGAGTTCGAGCATGGTGAACTCACCAGGATTTCCGATGTTTATTGGACCAGTGGTTTCGTCCTGATTCATCAGGCGAACAAATCCTTCGATTAAATCGCTCACATAACAAAACGAGCGTGTCTGGGTTCCGTCACCATAGATGGTTATATCCTCCCCTTTTAGAGCCTGCACAATAAAATTGGAGACGACACGTCCATCATTGGGGTGCATACGAGGTCCATAGGTGTTGAAAATACGGACGATGCGGACATCGACTCCATTCTGCCGATGGTAATCAAAACAAAGCGTTTCGGCACAGCGTTTACCTTCATCGTAGCAAGAACGAATTCCAATCGGATTCACATGACCCCAATAATCTTCTCTTTGTGGATGGACTTCCGGGTCTCCATATACTTCGGATGTCGAAGCTTGAAAGACGCGAGCGTTGAGTCGTTTTGCCAAACCAAGGCAATTGATCATCCCCATAACAGAGGTCTTGATCGTTTTGATTGCATTGTATTGGTAGTGTGGAGGAGAGGCTGGACAAGCCAAATTGTAGATTTGATCTACCTCAATTTTGAAGGGATCCACCACATCGTGCCGAATAAATTCGAATTTTGGATTATTTAGCAAGTGCTCGATGTTCACCTTCCTTCCGGTAAACAAATTGTCCATCACTACTACCTCGTGCCCGTCAGCAAGAAGACGATCGGTTAAATGGCTGCCTAAAAACCCTGCTCCGCCTGTAATAAGTATTCGTAAGCTCATGAAATTGGTCAGTGTAGAATGAGTGCTACCCAAGTTATAGAATTAAGAAAAGCCAATTATTGCTGCAATACCGTGGGAATTGCCAAGCCAACTCGCTTGACCGAGCGGCTGGTTTTCCGATATCACAGTAAATTTACCAGAATCCTGGATTTTACCTACCTTAGCCCGCTAATTAACCAATGAAATGCCCACATTGCGCATCCACCGATAATAAGGTGATCGACTCGCGTGTTGCCAAAGAAGGCAACTCGATACGCCGACGTCGTGAGTGCCTGGGTTGTGGACACCGATTCAACACGGTGGAAGAAATTCAGCACGAGGGATTAATGGTGCTCAAGGGAGACGGTCGGAGCGAAGAATTCGACCGCGCCAAGATCGTAAACGGTATTCGCAGGGCGACTGAAAAGCTGCCGGTGGATATTGAGCAAATAAACCTTCTTGTAAACGACGTGATCGAGGATCTCATGGAGGAGTACGATTATGAAATCCCCAGCCGAGCCATTGGCGAAAATATTATGTTTCGCTTAAAAAAAATCGACCAAATCGCCTATGTGAGGTTTGCTTGTGTTTACAAAGATTTCAGGGACATTAACGAACTTATGCAGGACATTTCCAACCTGAATTGATAACGACATGAAAGCCGATCAAAGGGACCGCATAACGCGACTTCATCTTCTCAATACCTTGTTCCCGCTATTGACCGGTCAGGACCTTTACCTTGCGCGACACATCGAGCAAACCATCAACTTTACGGCAACCGGCGATATTGAAGATCCTGGTCAGCCCGAGGAATTTAATAAGGCTCTTGTCCAGCTTCTGGAAAAATACCTTACCCGAGATCAGAACTTCGGGTTCTATCATTGGGAAGCATCCCTAGACGGCCGACCCTTCGATCCTCTCTGGGCACGCGAAGAAATCATTTCTGGGCTTAAACAAATAGCCGGATTTCCCAAAGCCATGTTCTTCGGCACTGGTTTGCGCACGGCCATTCAGGGCAATCACCAGAATTGGTCCACTAAACTCGACCAAGAATACGAACAAGCTGTGGGATACCTGCGCGAACTCGCCGCCTACTGGACCACGAAAAACTCAGAACTCACTTTGATCCTTCTGTAACCATGGAACCATCCATCTTCACCAAAATCATCAACCGCGAGATCCCCGGGACCTTCGAGCATGAGGACGATCTATGCGTCGCAATTAGAGACGTTAACCCGCAAGCGCCGGTTCACATATTAATTATACCGAAAAAACACATCGTGCGAACGGCCTTGGCCGAAGATGAAGACCAAGCGGTTCTAGGGCACTTGCTTCTTACGGCCCGAAACGTTGCCAAGAAGCTGGAACTCGAAGAGGGTTTCCGGATAGTGATCAACAACGGACCTCACGGAGGTGAAGCGGTGCCGCATCTGCACGTGCATTTACTTGCCGGGCACCAAATGGGTTGGCCACCAGGCTGAATGAAGTGTCTGGGCTAGATGCCTACATCCGGACACTCGCCTCGAATGCTCCATCGAAACGTTTGGATACAAGGTGCTTCAATTCTAACATCATAAGTAGAGATGCTAGCTCGGGAGACGACTTACCCGTCATGTCGATTAATCGATCCATATCCAAAACTTCGCCCCCTGAAAAGTGAGACAGTATCTCCCTTTCTTCTTCGCTCAAACTATCCGAACCAAGCCCCGTATCCAGACGTTCATCAGAGGCTTGATGATAATAAGGTGACCCAGTTCCTCGACCACATCCTCGGGTTTGGAAAGTAACATGGCCCCTTCACGGATTAATTGGTGACACCCACGGCTGGTAGGTTGATAAATACGGCCCGGCACGGCAAAAACTGTCCGCCCTTGTTCTGCAGCGAACCTAGCTGAAATCATACTTCCACCCTGAAGGTCGGATTCGACCACGATCAGGGCTTGGCACATGCCACTTACAATGCGATTGCGCATAGGGAATGTCTGCCGATCAGCACGACGGCCAAAGGGAAACTCACTAATCACCGCCCCAGACTGAGCGATCTCATTAAACAAATCGAAATTCTCCGCAGGATAAACAATATCCATTCCACATCCCATCACCGAGATGGTTTTGCCATCTACTTCAAGCGCACCTTTATGTGCTTCGGTATCAACACCGCGGGCTCCAACCACTCACCACGCAAAATCCGCAACGCGCAAGTTCACGTCCCAACTTCCGAGCTACGTGCCGCCCGTAAAGTGTGGTCTTACGACTACCTACAATTGCAACGGTAGGTCGATCCAGCACATAGTCACCTTTCCAGTAAAGACCAATGGGCGGATCATAAATCTCTTTCAACATCGGTGGATATGCATCGGCCGCAGTCACAACAAAACGGATACCTGACTTTTCCATCCGGTCCAATTACTTATCCAAATCAAGAAGATCTGTCCAATTATTCAAGGTACTGACCACAGCATCCCCTACCCCCTGAACCGCCTTTAGTTGGCTTGATGTTGCATTGAAAATCGAAACAGGATCACCTTGGAAAGCATCCAACAACAGACGTAGCGTAATGGGTCCAATATTAGGGAGTCCATTCAGAACAATAAAAGCGTTGGTTCGATCAAGGGTAGACATGGGAGAGAATCAGGTCAGACCCTGCCAGATTAGCTCCCTAAAGAAAACCTAAAATGTCAGTCGCTTTTGCCGAAGTCTGCCCCTGACTACGAGCAAGTCGATCCGCTGCCCAACCATGCCAGGCTGCTCCTTCCAATATGGATTGAAGGAAGTCTTCACTCGGTATCGCAATACGACCACCGATCAGGCCGGACAAAATATCTCCACTACCACCCCTCGCCAAGACGGGGCCGCCGAAACTACTGTAGGCAATAAGTTCACCATCAGTGACCAAAGTTGGGGAACCTTTCAAAAGAGTCACACACCCGTGAGTTTTCGCAAAGGCTGTAACAGCCGTTTCTTCAATCGAATCACTCAGAGAATGTCCCAGCATACGATTAAGTTCACCTACATGGGGAGTAACAACGGCGGGACGACCTTCCCAGTCGATCTTACCCAAGCCCGGTTGAAGCGCATCTGCGTCGAGGAGAACTGGGGTCTTGCTGAGTTTCAAAATCTCCTCAACAAATGTTGCTGTCTCCGGATGCCTTCCCATCCCTGGCCCAATGGCCCAGGCAGTGGCTGCCTTAGCGTGACCACGGATGAGACTAAGTCCTTCAAGGGCCAGTCCACCATCTTCAGGAATTTGCGGTAGCCCTACCCACATAGCTTCAGGAATTTGCGAAGCGGCTTCGGCTACAATACTTTCGGGTACAAAGGCCGTGACCAATCCTACTCCCGACAGCAAAGCAGAACTCACAGTCATAAGAATCGCACCAGGCATCGTGGAAGATCCACCAACGACAACAAGATGTCCGTATGTCTTTTTATGAGACCTGCTTCCCCTCAATTCGCGTTTAAAATCCAAAATTCTTTCGGTAAGTATAACGCGGTTTTTATTTCGCCTTTCACTGTCAAAGAAACCAAGGTCGAGATATCGAATACGACCCACAGAAGGTCGATTCTCATTTCTAAACAAGCCTGCCTTTGCTATTCCGGTGGCATAAGAAAAATCCGCTCTAAAAGCAATTTCGTCGGAGGCATCACCAATTCCACTGGGGACATCCACTGAGATTCGACAGGCAATGGTATCCATCCTATTTACAACCTGAATTAGTTCTTTGGCCGGCGACCGAAGCGGTGGTTGAAACTGCATGCCCAGCACTCCGTCCAAACACAGATCAATGGATTCCGCACCAAGCAGATTTTCGAGCTGAGCCTCAACCCCTTTCTTACGAAGAGATAAATAGCGGAGCTTCCCACCATGAGCCACTTGTAAGTCATCAAAGCTTCTTTGGACCAACGGACGCAAATGACCTAATCCAAATGGAAATACTAACACGGCCAGTGCCTCGGGTAAGCGATTTAGCAAATGACGCGTCGCAATAATTGCGTCACCTCCATTATGACCTTTACCAACCAGAACCAGAATTCTGGCAATTGATTTTTCCCCGAGGAATTCTTGAATGTCCAGGCTGGTTTGCTTTGCGATTGAAGCACCAGCCTGATTCATTGCTTTCCACTCCAAAGACTCGTTTCCATCAAAGAAATCCTGCTCAAACTCATTTGCCTCCTGAGAGGAAAGGATCGGATGCAAATACTCAGGCAGTTTCAATGGGATGCTCCTCTACTGGTTCACCAAGGCCGCCACGGCCACAGCAGTTGTTTTCGTATGCGACAATGTAATTCTTACCTCTGTAGCTCCTAACGATTTCAACAATGCTTTACCTTGTTCATCCAGCCTTACAAGAGGCTGCATACGCGGACCATGATAAATAGAGCATGAGGTCCAGCTAAACAATTTTCCGATGCCCGTGGAAAACGATTTTGATACCGCCTCTTTCGCAGCAAAGCGAGCAGCCAAGTGTGGGAAGGGATTAGACTTACTGAAGCAATAATCCTGCTCTTCCTGAGTAAACACGCGCTTAAGAAAGCGTTCCTTTTGGCGTTCGTATACTTTTTTGACCCGTTCCACTTCGATCACGTCGACACCAATATTCAGTAACATCGCCCCGGAAGGAAATGTCGCAGCCAATTCAGTCAAGCTGGGATCTTCAGCGGACATTTAGCAAATTTCTCATTTCCCGCACGGATTCCAGTACGCCGGTAAACAAAGCTCTACTTAAAATACTATGCCCAATGTTTAACTCATGGAGGTGAGGCAACGTTCGAACTTCAGCGACATTTACGTAGTTGATTCCATGCCCAGCATTTATCTGCAAACCACAATCATAGCCGAGTTCGGCTCCGTCTTTTAGGCGGCCAAACTCCTGGTCTCGATCTCCCAAATGATAGGCATTCGCGTAAGCGCCGGTATGCAGTTCAATCACGGGTGCACCCAAATCGGCCGACAACTGAATTTGATAAGGATCAGGGTCTATAAACAAACTGACAATCACACCAGCCTCGCTGAGAGCATCGACAATCTTTGCAACTCGATCTTCAAAATTAACCACATTGAGTCCTCCCTCGGTGGTAACTTCCTCACGGCTCTCTGGAACAATGCAGGCGTAATCCGGCATCACCGAAAGTGTAAATTCCAACATCTCATCCGTGGCCGCCATCTCCAGGTTCATAGGAACCCTCAAACATTCCCGAAGACGTTTAACATCCCGTTCTTGCATATGACGCCGGTCCTCACGGAGGTGTACGGTGATACTGTCGGCACCGGCGAGCTCACATTGCTGAGCAAAAAATACGGGGTCAGGCTCAATGTTCCCTCCAGTTGTTTCAGCAAACGCCTTATAACGAGCTTGGCGAACCGTAGCACAATGATCGATGTTTACACCTAGGAGTAATTCTTGATGGCCCATAGAAATAGTTAGAAAACGAGAACACTAAATCCTGCTCGGGCCAAGACACAAACTGAATTTCAGATACAACCGCCATAGTGTAGGAGCAAATTTATTCGCAACTCCACAACATAAAACCACCCAAACGCTCCCCATTCATCCAAACGCGGCCTTCACCTGCGCGGAAGCAATCTTCATATCCAGAGCAGCACCGTGTTCATTTTTCAAGGCCGCCATGACTTTACCCATTTCCTTAATCCCGGATGCTTCCGTTTCGGAAATGGCCTTAGCAATCATTTCCGGGTAAGCACTGGAATCCAACTTTGTCGGGAGCAACGCGGTTAACAAATCTGCACATTGCTTCAACTCGCTGGCCTTTTCATCTCGACCAACTTTGGCAAATGCCTCGGAAGATTCGAGAAACTTACCAGCCTCTTTTTCAACAACAGTGATCTGCTTTGCTTCGTCAAAGTCAGCGTTGGCTCGAACCTCGCTCTCCTGAATAGCTGCTACGGCAGCACCGTAAGCTTCTGTTCCAATCGGATCGCGCGCCAGGCGTGCTTTTTGATGTAATTCTTTAAGTTGGACTTTCATGACTATTAATTAGCTAGCTTGTAATGTTGTGCAATTGCGAGAAAGGATTCTATTGATGACTTTTTCCAACTCTCATCCAGTCCTTTTTCTTTGGCCATAAATTGCGCAATGATCGGAGCCACTTCGATAGCTGCCTGGACATCGAGGAAAAGCGAACGGGTCCGTCTAGCCAAAATGTCTTCAACGGATTCCGCAAGTTCCTCGCGGACAGCAAAGAGCACTTCGGCCCAGGTGCTGCTCAGGTTTGGGTGAATGGCTTCCCCCAGCTCAGGTCGCTCCCGAATCCATTCTTCCAAAATATCAGCATCGGAACCGTAGGCGGAAAATATTGCATCAGACTCTGGCTGATTGGCCCGAAATCCATGGAATCGCATAGTTAATGACCTGGAAGGTCGGTCGTGAAGTTTCCCCACCTTAATGGCATGGTCGATAGCGTCTTCACCCATGTTGCGAAAGGTGGTCCACTTCCCGCCGGCGATGGTTATCAAACCGGTCGAACTGATATCGATAAAATGATCCCGCGAAATAGCGGAGGTTTTTCCTGAAGACCCCGGGGGTCGCACGAGCGGTCGTAATCCGGAAAATACACTCCGGATATCAGATCGCTTTATGGGTCTGCTCAAATAAGGGCTGGCATTTGCTATAATGAAATCGACTTCTTCCTCAGTGGCTTGCGGTTCCAGGCAAATGTTTTCATCCTGAATATCAGTTGTGCCAACGATCACTTTGCCTAACCAGGGGACCATAAAGAGTAGCCGGCCATCACTCGTTTTAGGAACCATGATCGCCGTTTTGGCCGGCAAGAATTCAGCATCAACGACGATGTGGCTACCACGACTCGCACTTATAATCTTAGGAGCATCGGGATTATCTTCATGCCTGAGTTCATCGGAAAAAATACCCGTCGCTAGTATAAAACTGCGTCCTTCGACTACAAAAGAATCTCCCGAAAGTTTATCCACTACTTCAACACCACTAATCTGACCATCGGTTTTGATCAACTTTTCGACCTTCAAATAGTTTAAAGCTAATCCTCCTTTGTCCCAAACGGTTTGAGCGGTTTGGATGCACAAGCGAGCATCGTCGAATTGTCCGTCCCAATACATGACGCCACCGGCCAATTTTTTGTCGTTCAGGGTTGGAACGCGCTCCAAGGCGCCGGCTTTGTTAAAACGCTTGGTCGACTCCACTCCTCCCCGCTTTGCCAGGAGATCGTAAAACCACAAACCGATGCGATAGAACCAGGTCTCCCAAATAGAATAAGTTGGAATCATAAAGGGCTGGGAACGCACCTGGTGGGGTACATGTTTCAACAACCATTCTCGTTCCCTCAAGGATTCGCGAACCAGAGGAACGTTGCCCTGTCGTAAATAGCGGACCCCTCCGTGCATTAACTTCGTACTCCGCGAAGATGTTCCATTGGCAAAATCAGCCTGCTCACTTAGTACCGTTCGATAACCTCGGGAAACAGCATCCAGAGCACTACCCAAACCCGTTGCACCACCACCAATGATGACAACATCCCACGGTGTTTTTTCTTCTTTTAAACGTTGAATTCCGTTCGATCTTTTCATGAAAGAATTTGAGTAAGAAAACTCATGCGATGTAATTTGCAAGGACCTATGGTTTTCAAAGCTGTCAGGTGTTTGGGGGTTCCATAACCTTTATTTGAAGTAAATCCATATTCTGGGTACATTTTGGCTTGATTACGCATGTAACGGTCGCGGGTTACTTTTGCTACAATAGAGGCCAGTGCAATAGCTAGAGACTTTCCATCTCCTTTAACAATGGACGTATGGGCGTAGGGAAATGGCTTTAATGGTTTTCCATCGACTAATACCCGAGCTGAACTTTTGCGGGACGAATTTTTAAAAAGCAACTCTTGCGACGCCCCAGGTAATGAAGGCAAGTATTCTGTTTCAAGAACACACTCAAAGGGACACGATGATTGAGCCATTAAATCTTTGACACACATAGCCATCGCTTTCCGTGTCGCCCCTAGAATGTTAAGGGTTTCAATATCCTGGACCGAAACCATATGACAAGAAGTGTAGATCAATTCTCTTCCATGATCCTCTATCGCGTCGAATAATCGTTCCCGTGTGGCCTCCTTCAACTGTTTAGAATCATTTACTTCAGGAGCGTATTCGCCAAACCAGTTCGATTTGAAAAATGTCTGATCCAGATAAACGGCTGCAGCACACACGGGACCAGCCAAGGGTCCTCTTCCAGCTTCATCAATCCCTATGACACCAGGGACCTGTTTGAGAAAATGTAGATCGAAGTTCGCAAGACTCAAAGACTTTGCATGATCAAGCACTTCAACCTTCTAGTTCCTCACTTATCATTAACGTTTCACCCATTGGGTCTTAACCGGCACAGATAAACCAAGGATCTCGTAGCTGGTTCGGAAATGAAGCTTTGCAAACTCACCGAGCCTATCGGGTCCGAGTTGCTCCACCAACTTTACTCCCTGAGCTTTAGTTGCAGCGCCGGCACCCTTGAGGAGCTCTTCTCCAAATCCAACCGACAGTTTGCGGAGTTGGCGGAGAAACTCTGCACGTGCGATGACCGAAGCGGCAGCAACAACCGGGTCCGATTCCGCCTTGGTTTCCATTCTCAAATCAAAGTCTTTACACTTCAATTGCTTTTGTACCAGAGGCTGTTTGGTAAATTGATCGAGCATTCCCCACGGAACCTGTTTTTTGTCCAATGCAGCCTCCAGCGCTTTGGCGTGCATCCAGGCGATAAGTTTGTTCAGGTTCGCTTTGGGGCGTCCCATCAACTCATTGTATTTCGGCATTCCACAAAACGACTTTTCTACAACCACTCCCTTGGTTCGGAGAATTATCTTTTCAAGACGCATGATCTGAGGATCAGTGATTTTTTTACTATCCTTGATTCCGTCATCCATCCATTTACGGACCATGTCACCATCGGCGATAACGGTGGCACAAACGACGGGCCCGAATAGGTCACCTTTTCCGGACTCATCCATGCCTGCATGATGTTCAAACCATTCAGGATGATGAACTTCATCATAACCAAGTTCGGCACTCAGAGTGATTTCGGGCTCGAGGACATCCACCACGAAGTTCTGGGTCATTTTACCTTGAAGGACCAATTTGCCACTCTCGTAGAAAACCAGGTTAACTTTCGGTCCTTTGAAGGCAAAACGAGCATAAGCAACTTCGTTTTCACCCCAACCACGTCCCTTGCACCATAGCCGCAGCTTTTCAGCCTCTTCATCTGATAGCTTAATAGTATACAAGGTAACCTTCTTTTCTTCCTCGACCTCAAAGTCTTTATAATTTCGGCTCATTGAACATCTATCTTCTGCGACCTTTGCCAAAGAATACAACAGTTTCCTACCTGAAAAAACGCGCACCTTCTTTGCGGGCAACATTGGCGAAATGGTTTGAGGAAAACAAAAGAGATCTGCCTTGGCGCCGCTTGGCTTCTGTTTACCCGACGGTTGTCTCGGAGTTCATGCTCCAACAAACTCAGGTAAAAACAGTTCTACCTTACTACGATCGCTGGTTGAAACGCTTTCCTGATTTTCAAACCCTGGCCAAGGCTGGAGAAGCAACCGTACTAAAACACTGGGAAGGACTCGGCTACTACTCGCGCGCTCGAAACCTGCACAAACTGGCTAAGGAGATCACTCTTCTTGATTCTATTCCAGAGGATCCGCAGGATTGGCAGCAATTTAAAGGTATTGGAGCCTACACGGCTGCGGCTATTACCAGCATAAGCTTTAAACACCCGACCGCATGCGTCGACGGGAATGTCAGTCGCATCATTTGCCGACTGACCGCCGATCAAACCGTCTACAAAGACAATTCACAGGCCATGAAAGCATTTACGCCAATGGCCGAAGTTTTGTTAGATAAACAGAACCCAGGTCGGCACAACGAGGCGATGATGGAGCTGGGTGCTACCGTTTGCACAAAAGCCAATCCTCAATGCGGCATTTGCCCACTCGCTAGTGGCTGCAAAGCAAAAGGCAAGCAGCCGGAAAAGTTGCCCAGGAAAGTAGCACGCACCGTAAAGTTAGAAACCATTGATCGAGCGTGGGTAGAGAAAGACGGAATGATTCTTCTCCATCTAACCAATGACAACAGCCGACGTTTGTCGGGTATCCTGGAACTTCCCAGACTGGCCCAATTGGGATTCAGCCCAACTTGTCAGAAGAACCTTGGCAAAACACCGATCATCACGCGAAAGCGCGGTATCAGTCACTCTCAGATAACCGAGCCTATCTGGAATCTATCCGCGCAACCCATAGGCGAACAGCCTGACCTTCAATGGTTGGATCTTAACAAATTAGAGGAAGCCACCCTTTCGGGACCCCACAAACGGTGGATCCAAGAAATCCTCCTTAAGTCGGAAAAGTGATTAGGTATCCAGCTTCTGCTCCAAAAATTTCTTGGAATCCAATATTCCCTGTGCAGTCGAACTCGGAGTCAATTCAAGGATACAGGGAGTCTCGGGTTTAAGGTACTGAAAAATGGGATCAAAATCCACAACGCCTTTGCCAATCGCCCGGTGGACTTTTCCTTCCTCGGTATCATCCTGAAAGTGCACACCGGCAAGGTGTTTGCCTGCAGCTTTTAAATTGTCCTCCGGGGAAATTACACCCAAATCAGATTTTTCCTGGGAGTGTCCCGGGTCGTACCAGTACCCCACATAAGGGCAGTCTGCGTAGTGATCTAGCAAAGCGGGCATTTCATCGTCCATAGGAAGTTCTTCAAGATCTTCGCGATTTTCGAATCCGAGTATAATCCCTTTAGCTTCTGCCAATGAGATCAACTCGTCCAACGAACGGCGAAGCTGGTCCATGTGCTTCTTTTGCTTTTTACGTATCCTGCCCAACGCTTTCTGAAGTACCTTCTGGTAATTCACATCGCCAAAGGGATCGCCCACTGTTTGGTTCTCCAAGTATTTATGCACTTTAGCAGCTGCGCCTTTGAAGAAGAAATGGACAGAACCGAGATGAATGACCGCATATTTGGCACCGACCTCAGCCGCAAAATCAATCGGCCTGCTGGAATAGGTTAACCACTGCTTACGTTCACGCGAATCAAGAGAGCTTGGCTCATAGAGATTGGATGCGGGATGCTGTGTTCCATGCGGAAGCGGACAAAAATCGTGAACTGATATCGCCTTAATAACTCCGCCTTGAAGTGCTTTATGGATTCCTGGAACAAGGGTTATGCGGATACCGTGACTCAGCTCCGTATATTCAAAACCCTGTTCAGCAATCTCCTCAAGTATCGCATAGGCGTGTTTATGACGCCGCGAACAACAGCAGGTGGAAAGAGCTATAGGATTTGTGATCATTGCTAAGGAGGAGAATGAAAGCACCCAGCAAGTACAAAAAAGAAATCCACACAAGGGGTGGATCTCTCAACTAAAAAAAAGTTACGAATGCTTTACGAGTTATAGCGGCGGCGAAGCATATCGGTAAATGCCAACACCTTCTTCTTGCGACGGCGAACCTCACAAGGTTTCTCGAAATAGCGCTTTGCGCGGACGTCACGAATAATTCCTTCGCGATCGAGTTTCTTTTTGAGACGGCGTAAAGCCCGTTCGGTGGGCTCGCCTTTTCGGATTTCTACTTCTAAAGCCATATGAAAATGTGAAAAGTGCGCTACTAAGATCCCTTCACGCCTACAGGTCAACTGAAAATTACAAGGGAATCAGGGCAATTTAGCCGGTGAGTTGGCAGGGGATTAAGCTTACGCTCAAAAAGTCCAGTTTCTCTGGAAACGCGACAAATATCCTACCTTGATGGTTCGAAATGGACTGTTACCTCTGGAATTTCTTAAGACCCTGAGGGGAATCAGACTAATTATAGATATTAGAATGAGATCTCCTGCATTTATTGGAAATAACACTCATTAATCCGTTTCAGAATGAAACGATCCGATTTAAATCAAATATTTGTGATCAATACCTCTAACCCTTGCGGGATACCTTGTTTCGCTGGTTCTCCCACCGTTGTTCTGCTCCAGTAACATTTCCCTTCTCATCATGCAGAAACTTGATGGTCATACTCTTATCCTCTGAAACGAGAAGATACTCACCAGCGGGGTAAAACAAACGGGGCTCTCGATCAAGATAGTGCCAGTAGGTTTTTCCACCCTTAATGAAAAAACGATGGCTTGTTTTACTCCTCCTGGCGTACTTCCCTTCGAGTTTTTTGTATGAAGCTGGATTGAAAGTCGCGAGTGGTTGAGGCGGTACAAAGGGATGCGCTGCGAACTACGCATTTTCCACTTTCTGTTCTTCTATTTTTTCAATTACAAACTCTCGTTCACTCTGGCCTCGTGCCTTTCCGTCAAACCTCAGGGCTTTGACGTAAGCTTCCAACAACGATTCGATATCGCTTTCAGAATAATCGCTAACAGCCCTAAGCAAGGTCATGTGGAGCATGCCTTTCCGAATCCGCTCGAACGCTCCCTTAATCAATGGCTTGAAAGTAAAGACGGCTACGCGGACCGCGGCAGCCTGGAAAATATTTACTTTCTTCTGCTTCATATAGATGGGAATCACATCACCAAGGACCTTGCTGAATGCACCACGGTGGGGCAGAAAGAATACCCAATCGTAGAAAGAAAGTTCATCGCTTTCCAATTCTTCAAGGGTCAATGCTTCAAGCCGTTGCTCGACTCGATGTTCATCGAATGCTTCGACCCAAGCGATTTGATACAACTTGGAAGCTACACCTTCCAGCGGTAACGGAAGGGCCGGGACGAGCGTTTCAAACTCGATATCAATTCCATGCTTTCCGCCGCCGTCCCTCTCATCGAACTGCACCTTATCCTCCCATTCCTGAATCATTCCCTCTAGCTCGTCAGCAGCTGGAACAAGCTCGGTTCGAATCCGCTTTTCACGAGCCATTCTCAAGAATATTTGATAGATAAACATAGGATGCGGTTCTGTTTTATCACCGACAATAACCAAACCATACCCGGTGGATTTTCCCAAGGTCGCATAGGTAATGTCTACCACCTCCTCGGCAAAACCCTCCGCATACCGGCGATCCGCTTTTGACCGTGCAAACACGGAAATCGTCAAATGCTGGTCCACGACTTCGAAAGGGGCCAATTCGACAAACGCCTGAAAATCAGAACTCAGGTCCCTCTGTTCACTCGTTTGTTCAGCCGCAGCGTCGGTAATTACGAAGGAACCCAACCCCAGGAGCAGAAACAACCAAAGTCGGCATAACCATTTGCTCGCTACAGATTGTTGGAAAGCACTCATTAAACACATAAAACAACAAAGACCTAACAGGGTTCCTAATCAATAGTCCCAAGAGGGACTGGGGTTTCAATTTTAATAAAAAAGCAAAAATCAGCTCCAAGGACACTTATCCTATCGACAGCGAGGGAGAAGCAGAAAGAGGATATCTGCAGAAAACTGTTATTTCATCTTATACGAGCTGCTTTTGACACAACCGCGTATAGCAATTCTTAGTCTCCCTGAAGAAGATTCAGTCCTGGAATCAGGATACCTGATTCAATCCATCAGTAATTTCTGGCGAGAGAAAGAGTATGAGATCTGGGTTTTGCACATCTCCGAACCAATACATTTTTTCCTGAATAAACTCGAAGCAACGTGAATTTGATGCCGGAAGAATTACAGATATTTGCCGTGTCGCACAAAATTCCCGTGTCTTATTCAATACAAGAGTGTAAGCTTTGAAGATCTCTTCTTGGCTAATTTTTGGTCTACCAGTTAATTCCTCCTGAGACTCTGATCGTGTATTCATGGATAGGTTTTTTATGAATTAGAAAGGACAATTTTTCGATCAATGGAGACTTAGCCTAGAGAGGAACTTCAGAACAAACGCCATTTACAGGAAATTAATCGACCTCCAGCGTTTATCTTTTCAGCGCATACACCCGTTATTGCACATCCTTTTGTCCTCGAAAACTCCTCCACATGTTCAGTGGCAGAGAACTCAACAAAATGAGTAGAACTTGACTGCCGACAAAGAGCATCAGCCATTTGAAAGCTGCGTCCATGAATCCGTAGCTATGCAAGCCGATTCCAAGCATGTTCGTGCCGAACCATGACCACGCAGTGATGACGTTGCCGAAGATAGCGAGGTTCATAAGGCCGCGATCTTTTACGAGGCCGCCCCAACGTGCGTGCAGGATGAGAGCGTTCCAAATTACAATGAGTAACGCACCGTTTTCTTTCGGATCCCAGCCCCAGAAACGGCCCCAGGATTGATCCGCCCAAATACCACCAAGCACGGTACCTACGAAGCTGAACAAGGCAGCGAAACAGACGATCCCATAAACCATTTTTGCAAGCGCTTTGCTTAAATCAATATCCTTTCGCGCGGTAAGTGTCGGAGTAAAGACTCCCAGAACCACATAAGCCATCGCCAACCCGCCGGCTACAAATGTGGATGCATAACCAAGGGTTACTATAACCACATGCGTCGCGAGCCAGAAGTTTGTGTCTAATACGGCTCGCATCATTTCCATGGTGTCACCGCCAATCGCTAGATTGTGCGCAATGAGTAAGGTAACGAAACCCATGAAGCTCGCGACCAAACTACCAAGCCCAACTCGATAAACACACTCCAGAATCAATCCCAAAACGCCAGCTCCCCAACCAATAAAGACCGCTGAGGAATAAAGATTGGTCACCGGCGGACGTCCTTCCAACACCATTCGGTAGATCAAACCAACCTTGGCAACCGCAAATGCAAGCCCAACAAGCCAAAAGGCAGAACGACGTAAGGCTTCAGAAAAATTCGGCCACGTTCCAAAGGTCAGCAACGCGCCACCCGCCAGGACAAAAGCAAAGATGTAGATAATGGTCGCATGCAGAAACAGTTTGATTTGATTAAAATAAAACTCCGCGCGGCCTTTGCTTACCTCGCGTGTAAAATCGTTGCCTAACCAGTTCTTATATCCAGCAACCGCACTATTGAACTCAGAAGTATCGGAGTCGGCGTAGGCGACAGCCATGCGCGAATAAAATCCTACTGCGGGCGGTAGTGTGTTATCTCGAATCATATTGAGCAATCTCGCTCCTACATTCGACCAACCGTCGCGATCGACCTCAGGATCAATAGGAGGAACCAGGAGTGGATAGGAATTGTTCGCTATAAACTCAAATTGGGTAGCGATACTCATAAACTGTCGCACCGGCTCCTCTTCCATCATTTCCGGTCCCCCGCCATTTTGCTGCGCGCGAATGGCCGCAATTCCAGCGGGCATCGCAGATTGGTATTCTGCCAACAGCTCAACAAAATTTGATGTGCCTTCCGGCTGAATACTGTTCTTGAGTCGAAGATACAGATTGATGGCGTTGGCGAGTTTCAAAACCTGCTTTTGAAACGTTGAACGCTGTGCCGCTTCCTCCACCGCAGCTGCACTCTGCGCTTGTTTCATTATTTCTTCAAACTGCGGTTTGATTTCATTGAAGGTGTAATAACGCAGCCCAGACTTCTCAATACCTACATCGCCCAGCTTCAACTCGCTGATAATATCGGGATGATGAATCAGAAAAATCGAACGCGTATCTGCCATCTCTGGCTTAAAGAAGACTTCCAGTAGCCACTCGCTGGACTTGAGTTTCTTAGCATGCCTCCAGAATTGCCATGAAGGTAATATTTCTAAGGGAGCATCGCCGGTGCTACGTATCTGGAGCAATGAATTGCGCGCCACGGAATCCAGCGGCTGGATGCGTCCGTTGAGCAGTGCGGGAATTCGCCCAAACTCTGCGGTGTGCAGCTCTGTGTCTTTCTTAGGCTTCAGCACGATGAGTATCTCCGTCGCAAAAAGTGCGAGGAACAACCATGGCAAATATTTTAGGAACGCTTTCATGCTTTTTCCCTTTTAGTGGCAAAACCAATAAGGTGCGACATGAATTGCCAGATCATACCCAAGGATACCAGCACGCAGGCGAAGTAAGGCGTTAGCCATCCAGGGTTGTCGACCACTTGCAACACCGTGCCCTTCTCGTCGGTCTTGTCCCAATCGGCCTGAAAAAATGTTTCGCCAGAATAACGGAGCGGTTCGTTCATCCGAATGGTGACTTCGCGATCTTCGTTATTATCCGTCCGGGCCAACCTTACGCGGCTAGAGAAGTTTTTTGGTGTGTTGGTGCCTGCATAACGGTCGAATCGAAAATCAATAAGATGTAGACTAAATGATTTGTAATAACGCGTTGGACGCACCTCAAATTGAAGTTCCTTTCCGTCTACAGTGATGGTTTGAGGACGCGAAAAATGGCCTGACACAAGAATTGTCCTGGAATCACCTTCCGGTCCAATCAGCTTGATGAGGCTCGACGGGATATCCCGAAAGTTCATTTGTGTTACCTTCGGAAGCCTGCGCCACCAGATTTCTGTAAGCTCGGTGTTCTCTGCTTTCACCAATTCATATCCCTCACCTTCATTCTTTGCGGAAAGCGTCGAATTGAGATAAAATTTTACTGGCTGAACCTTGAACGGTAATTCCGGGTTCGACAGTTCTTTCCCGCCACTGAGTAAACTGGTGGGAATCGCCACCACCTTGTCCTCTTCCGCATCTGAGGTATCAATCAGAGCCAATTCCCAAAGACTGTTCGATTCGGAATAATTTGACGAAGATCCTTCGCGAATCCTCATGAAACTTTCCGTTGAGAGCATGTCCGTTGCAAATTGGCCACCCAGTAATAACACGACTCCCAAATGGATCATTGCGATGCCGATGCGCTTAAAACCGGGTCTGTAATAGCGTAGATGCGCGGCAAAAAGATTGATGAGCAACAACCCGCCGACAAGATAACCACCTGGAAAAATAGGAATGCTAAGACTCGATTCCGAAGGTTGCCAATAGATCAACCAGCTGCGGAAAAATTCACTCTGCGCCTGATACAGTCCGAGTTTCACTTGTGCGATAGTCCCCAAAAAGACCAATATCAATCCAAGCGCGAGTAAAACAACAGCGAGGCGAACGGAGGTTAAAAGTTTGTAGATGCGTTTGAGCATTTCAGTAATTCACTTCTATGAGGAAGGTGGTGAACGCTTCCTTTTGCGCTGCGACTAAATCGGAATCACCCATCAATTTGTAGAACCATGTTGAGCCGCTGTTATTAACTATGGCGCCTACGATGGACGTTGAACCTCCGGTGCGAACATCCGTGCCACTCATTTCCACAATCATCGCGTGACCACCCGTTGTTGCGACTTCCTTCACTTTATTTAGGATTTCATCCTTACTCCATGGTGCTTGACCTAACTGTCCAAGCCACCGGTTCACGTTGGCAGATAATCCTCCACCATCACCAGCCGAGGTGCTGACGTTTACAACAGCCTCTGATTCGCCCTCACCCGAAATGATAAATTTAGCATACAGAAATTGACCGCCCGCAATTTCCTTCCAACTTGAGGGCGCTGTCCAAGTCGGACCACCTTCGCGGACTGCTGGTGGTGGTTGCGACGTTACCGTTCCCAGCATGGTGCCGCCAGCAACGGATGGATCTCCATCTGGCAATATGGCCGCTTCGATTCTCACCGATTTGAGAAATTCGACGAAGTTGGTTATCTGTGCTACCACCAGTTCATTGTCACCTTGCAATTTATAAAACCAGCTCATCTCGCCGACGTGCTTCATCGCTGTCACTATTCGGATGGCCGAACCGTCAGCTGATTTGCCAGCAATATCGAACATTTTTCCTGGCGCGCCACCAATCTCCACGGCGATAAGTTCTTTGGCCGCAGCATCCTCCGTCAACTCGCTCAAGCCGAATTGTTGCCGCCACATATTGACGATGAGGGATTCTCGGCCGGCCAATCCGGGTAATGGAGTAACTGTAACCTGTGCCGTCTGGCCATTGGGACCCGTTATGCTGAAGCTTACCACCCGCATCTCGTCCCTACCTCCTTCGAGCCAACCTTCAGGCTTAGTAAAGGTGACCTTCGGCTGTGCAGGCGGTCCATGGTCGTGTCCAGAATGGTCATGTCCGGCGTGATCGTCACCGGCATCAGAATGAATCTCTGAAACCGTCGGTGTAACGGGTTCTTTGGGCACCCGGTACACTTTAATTTTTTCAGCGGCCCCTGCGCTACAGGCAACCAGCAGCAATCCTGTACAAGCTATCAGGATTGAGCGGACCTCGGTGCCTTGAAAATTTAAACGCATACTCGATTTCTAATTACTGGATGGAAAATTGCTGTTGGCTCTCCGCGGTTCAAGGGAGAATTGTCCAACTCCTGGCTAATTGGCGGAGATTCTTCGACGAAGTCATCGCGCTGCAAGCCTCATTTCACCTCTCAAGATCATCCTTTTGCGCTTTCATATTATTAAGCATAGATTTTCTATGAGACCTTGGCTAAAGTCACGTTTTCTAAATGTTATCTTTTATGAATAAGGCGATCTGCAATAAGAAATGGATATGGCGGGCTGAATCGTAACTTCATGCTACATGGAACTGCAGAAATATAATCCAATAACAGAAGTATGTTAAAACGCATTTTTAGCGGAATTGGTTTTATCCTTTTAATCGCATTAACCGGCTGCGAGGAGGAGGAGATACGACTGAATCAGATTCAAATCATCGGAACACACAACAGCTACCATCTCCGTCCATCAAAAGAAATACTCGAGTCTCCACGCGGAGCCAGTTTGGATTATTCTCACGCACCACTGCGCGTGCAGCTCGAGGCTGGAGTTAGAAGTTTTGCTATCGATATTTACCAAACGGAAAAAGACTTTCGTGTACTCCACATTCCTGTGCGTGATGAAGGAACCAACTGTGAAACTCTTAAAGAGTGCCTAAGCGAAATCACAAAGTGGTCGGACCAACATCCTGAACACATCCCTTTAATTGTGTTTATTGAGGTTAAGAACCTGAAACAACCCATTGGGGATCTGGTGCCGGCCGACAGAGATGGAATGGACCGACTCGAGGCCATGTTGTGGAAACAATTGACTAGTAAAAAACTACTTACTCCAGATGACGTGCGAGGTGATGAAACAACTTTGGAATTCGCTATCCTCAACAAAGGCTGGCCCCTACTCGACTCCATCCGAGGAAAGATATTAATAGTCCTCAACGCGCCCGAAGCATTGCAGGCTTACTATACTGCCACAGCTCCATCGCTGAAAGGTCGAGCGATGTTCGTCAAAGTAGAACCTGGTCAACCGGAAGCAGCCGTAGTAGTTTCAAATGATCCAAGGTCTGAAAAGACGAGCGATTGGATTCGCAAGGGATACCTCGTTCGAACTCGGGTGGACACCGGTGTTAAAGAAGCGGCGGCAAATGATGTCACCAACCGTGATGCAGCCTTAGAAAACGGAAGCCATATCCTAACCACAGACTTTCCTCTGCCGACCCCCCACCCCAAGACCGGTTACGTAGTCGCCTTACCCCAAGGCCAATCCTGGCGGCCAAATCCAGTTACCAGCTCGATCGAGCATAACTGATTTATCTCAGAGAATATCGGTGTGAATAAGACAGTGAACGAATTGTGGATAAATGGGTCTTGCGCAAGTCAACCCAAGGACAAAAGTTAGGCGAGTAGGCGTTGTCCAAAGATAACTCTCACTTCCCAAAATATGCCTGTCTCAAGCCAAGACTTTGCTCACCTGCACCTGCACACGGATTTCAGCTTGCTCGATGGCGCATGTCGCATAGATCGACTAGCAGCACGGGCAAAAGAATTGGGAATGTCTTCAGTAGCAATGACGGATCACGGAAATCTGTTTGGCGCGATCGATTTTTATCGAAAGATGAAAAAGGCCGAAGTGAAACCCATCATCGGGTGTGAAATTTATTTGGTGCACGATCATACTATGTTCGAGAAACCTCGTCGCGAGAGGAAACGGACGGATGATATTGGAGATTTACCTGAAGATCATCAATTACAGCCGGAAGATTTTCCGAAGCACCAAATCCACCATAAGACTATCTTGGCCAAAGATTACGAAGGTTACCAAAACCTATCCAAGATGATCTCGAAAGCACATACGGAAGGTCAGTACTACCGGCCGCGTATCGATATGGAGCATCTCGCAAAATACAGCAAAGGCCTGATTGGTTTGAGCGGTTGTATCAATGGCGTAGCTTCCCAACACCTTCTTTACAACAACTACGAAATGGCCCGAAAGGTAACGGCCGACTTCATCGATATTTTCGGGAAAGAAAACTATTTCATAGAAGTCCAGGACCACGGACTCTCCTTTCAGAAGAAAATCATTCCAGGCCAATTGAAGCTGGCCAAAGAGTTCGACCTGAAAGTCGTAGCAGCCAATGACGTTCACTACGTCAACAAAGGCGATTGGGAGCCGCATGATGCACTGCTTTGTATTCAGACCGGGAAAAAGCTCTCAGATGAATACCGCATGAAGTATCCATCCCAGGAATTTTTCCTTAAAAGCAGAGAGGAAATGCTCAAGGTCTTCCACGAAATCCCCGAGTCGTTGGACAACACGCTGCACGTAGCCGAAATGTGCAATCTTGAAATTCCATTTGGAGTAAATCACTACCCCATTTTTGAGAAAGCGCTTGAAATCTCCTACAAAAATGATGCGGACAACTTCGATCGGATCCTGGACATCTATGTCTCTGAAAAAGAGCGGGTAAATAAACAAAACGGCATAGAAGAACCAGCAACCATCGATAAGAAAACGAGACAGGAGTACCGTAATAATGGATTGTTTCTCTTTGATCTTTGTAAACAAGGACTGAAAAAGCGCTACGGTGTTGATTACGATGAGATTCGATCATCGGGTGAAATAACACCTACAACCGCAGACGAAGGAAAAGGAATACCGCCCGAACCCGGCACGCCTGGATTCAGAAGATTTTTGTGCTCAAAACTCGAATACGAGTTGTCCATCATCATGGGAACGGGTTTCATTGATTACTTCCTCATTGTTTGGGATTTTATCGACTGGGCCAGAAAACAAAATATCCCGGTTGGGCCGGGACGTGGCTCTGGGGCTGGCAGCCTTGTGTCTTATGTAATGAAAATCACGGACATCGAACCTCTTCGTTTTGGTTTGCTCTTCGAACGGATGTTGAACCTCGAGCGCGTTTCACCTCCTGACTTCGACGTGGACTTTTGCATGCGCCGGAGAGACGAAGTTGTAAGCTACGTCAGGGATAAATACGGAGCCGATGCAGTTGCGAATATTATCACCTTCGGAACATTTGGCGCGAAAATGGTAATACGAGATCTGGCGAGAGTGAATGATGTGCCTTATGCGGAAGCAGACCGAATCGCAAAAATGATACCCGATGAGTTGAACATTTCACTCTCTGACTCCATTGCAAAATCGGGGGAGCTTCAAACAGAAATTCGGGGGAACCCGGTTGCAGGTAAGATCGTTAAACACGGGCAGGTGATTGAAGGAATGGTTCGCAATACCGGTAAACATGCATGCGGTGTAATCATCGGCGATCGCCCCATTAAAGACTTGGTTCCGGTCACTTTGCAGGAAGGAGATTTGACTACTCAGTTTCCCAAAGGACCGGTGGAAGATCTCGGACTCTTGAAAATGGATTTTCTAGGGCTGAAAACACTGACTGTCATTTCTGATGCACAGGAAAATGTGCAAAAGTCACGCAACCTTCCTGACTTCGACGTCGAAAAAGTGACGATTGAAGATGCGAAGACCTATGACCTCCTCAACAGTGGAAAAACTACGGGTGTCTTCCAGCTTGAATCTGGTGGGATGCAATCACTTTGTAGGCAAATCGGGCTTAGTTCATTTGGAGAGATCATCGCACTAATAGCCATATATCGGCCAGGACCGATGCAGTTCATTCCTCAATTTATTGAAGGTAAGAAAGACCCAAGCACGGTAAAAGTTCCTCATAAGCTCCTTAAAGAGTTGGTGGGAGAAACCTACGGAGTCCTCGTGTATCAGGAACAGGTGATGGAAGCGGCCAGAATCATAGCCGGATATACATTGGGTGATGCGGATATTTTACGCCGAGCTATGGGTAAAAAAATCAAATCTGTCATGGATGCACAGAAGGAGATTTTCGTCGAAGGAGCGAGGGAGCACAATGGAATCGTTAAGAAAACCGCTCTCGATATTTTTGGTATCCTTGAAAAGTTTGCCCAATACGGATTCAACAAATCTCACTCAGCCGCCTACGCCATGTTGAGTTATCGAACAGCGTATTTGAAAGCTAATTACCCCGTGGAATTTATGGCAGCCATCCTCTCAAATGAATTGGGGAATTCAGACAAGGTGGCCCATTTCGTAAATGAATGCGGAGCCATGAAAATCTTAGTACTAGGCCCAGATGTTAATATTTCGCGGGGAAATTTTACACCCGTAATAAATTCGGAAACCGGAGAAGCAGTAATCCGATTTGGCCTGGCTGCGATTAAAGGCGTCGGTGATGCCGCTTCGCAAAAAATCATGGAGGAGCGTGAAGAGAATGGGCCGTATATAGATTTTGAAGATTTTATTAGTCGGCTCGATGGGAAAACGGTAAATCGCCGTGTGCTGGAATGTTTAATCAAATCAGGGGGGTTCGACAGCACAGGCGACGGCCGCCTAAGCTTAATGGACGGCTTGGATGCGGCGATCAGCTCAGCTGCAGAAAAGCAACGCGATCGGGAGCGTGGCCAGGAATCTTTTATGGATATACTGGCTGAGCCCTCGCAAAATGAAAGGCATCCAAAGGGCGAAGGTGGACAGGGAAAAGATAGAGGTGCACCGATGCCTTTGGCAGAAAAACTAAAGTATGAGAATGAGCTGCTAGGTTTCTATGTGTCCGGGCACCCGATGAATGAATTTAATGGGCTTGCTCAAGCTATCACCAATTTCGACCCTGAAAAGGCAGATGAACTAAGAGATAGAAGTCCTTTTAGATTTTGTGGAGTCGTCTCAAACGTAACTAAAAAGCTATCGCGAAAGGACAATCGACCTTGGGCATTCTTTAATATTTCTACCAAAGTCCATAGCTTTCAAATGAATATGTATTCGGAGTGCTTCGAGGAATGCGGACACTTATTGGAAGACGGAAAGGCCTTAATGGTAACCGGAACAGTCATGAATCGCGTAGACGATGATTTACGTTTCAGCGTTCGAGAGATTTCACATTTGAGAGCTACAATTCCTGGAATGATAAAAGAAATTCATTGGGTACTTGATCCTAACAACCAGGCGGAAGATTTCTTAACCAAGCTTCGGGATGACCTTGATAATAGAGAGGGTGGTTCTACGAGAGTTCAATTAGGAATGATGGTAGAAAAAAATAGAGTATTATGGAGCGAGATTGCTCCTTCGCTAATGTGGGATGTCGATCCAGCTACATTTTCCGAGTTGAAAAACCATCCTTCAGTTCTTACTGTATTTATTCAAACCTCACCGGTTCAGGAGTTTGAACAGCTCAAACCCTGGCTGCGAAAGAAGGAAAATTGAGTATGTCCTTGTTAGAAACAATCCGCAATGAATTGAAAACACGGCGATGGGAATTTATCTTCGAAATCGTATTCATCGCTTGTGTGGCTTTTGCATTCTGGCCCCTCACTCAATGGCTATTTGACAAAAGTTTTGGGCACGAACAATTCCTCCACTCATTGTTGGTAATACTAGTTGCCGCTTACTTTATACTCTTTCATGGAAAGGGAGAAACACAATGGATTCTAAAAATAGACCTATCAACCATTGTTCTTTTTGGGCTTTCGTTGATTCTGCTATTGGTTGGAAGTATGGTCGTGCCACAAATTTTAGTGCCCCTGGCACTATGCCTAGCTATGGCCGCAGGCGCTACCTATCTGTTGGGCAAAGTAGTTTTGAATCGAGGGTACCCATTCTTCGTGGTGTTTTACCTCTACATTGTGTTGATCGTTTTCTATCCAGTTCTTGACTTTCCACTCCGAGAATACGCAGCGCGTTATTCTGCCTGGATTTTAGACGTTTTCCATCTTGCTCCAGAACTAGTTCTAAGAACGCAGCCTGAGCCTTCATTGATCCTCTTGGTACAAGGGAGAACTTTTGTTGTTGAACCCGAGTGCAATGGTTTTGGATTAATAAGTGCGAGCTTACTGTTGAGCATTTTGCTAACCTTCAAATCGCGTGGTTTCTGGTGGGGCAAAGGTCTTGGAATAGTAAGTGCTTTATTTATTGGAAGCCTGGGGAATCTTTTGAGAATTGTTATGATCATAGTATTGGCCCCCTGGGTTCCCAACCATTACCACTTCATGCATGAAGCAGTTGGTCTCTTCGCGTTTTTCACGGTCTTGTTGTTGATCGGTTGGCTTCTTTGGCGGAAAAACTATACCTGCGAATACGTAAAAGCGTGGCAAAGAGCCACTCCAGCCGCGTCTGCCTCGTCAAAGGCCAGTGCATCGCCTAATGCCAAGATTTGTTTAACTGTATGAGCTACTTGGTGCTTACTCGCCCGACCGTAACCAACTACGGCTTGTTTGACCCGAAGTGGTGGGTATTCGAAAACAGGTTTTTCCAACACGGCCGCTGCCGCAATGGCAGCACCACGAGCTGCACCCAAGATTTGAGCAGTCTTAACGTTTTGCACAAAAATGGTTTGCTCAAGAGCAACGAAATTCGGATTAAAGTCCTCAATCAAACTACTGACAGATTTATAAATCTCCGCAAGGCACTCGGGCATAGTAGCTTTGCTTTTCATTGTGACAGTTAGACTTTTCAACAAACGATGTTGCTCGGATCTGACTTCCAGAACGGCAAGACCCGTGCCACGCAGACTGGGATCAATCCCAAGAATGACGCCCTCCACTTTTTTTCTCCCAGATTGAATATACGAAGAATCAGCCGAATTAGGCAGATTTCCTGCGAGCTTCATTGCCCATAATTTCCGTGAAGATGATTTTGCCATGAAAGGTTATAAAGGTGTTACTAAAAGATAAGAAAGAGTCTAGGCGAGCAACCGATTTTTGAATAGCTAAAAAATGAGTCTGAGACTGGCAAGAACAGTAACGACTAATGCGAAGATCTCAAAAGCCTTTTGGGGAATCTTCATTATGACAGTCCTCCCAGCTACTACCCCCAAAACTACAAACGGTACAAGCTTTAGATCCAGAATTAATACTTCATAATTAATCAAGCCACTCGAACAAAGAAAGGGGACCTTAAAGAGATTCAAAAACAAGAAAAACCAAGCACCTGTTCCCAGAATTTCCAATTTTTGGAGCTCAATCGTCAGAAAAAATAGCAGCATGATTGGTGCCGCTGCGTTGGCTACCGTAGACGTAAATCCACCTAAAAAACCTACTATTCCTAGCAGCGCCCAATGATTCGGAATCGGGCGAGACTGGTTTTCGTCTTTTATAAAGTACTTCCTCACAATATGAACGAACATCAAACAAATCAGACAGATTCCTATCATCCGGCCAATCTGTTTTTCATCTAGAATATCGAGAAGTTGCCATCCCAAGAGCACACCACCAATCGTCCAGGGGATAATCGGAATAAGGTATTTCCAGACTGCATACCGACGATAAAAGTAAAAGGCACCCCAATCCCCAACAATCAAAAGGAGAAGAATGATTCCAATTGATAGTTTGGGTGGAAAGATAATTGCGAAAAGCGCTATCGTGATATTGTTGACGCCCAAAACGCCACCTTTAGCAAGCCCCAGAATAAAAGCCCCGACAATGGCCCAAAGGAATATATGTGTATCCAGGTTTTCCATATATTCGATTTAGCTGTCTAAACTTTCAGTGATTGAGGATAGCGGAAACATCAGGTTTGCGGAAAGAATTCTCCACCTGACACCTCAAACACTTGCCACTTGCCTCGAGTATCCATTGAGGGAACTTCCGTTCCACTCCCTATTACCTGAACTTCCTCCCCGACAGCTTTCCAAAAGTTGTTTTTCCGTTCCTTGTCTAATTCGCCCAAAACATCATCGGCTAATAACACGGGAAGAATTCCACTTGCTTCATGCAAGAACCGAAGCTGGGCAATCTTCAAACTAATTATCATACTTCTTTGCTGACCTTCAGAAGCATAGTCTCGGGCTTTTCTAGACTCCAAACGAATCGTCAGATCATCACGGTGTGGACCATGTTGAGTCGATTTTAACAGGCTGTCCCGCTGGCGGTTCTTTTTTAGCTGTTTCAGAAAATCATCCTCTGTTGCAGTATCAGAATCGGGGTGATATAAGAGCTCCGGGAACTCCTCATCGGGTGAAACTACTTCGTAAACACTTTTCAAATATTGCTCTAGTTTGGGAACCTGGGAGGTACGCAAACCATGAAGCAGCGTTGCTTTCTCGGCGAGCATCTTTTCAAAGATCTCCATTTCTGAGGAAGAGTCTTGAACCCTAAGTAAGGAGTTACGCTCATGAAGCAATTTGTGGTAATCGCGCAAAATATCGTAATAAGCCGGACTACCGGAAGACAAAACCAGATTCAACCATTGCCTGCGATTACCCGGTGATCCGCGAAGTAGTTGGATGTCCTGTGAATTTAGAACCACGACGGGGAATCTGCCAATAAAATCCCGGAAACGATTTACTTTTTCCCCATCGACGATCACCTCTTTGCCTTTTCGTCTCAGAGTAAGCATAACCTCGGTGTTTCCAAATTGCTCATCCTCAATATCGAAAATCAACTTTGACTCAGGCTGGCCTTGATAGATCAAAGTACTTAATTCTTGGGTACGAAATGATCGCAATGCTGAAAGAAGTCCAGCGCCTTCGAGAAGGTTCGTTTTGCCCTGAGCATTTTTCCCTACAAAAAACTGAGTGAGCCCCGATAGCGATAGGTCAGCAAAAGAAATGTTGCGATAGTTTTGTAGCCTGATGCGAGTTACTTGCATAGAAGCTAAATGGAAATAACATCGCTACCACCGGGAGAGGTGGGTTCCTGTAAATCAGTCCAAACCGCGACGAATGCCTGCGCGAGCGCGATCCAATCAGATTCGGTTGTACTTACCCAAGAACTCACACGAATCGACCGACGACCTGAATCCGCAGAGTAACCCAGGGCATTTAAAACATCCGATGATCCGGATTTCCCGGTCGAACAAGCTGAGCCGGTCGAGACTTGAAATCCCAAAACATCAAGCTTCCGAACCCAACGAAGATTTTCATGCATCGGCATAATCAGAAAGGATGTGTTGGATGCGCGGTTAGACTGTTGTCCAATAAAGGAGACACCCGGAATCACTAAATCCAGGGTTTTTTCAAATTGATCCCTAAAAGATTGTTGATGCTTTATGCCGGGCAGGTCGTTTCCCGAAGATTCCAAGGCCGCCACCATGGCCAAAATCGAGGGCACATTTTCAGTTCCTCCCCTTCTTCCAGACTCCTGTCCGCCCCCAAGCTGAGCAGAAAATCCGTGGACCTTAGGTGAAAGAGCAAGAAACCCCGCTCCCTTCGGACCTCCGAACTTATGAGCACAACCAACAAGGAAATCGCAATGTTCGATGGCTTTCGAAGGAAATTTTCCAAACCATTGGGACGCGTCACAGTGGAAATATATTCCGGCGCTTCGACACCTCTCTCCAATTTCTTCAAATGGCTGAACCACACCGGATTCATTATTTACAGCCATGACGGAAACGGCACCTATATTACCTGATTGCAAAAGCTCATCCAGATGCGAGAGATCAATAATCCCATTGGGAGTTGATTGAATATGCTGAAGGCGGTTTCCAAAATGATGTTGAGCTGATTGAACAACCGATGGGTGTTCGAAGGGTGATAGGAGACATCGTTGGTCATCCGCCAATTTCTTTTCCAGGAATTGGATCACAGAGTTATTTGCTTCGGTGGCACCCCCGGTAAAAACAACTTCATCCGAAGTTTTGTTTAGAAGTAAAGCCAATGATTCGCGAGCAGTTGCCAAAGTGTTGTGAACACGAGCAGACTGCCGATAAGGACTCGATGGATTTGACCATTGATTATCGAGTGCTTGAAATAAAACATCTCTGGCCGTCACATTTAACGGAGTCGTCGCATTGTAGTCAAAATAGGCCATGCCCGACTAGGGAATCTTTAACTTCATGCCCACACTTAATGTATTCATGTTGGGCATGATGTCGCGATTGGCCTCAAAAATTTCCTTGTAGCGGTTAGGAGTGCCGTAGACCTTCCGACTAATTTTAACCAAATTATCATTGGCAACAACCGTGTAAATTCCAGTCGCTTCAGTTCTAGGAGAACCTTGCGGTCCGCCGAGAAGATTGCTGCGAGGTAACGGTTGGACACGGCGTTGTGGAGTAACAATTACAGGTTCGGGAGCCGTGTAGGCCGGAGTCCTTGATTGGGCCTCTTGCAGGCGTAGGCCGAGAGAATTTGTCTCTGCCTTGATTCGAGCCAATTCCTTTTTCAATGAAAGAATTTCAGCATCTTTTTGTTCAATGACATTGAGCATATCCATACGTTCGAGCTCAGTATCGAAGAGATTGGCGGGAAAAGTTCGGGCAAATTCCTTTTTGGCCGTATCAATAAGCTCACGTACCATAGGTGCCTGCCTTGAAGTAGGGTTGAACTTAAGATATTCGCGAAAATGATATATTGCCAGAACTGGATCTTTGGCATGCTCCAAATAAAGCTGTCCAACATTGAGATGCGACTCTGGAGCAACGGCTGCAGAATCAATCACCTTAAGGAAAGATGTAAGCGCTTGGTCGTGTCGGCCCTGACGTAAATAATCCTCTCCATTGCGAAAACTTGCCAAGTTTTGTTCAGCAACTTCTTCACCTTTTGGCTGAATACAACCCGAAAGCCCAAATAAGCAAAACACCACGCCCCATACGGTGGGTCGTATTTTAAAAGCTGATTGGATAATAGAGGACATCGTTGAAAGGTATTGATTACGTAAATGAGTGAAATAGTGTGGGGGAAATTAGAAGTAACTAACAATAGTATTATTCACGTGGATTCTCAATCAATACTTCAACGGGCCAAGCACTTTATGCAATTAGAGTCGCAGGCCATTCTCGATACTGCTGAAACTCTGGACGAATCTTTCGTCGAGGTCGTTGAAGCCATACAAAAAGTCGTAAACGCCAAAGGTAAATTGATTCTTGCTGGCCTAGGCAAGAATGCGGGTATCTGCCAAAAACTGGTCGGAACGTTCAACAGCATAGGAGTAAGTTCGGCGTTTCTCGATCCCGTCCAAGCAGCACACGGTGATTTGGGTATGTGCCAGAAAGAAGATTTGGCTTTTATTTTTAGCAATAGCGGTGAGACAAGGGAAGTCCTTGAATTGATGCCATCACTTCGGAGAGTCGGCGTTCATACCGTGGCGGTGACCAGTGATGCAGAAAGTCGGTTAGCAAATGGTTGTGATTTAGTTCTAAATTATCTAGCAAAGGAAGAAGCCTGCCCGTTAAACTTGGCACCTACTGCTAGCACAACAGCCTCTTTGGCGCTGGTTGACGCGGTTGCGATGGTGTTTTTAGACCAACGTGAATTCGGCAAAGACGATTTTGCCAAATTTCATCCCTCAGGATCGTTGGGAGCAAGTTTGCTTCTAAAGGTTAATGAAATCATGCGGAAAGGAGCCCGGTTTGCTACTATCCTGGAAGGTGCAACCGTGCAGGAAACCATCGTAGAGATGACTCGAGCAAAGGCAGGCTCGATATCAATAACAAATAGCGAGGGCTTTCTGAAAGGGATATTTACCGATGCTGATTTGAGACGCGCAATTTTAAAGAATTCTGAAGTGTTCTCCCAACCCATCGACGATTTCATGACTACGCAGCCTATCACTATTCAGAACGGCGCCCTGGTTGCGGAAGCCTTAAAAGTTTTCGAAGAAAACCCTATCGATGACCTCTTAGTGGTTAGTGAAGAAGGAAAACCTTTGGGTATGATAGACGGTCAAGATTTACCGAAGCTTCGGGTAGTTTAACGTTCTTCGCCGATAATCGTTACGGTGAGTTTTCGTTTGTGAGGCGCAATTCGATGCTCCCATAAGAACAAACCTTGCCAGGTGCCCATAAGAGATTGGCCATTCGAAAAAGGGATATTTTCGGAAGAACGAGTAAGGGCCATCTTTATATGGCTAGGCATGTCATCGGGGCCTTCGTAGGTATGAATAAAATGAGGATCGTTTTCCGGAACTAATCTCTCAAAATAGTCTTCCAAGTCTCGTCGCGCAGAAGGATCAGCATTCTCCATAAGAACAAGACTGCAACTGGTGTGATGACAAAAGATTGAAGCGATTCCCGACACCTGCCCCGATTCGTCGATTTTGCTTTGAAGCAGGTCACTTATTTCAATGGTACCCTTGCCTCTAGTCTGAAGTGAAATGGTGGATTGAAAAACGCCCATTTACCGAAAGTTCGTTAAAGAGTTAGCCTTAGGAAGGCTTCTCTTCGTCGGTAGCTGTATCACTATTATTTTCATCTGCAGGATTAGTTATTTCTGCAGGTTCCGGAGTTTTGGGTAGATCCTCAGGGCGCTCCGTAACTTTGACCGTAAAATCTTGGAGCACTCCATCCCTAAAAACCTGAACATCCAAAAATTGGCCAGCCCTGGCCGAAAACATAGCGTTGCGAACATCTGAAATCGAAAGGATGGCATAATCTCCCATCCGGACCAATACATCATCTTTTTGCAACCCAGCCTGAGCCGAAGGGGAATCAGTCATAATTTCAGTCAGATAGATCTGACGTCCATCGCGAATCGTAGATCGAATTCCAAGATCGATACCAATCCATCCGTGAATAAATTTACCGGCAAAAAGAAGATCATCACGGATCCTAAGTACTGATGTTGCTGGGAGAACATAACCGTAGCCAATTTCAGCCGGAGTTGAACGAACCAATATACCAAGAAATCGTCCATTCAGGTCAAAAAGCGGCGCGCCGCCCTCTCCACCTCGAACCGTATGGTTTATCCGGAAATGAGTAGTATCAAACTCCCGATTGGCAAAACTTGTATCTGCACCGGCCACCATCGTCCAAAGGGGAGATGGGTCAAACGTCCACGGACAAGATACCATAATCGCCATTGACCCGACTTCGGGCAGTGATTGGTTCGGTTCAGGAATAAAATAGGTAAAATCTTCAGGAAGATTATTGGCTTTGAGAAGAGCGAGATTGTTTGAAGCCTCTACTCCAATTAGCTCTGCAGAATAATCAACCCCCTTGAATTTGAACCAAGTGCGATTAGAGTTCATAACCACAGAGGCGTTCGCTAAAATGTGCCCTTCTCTGCTTATGAAAAACCCAGTGCCACTGGATTGCCCGATTTGAAGGTCCCCTTTCTCATCGTAGGTCGTATGAGCGGCCATAACGCGGAAAACACCGTTCGAATTTTCAGAAAAAATTCCTGTAATACGCCTTTGAAGTGAATTGTACTCACTATCAAACTGAGCAAACAAGGATCCCGAAAATGTAATCAATAAAAAAACTACAAAGCTGATTACCCGGACCTTCATGGTGCGAGGATTCCTCAAAATCCCACTGTTTGTTGGCGCATTGCCATACCAAATGTGGGAGAATCGTGAGAAATGGTGTAGGAAACTAGTGCAGCAACAAAGCGGTTATCGCTTGGGATAGTCGATGTTGGAAATTCACGCGTGTAGGACAAAGATTCGGGCTCATCGTTGGGAATCAGATCCATAACGAAGCTGGCAGCTGCCTGTGTTGCGGGCTCTTCAGTAATTGATTCCGCAATTATTGGTAATACAGATTCCTGCGTGGAGCTTTCTGAAACATTACTCAACTGAGCCCCAGATTCTTCCGCCATGATGACTGCATCATAGTATTCACTCTGAAGTGGCGCGTTTTCTTGAAAGTTGACAATAAGGACAAACAACGCGACGACGACAGCAGCTGATAGAGGCACAAATATATTTGAACGAGCAAAGAATGCAGGTGCGAGGCGATTCCAGGAAGATTCTTTCTTAATAAGTGCCTGCAATTGGCGCTGGCGAAAATCCTTCTGAAACCCATCCCAAAAATCTTCAGCAGGCTTTTCTTCCCTTTTAAGGTCAAGAAGCTGATCTAAATCTAAATTGTTAGGGTTATTCGGCATGTAAAAGAATTTAATCTAAGAGGTCTTGAAGTTCTGATTGAAGTTGTTTTTTGGCGTAGTGTAGTCGGGAGCGCACAGTGCCAACTGAACAGTTCATGATTTCGGCGATTTCTTGATGCGACAGTTTATCGATTTCAAACAGCACTATTACGGTTCTATGCTTAACAGACAACGTTTGCAGCGCTTCGTTCAATTTATGTTGTAATTCTTTTATTAAGGTAGGTTTTTCAGTGCTAGTCTTAGCAGCGAGAACCTCGAGAATATCGCTGGAACCTGTTTCTTCGGCTATATTCTCATAGCTAAGAAATCTGCGGTGACGGTTCTTTTTTAGGTGTGAAAGGCTGGTATTTACTGCAATTCGATAAAGCCAGGTGAAAAATGAGGATTTACCCTTAAAGCGGCCAATAGATTGGAAGGCTTTTATAAACGAATCCTGCGAAAGATCATAGGAATCCTCCTTGTTTGAGGTAAGATTATAAATAACCGAGTAGATCCGCTCCCGGTATTTAATCACTAACTCGTCGAAAGCAGCCACGTCTCCGCTTTGAACACGCTGAACAAGCAGCCAATCGGAATCCCTCTCAGACAACGTCTTTGAGGACCCAACGAAAGGTTGTGTTATAGCTTTTACCAGATTCACAGAACAAAGAGTTACGCCAGAGATTCCTAAAATCAACTCAAAACATAATGGCATATGTTTCGTAATAATGAATTTGAAAGAATAATCTTTCCAAATCCTTACAGACCGGTTTCGGTCAACCCCTATGGATTCTCCTCTTATTCAGCTGTGTTTTATAGGAATAGTAGCCTATGTCTTCTGCCTTTGGCTCTCGGATCTTCGAAAAGGCAAGCAGGGCGATACAGTCCCGGGTGCCTTACCAGGCGCAAGCAGTGCGTCAATTAAATGGATTTTGATTGGGGTTATTGGTGCAGTCAGTTTGGTGGTCGCAGAAACATTTGGTGAGAATGTTCTGAAAGATAATTTGGATCTTTTAGTTTCTTCGTATCAATTGAACTACGACAGATAAACCGTGACTCCGGGTAGATAGTACAATTTCCCTGAATAATTCGACGTTTCCCATTTCCACTCGCCATCCCATCTATGATGGAACGGAACTTTGGTTCTTCTGCTCGAGGGAGTATAACAAACTCTTGAACCGTTAACGGCGGTTCAAAAGCAGTTGCGGTTGCCCCGTAGTATGAGAACTCGGAGGCTTCGTAGAAAAATCCTTTTCTTTTTGAGGAAAGCATGAGGACAACATTAGGGTACTCATCCTTAATCTGACGACCCACTCAAGGTCTCTTTAAAAATAATTAACACATATTTTTCTGCAAATGAGCCTTTGACCAGTGGATGTTTAAGTTTTCAGTAAAATATGAAGGAACTGAAAATAACAAAACCGGGCAGTTTACAGACAAAAAGAGAAAGCATTTTCCTCCTAGGAGGAAAATGCTTTCTCGAAAATTGAGTTATAACGGTTAAGAATACTTCCTTAACCCCAAGAGCGCTTCTTATGGCGATTTGAGCGTGAGCGCTTACGGCGCTTATGTTTAGCGATCTTTTTGCGGCGTTTTTTCTTAAGATTACCCATAGAAATTAAAAATAAGGGCTGGAAAGTGGCTAATTTAAAAAGCCGAGTAAAGGCTAATTTTCAATTAATCCTCATTCAGCAGTTCAGACTTAACAAGTAAGGTCGTCAGATGCCGGGGAAGGGTTGCCTTCAAGGTCGATATTTCGGGTAAACCCTGGTACATATCAACCTGTATTAGAGCTAGACCCACACCAGAAAATCGTAGCAACGACTTTTGAATTGATGCTTTGGAATGTAATCCAGGATTTCCTTTTTGTTGAACATATAAGCGCTCTCCCAATGCAGGAATGCCGGCCTCAAAAGCATGGAGACGAATTTGATCCATACGTGGAAGCGTAGTCGTGGCCTGCCAAAGCGTCAATGAAGCGGATTCATTAATTTTATTAAACCGAGTGGAAGACTTCTTCCCGTATTTGCGAGAAATGACGGATTTGGGTTCATCAGGATCCTGAGCAATTGGCAGGTCACATTCCAAATAGGTCTCATCAGTTCGTGAAGCAGTAACCAAGTAATATGTGAAACGAAGCATGTCTGATCCGAGGGCATTTTTAAGGCAATCGCCCGCAGATTTGTGTTTTGCAAAGAGCATGGGACCCCCTAAATCCGGTTCTGGGCCAAAGACATAATAAGCTGCCGGGATATTTAATCGTTCAAGCTCACCCTTTCCCAAAGAAATTTGATGACGAATGGCTGAGCTGACATCTGGCCTAGCTCGAAACCACGGATGACCCTTACCCAACAATCCAGGCAATTTGTTAAGGGCAAACATGTCGGGAGTATTCTCCAAAACAGGTAAGCGCACCGGGTTTTCAAGAAGCATACCTTCCGGAAATCCTATAAATGATTGAGATTTAGACATAAAAAAGCCCCAGTAAACGATTTACCAGGGCTAGAAAAAGAAAAGCAAATCTAAGCAAAAATATACTTTGAGCAGGAAGACTTTAGCCGACGGGCTGCATTGACATGAATGATCTTGGTCTTGGCTGCTTTGTCCAAGGCAGATACGAATGCAATCGCAGCAGATTTTGCTAGCTCTGCGTCGCCAGACAGTGCTGCCGCCTTAAACTTTTTATTTAAGGTCTTCAAACGAGTCTTAATACCCTGGTTGCGCTCGGTTTGCCCTGCGGTCTTACGGATATTTTTTATTGCTGATTTTGTGTTCGCCATAGTCGGAAATTGTGGAACGCATGACCTTGAAAGCGCATCGCTTCATGTCAAGCGGTTAATAGAGTTAGCTTTGGACTTCGTAAGCCGGATTTTGTCGTCCTTATCGGACGGGTATTCATTTATCTAACAGACGAGTCTGTTCTCCGCAAGCGAAGCGCGACATACCCGGGATCATTAAGCGGGCCACTTGATCCCCTATTTTGTCTTGCACCAGAATGGGTTTATCCTGCCACCCCAATTACTCAGAAGCGCGGTAGGCTCTTACCCCACCTTTTCACCCTTACCTCTCGCAAGCGAAAGGCGGTTTATTCTCTGTGACACTAGCCGTCACCTCGGTTTGATCCGAAGCGCCCCCGCTTTCACGGGGAATCCTACCCTTTGGTGTCCGGACTTTCCTCTCAAATTCTAAAGAACAAAAGCGAATACCTGAAATCCAAAGCTAACTCGCTAAGTAAACCACTCTTCCGCAATTATCACAAGTCGTCAATGCTTCTCCTTTACGAGACTGCTCGAGTGTTTCGTTTGAAACCCGCAAGTGACACCCAGCACAGGTTTGAGTATTGATTGGCACAACAACAGGGAGTCTTATCCGACTTCCAAGGCGTTCATAAGCAGATAAATATCCGGCAGCAATTGAAGTCTTTGCTTCGCCCATTTTTGTGGTCGCATCTTCCAACTGAGTTTGTACCTCGATTTTCTTCGCCTCTAATAGGGAAATTTTAGTTCGAATGGTGGCTATGGCTGTGTCGAAAACAGACTCTCGTTTGGAGAACTCTTTTGATTCCGCATCAATATCAAGCATTAAGCCAATCTCTTCCTCTTCCCATTCAGAGATCTTTTTTTCGGCAACTTCAATCTCATGTGTAAGGGCTTGATACTCCTCGTTTTTCTTAACCAACAATTGCTGGTTCTTGTATTTAGAAATTTGGTCCTGACCAGCGTTTACCTCCAAGTCGAGATCGTTGCGTTGGACTTCCAAGTGTTGGAGCTTAGATTTCGAATCCTCTAGACCTGTAGTTTCAGCATCTATTTCCGATTCTAGGGTTTGAATTCCCTTGGGGATGGATTCCAATTGTTCTAACAGGCGGCGGGCTACCTGGTCACGGTCTTGAAGAATAAGGAGTTTTTCGATCTGCTGATTTATCATAGCCAATTGTTTGGCTAGATGTAATACATATCATCTCTTTCCTCAGGCAAGAAGGATTCCAAAGAATAATTCATCGTTTTTTTCTTCATAGAATCTGCTACTTCTTTCCAGACCCTCTGAACACCTGCTCCCGAAGCACCATTCGCACCTAGATTGATCCCTAACAATTCACCATCGATCACAGTTATTATTTCATATAGAGAAATATCTGAGGGGGCCTTGGCCAAAGAGTAACCTCCTTGTTTGCCTCTTCTACTATTAATAAGTCCACCATTTCGTAGCTCATTAAGAATCTGAACCAGATAATTGGCCGGAATTTCTTCGAGAGCAGCCAGTTCATCAATGTGGGAAAATTTTTTGTTCCCAAACGTACGACTAAGCTGCGCCAAAACACGACAGGCATACTCAACTTTCATGGACAACTTCACGCTAAAAACAAGAACCCCAGTCTCTAGGCTTTGTAAACATAAATAAAGACTCGCAAATACAAAAATGCTCAAAAAAATAGGTCGCTTTTATCATCTTAGATAACACTCTTTTAACTGCGAATGACTGAAGAAAACGAAGCCACAAACAATCGAAACTTAAATCCTGATGAATCCGGCTACAACGCCTCAAAAATCCAGAAATTGGAGGGCCTTGAAGGTGTCCGAAAACGTCCCGATATGTACATCGGCGACACCAATGAACGTGGGCTCCACCACTGTGTTTTTGAAATCGTAGACAATTCGATAGATGAAGCCCTGGCAGGTTACTGCTCGTTGGTTTCAGTAATCATTCACTTGGACGGATCTTGCTCAATTACTGACGACGGACGCGGTATACCTGTGGATATCCATCCCAAGTATAATATTCCCGCTCTTGAGTTAGTCTTAACTAACCTCCACGCCGGAGGAAAGTTTGAAAAAGGAGCTTATCAAGTGTCTGGGGGACTACACGGTGTAGGAGCCAAATGCGTAAATGCGGTCTCCGAGCAATTTGAGGCTGAGGTTCGACGTGAAGGGAAAATTCACCATATGCAATTTTCCAAGGGGAAGACTACTCAGGAATTAAAAGTGATTGGCACTACCCAAAAAACCGGGACTAAAATCACCTTCCTTCCCGACCCGGAAATCTTCCTCACAACCCTCGATTTTAAATATGAGATCCTGTCCAAGCGTTTACGGGAGTTGGCGTTTCTCAACCCCGGAGTGGAGATTCTCCTCGACGACGAGCGCGTCAACAAACAGGAAAACTTTAAATTCGAGAATGGAATTGCCGAATATGTCGAGTTTCTGAACAAGTCGAAATCTCCAATTACTGAACATCCAATTACTTTTTCTGGGAAAGCGATTCCGGAGGGAGGAGACAGCGATATCGTAGTAGATATCAGTCTACAGTACACAGACAGCTACAGTGATCAGATCTATGCCTACGCAAATTCTATCTACAATATTGAGGGAGGAACGCACCTTTCAGGTTTCCGAGCAGCATTGACTCGGTCTATTAATAGTTATGCCAAAGCCAACGGACTCATAAAAGATAAGGATCCTTCTATAACCGGAGACGATGCAAGGGAAGGCCTCACGGCAGTCATCTCGGTTAAAGTCCCCGAACCACGCTTTGAAGGACAGACCAAAACCAAACTCTCAAACGGAGAAGTCGATGGCATCGTTCAGAAGATCACGGGTGAAAACCTAAAAATGGTTTTTGAAACCACTCCTGGTTTAGCAAAAAAGATCATTGATAAGTGCACGAACGCAGCTCGCGCTCGCGAAGCCGCCCGCAAAGCCCGCGAAACCGTACGTAAAAGTGCCCTCATTGGTGGTGGACTTCCCGGGAAATTGGCCGACTGCTCAGAAAGAGACCCAGCACTTTGCGAACTCTATATAGTAGAGGGCGATTCAGCTGGAGGATCTGCAAAACAAGGCCGCGACCGGAAATACCAGGCGATTCTGCCACTATTTGGTAAACCAATCAATGTTGAGAAGGCACGTATCGACAAAGCACTGGCTAACAAATCCATCCAACTTCTAACCTCGGCCCTGGGAACAGGAATCGGTGATCATCAAGGAGAAGGAGCATTTGATGCTTCCAAGTCTAGATATCACAAAATCATTTTGATGGCGGATGCAGATGTTGATGGAGCCCATATCCAGACTCTCTACCTCACCTTCTTTTACCGGTACATGCGAGGCATCATTGATAGTGGTTTTCTCTACATTGCTCAGCCGCCATTGTATAAGATCAAACGAAAGCGCAGAGAGCAGTATATTGAAAATGATGAGGAGTTGAACCGGATCCTGCTAGAATTGGGTTCGGAAGATGTGACTCTGGTACGCACCAGAGACGATCACCAGTTCCCGTCTGCCACGATTGACAAAGTCGTGGAAGCACTCGCCCGTTTGGAAGTTCTTACCGGTGGTGTGTCTCGCTATGGTTGTCCAATTACAGAATATTTGGATCAGAAAAACAACGAAACCCTGGAACTGCCAAAATACATAGCTCGAATTAGAACCGGAAATAAGGAGGAGTATGTGTTCCTGATGAACGACGACAACCGCTCCAACTTTTATGTCGAACAAGGTATTACGGAAGAGGTTCAAGAAGGAGCGACCGTACGTGAAGTCACACAGGAAGATGGAACGATAGTCCAACAAAGGATAGGCGTTTATGAGATATTTGAGGCCGCTCAAATGAGCAAAATTTTGCGAGAAATCTCAGAAACGGGGTTGACGATCAATCAGTTCACACCGACGGAAGAACCTAAATACAAATTGATCGAAAATATGGGCGCTGATAAAAAAGAAAGAGTCGTTGAACTCTTTTCCATTCTTCAGCTCATGGAAAACATTCGAGGACTCGGACGCCGTGGATTGTCGATCCAACGCTACAAGGGTCTTGGAGAAATGAACGCCAAACAACTTTTCGAAACCACCATGGATCCGGCTAAACGCCGTTTGCTTCGCGTGGATATTACAGACGCCGCCAGAGCAGAAGCCACCTTCTCCATGTTGATGGGTGAAGACGTTCCTTCTCGCCGCGCGTTTATCGAAGACAACGCTCTCAATACATCCTACCTCGACGTTTAAGTACGCCGAATTGAATTCATAATTTTTGTTGATGAACCTGGAAAAAGATAGATCCACTCCTACTAGTATTACCGAAATAATGAAGACGGCCTACATCGATTATTCGATGTCCGTCATCATTGCTCGTGCACTCCCAGACGCTCGCGACGGCTTAAAACCCGTTCAAAGAAGAATTCTCTATGCGATGCTGCGAGAAGGCCTGCTTCACAACAGACCCTTCGACAAATGTGCAGGTGTTGTTGGCGAAGTGCTTAAAAATTATCACCCCCATGGTGATATTTCGGTCTACGATACACTCGTTCGTATGGCGCAACATTGGGTGATGCGCTATCCGATGATCATTCCTCAAGGAAATTTTGGCTCAATCGATGGTGACCCGCCCGCAGCTTATCGTTACACTGAAGCAAAGCTGCATGCGATTGCCGAAGACCTTCTAGCTCAGATCGACGAGGATACCGTAGACTTTGTACCTAATTACAAAGAGAGTACAACGGAACCTTCCGTAGTACCCGCTGCCCTGCCAAACCTTCTGATGAATGGTTCAACAGGGATTGCGGTTGGGATGACCACCAATATCCCACCCCATAATCTTGCCGAACTCATCGACGCGACTTGCGCGATTATCGAAAATCCGATGATTTCGGTTGATGACCTGATAACTATTATTCCTGGTCCAGATTTTCCAACTGGCGGAACCATTGCGGGTCGCGAAGGAATACATAAATACCTGAGAACAGGACGAGGTATTGTTCGTATCAAAGGAACAGTCACAACAGACGAGCTTAGTAACGGAAAAGAGCAAATCATAATTACAGAAGTTCCTTACACCGTAAACCGCGCCACATTAGTCACAAAAATTGCCGAACTGATCTCGCATAAAGTGATTCCCGAGATCAGTGACCTGCGTGATGAGTCTGACGAAAACACACGTGTTGTTATTGAATTAAAACGGGGGGAATCCTCACGCGTAGTCATTAACAAACTGTATAAGCATACGCCGCTCGAGTCTTCATTTGGCGTCATTCTTTTAGCCTTGGTAAAACGCCGTCCGAAACAGATGAACATCAAGGAAGTCCTTGAAGTTTATATTGAGCACCGCCGCGAAGTCGTAGTTCGTAGGACTCAATTCCGTTTAAGAAAAGCGGAAGCGCGGGCCCATCTTCTGGAAGGTTATAAGATCGCTTTGGATAACTTGGATGATTTTGTGAAGCTCATCCGAGCCTCTCAAAACCGAGAAGAAGCTAAACAGGCTTTGATGGCTAAATACCCGCTCTCGGACCGCCAGACAGATGCGATTCTTGACCTACGTCTTTACCAATTAACTGGGTTGGAACGAGAAAAGATCGAAGAAGAGTATCAGAAGCTCATGCAATTGATCGAGGAGCTGAAATATATTTTGGAAAACGAAGGCAAACTCCTTTCGGTGATAAAGGAAGAGCTTATCGTTATGAAGGAAAAGTATCCTTCTGAACGCCGGACTCAAATCGTAGCAGCTGAAGGTGAATTCCGGATGGAAGATGTTATCGCCAACGAAGGTTGTGTGATTTCCGTCTCGCACAATGGCTTTATCAAGCGCACCAGCGTAAGCGAATACCGTTCACAAAAGCGCGGAGGCAAAGGCGTGAAAGGATCCGGATCCTACGAAGAGGATTTCATAGAACACGTGTTCACCGCTAGCACACACGACAACATCATGTTTTTTATGAGCAATGGTCGAGTGTATGTAGAAAAGGTTTACGAAATCATTGAAGGCAGCCGCATTTCAAAAGGTCGTTCTCTCGTCAACCTGCTTCAAATGCAGGAGACTGAAAAGATTGCGGCAATGATTTGCGTCCCTGAATTTTCCAAAGATTTCAGTCTGATAAAGGTGACACGTAAGGGTATTGTTAAGAAAACTAACCTTGAGGCTTATTCAAACTATCGCCGTGGAGGCCTAATCGGCATCAACATCGATAAAGGAGATCAGCTCAACAATGTGCTCCTTACCAATGGCGAAAATGAAATCTTGATTGTAACCCAAAAAGGTATGTCGATTCGCTTCAAAGAAAGTGATATGCGAAACCAAGGTAGAGCTACCAGGGGCGTAAAGGGTATACGGCTAAAGAAGCGGGACTATGTTAAATCGGCCGTGGTCGTTAACCATGAATCAAGCTTATTGATTGTTGGTGAAAACGGACAAGGTAAGCGCAGCGATTTTGAAGATTATCGCCTTCAAACACGTGCTGGAAGCGGTGTAATCGCAATGAAAACGGATGGAGTTGCGGGAGCCCTTTCGGTGAAAGAGGAGGATGAAATCATGATTCTAACTCTCAGCGGCCAAGCCATTCGTTCCCCAGTGAAAGACGTCCGAATAATTGGAAGAACTACACAAGGCGTCCGAATGATGAATCTTGCAAGTGACGATAAGATTGTCGCGATTGCTGAAGTCGTAGAAACGGATGACATTGACGAGGATGAGGGAGAGGAAGAAGAAAACGAAGCCGAGACCACAGAGACGATCGACGATTCCAGTTCAGAGTAGTTCCAACTGATTTCCTTCAGTTATTCCGCCTTTGCCCGGCTGGCTCCATTTCAGAAATTGCTCAAGGGTAAGAGCTCTCAGTTCATCGTAGGCCTGAAGTTGCAGTATTAAAACAGCAGATGCCAGCGCATCATACGGTGCACAATGAAATGTTTTTCTGGATTCAGGGCAAAAATTTTGAGCGAGATCTTCCAGTTGTTCATCGAGCTCAAAGTTTGAGATGAGTTTGGAGAGATTGTAGCTTTCAAGATCCGGGAACAAAGCTCGATACAATGCACAGGTATCCAGCCACGGGCCCCAATCCACATCTAAGGCACCCGTAATGAAATTTGGGCATTGGGTAACAAATGGCCACACAGATTTAATTAAACCGTTCTCAACCCCGGCATGATGCGCGGCAAACGGTCCATCAAATCGTTTGTCTCGAAATAAGTTCCAAGATTCCGAAATCGGCTCGTTCAACTCGACATCCGCCTGACGAATTTGATGAGTGGCAGCCTCCATCTCTGGAATAGGACCGCTTGCTTTACAAAGTCTGGTTTCCATGGCTACCACCTCCAAATCAAGAATAGTAACCAAGCCATATTCTACGATACCACTACGCCGACTCCCTTCGAAGTCCAAACAATGGATAGCATGTTTATACCAAGGACTCGGAGCATCTAAAGTGTCTTCAATCATTCTTTGCTTCCCAAGAAATGAGAAAGAAGACATAAAGCCAACCCTAAGATGAATACCGATTCTTTCATGCCTTTTCTCTCTGAACTCCTCTTCCAAAGCGGAGAAATAATAAAGCCATACTTTTTCAACCGGAATTATTCGGTAGATCGTAAATCGGATGACTCCCCCGTTACCAAAGCTGATAAGGAAGCAGAGGAGTGCATAAGAAAAATGATACAAAAAGAATTCCCTCATCACGGAATAATCGGTGAAGAATTTGGCCAGGAAAACGAAGAATCAGAGTATACTTGGGTGATTGACCCAATCGACGGAACAAAGGCTTTTATCACAGGTTCACCGCTTTTCACGACGCTTGTGGGACTCCTTTACAAGGGTGAGCCCATCCTGGGCGCCATCCATCAGCCGATTCTCGGCCTTCGCTGTATCGGAAATAATACAACAACCTCTCTAAACGGTAAAACGGTTCACTGTAGATCAACAGATAGACTGGAAGATGCCACAGTCCTGGCATCGAGTATAAGAACGGCCGATCAATACCAAAATGGAGAGGCGTTTACCAAGTTGGCAAAAAAGGCCGGACTATTTAGAACCTGGGGAGACGGATACGGATATCTCCTGGTAGCTACAGGACAGGCTGACGTCATGCTCGATCCCATAATGAACCCTTGGGATGTTTTACCGGTAATCCCTGTTATCCGTGGATCGGGAGCACGGATTGGGAATTGGCAGGGAGGAGAAGACCATTGGAACTCTTCCATCGCGGCAACTCCGGCTCTTTTTGATTCCGTAGTGAAGCAACTTAACGTCGCTTGATAATACGCATAACCTGTTTTACCGCGGCGATAGAATAGGCCTCAAGGACGCCGTCAAACGACATTGAAGGATACACAACAGATCTTTTCCCAAGTACAGATCCCGGATTCAATACGGTGTTGCAGCCAACCTCAGCCCCATCTCCAATTAAAGCTCCGAGTTTTCTAAGACCAGAATCAACGAACCCAGAGTGGAGTTTGATTAGGACATGGGCTTGGTCCAACCTCAAGTTTGAGCAAATAACGCCAGCCGCAAGGTGAGCGCCATTGCCGAGGATGGAATCTCCCACATAGTTGTAGTGCGGCGCCTGAACATTGTTTAGCAAGAGACAGTTTTTAAATTCAGAGGAGTTCCCCAAAACGCAATTCTCGCCAACAATTACATTACCTCGAATAAATGCACCGGGCCGAATCTCAGTGCCTGCACCAATATAGGCTGGACCTTGAATCACTACGTTTGGACTAAGAACAACAGATGGATCTAAGAAAACAGTTCCTTCTATAACAACCCCGGGAGGAATAGAACCGGAATCCGGAATCTGAGCTACAAAATCGGAAGCCTCCAAAGCTTTCCGAATTTGGCTTACCCAAGACCAGGGAGAATCGGCGCCTTCAAAATAGGATTTGAAAGGAAAATTATGAGGTATGGAAAACAACTCCTCGGCTATCATGGCCCGAGACAAGCGATTTACTACGGAAGGATCAATGGAAATGGTTAGTGCCTTTGTTCCCGTTTAACCTCTAATGAACAACCCCGCCCCAAGGGGCGAGGTATCAGAAGAGTGCGAGTTGTCTATCATCATGTAGTTTTGTGTATTCTTTGCCTTGGTTTTGAACGTAACTTCTTATGCTTTCCTCATCGCCG
>Ga0114999_10000246_pt1 | contig 80103 bp, 72 predicted proteins | sample ArcticOcean_MG_C_3_FD_89820 | JGI IMG/M metagenome (GOLD analysis project Ga0114999, IMG submission 89820) | Marine microbial communities from western Arctic Ocean - ArcticOcean_MG_CB8_126 | ecosystem: Environmental > Aquatic > Marine > Oceanic | place: Arctic Ocean: Canada Basin | collected...
AATAGCCATCTTGAACAGGCGGCCCTCTGTGCACAGGAGCTGGCCAGTAATGCGGCGATGGCCAATGCAGCTAAAAGTGTGTTTCTTGCCAGCATGAGTCATGAAATCCGTACCCCGATGAATGGGGAAATATTGGGCCAACGGATCAAAGAAGACCCGGATCTTAAAGACACTTCTTTAGTCATGTTGACATCTGTAGGGCAGAGGGGTGAAGCCGACCGGTTTAGTGCAATTGGATTTGCTGCCTATTTGGTAAAACCTGTTCGCCGGTTACAATTGAAAGAAGTTTTGTCCACCGTGTGGGGGGTATTACAAAAGGGTTTGAATTCGCAAATGGTTACCCGGCATACACTCGCAGAACTTTCCTCAGATGAGCATTCTGAGGTCACTAACCAGCCGGCAGGTCAAGTCGCCCATGTCTTGGTTGCTGAGGATAATATTGTTAACCAGAAGGTAGCCTCTCTGATTCTTGAAAAATTAGGGTGTAAGGTCGACCTCGTTAATAATGGCCAGGAAGCCCTTGACGCCGTGAGGGTAAACGACTATAGCCTGGTGTTTATGGACTGTCAAATGCCAGTTTTAGATGGTTTCGAAACGACAAAAGCGCTCCGAGCTTCGGAGGACGCCAAGATCCCTATAATTGCCATGACAGCCAATGCACTTCGGGGAGATCGAGAACGGTGCCTGAATGTCGGCATGGATGATTATATAAGAAAACCTGTGAAAGCCGAATATTTTGAATCAATCCTTAAACGCTGGTTAAATCGGACCGAGGTGCCCATATCTGATGATCTGGTTCCTGAGATCAAACCAGAGAGACCTTACATAAATGAATGCGCAATCGATGAACATGTTATTACGAGTCTTCGTGAGTTGACCGATGATAAGTTCTTTATCGAAAATCTATTTGTCGCATATATAGAGGATGCTCAAAAAAGACTCATCGGCTTAAAGACGGCAGCCAAAGAAGGTGACTATGATCAATTAAATATGACCGCACATGCGATGAAGGTGGCGAGTCAGAATATAGGTGCCCGGAGAATGTCAGAATTATGTTTAAAACTTGAGCATTGTCCAGAAAGTGAATCCAACCAGGAAGTCCTATTTTTGGTTGGTTGTGTCGAGGAAGAGTTGGGTGAGATCATTGAGGTGTATCCTCAAATGCTCCTCTCATAGGAAAAAATATCCAACCATCTATAAGGATGTGTTCGTATGAAGATATTAATTTCCGAAGATGATACGGTATCCCGACTTTTGTTGAGCACGACATTGAAAAAGTTAGGCTATGAGGTCATTGCTACTGAAAATGGTCGAGACGCCTGGGGGATTTTTCGACAAGAGCATGTATCTGCCATTATCTCAGATTGGATGATGCCTGATGTCGATGGACTGGAATTATGTCGTATGATACGGGCAGAGGATCGAACCCGATATACCTATATTATTTTGCTCACGGCCCTGGGAGGTAAGGGATGTTATTTAGAGGGCATGAACGCCGGGGCAGATGATTTTATAACCAAACCTTTTGATAAAGATCAACTGGCCGCCCGATTGCGGGTGGCAGAACGGATTCTTCAGCTACAATCAGAAGTTAAACAACTCGAAGGTCTGCTGCCGATTTGTATGTATTGCAAGAAGATTCGGGATGATAAACATCCGGAAGAAAGACCCGAAGGTTGGGCCCGCGTAGAAGATTACGTCGCATCGCACACCGATGCCTCATTTTCTCACGGTATTTGTCCAGAATGTTATGAAAATCAAGTCAAACCGGAAATGGATCAACTGCTCACTAATAAAACCGAATAACCGATGAAATGGGCGATAGCCATAAACCACTGATCATAGGTCATCGGGGGGCGGGTGTTCTCGCTCCCGAAAACACAATGGCTGCTGTTAATGTAGCGTTTGAGATGAATCTCGATGCCGTAGAATTGGATATTCGGGCCAGTGCGGATCAAATCCTGGTCTTGTGCCATGATGAGACCCTTCCCCGGACAACGAAGGGGACCGGGGAAATAAGCAAATGGTCGGTTGAAGACTTAAAAAAACTCGATGCTGGTGCCTGGTTTGACCCCTCTTATCAGAAAGAACCCATTCCTATCCTTCATGAAATCCTGCCTTATTTCCCCAACCGTTTGATCGCTTTTTTAGAATTGAAAGATATCGACCACGCTGAGCCATTCGGTGCTCTAATCAGCGGTCATGAAGCGGAATCATGGTGTGTGGCGCTCTCATTTTCTGATCAAATTTTACAACATATTACGTCATTATATCCTAAGTTAAAACGGGCATTTATTCATCACCCCAAAGCGGATGTTGCCGATCTGATGAATCGCGTAACCTCTTTGCCTGCGGACCTTATCGGTTTTTTCCCCATTCATATGGTACCGGAAAATGTGGAACCATGTCGAGAAGCAGGTTTACAAATCTTGACCGGGCCCATTAACGACGTGGAAACGTTGAATCGTGTCCTTCCCCTTATTCCAGATTATATCCTCTCTGATCGCCCTGATATTATTCGAAGCGCCCTCTATCCTGACACAGAAAAATGCCACCTCTAAGAGATCCTTTTATATTTTACTTTGCTGCCTTCGTATCCGGTGCGGTTTTCAGCATGTCCTTATAAACATCTGCATACATTTTGTCACGAGGGACGCAACCGGAGGGGAATTGGCCTAATTCATTGTGTTTACCACGCATTAACGCCGTACAGTAACTTACGGTGATACAAACTTTTTTACGGACCATTTCTCCTGTGTTCTGTACATCTTTTACAAAGTCAGGGTAGGCCAAAGCCCCGCGGCCTGAGCCCACGAACGTGACCCGTCCATCTCGAATATTTGCCGCTCCTGCGTTAATAAGATATTGTTGCAACCAACTATAACCCGTGCCCACAATATTCATATCAGGATAACCCGCTTGGATCGCGGCTGTGCATCGAAAATGCCGTGCGACGCCATATAACGGATGTTCAGGGGCTTCATATCCATCTATCGGCGGTTTTTCGGCAGGACGTCCTACATGTGGATTATAATATGGACTGCCCATGGTTACATTGACCATTTGAAGCCCTGCCTCCTGTAGCAAGCCGACCACAGCCAATGGTTCTGAAATATCTTCTTCTAACGGAGAGGTTTCGTTGACCCCGAAGCCTGAGAGATAGGGGACGGGGTAGGGGGTTTTGGGAATCCCTTTTTTAGAGGTTGGATCTGTCATATATGGAATGCCATCGTAGACATTCATACGTGAGGCCAATAGAAGTTGGTCATCTGTTGCCTCTCGTATGCGCCGGATGACATTGCGGACCAATCGAGTCCTGTTTTCCAGACTGCCACCATATTCGCCCTCACGTAACTTTGCGGCAAGCAACTCCGATAGTAAATACCGATGACATTGTTTCACATCTACAAAATCAAAACCCGCCTTCCAGGCCAGAACTGCCGCGTGCACCATCGCATCTTCGATCCGTTTTAGATCATCATCTGTTAGGGTTGGGTAGTCTGGCGTGACAAAAGTTTTTCGTTTTTTGTCGACCAGAGTTACCGGGTCGGCCCCCGGATCATGGAAGGCGATAAGGGGTTTCTGGTAGCTGTAACGGCCCGAATGCGTGAGTTGTAGTCCAATGACCAGATCATCATCACTTCCGACGAACGTTTTATGGGCAGCTCGTGTACGACGTACCAGTGTTTCAAAGTCAGAGACATTGGCATCGTGAATCCAGAGTTGGCGGGTATTTGCTCTGGCTTCTTCAAGGACAGCCGTGGCCTCGCCCCAGATCAATTTTGAGCCACCAGCACCAAAACGTTCCCATCGTCTGTAAACCAGTTCATCGGGTGATCCATTCAGGTGACCGTCGCATCCCTCCATAGGATGGACGGCGAGCGCATTGCCTATCATGCGCGGGCCGAAAGGAATGGGCGTCCATAATGGACTTAGATCTTCGGAGATTCTGATTTCATCCGTCAGGTCAAGCTTGGTTATATCCTCTTGCAAATCTTCCAACGAACGGTATCGAAAATGTTTGGGCATGCCTTATTCCATTAGGTTAGGTTTTCGTGTTATGATAAAATAATGACAAAGAAAACAATAAATGATTCGACAGGAACAACATTCTTTGAATATGGCTAAATCGATACGTCTGTATAGTCAGATACCATTTAGCAGGTATGAAGCAGCTTCACTCGGAGTTTTATTGGGTGGTAACCCTTTCCGCCTCAGTCTTCCTCTTTCCATTCAATTTCTATTTCTCCGGATGCAACGCGTTCGAGAATGCGTGATGCAACCGTCAATATTTCATCCATAGGTTCAGGCGCACCTTCATAATAGATCACAGGAGGATTCGCAAAGGGCTCCGCCCACACATCTGTCTCTGATCCGCCCTCGTTAATAGTCAGAATCTCGCCTCGTTTAAATAAATCGGACATGGCCGCACTCGTCATAGTTTCCTTTAGTAAATCGATCTCATCGTCGCCCGATGTATCCAGCTTTCCGTCAACGGCATCCTGGAATGTGCCGTCCATGATCATGGACTGAATGTCCTCAAACCCACCATAACATTTGATGCCTATGAATACCTTGGGCAAATTATCATCTCCGGTGGTTCTTTGTAACCAAGCCTTGGTACTCAAATCTTCATCAACCCGTTTATCATTAAACGTAAAATTATTTCTTTCCAGCATATCTCGGGCACTGGCGCAACGTGTCGCATCGCTGGTGCTATAGACTACGATCTCCATTCCAGACGAGGGTTCATCCCCAACTTCTGCTAATACATGCGCTTCCTTTACCTGAGTTTCCTGTTCTTTATTTTTGCCAATGCCCAACCAACTCAATAATCCCATAGATAACTCCAAAAATTGAGGACTACTTCAAGCCTCTTTGAAAAGACGGACAGCGGTCAATTACCTTTTTCGACAAAAGTATACCACTTTCTTAAAACCTCGGCACCTTTTTTATTCTGAGGACTGAAGGTGATACGATCAGCCGACATGCGATCTGGATTCGGGTACCAATCCCAGATGAAAACGCCCCGGAACCAGGATAATGCCCCGACTGATCGAAACAAGGCCTCGTAAGCGTTTGCCTGTTCCGCTTCATCCAGGATGGCCCCTTCCATACGACGGGGCCACTCCCAGGGTTTGACTGTCGTCATACGGGTGTTCTTATAGCCTATTTCCGTAAACAGAACCGGCTTATCATATAACTCAGACAAATGGCCAATACGTTCTAAATGTGGTTGCCATCCTTCCACAATTTCTTCCACGCTCGGGTTGGCGGCTTGGGTCAATGGAAAATAGGCGTTGACCCCGATATAATCTAGCTCCGTCCATATATCCGTCAAATCATAATCCTGATACCAATTGGCCGCATAGGTTATTTCGCCTGAATACAGGGATCGAATTTCCCTGGCGAGACTTTTCCAGAATTCTGGCCGCATTTGAACGGCTTTTGTAAGCTCCGTCGCCAGGCAAAGGATTTCGATGCCCTCCTCCTCCGCCAGTCGAGCATAATGTAAAATGAAGGTCCGATAAGAAGATTCCCATGTTTGCCAATCTTCTTCTGTTAAAAACCCTATTTCACCACGCCAGCCATTATCTATAGGCCGAGAGATCCAGATATGGGGCTTCAGCATGATCTTCAGGCCTTGTGCATGGGCCTTTTGCGTCGTTACCTGCAACCCGACATCTGCCTCACCCCATGGCCTGGCCCTACGGTTCATGCGGATGCTGGTTGAAAACTGGTTTTCCATCCATCCGAAGGGGGTGAGCGCCATCCACTCGACGCCGTGTGCTTTTGTATTGGGCACCGCATCATCTGGAACCTCCCTTCGTCCGCCAACCCACGAGACGCCCTTGATAAAATTATCAAGGGCAAATGGCGGGGGCGTGAGATCCGACCGGGGTGGAATTACCGGGCTATCGGGGGGCGAAGCGCCCATGAGCATTATCCCCATAAAACCTGTGATGACCAGGACGACAAGAAGGCTATATTTATTCCACATAATCAACCTCATTAATGTATGCGACCTGACGCTCTTATTCCAATCTACCACCAGGAAGAATCGGGAGTCAAGGTGGACTTACAGGCAGAACCAAGTGAGAAGCAGAGGTCCCACCATGACAAACACTTTGATGTGCTACCACCATATCTGTTACTGTCAAATCATTCTTTCCGGTATTATGGTTTCTATCGTGGTTCGGGAAGTCGCTGCTCGTGATTTCGAGTCGGATTCGGTGACCTTTCAAAAACATGCAGACTGTTGCACCCAGGTTAATATGAAAGAGGGTAAGGTCGCCTGGTGTCAAGAATTCTTCTTGGTCCAGACTGTTCCGATGTCTCGCCCTGACCATACCATAACATAACATATCTCAAGGGCTTGGCCATCAGGATATTCATCAACCAGTCTGGCAAAAAAACTGTATCTGGTGCGGAAGATCTGGCATATAGAGACACCCGGGGGACCCCAGCGATTTCTACGTCGATTTCTAACGGCGAGGACCGATAGATTAATATATCTTCACGATGTTCGAGCTGTCGGCGATCTGATACGCTGGTAAACAGATCGGATGACCATAAGGTGGACACAGGATTTTTCGGGTCGTAACTATAATGGTCTTCCACCTCTAAAGAATCAGCCTCTGGCTGTAAGTGCCCCTTGGTCAATTCACGGGCGTCCTCAGTATGAGACAGGAAAAAAAGTCGATCTTCTGTTTCCTCAGGAGGCCAGGTGGTAGCTGTTCGCCACTTATCCAACCCCATGACAAAATACTGAACGGATGGATCACGATCCACCATATTGTCGAGACCTTTAAGCCAGTGATCGAACCAGCGGATACTGATATCTATCAGGTCCACCTCGGCCTGAGGTCCAAAATCAATTTTCCCATTGGTTCGATGACCGCATTCACGTGACTCCAAGGACCTAAAATTATTTTTGTCTGTGTGCGGGCAGTCTCAGAACCGCCATGTTGTTGCATACCAGGTAAATGTCCGATCGTACCATTACAATGATCATACCATCCGCTTACGTCAAGATTGGGGTCTGTGACATCTGGATGGTGCTCCTTAAATCGCCAAGGGGTCCGGTTGGGTTCATTTAACCAGCTTTCAACGTCTTCGGCCATGCCGGGGGGGAGATATTTGATAATGTCCATCCAGGGGTTTAAATCCAGCCAACGGCCCTGTTCGACTTCATTCCAGATCCGATTTGCTTCCGCCGGCGTGTGCGGTGGGGGAAGGCCATGACGTCGACGGAGGTCCGGCGCGATCGTCGTCAGCCACCATCGAATGCGACGTGCGGGCTTGAACGCGCCGCACCAATCAACTTCAGTCAACTCGGTTGGTATAGATTTGGCACACATGGCTATTAGATGCGGCGGGCGGAGACGAGCAAGCATCCATTGCATCCATGCATCATAGGAGGCACCAATCGTCCCAATTTTTCCATTGCAATATGGTTGATCTGCAAGCCATTCTACACTGTCATATCCATCTTCTCCATCGTTAGTTCGCGATTCAGTAAACGGTAAATACTCACCATCAGATGCATACCGACCACGGGCATCCTGTTAAATGACGACATAACCGGCACGGACGTATCGTCCGTAACCACCCACGTGTTTTCCATAGGGAGTACGGTGCAAAAGCGCAGGGAATCGGCCATCGTAATCCGGTCTAAAGACATTTGCCCGTAAAACCACACCATCACGCATAGGCACATCGACAGCATGACCTGTAATAATACCCAATGTACCGTCCGTCTGTCCCATAATCACTCCACTGGTTTAGGTCGTATTGTTATTGTTTTGCTCAACTATCGGTAAAATAGCGGTGAAGCGCGTTCCTCTGAAAGACGGTAAAAATGCATTCGATCGGTTAATTAATGCATCATCTAAATATTGTTCAAAGGCTTGAATGACCGGAGGAAGGTAGAGGATAGGGTGATCCCGATCGCTGTCTGGTATTTTCATACGAACCCATAGATATAGTCCTACTTCTCGGGGCGAGTATTCGCACTTCTTCAGGTCTTACCCATCCCGGTATTCGAATGGGGTCGAAACCCTGTCAGACTACCCGTCTCCATCTAAAGGTGAATCACCCCATCGGTTAGTTCAAATGAGGGGCCAGAGGTCGGTTGTGCCCATGATTGCCAGAAAGGGCATAAAATGAAAAAGCCCAGAATCGCGATTTGTCAGGGGCCTAATCTTCTGTTCTTCATGACATTATAATAGTCTCATCGGTGGCCTTTAAGGGTATCACCAAGGACAAAATGTCTTCTCAGCTGAAAAACTCATTTTCACCCTTGGTGATCAGCGTACCTACATCCTCACCTTGACATATTTGCTGCATGGCGCCAGGCGCATCAAAATCAAATACGTGGATGGATAGATTGTTTTCTTTCGCCAGCATAACTGCGGTTTGGTCCATGACCTTGAGGTCTTCCTGAATAACGGTATCATAACTGATGGTTTTGTATCTGCGGGCATCGGGATGGGTCTTCGGATCATTCGTATAAATACCATCCGTCCCGTTTTTCGCAGATAGTAAGACCTGAGATCGAAGTTCTAAAGCGCGTAATACAGAGGGATAATCCGTAGTGACATATGGGTTGCCAGTGCCCGCGGCAAGTAAAACGATAGAGCCCCGATCCAGATGATGTATCGCCCTGAGACGAATGTAAGGTTCAGCCACACTGTTAATTGGGATGGCTGTCATAACTCGCACATTCTCAGCCCCTCTGGATGTAAGTGCTCCCCGCAACATCATACTGTTAATAACGGTGGCCATCATGCCAATATGATCGGCTTCTGCCCGTTCAATACCCCAGCCCTCCCCTAATTCACCTCGAAAGATGTTTCCGCCACCGACTACAATGCCTACCTCGATATCCATCTGATGTAATTCTATAATCTCATTGGCAATATGGTCAATGGCTGTCGGTTCAAATCCCCATGATTTGTCCCCTGCTAATGCACCGCCACTTAATTTTATCAAGACTCGATTATAACGCACAAAACCTCCTTTTTTAAGCGCTCAATACCTGATCTGAGAGTTGCCCGGTTGCCTATCCAAAATGCTTAGTTGTTTGCTCGGTTCATGGCAGATTCACCATATTGTCAATCGAACAGAATATATGGCTTATCCATAACACGGTCCAGATATAAAATATTCGAAAAACCATGCATGAAAATCATGCATGGTGTATGATTTCCATGCATGGTGTGTGGAATTCATATATTTTGAACTGCCCATCATTGATTTATATATTGATGTAAATATAATAATAAAAAGAGGTTATATATAATGAATTATGATGGCATGCTAATTGTTAGTTGTATTGATAAGAAATCGGGTTGTTTTCATGGTTTTTTATTTCATAAGGATAGATATAACGGTCTACTTAGCATTTCATCACTTGTTGATCTTAAAAATTGGTCCTATTAGCACGTAAAAAGGACCGTATACTGAATTGGATTTGTACTGATCAAAATAAAATCTGCATTGTTAAATGATCTGGCCGGTCTGATTTAAAACCATTTTTACTATTTTGAGAGGGGATATTTAATGGATACGACAGAAATTCGCACACAAATCAAAGAGGTTATTGCTAACGCAACCAGCATAGATGTCGCAGACATCGCAGATAATTCCTCTTTTGAAGATGATTTAGGACTCGACTCACTGACCTTGCTAGAGATTGCTGTTGATGTGGACCACATTTTCAAACTCAATATTCCAGATGAAGAACTCTCGGAACGCCTGCAACATTTACGTACCGTTCAAGATTCTGTTGATCTGGTTGTGAATCATCGGTCCCATAAAAATGTAGGAGTGTAATCTGTGGACACACGTGTTGTTATTACAGGCATTGGCCTGGTCACGTCTATAGGCATTGGCCGTGAGATGTTCTGGGAAAATGTCCTATCTGGTAAAAGTGGGATCAGCGAGGTCGAATCCTTTGATACCAGTGCCTATAGTGTCCATAAAGGCGGCGAGGTTAAAGGGTTTTCACATGGACCGTTCGTCAAGAATATTGACTCGGGTCATATAGGACGTGCGTCCCAATTTGCAATTGCAGCAGCACGGTTGGCGCTGGAGGATGCAGGGGTAGCCCCGGATGACATCAATCGGGAAGCTACCGGTGTTTCCATGGGGACGACCTCGGGCGAACCAAACCAGATTGAGCTTTTTGATGACTGCTGTGTCGCTGACGAAACGAATCAGGTCAGTCCCTACTTCATCTCCTCCTATCCGTGTCATTATATCGCTGGTCATGTGGCTGCGGAATTAAGCCTCATGGGAAGTAATATGATGATTCCGACTGCTTGTGCAGCAGGAAGTTTCGCCATTTCCCATGCGTGTGATATACTTCGAAATGGAAGGGCTCAGATGATGTTGGCTGGTGGGGCAGACTCATTCTCCAGGATAACCTACTCCGGTTTTGCCAGGCTATTGGCCATAGCACCAGATAAATGCCAACCTTTTGATAAGAATCGAAAAGGCATGATGCCTGGAGAAGGAAGCAGCATGGTTGTTCTGGAGCCCTTAGATCTTGCCCTGGAAAGAGGGGCGACCATCTATGCCGAAGTCGCTGGTTACGGCCTTTCATGTGATGCCTTTCATATGACAGGCGGGCATCCGAAGGGCGATGGCGCCGTCCGGGCTATGGAGCAGGCTTTGGCTGAAAGTGGTACATCTCCTGATGATATTGATTATATCAGTGCCCATGGTACGGGTACCAAGTCGAATGATTTTCATGAAACGGTCTCCGTAAAAAGAGTATTTAATAAAGCGGCCTACGATACACCCATAAGTTCCATTAAATCTATGCTCGGACATACCATGGGCGCAGCCTCTGCCATTGAAGCCGCTGTATGTTCGTTGGCTGTTTATTATGGACAGATTCCGCCGACCATCAACTACGAAGAACCCGATCCAGACTGCGACCTTGATTATGTACCTAATGAATCGAGACAGCAGAAAGTTCGGTTAGCGATGAGCAATGCGTATGCCTTTGGTGGCACCAACGCCTCTTTAATTTTAAAAGCTTATGAGGGATGATGTAATGAACCGTAGAGTCGTGGTCACCGGTGCTGGAATAATTTCTCCGCTGGGTGACTCTCCGCAGGCTGTTTTTTCGTCCATATGTGAAGGTCGGTCGGCCTTGGGGGATGTGACGTTGTTTTCAACAGATCTCATGGACGGCGCACAAGCCGGCGAGATCAAAGACTTTTTACCTCAACCCTATTTGGGAAAAAAGAATTTCAGGCCGCTTGATCGAACTGGAAGGCTGACTGCTGCTGCTGTTCAGATGACCTTGGACAACAGTGGATGGACAGTGGAAATGCGGGAGGAAAACCTCGTTGGTCTGATCCTGGGGACCATGTTCGGTGGGCTTCACACCATCGCCGAATTTGATCGTTTGGGTCTTACTGCAGGCCCCAAGTTTGTAAAGCCCCTTGATTTTGCCAATACGGTGATCAATGCCGCATCTGGCCAAACGGCGATCTGGCATACCCTGCGTGGGGTGAATTCTACAATTTCCACCGGTGGAAGTGCTAGTTTACAAGCCCTCGCATATGGTATGGATTTGATTCGAAGTGGCAGGTCGGATGTGTTGGTTTCCGGTGGTACGGATGAACTTTGCTTCGAATCCATGTATGGTTTTTATAGAGCGGGCATGCTGGCGGGGTCAATTAGCGGACAATCGGCCTGTTCCACACCTTTTGATATTCAAAGAAATGGCTTTGCTACGAGTGAGGGGGCGGCGTTTACGCTGCTGGAAGATCATCAATTCGCTGTAGATCGGGGGGTAAGCACTCAAGCCGAGATTTTGGGATATGGCAGCGGGTATGATTATTCTCAGGGAAAAGATGAAAATATTGCTGTAAAAGCAAGAGCGCAAGCGATCCAAGTCGCGCTGAACGACGCCCGGCTAACTGCAGATCAGATTGATATCGTAAGTGCTTCTGCTAACGGCAGTAAGTTAAATGATCGATACGAAGCTATGGCGCTCCTTAGATGCATTGACCTGGAAAATGTACCGGTGATGGCTGTGAAATCTTCTCTTGGTGATTCACTTGGTGCGTCGGGCGCGATGCAAGTGGTGCTCCTCATCGAGGCCATGAAACAAAGCTTATCACCCGGTATTCAGACCATGTCAAAGGCTGATCCTGATTTTTCAATGCTGGAAAACAACATTCAAAATCGGCCTGTTGAGATCAGATACGCTCTGGCGAACGCCGTTAGTGCGGATGGTAACTGTTGTGCGGTGGTCCTGAAAAATATATCCGATGAATAAGATACAAGGATAAATATCGTGTCCAACCATAAGATAGAAGAGGGTGTAAAGAAAAAAGATCTTGTCCCCCGAATGAAGGATCAGGGTTACCAGGACCGGGATCTTGATCAACGTAGAGGCTGGGTAGAAGAACAGACCAGGGCAAAGTGTACCCATATCGCCGCTTCTACTCTTTCGGGTGAATCCATGCGTGGTAATATTGAAAACCCGATAGGAACCGTCCAGATGCCTGTTGGCATTGCTGGTCCCCTTCTGATTCACGGCAACCATGCAAAGGGCACCTTTTATGTGCCTATGGCTACAACAGAAGGTGCCTTGGTTCGCTCATATGAACGTGGGATGGTCACAATCACCCGTGCAGGGGGCGCCTCGACACGTATATATATGGATGAGAATAGAATATCACCGGTCTTCTTTTTTCAGGATGTTCCGCAGGCGTTCGAATTTGCACAAGCACTGCCGGGATACATGGACCAATTGCAACAGGAAGCTAATTCTACGACAAATCACGGCCGGCTGCTCAGGGTAGAGTGTTACCCTATCGGGCGTGAGGTCCAGGTCAATTTCTGCTACCATACCGGTGATGCTCAGGGCATGAATATGATCGTAAAAGCAACCGAAAAAGCCTGTCAATGGTTGATGGGCCATTGTGAGGCGAAAAAGTATTATATTTTTAGTGGTCTTAACTCTGAAAAAAGAGCCAGTGGATTTTTACTCGGTGGCGGGAAAGGTAAGAAGGTCACAGCAGGGGTGCTTATCCCAAAAAAGCTGGCAAGACTTTACCTGCATGCCTCAACAAAACAAATCTACGACCTGTGGCACCATACCGTTCTGGGCCATTTGCAGGCGAATGCCATAGGATATAACGGCCATTACGCCAACGGGCTGACCGCGATATTTATTGCCTGTGGTCAGGATGTGGCTAATGTGGCCAATGCCGCTGTAGGGATCACCAACTTCGAATTAACAGAGGAGGAGGATCTCTACGCCAGTGTAACACTGCCCTCACTGACCGTTGCTACGATCGGTGGCGGGACGGGCCTCGGAACGAGCCATGAATGCCTGGACATGCTGGGGTGCGTCGGAGGGGGAAAGGCCACGAAGTTCGCTGAGATCGTTGCGGCGTCACTTCTCGCAGGAGAACTCTCGATGGCATCGGCCATTGCCAGCAGTGAATTTGTCCATGCCCATGAAACGTACGGTCGTAATCGCCCTGAAGATTCCAACGGTTAAGATGTAAACTAAACCGTTGGGTAAACTGATTGTTAGTCTGTGATCTACACTTATGAAGAGACCATTTAAAGGTATAAGAGTCGGCAAGGGACCAGATGATGCTTACGATGCAGTAATTATCGGGGCAGGCATCGGAGGACTGGTCTGCGCGAATTTATTGGCCCGGCAGAACCTCAAGGTCCTGCTGGTAGAACAGCACTATATGGTTGGGGGGTATTGTAGTACATTTAAGCGGGATGGATACACCTTTGATGCTGCAAGCCATTTTTATCCGTTGCTGGGCAATCCAACCTCCATGACGGGCAAACTGCTTAAGAAACTAGGAATAACGACGCAATGGGCTAAAATGGATCCGGTTGACCTGTTTCATTTGCCGGATGGTTCGACGTTCGAAGTGTCGGCCGATTTTGAAATCTATTTAGATAAATTAAAGGCCACCTTCCCACTGGAAGCACAGGCAATCGACGCGTTTTTTAGTGATGTACGAGAAGCCTATATGCATGGCCTGCTTTACTATTTTCGACGTCGTCAGACCGACCGGATCAAACGGTATCAACATTTGACAGTGAAGCAGGTCCTGGATACGTTTTTCACCGACGAACGCCTTAAACTGGTCCTTACAGCGGATAGTCCACATTGGGGTGTGCCACCGTCACGTACCTCATTTGTCTTTGATTCAATGCTTCGGTTGTCGTATTTTCTTGGAAATTATTATCCGGTGGGTGGATCTCAGGCCTTTGCCGATGAATTAGCCCAACGATTTGAAGAACAAGGCGGCCATGTTCTCATGCATACCATGGTTAATCGGATACTCACAAGTAATGGAGCTGCGTGCGGGATAGAAATCGAGACCGGTCCACGGCGTCAACGACATTTGAAATCGGTTCAGGCCAATGTGGTTGTTTCAAATGGTGACCTGCTTCAAACGGTCGAACACATGCTCGGTCCTGAGGTGGTAGATGCAGATTATTTGAATCACCTTAAGCAATTACGGTCCTCGTTTCCCTGTTATCTTATGCATATAGGCGTAAAGGGCATACCAACTGAAACGCTCGAACAGGCTCAGGGCTACTACTGGAACGATTGGGATGCGGACTTGATGGGGCGCAAGGATTTGACCTTTAAAATTTTTGTACCTACCTTATTTGAACCCGCGATGGCACCACCCGGTGGTCATGTTGTCATTGTCCAGAAGGTCCTGGATATGGATTACGAAGGTGTTGAAGATTGGCATGCACATAAAGATGAAATTGATGCCTATATCTTGAAAAATCTCGATCGGGTGATACCCGGTTTTACAGATCATATTGTCGTCAGCACAAGCGCCTCAGCGCATACCTCCCACCGATTTACATTAAATAATCAGGGGGCCATGCTCGGATGGGAAATTTCTCCAGACCAGTTGGGTGAGAATAGACCGGATATTAAAGGGCCAATCGACAATATGTATTTTACCGGGCATTGGGTACAACCGGGGGGTGGCATTACACCGGTGATCATATCGGCTATGCAGGTCGCCGATGTGGTTGCAGGCGGCTCGGTGCCTTCCTATACGCCCATGACGAGAACGATGGAATCCGTTGATTCAAAAAATAGCTAAACTGTTTTCAGGTGAAACGAAGGAGGAGCAGATTCATGAAGCTTAAGGTTTGGGGAGGAACTGCGCTGGGTGTGGTCTTGCTGATCGCCGGCGTCGTGGTTTACGGTCTCAATGTTCTGGAAAGGCAAGAAGCAGAACACGCTCGTTTTTTCGAAACCGGCAAGGTGATCAACCAATTGCTGACCGACTATGCTGGGGCGATTAATAAGATTGATGACCAGAAGGATATATCCGGCGTTTCTACGTTCTATTCTGCTAACTACGACGCCCCGGGACGAGGGCAGTGGGTGCTAAAGAAAGATATTGATATCAGTGATATTTCATCTGACAAATTGATATCTGAAGGGGGGACAGATTATAATCTGTCCGCTCTGAACCGCGAGTTGCAGCAGTATGTGGACAGCCTGTCATCGATTAAACGCGTCAAATGCAAGATCGATATGATCGAAGAAATCGATCCTGAAAAAGCAGTGACATTGCGAGTAAAGTATATACTCGATGGCGTTGATCAGGAGGGTCTGGCATTTCAGGATAGATTTTTCTACCGTTGGTGGCTTTCAAACGAAGGCAGCTCTGATGGGGCATTCGATTGGAAAATCGTCCGTGACCAGCTGGTTGAAGGCGTACGGGTTAGTGGGATGCGTGAGGGTTTCGCCAGTATTGATCCGATGGAACTTGGTATTGACTATACTCATGCACGGGATCCTGAACTTGATGCAAATGATCCAAATGTAGATTTGTCTTTTCAAATGATTCAATATGCATTTGGTGGGGTCAGCGCAGTAGATTATAATAATGACGACCGTATGGACTTGTTTTTCGCCGATGGGCTTGAAAGCAAGTTATACAGGAATGACGGGCTGGCCGAAAACGAGCAGGTCAAATTTACGGATGTTACGGAGGACACAGGATTAGATGGGATTGATCATGCTAACTTAGGTCTTTTTGCCGATTTCAATAATGATGGTCATAAGGATGTCTTTGTCGTTCGGTTTTTCAAGCCTGGTCAATTCTTTCAAAATAATGGCGACGGCACTTATATCGATAAATCAGCAGAAATGGGGCTGGATTTCGTTGCGCCGGCCATGTCAGCCACTCTGCTCGACTATGATAGAGACGGTTTTCTCGATATCTATGTCGGGGTCTATGGCGATACATTTGAGAACATTCCTCGTCTTTTCTTCTTTGCCCGAAACGGTGAACCAAACCGATTGTTTCACAACGATGGTGGAAAGGGCTTTACCGATGTATCCGAGCAGAGCGGAGCGGGTGACATCGGGTGGACCCTCGCTGTGGCAGCCGGAGATTATAATAATGATGGGTACACCGACTTGATGAATTCTAATGACTTTGGTCGGAAAAATCTCTATAGGAATAACAAAGACGGCACTTTTACTGATGTGGCCAAAGAGGCTGGCGTACTCGATTTAAGTGGTGGTATGGGGGTAACATTCGGAGACTATAACGATGATGGTCTGATGGATATTTATACCTCCAATATCAATTCCAATCAACGATGGTTCGGGGAAAATGTTACCATTCTCCAATATCTGCGTAATGTGATCCGAACGAAATGGGTCTTCGAAGATCTTCAGGAATACCTTGCTGTATATGATTTATTCGGAGACAACTGGGTTGAGCTGGCTAAGATGAGCGGGGAAGGGAATTCCTTATTTGAAAACAACGGGGATGGAACCTTCACGGAACTTAAAGACAGCCATACCAATCGAGCCGGCTGGGGTTGGAGTGTAGCCTTTTTCGATATGGATAATGATACGGATCAAGATATATACGCTGCGAACGGTTGGATCAGTCAAGATCCGACCAGCGACTTGTGACTACCTTTTCTATCCGGTGCGGTAGCATCGGTTAACTCGTACAAGCAGGGGTTCTTTTTCAGCCAGGATTTCATCAGCAACAATTCATGGAACGGATATGAATATAATTGTCTATTTGCAAATGTAGGCGATGGTCAATTTATTGATATTGGTCGTCCTTCAGGTGCGGATGAAATAAAGGATTGTAGAGGGGTTGCGATTGCCGATTTTAATGGCGATGGCCGATTAGATATGGCGATCAACAATAATAACAGCCGGCCAACCCTATTATTTAACAATCTGCAGCAATCCGGAAATTGGATGGGCGTTAAGCTGGTCGGTGATCAAAGTAATCGTGATGCGATCGGCGCGCAGATTCGTTTAACCTCATCAGGAAAAACCATGACGCGCCAGATTGAGGCAGGCTCCGGTTATTCTTCTCAGGCGATGATGATCGCACATTTCGGTATCGGTGAAGCCGAACAGATTGATGGTCTTGAGGTCCGGTGGCCCAATGGCCAGAGCCAAACTTTTGAGGCTTCGGCGCTCGCAGGGATGATTAATCAGATAATTACCATTGAGGAAGGACGAGATACCCTAATGGCAAAACGGTAGAGTTCAGCCGTTTAAAACGTGAACGTCATTTATAATGTGTTGCTTTAAGGAGAGGTTACATGTCGAAAAAACAGAAGCGGATTGTCTTTTACAGCTCTCCTCTGGTGCTGTTGGTGATCGCAACCCTATGGGGTATGTCTTATTTCAATGGGATACAGAAAGATGCGAACCAACTGGCGGAAACGGGGAAAGGGACCATCGATATGCTTAAGGCATATATGGTGGGGCTGGGGAAGAAAGACATCAATGAAGTGATGTCTTTTTATGATGATGAATATAATAATGAATCAGATGGGTTGTGGACCGAGACATTGGCCTCAACCAAGGATGGTATAACGGTCTATGATTGGGCTGTACCAGCTCCGCAGAAATTTGGAAAAGACGAGGTGGCTGGCCAGATACAGGCCTTGATGGGGAGATTTGATTCTTTACAGGACAGTAAATTCAAATTGGATACGATCGAAGAATTCGTCAGTAAGGATGAAATCATTGCGCGGGCATTTCTGTGGATTCGAGCCAATAAGGCGGAGGTAGACCCGCTCGTGGCCGACGTCGCCGAAGTATATGAAAGCCAGTCGCTCTTCCGACTACATATGAAAAAAGTCGGGACAAGCTGGAAAATTAAAAAACAGGAACTGATCTACGGTAAAACAGTGATGGGCGATCGGTCTGGTTTTACCGACATTACGGCCGAGGCGGGTGTTGATTTCGTTACCCAGCACAATCCAAATTGGTTTACACCCGAATGGGAACCTAAGAAATTCGGCATCATCAAATATGGCTCTGCTGGTGTGACGGCGGCGGATTATGATAATGATGGATGGTATGATCTGTTCTTTGGTGACGGGAGGCAACCCCGCCTGTATCGTAATCAGGGTGATGGGACCTTTGCAGATGCCACAGAGAAAGCCGGTTTGCCAACAGAGATGCTCGGGATAAATGTTTCGATATTTGCAGATTTTGATAATGATGGGGATAAGGATCTGTTCCTGGGCTGTGGTACTGACCAGAATCGTCTATACCGGAATGAAGGAGATGGCACCTTTGTCGACGTAACAGAGGGTTCAGGCATCGGGGGTATCCTGGTGACCGTTGCCGCCGCAGGTGATTATGACAACGACGGTAAGACCGATTTGTATCTTGGTCGCTATCTTGATCCCAGAGTAAATCTGCCAACAACCCTGTTTTTCACCCGTAACAGCGAAGGCAATACCCTCCTTCATAATGAAGGATCCCTGACTTTCAAGGATGTAACAGAAAAGGCCGGGGTTCGTAATGGTGGTCTCACCCTCGGGGTAACCTGGGGTGATTACGATAATGATGGGTATCAGGATTTATATGTCGCCAATGACTTCGGGCGTAACGATATGTATCGCAACGAAGGCGATGGTACCTTTTCCGATGTATCCACTGAGACCGGAACGCACGATTTCGGCTTTGGTATGAGTGCATCATTTGGTGACATTGACAACGACGGTGATCTGGACCTGTATGTGTCCAATGTACATTCTGGTCAACGTTGGTTCGGTCAGTCATCTACGTTATATCAATATTTGATTAACAGCGTGCAGCAGGGAACAATCATTGAAGATTATCCAAGTTATAGGGAGATCTTCTCTCTTGTGGGTATGTCCTGGGCGTCATATGGCGACAAGATGGTTAAAGGTAATTCATTGCTTATCAACGATGGCAAGGGCCATTTTACAGATATCTCCGAAGCTACAAACACCAACCCCTTTGGCTGGTTCTGGGGCTCTACGTTCTTTGATTATGATAATGATGGTAAGAAAGACATTCTGGCGGTTAATGGGTGGGTCACGGCCAAGTCACACGAAGACCTCTGACTACCTTATATAATGAGCGCGGTAGCGCACATTAACCAGTATAAGTCCGGCTTGTTTTACACAGATGAATTTCGTGGTGATAATTCCTGGAACGGTTACGAGCATAACGTCATGTTCAGAAATGAAGGGTTAGATGAAAACGGCCAACCGAAGTTCACGGACGTTGCGATGGCCTTAGGTACAGATGATATCAAAGATTCGCGTGGTGTAGCCACCGCAGATTTCGATAATGATGGAGATCTGGACCTGGTCGTGAGTACGAACCCGGGTGATTTAAATCGAGCTGCAGCCGTCACGCCCACCCTGTTACGTAACAACATAGGGACGAGAAGAAACTGGTTGGCGGTAGAGTTACAAGGCGTCGAAAGTAATCGAGATGGCATAGGCGCTGAGGTGGCGATTGAGACTTCAGAGGGTCGTCAGATTATGCATGTTACGGCCGGAGGCGCATACGCGTCACAACAGAGTATGCGTCTTTACTTCGGTTTGAATGAGGCTGTTCAGGCGACGAAATTAACTGTGTCCTGGCCAAGTGGAAAGATGGATCAGTTCGAAGATATTCCGGCCAAGCAAGTGGCTCGAATTACTGAGGGTGGAGAGATTGAATTTCTACCCTTACCTTCATTAAATAACCAGTCCATGTTGAGTGCACGATAACTTTGTAAAAGGAAATAGTATGAAACAGTCCATGTATCTAATCCTATCTGTTTGCTTCCTGGGTGTTTTTTCGGCTTGTGGTGGGGGAACTGAAATTGCCCAGGTTGGCCAGCGGGCCCCCGAGTTTGACTTGATGGCCCTGGATGGCACGGAATTTTCCAGCAGTTCTCTGGAAGGTCAGCCCGTCATTTTGAATTTCTGGGCTACCTGGTGTCAACCGTGTTTGAAAGAGATTCCGGAATTCAAAGAGTTCGCATCAGAATCCAACATTAAGCTCATTGGAATCGCTCTGGACAAGGACGGGGCGAGATCTGTAAAACCCTTTGTTGAAAAACACCAGATGAACTATCCGATATTGCTGGGGACAGAAGAGCTGTTTCAACAGTTCAATGGATTTGGTATACCCCATACAGTCATTCTGGATTCAGACTATAAAGTGGCCAAAGTATACCGGGGGACCATCACAAAAGATGACCTCGAAAGCGACTTGGCGACAGTTGTGGGGAATATGTAAGGCCAGACCAGGTGTGGATAGGTGGGTGCGTGAGTGACCCCATGGTATTCTAAGTGGAAAGGGTAACCGATGGCCAGTTGAATATATTTCCATTTCTGGTTCGGAAGCCGCAGAACTTGGATTGCCTGAAAAGCTTGTATTTTAAATCTCCATGGCTATACTTGTCGGGCCACAACAATATCTAATGGGTCTTTGTAACTAATCGATAATTGATTAGTTACAAAGGGATCCCTTGGTATAATGCCTTTTTCAGCCGGGCTCCAGGGCAGGTTCTTTCAATTTGGCGTAATGTATGAGTCGCAATCATCACCTGAGGCCTCTCCAACCGGCTTTCTAAATCTTGGCCAGTCGTTGAAAAATCCGGTTGCAAAGGGAGTGATTGCTTCCCCCAACGTATGGTTGCGGTTTTACGACCAGCATCTGCCTTATCCCCCGGATAGCTTGATTACCTGTGGTTTTATTTTTCAAGATTTATATCCACTTAGGACGCTCAGGATTCAAATATGTTCTTCCAGGCTAATCTTCGCCGCCTATTATATATCATCTTTGTTGTTATAGGCCATGCTCTGGCACATTTTACGAGAGGCTGGTTGCATCGGCTTCCGATCATCGGAAAAAAGTTAACATCATCTCAGTTGAATGGACCGGATCGACTTCGGACCGTCCTCGAAGACCTGGGTGGGACATTCATCAAGCTGGGACAGATGATGTCTTTACAGCCTGATGTCCTGACCTTCGAATATTGCAATGCTCTTTATGATCTCCTCGACAGGGTCGCCCCTTTTGAGTACGAAAAAGTAGAGCAGATTATTTTCTCGGAACTTGGTAAATCGCCCCAGGATATCTTTGAATCGTTCAGTGAATCTCCTCTCGCGACCGCCTCTATTGGTCAAGTACATATGGCCCGCTTGAAGGGACGTAAAATAGTTGTTAAGATTCAACGACCGGAGGTGGATACGGATTTTATGGGGGATATCCGTTTGATGAAGACCCTCCTAAGCCTGATCAAACGGACCCACCTGACGGCACTGTATTGGCTGGTCGAACCCATAAGTGAGTTTGTTTCCTGGACCCAGGAAGAACTCGATTACCAGAATGAAGCCCGGTACATGGATCGACTCCGTAAGGATGCAAGGAGTAATATCCGTGAACGGATACCTATGGTATATTGGCGTTTTACGACACGCCGACTGCTTGTTATGGAATACCTGGATGGGATTACGCTCATTGATTATCTGAGAGAAATGGATAAGGACAACCAACTTCTCAGGCAACGATTAAAAGAGATGGATTTTGAACCAAATCAATTTGCAAGGAATATTATTGATAATTTTCTTGGGGATACCTTCCGTTATGGTCTCTTTCATGCTGATCTTCATCCTGCAAATTTATTAATTCTGCCTAACAATACGGTGGGTTACGTTGATTTTGGAATTACGGGGGTCCTGAGCCCGTACTCGCGGAAGGAATTGGTCTCGCTTACGCTGGCATATACCAGAGGGGATCTCGATGGGATGTGCATGGCCTTCTTTAAAGTGTCTGCCCTTGATGAAAAATCAGATGTAGGCGGCTTTCGTAAAGGACTTCAACAATTTGCAGATGATTGGTATGAGGCTAGAGGAGATCACCGGCAGCTAAAGAAAAATTTCACCCTGGTCATGCTTGATATGCTTAGATTGTCAAAACAGACCGGCATCTGGCCAGAACGTGATGTAATTAAATATATCCGGTCCGCGATCGCCAGTGACGGCATTATCACTCGCTTTGCGCCAGAGTTTGATGTCGGCGCTTATCTGGCGACCAGTTGTGAACGTTTTCTTCGTGAAGCTTATACGCCACCTTTGTCACCAGAGGCCCTGGTCGACTGGACGGTATCATCCGGGAACCTGGTACGTGATGGCGCAACCCGCTTAGTTAGTCTGTTGAATCATCTTACATATATGGATACCGGTACAAATCAAAAAATGACGAGTGAAGCAGAAACACAGCGGATTACGCACTTGGGAATAGTCGTCCTTGCCATTTCAATATTAATGACAAGCAGTGGCGAACCTGTTGAGTTCGGCTTAAACCTTTTTACGGTTGAGATCGGGTTGTTGGCTCTGGCTGGTAGCATGTTGATGTCTGCTATTATCAAAGTGCGATAAATATATGATAGCAGCTTTTTGGGGAAAACAAGAACTGGACAATAAAGACCGTCGACAGGAGATCGAAGATTGTCTTGCAGAACATGGATTGAAACCACGCCAACGAATGTGGGTGAAAGAAGAAACCTCCTCAACTCAGTCAAAAGTGCACGTGAAGAGACTTCGGTCCATCATAGAAAGCCTTGGGCCGGTGTTCTCTCTTTTTGGAAGATATCTGGGTACGAGAGTCGATCTCTTTCCAATCTCTGTCTGTTTGGAACTTCTGGAGATTCCAGATGTAACCGAACCGATGGATCACGATACGGTCCAGTCTATAATTAAGCAAGAATGGGGCCAAAAATCCGCCAGTGTATTACTCAGTTTTGATCCCTCACCTCGCTCTTCAAGGTTGGTTTATCAAACACACTTTGGTCGTTTTATGGACGGCACCCCAGTCAGAATTCAACTGATCAACCCCGTCTTTCCGAAGTTGGTTGAGAGGGACAGTCCATTATTATATTTGCTTCAACCTGCATTTCTTTCAGTTAGCGCCATCGGCTTTCGGATCAAGGCGGTGATCGCCGATTTCATGAGATTTTTACCGTTATATTTAGATCGGCCTACAGATTATAACGGAATGATGGCATTGGCCGATGACGCCACGCAATTCAACGAATTGGCCGTTCCACCTTTTATGCCGGACCTTTCCACTTCGCTAATAAGAACGATAGAACGCCTTCCGGGATGGTCTCTCGATGAATTGATGCCTGCTTCACCTGATAAGTATGTCGGATCACATGAAGATGAGATGCCGAAAAACCTCGACCTGGGGATATCTGATGTTGCCAGACGCACATGTTATGTCTGGTTGCGTCAAGCATTATTTGGAAGCCAATATCCTGTCGAAATCAGACCCGATGACCTGAGTATTTTACCAACACATAAAATAGTTTTCCACGACGGAATTTTCACCTCATTACCTTCAATTTCTCAGGATCACATCTGGCAGTACCTGCAGGCCACCGCAGGTCAAGATCCAGATACTGCCTTTGACTATTTAATGCAGGAGATGGAAAATCGAGAATCATTTGAAGATGAGTCGGAACTGCGGGTTCGGTTTCGACAGGTGGTCCCCTTTCGGGATGGCCCCTGGAGTCTTTCTGATTCCGGAGATTCATTGGCTGAACATGTTTTTGTACACCTTCGGATGATCAGGGAATATGGTTTACAACCGCGTGTTCATCTCATGGATTTTTACCGGGGTTTGTTTACCCTCGTTGCAATCACAAAGAAATTGGTCCCCGAACAGGACGCCCTTCGGGAAGGCTTAGATGAACTACGATTGAAAATGGGGTATGAACAAATTCGAGAGATGATGGATTTGAATGTCTGGCAGGACACTTTCAGTAAATATGCCATGAGTGTGATTGAATTACCCAAAAAACTGGATGAAGTACTTGAAAGAGTTTCAGGGGACGGTATCAACTCAGGACAAAAATCATCAAGCGGCCGTTCCAGCAGTGCTGGCCAGAAATCCAGGTCGGCTAAAATTATCGGGATTCTTTGCATGATGGGTGCGATGGTCCTTGTCTATAATCACCTCATAGGAACAATCGATGAAGACCTATGGGTGACACGAACGGTCGCGATCATCTTGCTTATGTTAGGTATATCAGCGTTGGGGTTAATTCGGAAGACCTGATAGACTACTACTGATATATCGCAAACGACGTGTCGCAGTAGTTAAAAAAGGATATAAAATGGCTTTAAATGCGCATTATGATGTTGTTATCATAGGTGGGGGATTGGCAGGTCTGTCCTTGTCCCAGCAGTTAGTAAAAAACACAGATAAGCAGGTGTTATTGCTGGAAAAACAGGCACAAATCCCTTCAAAACGCCAGAAAGTTGGTGAATCCCTTGTACAGGTGGGCGGATATTATTTTGCTAAAGTACTTGATATGGAAGAATATCTGCTTCGTGAACACTATATGAAATATAATCTACGATTCTATTGGGAAAGCACAGAAAGAGACAATACCAGTTTTGAGGACTATAGCCAGGCTTATATCCGAAATTTTTCCAATATACCCTGCTATCAGCTTGATCGGAATAAACTGGAAGGTGAACTCTATCGACGGAATAATCTATCGCCGAATTTTACAAGTTTGCTGTCTGTAAGCAAAACGGATGTGGACCTGGCTGATGAAGGGAACCATACCGTTTCATTTAATGTCCAGGACGAAACCGTAACGGTGACTGCAGAATGGGTCATCGATACCTCGGGACGGAATAGAACCTTTGCAAAACAGCTGGATTTGAAACAGGAAACAACGATTAATCATGGTTCATCATTCTATTGGGTCGATGGTCTGGTAGATATAGATAAGTTGACCGATCTGTCTCCCAAAGAGATACGGCTCAATCGAAACCGATATGATCAGGGTCATCTTCCGGTCTGGTTGGCAACCAATCATTTTATGGGGGAAGGCTTCTGGTTCTGGGTGATTCCACTTCAGGGCATGACCAGTCTTGGTCTGGTATATGATAATCGTCTGATTGATGGAGATGAGGTGTCTTCCCCTGAAAAACTTCAAGAATGGATCTGCGAAAGATTTCCATTGTTCAAACGTGATCTGCCCAATCGCCGGATCCTGGATCGTGGTTTTTACAAAAGTCACGCCCATGGATGTGCCCAGACCATCGATAAACGGAAATGGGCGATGTCTGGTGAATCCGGTCGGTTTACGGATCCGTTGTACAGTCCCGGCAGTGATTTTATTGCTTTGCATAACACCATGATCATGGATGCCATTCTTACCGATAATCCAAGTGATCTGGCTGGAAAATGTCATCTCTATGAGTTACTCATGCGTTCTTTGTATGATTCCCTGTTGCCTACATTCTCGACGAGCTACGATGCCCTGGGTGATCAAGAAGCTTTCGTAATAAAATATACCTGGGAGCTATCAGTTTACTTTGCCTTTTTCGCCTTTCCCATGATTAACGATCTTTCCACCGACCGTAGATTTATCGTCTCTTTTTTAAGTAAGTTTTCTCGTTTAGGTAAGGTAAACCAGAATTTACAACAATTTATCAGTGATTTCTATCAATGGAAGAAATCAAATCGAGTACCCAATTCCGAGCCGATATTTCATGATTTTACAAGTATTGGTTCCCTCAAAACGGCAGAAAGTTCATTTTATGAAGTAGGTCTCACGGTTGACGAATCAAAAAAAGTGCTTAGTTTACAATTAGACAACCTGTTGGAACTTGGCCTTTATATGACAACATATATATATTCTAGCGTTCTTGAGGATTCCAGCGTGCTTGCCAATCGGTCGTTTATAGACCAGATTGATTTACACGAGCTGAAATTTGATCCCGATGCCATGAAACAGACTTATGATTCCTGTAACCCGGATGGGACACCATACGAATGGTCATTCGATCCCGATGTCATGGAGCATTTTCGATCCAATAGCCAAATGATGGATGTGCCGGCTGTGACAGCAAGTGGTGCGTAAATATTAAAATAGGCACCTTGATGCCTTGGCTTTCCTGTATTAAAGTATGTGGAATGTAAAACAATGATCTATTTCTATGGATTTTTGAATAACGCCATGATGTAACTTTTCGATATAAAACGGATAGGAGAACAAGGTATGCGAGACACCACCAAATCAGTTTTAGGTGCTTCCTGGGCTATGTCGCTGTTCAGCGTCAAACAGTTGATGAATTTGGTCAGTTCGGGAGTAAGTCAGGAAAAAGAGACATCAGAAGCGTTTGATGCCGCCACACAGGCTACAGGTAAAGAATTTAACGACGACATGATTCATAGCTTGTTCGCCGTGGGTGACGAATTGCAGCGTGAGGTGATTGACCTGATTGCAAGTTCCATAACCGTTCAGGCATTAAATCCAACTCATTTAATGGACCTGCCCATTTTAAAGCGATCAACCGATACGCTACAGTCCTGTATGCCTGGGAAGAACAGTACGGTTCTGGTTAAAGAGCTCAAGAATAAATTCACGGTGTTTAATCTGGTTAAACAGGTGCCTATTACCATGGATCTTCCTGATGAACCTCCTTTCAAGCCATTGACCGATATCATAGGTCGGGCTATGACCCTTGAAGAATATCCAAGACTCTGGGTGATAGAAGGGTTGGGACATTATCACGGAGATACTTTTTATACGGAAGGGGTGGTGCCCAGAAAAATCTTAAGTGGAGATGAATATCGGGGATTGCCTGCGCCTGCACTAACCATGTTGCATGCCGGTATCGGGATGGCATTCGGACAACATCTCATGAGAACGATCAACCATCTGAGTCCAAGATCAGAGGTTCAGGAAGTGTTAAAGGAATATATTCATTTATGTCATGATAATTCTCAACCCGGCTACGAAGGTTGTGCGTTGGAATCGCTGGGATTAATTTCCCGCCATGGTCAATTCTATGGAGAGACCTCGCCGACAAAAATGGTTCAAATCATCAGTGAAGAATTAAGTAAAATGGACATCGAGGCCTATGGCTATTTTTGGCATGGCGTCGGTCGGGCCACATATTTCCTTCCGATTAATTTCATCCCCGGATACGGTTCAATCTCTCATGCCACTGACATGATTCGAGATATTGCTCCTGATGATCTGGCTTTATGTAACGGAATTTCTGGCTTGGCCTGGGGTGTGACTATGGTGAATATTCGTGATCCTGAGATTATGGCCCATTGGATGTCGTTACAGGGCGAATTTCTTTCATCCAATGAGGGGCTTACTAACGGGTTCATATCGGGGCTCATTATGCGGCAGGATACCACGCCCAATGCCTCTTTCATTGAAGAATATTATAATCATGATCCGGTCGGTGAAGTGAAATCCTTGTGGCAATCCATGGTTAAAGAGCCTGGTAAGTTGGCGATGGACCGCATTTACCCCGCGCTTGTCAAACATAAACGTCTTGGCGAAATATTCAGATACCAACCATTAGATCGCTTGGTGGATCAGTTAGAGTCATAATCACAAGAGGACGGGAAGAAGTAAAGCAATTTTAGATCGATATGCCCTTTGAGATACGGTCTGGACTTCCCCCAGGTCAATACCACACCCATAGATAGGTTTGATATCTGGTGTGGCTGAGGGATAACATGTCATATTGATGGTAATTGTATGTTACATGTACAACCAAACTGTTTATCTGAATAATGGTTAGGGCGGAATAGATGCAAGGCAGGCTTAGTGATAAAGGGTTGGTTCTTGTCCGTTCGACGCGGCAAAAGACCCTCAGTCTGACGGAGATGTTAACACAAAGTGACTTGGATCGGTCTCCGGCCCCGGGAAAATGGTCCGTTGGAGAGATTCTGGATCACCTTGTAAAAGCCGACGAGGTATATTATACGATCATTCGAGATCTTTTCCAACTGAGACAAAATGGAAAGGAAGCCTATGTCCGCAAGGGGTTTAAGGAAATTAATGCGTCGGTTCTCGGTCTGCCTAAGTCAGCGCTTACTTATTTTGAAATCCCCTTCAGCTTATATAACCTCGCATTACCAAGACCGTTTCGCACGTTTCTTATGACCTCGCGATGGTTTCCGACTGAAGCGCCTGATGTTGCCCGACCAAGGCCAGGCCGGGCAGGAGACGCCCTCCGCTGGGAGTTGAACGAAGCGCCGAAAGAGTTAGAACGGCAATTTGAAAGCCAGTTTGAGGTGAAATATACCGATTTTAAATTCTATCACCCGCTTTTTGGTGAAAACAATCTATTTGAACTTTTACAAATACTCACCTTTCATGAATCGATCCACAATAAACAGATTCAAGAAACCGTACAAAAAATTCTATGATTTATATTGTAATTTAAGGATAAATGTAATAAGTTAAGGGGCTGGAAATAGGTTTTATAGAATTCTGATAAATTTTTAGATAATATAGCAATAACCCCAATTGTATTTTCCTGCTAAGGGAGTGGATGATATGGCCGAGCCAGAAACAGAACAAGAACCCTTAAAAGATAATGAGAAGGCACAGAAATTTTTATCTGCATATCTATATGGCTTAAATACAATTAAAGGTGGTCGCTTAGCACCGTCTGACGCGATTCAGTATGTCATGTCATTCGCATCTCTTGCAGAAAAAGCGAACGCGTTTGGAAAAACAATCATGTCTAAGATAAAAGTATAGTTTACGATTTTTTATATTTATTAATTTGAATTTAATGATCTTGGCCACGGTTCGAGTCTGGCCAGCTAAATTCTCAATATAGCTGAGGCACCCCTACCCACACCTTGTAGATTTTATGCTTGGATTATTTGTTCAATCTCTAATGAGAATTTCTTTAAATTTGTCTATGCAGGGTATGAAACAGGTGACCCGATACCTGGTTTCGGACACACAAGTGAATGCGCTCATGGCACAAGCATTCGCCTTGAGCGATCGGCTACAAAGAGGGTTGGTATTTGGCGCTCTGCTACAATCGACCGATACGGTTGAAGACATGGTGCCTGGTGAAGATGGTCAATTAGCTTGGCGCGAATTCAGGAATAAGCTTCAGGCCTTTGGTGCCTATGAGTATGTAGAAACCAATCTTCATATCTCACGAAGGTCAGATTTATCTCTTGTAGATCTCGTTTTGCAAACGGAAAAGCTTGACCCGTATATGGCTGTTTGGGTGACAGAAGGAATCGGACATTACTTTGCCAAAGTACAATCAAAACGGGGGCACATTCCCCATAACCTTTTGATGGAAGTTGCCCTCGATAGCCTACCTGATCGTAGTTTGATCGTTTTACACGCCGGCATGGGCTTGTCATTCGCGGAAGAAGAACTACGACGGTTGCCTGATCGTAAGTCCGGGGCAGACATTCGTCGCATGATTCGTAGATTGGTCGAATTATGTGAGGTGAATTCACGTCCAGGGTACAAACATATTACTTTTGAAGCCCTTGGGTTGGTAACTCGAACGTTATTTCCACAGCTAATGTCAGATCTGGATCGAGAAATTAAGGACATGGATCTTGATCTCCTGGCTTTATTCTGGCACGGTGTGGGGCGCGGCTTATATTTTTTACCAATCCATTTTATTCCACAGTCCGGCTCTGGAAGCCGGGCGATGGAAATGGCACTAAATGAGCCACCTCATCGGATAGGAAGACTTAATGCGGTAGCAGGTCTTGCGTGGCCACTAACATTGGTAAACATAAGACATCCCTATATCATGGAAAATTTTCTAAAAGACAGCCAGCACCTCCTGGCAGCCAGCGACGCCTTTTCACAAGGCGTGAGCACCGCTGTAATGACCTGGTTAGAAAGTGCCCCACAGGATTCAGCTCTAAAGGCCTTTATCAATCATCGGCCATCTAATCTGTCCTTAACTTCTATTTGGAAACGGCAAATTCGTTTACCTTGTCAAATTGCAATAGATAAACATTTACCAATGCTTAAATTTGAGCGAAGATTGGATGATCTATTTCGTTACACCCCAATGGCGCACCTTCTCGAGAATTGAAACCGGAGAGAAGATCATTTTCGAACCTCTAAAAAGAGAAAAAAGGGAGGGATGCTATATGGATGTATCAGCATCTGGTAGTCAAACGTTTAGCGATGCAGACCAATATCTACTCGACCATGCAGATCGTTTTCTTGCGGATGGCCTGGCGATCAAGCGGTGGTATGACGAAATGGATTCCACCGATGGATTTGCTGATCGATTTGATCTGGTGCATACTTTGCGAAGAGACGAACGTAGTCGTGGTTTTTTTGGCGTAGTCCAGTTAGAAGGAAGGGCTATGCCGGTGATGGGCGTGTTGGATGAGGTGTTTTATGATCGTCCCAAAACTTCCGCCACTCATCAGAAAGAGGCTGCATTAGAGATGCGTGACCAAGTTCGGGAGTTTGTTTTACATTATTTAATGCGGGTATGCGGCTTTCGCCTCCCACAGGAGTATATTGAACCCGAGCAGATTAATCGTAAGGGTATGGGATTTACCCTTTCGTTTTATAAACGAAAAGACACCGGAGAAATTGGCAAATTTCCAGAAGAGAGTGCCTCATCCATAATCGATTTGCGTGAGATTGGTACGAACTATGATTGGATCATTGTTAAGTTGAAGGTGTATGACTTCACGGTAAGTATGAAGCCTTTCGGGCCAGAGTCTATTGGGATGGATATGCCGATGAAAGAAGAGGGATATCTGATCCTTACACCAGAGTTTATCGCCAATGAAGATGATCCGTCCCCAGGCGTTCTGGGGACCTATGGTATTGGGTATGCGTTTATGAAAAATCCAACCCGTGGGATGTTCGCTTATGGCCCAGGCGAATTCGAAGCCGCCTTTCAGTATATATATTTCGATGTGCTCGAAGATGGTAGGACCAAGGTGCGTATGGCCTTTGTCTCGGATCAACCTGAGAGTATAATGAATTTGACTATAGATCCGGTTGATCTGGGCTTTTCAATGGCTGATATGCTTTCGTTTGGAATGACATCACGGGTCCTGGGATCGGTTAAGGATAGTCTTCATGGGATCTCGACAAAGACACCCAACCTGGATCCTACCCTGCCTTCAATTTCTCTGTTGAACAGAGTCACAAATGGTCAGGCAGAGAAAAAGCTTGATATATCCCGAGATCAGCTTTTTAAAGGTTTTCTTGTTAAACATTCAATGCAACATTATGCAACAATACTTGGTTCATTACGAACCTGGCGTCAAGTCCCTGACTGGTTGGATTCCAATGCTATTCCAGAATGGATTGTAAAGGGCGAAAGTTCCTAAATGTTGATAATAGGAGTCAACCGTGCGTGAAAAAATAAAATCGATGATTAGTTTCTCATTGGCCGTTCCTTTATTAGGGATAAAACAAGTCACGAACCTGTTTAGCGCCTCTGATGCTGATAAAGAGACTGCGGCTGCAGTAGACGCCCTGGTACATGAGACAGAGAAACATCTCGGTAGTCGGATGCAAGGGCTATACAAGGGCGGAGATACAGTTCAAAGAAGCGTATTGGATCTGATTTTCAATTCAATTTCACAACCGTTGGAAGAAGATAATAGCACAGGTGATACCGACAGTGCGAATGGCCCCGTTTCCACAGAAGTTGATCACGGAAAATTGGATACCAGTAAATTCATTGTCATGGGAGAAGGGCTTGCCGCTGGCATGGGCGATTTTGGTCTCAGCGAAGAGTTTCAGACCTGGAGTTTTCCTGCCCAGATGGCTCAGCAGATGCAGACTGAATTTAATCAACCGTATATGCAATCCCCTGGCATTGGAGATGTAATCGGGTTGAACAAACTTCCCGTACGGGTGCCTGATGTATATCAGGATACGGTTCGATCTGATTTTCCTCCTACGGTGGCTTTGCATAATCTATCTATCCCTGGTTTGAAATTAGCTGATGCGGTAAATTTAAAGCCCTGCGAACCGATTGTTCATCGCAATGATGCCCTCCAGACTATGGTTAATCTGATATTGGGATTGCCTGACCTGCTGCATGAGGGTGATCAACCGTTGATGACTCAACTCGAGTATGCCCTTTCCTGGAAACCGACATTCACGATTGTTTCCCTTGGTTATCAGGAAGTCATGGAGGCTATGGTAAACCGAGATGACGATGCGCTGCCTGATATCTCAGAATTTCGTGATAACTATGCCCGCATCATTTCTTCGTTGAAACAAACGGGTAGTGAAGTCCTGATCACAACCATACCTGATCCAGCGGACACGGCTTATTTTTCTCCGATTGATTCGGCCGCCCGGGTCTTAAAATTAAAATCATCAGCATTGCAGAAAGCATACAGACTTGCTCCGGATGATCGAATTACTGTACAGGGCCTCATGGAAATGGGTTGTCAGCTGATTGCTGGCAATTTGAAAAGCATGGATGGGGCGCATATTGTTGATAGTGGCTGGCTAAATCAGGTCAGCACCCACGTAGCTGAGATGAATAATGAGATTGCATCTCTGGCCGCAGAACATGGGGCGCTGGTTTATGATTTAGGGGGCTTCTACAAACGGGTACGCGATGTGGGAATTTCCATCGGTTCTCGACGATTGTCTGCTGATTTTCTTGGTGGATTTTATGAGTTAAACGGTTATTTTCCAGGTGCTACAGGTCAGGGGTTAATTGCGAATGACATACTCCAGCATATTAACAGGCATTATGATGCAGGATTTTCTCCTGTGGACATAGGTCTTGTCATGGCAAATGATCCAGTGGCTGATTATCGAATAGCTGACGGCCCGGACCTCGCTGAGGAGGATTTATCCAGACTGATAAAAACAAACAGCGGTGGTGTAACCCATGAGGTAGGCGAAACATATAATAAGGATGCCAATCCTCCACCATCTCCTGTAGATCAGGATAGTCAGGACGTCGTACATTTAGAACAACACATGCCTGCCTTACCTTTGACGCTGCCATCTTCAATGGAACAGGTTCTTTCACTTAATAAAGAAGCCAGTTATTACGGTGATGCGATCCGAGCAGTGAATTGCCGTAATTCTGATGAGGCCATTTGGGGCGGTGGGCGAGAACAACTTTTCGGTGGCCTTGCTATCGTTGATAGTCATCTCGAAGGAAATATCCGGATTCGTTTTTCTGAACCGATGGACCAGATCAGCCATTTTGAAGTGACCCATGAAAAGGGCCTCTTAGGTGATGATGGTATGATGACCGCACCCCAGTTCTTCAAGTTACCAGCCTGCCATAACTCCGTAAAAGATGATCCCGATTTAATATCATCGGGTGATCTGAATCTGGCGACAGGTGAAGTGACAAATATGGAGATGCATTTCCGGTTTATGAATACTGCCTTGCTGTCCTTGGTAAGATGTAATCCAAAATTTCCCGATGTCCCGATCAGTTTTCCCGGAAAATACGGATCGGCCCATGCAACCTTTGAGAATCGCTCCGATGGTAACCTAGATATATCATTCTTTGGGACGACATTTGTTCCATTAGGGATGGTTCTTCCAGAGGTAGTCCGTTTCCCTCTGCCGTTTGCAAGTCCTACATTGGATTTTGCCAGTATTCCAGCTAACGGTGCCCAGCTTCATCCTCATATTTTTCTGAGTACCAGACCGCCCGAGCCACTCCCAGAGGGTATTACAGCCGCGGATATTCCGACCAATACCATCCAGGAATTTACCGCAAATTCAAGGCACACCAGTTTTGGTGACAAATTTGGGTTGAATATGGAAGAATTGGGCGGTGAGGCTACCGGCCGTTCACAGCTAACCGGTCGCGTAGAAATCCAATTTGGAGAACGGTTTGGCGATTCCGTATCGATTGCGGTATGCTGCCATGCCCCTGGCGGTATGCTATATGCCCCCAATCCGCCATCATCGACATTATCGGAAGCGTTTCCAGGTAGGTTGTATAGTGGTCTCCATGGCCATAATGAGTTCCTCCGATTTCCCAAACAGACTTACGCCTTGACCACGGTGTATTGTTTAGATGATCCAATGGATGTCGCTGTAGGTGCGGTAAACTTGAAAACAGGCCGATTGTTGGCTGATTTTATGCGTCGCGGGATGGTCGGTCAAGATCTCTTCATGGCTCTGCTTGAAGTGGAGCCGCGAACCCCGCAGGAGTCCTTTCAGTTCAGAGGACCGGCGTTGTTTGAAAAAGACGCTCGGGGTCAGTCCATCTTTCGGTACAAGGGACTGGTAACGATCCTGTATCCGGAAGGTTTTCTATTCCCAGCGCCAGACTTGAAAAGCGGCTTTGCCTCTGGACCAGGTTCTATCCTGGACCCGTTCTATTGGATTCAGGCGATGCATCAAGGTGAGGAAAAAGACTTCGTTAAAAAAGGCAGTAAGGAAAATGTAGAAGCCTCAACGGGGGATATGTTTTCCATGAAATATGAGGTGTCTAATAAATCCGGACAGAAAGCAGTATTTGAGTATACAAATCATACCCAGGAAGGAACATTTACCATGCATAAACTCTCCTGGGTAGATTTTTCTAACTCGATGACATCTACAGCGAAAGAGGGTAGTTACGACACGGTAACTTTCACTGGATTCGGGACCTGGAGTAAAGATGATACGCCTATTTCCAGAACAGGTTCGGTACAGATCTCTACGAATCGTCAAGCGCCTTATATCACCATCCAGATCGATGGTGGATTTTTATCTAATGTGAATACAAAACCTCAAGATATTGAAGAGGTCCGGCCATAGTCGAGAGGAGGGTGATATTAGGCGGACGCAATAACGACAACTATAGATCAATCAGATGTCATACCGACCGAGCCGAAAGATGTTTACGATGCCATAACATATCCTGAATAGCATGCTATATTTACTGGCTCACCAGCTACCGGCGAGCTAGTTGTAGGAGGCTCATTTATTGCCTATGACGGTTATATTCGGGATTATTTTTGGATTTATAATCAGCAGAAAAAAATGTTCAACAATGGCAAACCACCCAATGGCCAGAAAGGGTGTCGCGTTCCATCGTGCTACAGTAGATGAAAGGCCGGGAGGATGGGAAAATTGACCTGGCTTTGATCCATATTCAGGTCCCTGTAGAACAAGCCGAAGCGTATCGTGAGGGATGGCTATATTATTATTGGACGCCACTTAAAACCTATTTAAATCGTTAGGTTTACTTTTTCATATGACCGTTCAGGAGGTAGTTTTATGCTTAAGCGTATTTCATTTTTATTTATACTCACCTTGATATTTGCTGGCCCAGCCATAGCGGGGAATGGCCATTTCCTTCACGGAATCTTGCCGATCAATAGTGCGATGGGGGGGGCAGGCGTCGGCATGCCTACAGGGGTAATGAGTGCCCTCTGGGGTAATCCGGCATTAATGACCCGGTTGGGTTACATCAGATTTGAGACGGGAACGGAATTCTTCAAAGATGACCTCAGCACTACATCCATCACAGCGGGCGGTGTAAGCCGAACATCAAAATCCGACGGAGAGGTGGGGGTTCTTCCTGGGGTGGGTTGGATATACCACCCGGAAGGAAAGAAGTTCACTTTTGGCTGGGGGTTAATGGCTGCAGCAGGTTTCAGAACAAACTGGGCACCTGATCCGCAGAATTTGATGCTGGCACCCCAGGGACCGCTTGGTACCGGTGGGTTCGGTCTGCTGAATACCGAATTGGCCATGACCAAAGTAACGTTCGCAGCCGCTTATGATGCTACACCAAAATTGACCTTCGGTTTGGCTGCTGTTGTATTTCAAGGGCGATTGGCCATTTCACCCAACCCTGTTGTGGAGCCGGATATTTCCGGTACCCTGGCAGCAGGTACGTTTTTTCCTGTTCGTCCTATGGTAAGCGGTCCTGTGACTCAATTTGGTATAGGTGCACAGATAGGTGTTTACTATGAAGTGAGTCCAATGATCAGTGTAGGCGCTTCATTTACCACCCCTCAGAATTTTCCGAGATACGAATGGAATTCAGTGCATGGCAATCCAAACAATGCCGACTTCCTTACGGCTCGAAAAGTCGATATTGATATTGATGGTCCTCCGGTGATATCGTTAGGTATTGGACTTCAACCAACACCCAAACTCAAGATTGCTATAGACGGTCGTTGGATTGGTTACAAAAAAACAAACGGAATCGGTCAACCGCCCGATGATCAATATAAAGGAACCTCTTATGAGGGCATAGGTGGCGGGATTACACCGCCAGATGAAGCCCAAGTAGGTCCCGCGGGTCCGCTTCCAAGATACGCTCTCGTCAGCATCGGCTGGAGAAACATTTTGATCGGGATGATCGGTGCTGAGTATAAAGCCACCCCAATAATAACGGTTCGCGCCGGAGTGAATTTTAATCAGACTCCTATCCAAAGTGCTATTGCGTTGAATAGCGGTGGTACGCCCTCTGTATTTACGCAACATTACACCGGTGGGTTCAGCCTTGCCCTCGACGAACATTTTTCGATCGACGGCGGGTTTTACTATACGCCCAAAAACACGGTAACCGGACCATTTGTTCCCGGCCAGGGTACCGCATTACCTTCTATCAGCCTGACTGATGGAATCGTTTCCGGTCTGATCGGTTTCTCTGCATCGTTCTAAGGGGTCGGAGGTAATGGAAGGATTCATAAAAAGAGGATAACCGAATGAATGAACGGTTAGAAACCCTATCTAATGTATCCCTATTTAGTAGGGCTGGGTTCATTAACGCCTCATTGGTTTACGGAAACGTACAACCTTGTTAAATATTATTCGTAACATCAGTGCGTAAATTATTCCAGGGGACAAAGCATTGAGTAAACGATCAGTGGCCTGTCGCTTCTGGCGTGATGATAGTGCCTTTGACGTAGAAATTGTTGAATATCACTGAGGTGAGAAAAATGAACAAGCATGACTTTTATCACATTCCATGGGTGTACCTCTCGCCGCATCGATGAAATTGGCCACGGCAATCGAGGAATCATTACGGGACCAGCGTTATGATTGGGTCGTTTTTTCGTATGAAACACAATTTTGGATGAAACTGCAAACACGGTCTGGTCTTGAAGCAACCTTAGGAACACTGGCCGACAGACTATATGACAAGGTTCTGATGCATCAGGTTTAATTTCTAAATATCTTAGCTGAGTTTCAGCACAAAAAGATGATAGTGATAAGAAGCTGTCATGCTACAAATCAAATGATAAGCATTGCCAATTCTCAGGGAAATTCTGATATAGAAAGAGGATTAAACCAAAGATGGAAAAATTTTTTGAACAGATGCTGAAACTTTCCCTGAATGCGATGGCCACTAGCATGGACACGATTGTCAAAACCATGCACGAGGTGCAACAGAATTCGGAAACGCCCGATGAGGAAGAAAACACCGGTGGACTGGATGAAGGTCCTTCGGCATTCAGCAGCGTGTCCAGACTCGCCATAGTGCCTTTGTATGAGATGTCCAAACTCCCGATCTCCGTTTTCGTGGAGACGATTTCTGGAGCCACGCAGGAGATTCAAAACCAGGCTGGGGTAGGCCATGATCTTTATGAAGTATTTGTCGAAGAAGAGGTTGATGACCATGACAGAGAAATCATCCCGTTGAATGTGCACGAAGTCGAGCTTGAAATTGAGGCCACGGTGACTGAGGAAGCTGAAGAATCGTATAATAAAACTTTATGGCAGATCGGCAGACCGGGTCGAAACGATTTTCAAGGTAAATGGACGACGGCTTTCGAGTATCATCTTGGAACGGATATTGATGAAGTCAACAGTCCAACCGTACCCCATCACATTACCGTACAGGGGGGGCCGAAGTCAAAAGGTGCCACAGAGATGCTCAATATCCACTTTACTCTTGAGCATGACTATTCAAACGGTGATTTGATTTTCATATATGATAGGTGGGGTGCTGAAAAAGACCAGGTGTTTGTTGATAACGAATTGCTGGCGCCCATTGCTGGGGCAGGTAAAGGCATGTTCAAGCACGTTGCACTCTCACTCAAGGATGTTCCCACTGGTGCCCATGTCATTACGATTACAACCTCAGGAGAGACAGAGGCCAGAGGACATCGCGTTGACTACATGAAACTATGCGAAATTGAGAAAACCGGATAGTGCGGCTATGGAATATGAGCTGGTTTGTTTTTTCGATTGTAGCTGGGATACATCCCATCGTGTCACAGTTTGATCCATATAATTATCCGGTGTTGCTAATTAGGAATTTGGAGAGAACATGCGATTACAATTAAGGTGACTTTAAGTTCAAAGCCTTGTGCAGTGACCGCATGAATGGATTTAGGTAGTATTCGCATGATCTGACTGATCGATGTCTCAAATCGGTCACGCAACACATTCTTGGGGAAATACAGTATGGCAGAAAAGAAAAAACAACCGTCGAGAGCTGAGTTGATCGCACACATTCGAGAGACCTATCTTTTTAAAGATTTGGATGAGGATGTCCTGAAAGATTTGTCGGAGGACCTCACTTGGGTCAGTTTAGAACCTGGTGAAAATCTCTTTTATCAAGGAGATCAGAGTGATTCGACGTATTTGGTGATCTATGGTCTGTTGAATGTCGCTATCAATTTAGACGATGGCAGTGAGTTGTTTGTCGGAGAGAACAAACCGGGGCAGTTAGTCGGCGAAATGGGTGTTTTTACGGGTCAAAGTCGCACAGCGAGTATATACGCCGACACCACAGCCAGCGCAGGATTAGTGAAAATCCCGGAATCTGGTTTCAGCCGCATTGCATCGACAAATCCAGCTGCATTGGCACAGGTGGGCGAAACTATTCGTCAGCGTTTGTTCCGAAACGAACTCGCAGAAATGCTACCTAATCTGTTTGGAGAACTTGATGAGGAAACATTCAACGACATTGAGGCAGAAGCAGAATGGGTTCAGATTTCCCGTGGGGATGTCCTCATTAAACAAGGCGAGCCCGGCGACAGCATGTACATCCTTATTCGCGGCAGGCTACAGGCTCGGGTTACTATTGAGGAAGGCGTCCAGGTAGTCGTAGGAGAAATAACGCCTGGAGAGAGTGTCGGCGAGATGGCAATGTTCACTGGTGAACCGCGAACCGCTGATGTTACCGCAGTGCGCGATACCGCATTAGTAAAATTTAATAAGGCAGGATTCGATCGGTTGATGGATAAATATCCCAACGTCGTTCTACAGATTACTAATATCATAATTGGTCGGTTACGGCGTGCGCAGTTCGCGAAAAACAAGCCACAGAATGTGACCAATATAGCGGTCGTGCCCATCAACCCCGATGTCCCATTGACACAGTTTACCAAACGTTTTGTTGCCTCGCTCACTTTGCACGATTCAGCGATTCATCTAAGTAGTCGGCGCGTTGATTCCATCCTTGGTGTCCAAAACATTGCCCAATCAGACTCCGATAATCCATTGAATATCAAACTCACCTCTTGGCTCGATCACCATGAAGCGAGGCATCGATTCGTTATCTATCAAGTGGATTCGGAAATTTCGGCCTGGACGCAACGAGCAATTCGACAAGCCGATCGCATTATCTTCGTTGGACAAGCCTCCGATGATCCTGCCCTGACCCTTTTTGAAGCCCGTCTCAAAAAAATCGCAACGGTCCGCGCTGATCTGGTATTGCTTTATCCCGATGGTAAGCAACATCCCAAAGACACGATCAAGTGGCTCAACCCTCGGCAAATATCCAAGCACTATCATATCCGTTGGAATTTGGATGGTGATTTTGAACGGTTGGCGCGGTTCGTTGCCGGCAAGGCAGTTGGGTTATGTCTCGGAGGTGGTGGTGCGCGTGGTTTCGCTCACTTTGGTGTGATTAAGACATTAGAAGAAGCGGGGATGCCGATCGACATTATTGGTGGGAACAGCATAGGTGCTTATGTCTCAAGTATATATGCGACCGGGCACGGAAAGGGGTGGGATATCAAAACCATGATTAAAGCCACCAGTAAGGTTTTTTCCCGTTGGCACTATCACCTTACCCCCCCGATTACGTCGATGTTTGCCGATGGTATTCTCGTCCATGATATCAAAGAATGTATGGGTGGTGATACTCAGATCGAAGACCTTTGGATTCCATTTTTCTGCGTGTCCAGCAATTTGACCCGGGCAGAAGTCAAGACCCATCGCACAGGTCCTTTATGGCGGGCCGTCCGCGTAAGTGGTGGGCTTCCTGCAGTCGTGCCTCCGGTCGTTTTCGATGGAGACCTGCATGTGGATGGGGCACTGCTCAACAACCTGCCCATCGATGTGATGAGCGAGATGTGCGATGGGGGCACGGTGATAGCAATTGATGTCAGCCCAATTGTTGATATGAGTGAGAACGAATCACATGGAGATACCCTGTCCGGCTTCGATATGTTAAACAGCATGTATAATCCCTTTGCTGATGAGATCAAGATGCCCTCCCTCCCGACGATCATGCAAAGATCGGCGGAAATCGGTGCTGTTTTACAGCTCAAAGGCATTGTGGAAAAGCTCACCGATGTTTACATTTCCATGCCTGTTGAACATTTTGATATACTTGGGTTCGATGAGGCGGATAATATCGTTCAGGTGGGTTATAACGAAGCGCAGAGAAGGATTGTTCCGTGGCTGAAAGAGAGAGAAAAAGAGCAAAAAAAGAAAGTGCAAGGCACATATTAATCGGGGCGCCATATAAAAAAATGGTACCCCAGTCTTAGTTGTCTTTTGGCCTCCATCCAGCACCCAACCGTTTAAGTCGTTTCTACCGAGATTCGCATAAATCCAGTTGGATCGAACATTACTTGATTGGATTTCCCCCGTATCCTGTCTAAGATAAAACATTTTTTCACAGAACGAACTTATCAGATCATAAGTCAATGAGGAGATATTTTGCAAGACCATGGACCGCTCCTGGAGCGTATTTTTTCATTAGATCTGCAGGAGCAGTCTTATCGCATCAAATCGATTGACGGCCAAATTCCAGATTTTGTTCAGGGAAATTACTATCTGAATGGTCCAGCTCAGTTTATCAACGGAGATTTTCGATATCGGAATTGGCTCGATGGAGACGGTATGGTTTGCACACTTCGCTTTGAAAATGGTGAGGTGCATTTTACCAACCGGTTTGTTCGTAGTACCAAACGGGTCGCAGAAGAAGAAGCCGGTAAACCCCTTTACCGTATGTTCGGTACCGCTTTCGACGGAGATAAGCTCAAACGGGGCGTCGGGACGGAATCCCCGGCCAATGTAAGTATCTATAAGCTCGGGGAACGCTTGTTGGCCTTCGGCGAGCAAAGTATCCCTTTTGAGTTGGACCCCGTTACCCTCGAGACACGCAATCCCTATACATTCAATGGCCGGTTGAACGATATAACACCATTTTCAGCACACCCCAAGATTGATCCGGCCACAGGAGAACTGTTTAACTTCGGGATCTCCTTTTCGACGACCAACCCCAGTCTGTCGCTCTATCGATTTAACGAAGCGGGCGAGATGGTCTATCGAAAAAGGACGTCAATCGATTACGCCTGTACGACACATGATTTTGGTATAAGCCAAAATTATTGTATATTCTATCTTTGTCCTTACATATTGGATATAAGTCTGATAATGGCGGAAGGTGTGGCTACTATCGATGCCTTGAAGTGGTCGCCAGAACTGGGCAGTCAATTGCGTCTGTTTTCTAGGGATACCGGCGAAGAACTGACAACGATTCCCATGGGCAACAGGTACTGTCTCCATCTCTCCAATTGTTTCGAAGAAAACGGCCTGTTGACTGTGGATGTAATAGAACATGATCGGACCCTCTACGATCAGTATCAGGTTATTCCGGATCTATTCACTACGGTTAGTCGCGGTGGCCCAGTTCGTTACGTCATTGATCTGGAAAAAAATGTGGTTGTGGAACGATATGAAATAGAATACTATATTTCGCCTGATTTTCCAGCTTTTGATCCGAGATATTTTACAAAATCATATAATGATATGTGGATGCTTGGTATTTCAGCCGCGGGCCAAGAAGGAAGAAAATTCCTCGATAGACTTGCCCGTGTAGAGTGGGACGAGATGACCGTCAGGGATGTATATCAGGCGCCGCCTAAACACTATTTAGGTGGCGAACCGGTTTTCATCGGCAATCCCCATGATGAAAACGAAGGGCTTATCATTTGTCAACAATTTGATGCTGAAACCAGGCGTAGCGCCTTTCTTCTTTTTGATGCGTTCAAGGTTGCCCAGGGCCCCATGGCAACCTTGCACCTGGAAAATCCGCTCCACCTTGGATTTCATGCGTGTTTTGATCCGACCGCCACCTAAAAATTTTGAGCAAACCAGGGCTTCAGCGCAGGATATAATCGATCATATTTTTCAAATTGCCTGTCATAAATTCGGGCATTTGAATCCTCAAAATGCACCGTATCCCCAATTCCGATACAACGGTCACAACCCGTCTCAAAAGAATCAAATAGACCAACGCCAACCCCTGCAATGATAGCGGCACCAACCGCAGAGGCGTCACCCAATTCCATGAGTCTGCCATTCTGGCCGAAGGCATCAACGAGAATCTGTCGCCAGAGGATAGATTTTACTCCGCCTTCACCCAATCGAATCTCATCAATTGGCAATTGCAACGCTCTAAAGCACGCCAGCGATTGACGCAGATCATACGCCACCCCCTCCATCAAGGCGCGTATCATGTGGCCTCTCGTGTGGTGTAGAGTCAGGCCTATCCAACAGGCTCGTGCCCGGGCATCCGGATGCGGGGTAGCCGACCCTGCTAACCAAGGTAAAAAAAATAAATCATCACAACCTGGCGGTGCTTGGGATGCCCGGGTGTTCAGCATTTCAAAATCTTCTTCAAACTGATCTTGATACCAAGTCATACTACCCCCGCCCGTATAGGAACAGCCTAGCCAGAAATACGCCCCAGGAACCCCATGACACATCGGCCAGAGTTTATTGAACGCCGCATCACTAACCGTATCTGCGAATGTGATCGCGTGGCCTGCCGTACCGATGCCGATGCCTACTACCCCCGGTTTAATCGCCCCGCTGCCGACAGCCATACATGCCATATCGCCCCCACCTGCGCTTACGGGTAACCCAAGCGGTAACCCGGTGGCTTCTGCTGCTGGCTCAGTGATTTTACCCACCGTATCGATCGATTCATGAAGGTCTGGAAATAAATTTTTACGTATCTCGAGCGCATCAATAATTTCATCGCTCCAGGTCCGCGTGAATAAATCCAGTGCCCCTGTAACAGACGCATCAGAAACTTCTGCATCCAGGGAACCGGTGAGTTTATATCTCACCCAATCTTTCGGGACGAGAACCGTATTTGTCCGACGGTACACCTCTTTATTGTGCGTTTTACACCAGAGGATTTTTGCGAGGGTATTTATCGGATTCAACACGGTGAGCGCGTGTTTGGCGAGGAGATCCCCTACGCGGTCGTTCGCCTCATCGCATGCTGCCTGGGAACGTCCATCGAGCCAGAGGATGGCTGGTCCGAGCAGATTATTCGCTTCGTCTAAAAAAACGGCGCCATTCATTTGGCCCGAGATTGACACGCCAACGAGATCTTGTCTGTTATAATGTTCCGGGTTTTCTTCCAGTATTTGTAAAGTGGATTGGATCGAATTACAAACAGCTTTCCACCAATCTTGCGGTTGTTGTTCCACCCATCCCGGTGCCGGGGTTTGCAATGGATAGCCTGCGCTATCTGAGGCTAAGACCTTACCGTCCTCATCCATGATGATGATTTTGACACTGGACGTGCCCAGGTCGATGCCCATAATGAGTGGCATGAATGCTCCATTACAGATTTTGGAATGAAATTACACCCGATGATATTTGAAATAAACTGTCGGTTGTGTATACATAAGTTCAAATTCTGCAATCCGTATTCCTATAGCCCAAAATTATCTATGCCATAGTCAGAAAACGTTTCGGATTATGAATCAGCAGGTTGTCGACCGCTTCATTTGAAAAGCCTTCGGCATGAAGTCGAGGGATATACTTGGTCAGGACGAAGTCAAGACCTGGACCACCACCGTAGTGGCGCCAATAACTGGGTCGCCCCAAATCGTTACCCAACAATACCCGGTCACCCAGTTGGCTATCAACTAATCGGCGCAACACATTATTACGGAGCTCATCGGGCCCGTATTTTATTTTTCCAGGGCAGTCGTAGCCAAGATAGGCCCCGGTCTCTGCAATCCGTTTATGTTCCCAGAAATCAGGATTACGATCCATGTGACTCAGACAAATATGACTGGCTTTCACACCATAGGACACCAGATATTCAACCTGCTCAAATCCCATGGTACCAGCTTCGGTATGCGTGATGATGGGGACGCCTGTTTCCAGATGAACCTTGGCCGCAATACGAAGGAGTTTCTGGTCTTTATCAGTAAACGTATTATACCCGGATCCGCCTTTGACGATTCCCGCCTTTATATCGGTACCTTCAATGCCGTCGGTGATATCATGAATACATGATTTAATCAACTCTGATTCGGGGGTATACCAGACAGATTGATCGCAAAAATAGTGTTTGTTGTATCCGGTGATCACGATGATCTGGGCTTCAGGGACCTGATCCGCCACACGTCGTATTTTTGATATGGTGCGACCAAAGTCAATCGCTGTCATTTCGATGATTGTCTTGCCACCTGCACGAATCCATGTTTTTAACTCGGCTGCTGATTTTTCAGGATCATCGAGTCGAAAATCTTTGTCTTCCCGTAACAACCAGGGTGGGGCATCAAATGCCAGATGTTCGTGATAATCAACAATGCCCAATTCCTCGCCGGTTATTTCGCCGTTCACAGTCATTATCTTGGCCATGGGGGGTCCTTTTCAAAATAGACGGTAATAAATTATAGCGACCTTATGGTGCTAAAGCTCTGGATTGTTTCCCTCCCAAACACATTTTATTTCTCTAACGCAGGCCTGGAACCAGTCGGCACCTTTTAGAGCAGTGGCCACTGTGGGATCGCCGAACACACCAGATTTACTCAAGGCACCCATTGGTGTGTTTGACATATCATAATCTATCGAATGGGGTGGATATTCTTTTACAGCTCTATCCATATGTACCAATTCGGGGTGCAGGTGCAGCATCAGGGAGGTTTCAAATTCTTCTGCGTGAAAATTCATGGCTTTCCACTGTGGGGAATCCGAATCGGCAAGGATCGTATTTAGATTGGGATAAAACACATTGAGTAATTTCATATCGATTTCGTCTGCCAGTTCCCGGATGGTGTATTTTATCGGTGATGGATTGGCCCCATGCGTAGAGAGGATCATGAGACGGCGGCATCCATTTCGATGCAGGCTCAAGGCTATATCCTGTATGACGGCACGAAAGGTATTGAATGAAAAGGTTAATGAGCCCGGATAGTCCCGCCAGACCCAGGAATATCCAATGGGTATAGCCGGTAACACCAACCCGCCGCTTTGTTCCGCGACCGTCTTTGCCAGAGCTTCGGCGATGAGCGTATCCGTATTCTGCGGCAGGTGGGGACCGTGTTGTTCTGTTGCACCAAGTGGTAGGATGGCTTGCGGGTTTGACGCCAGATAATCCCGGCATTCAATCCAGGTGGCCGTGTCAGCATGGAGATGGGACATAGAGAGGAAGAATATCTGTAAAGGTGTATATAAAATTTGTAAAATGGAATGAGTTATAAAGCAATTTTAAGGTGGGAAAGTCAAGGCATATCCATATAGCGATCGGAGACGAATTTATATTCGATCTTATCGATATAATACATGAATGGGTTTGTAAATAGAGTGTAGATCAAAGACGTGAAAGGCATAAAGGTGGTCTTTGTGAAGCTTTTTGATTGCTCGCGGTTTGATAAGCGAAACTAGTAGATAGAATATCATGTCTGTGAAATTATTCGAGGGGGTTAATATGATATTATTTTTGTAGAAATAAATTCCTATTTTACAATAAGTGTCGTCTTAGACTTTAATTCGTTTCCATCGGCCCCGGCGAAATAAATACCAGCCAGCCGCTGCCCGCAAAGTCCAGTCGATCGCTGTGGCTATCCAGACGCCAGACAACCCCCAACCCATCATGATGGCCATCCAATAGACGAGACTGATGCGTAGCACAATTGCTCCCATGAATGTGACAATCATAGGACTCACTGTGTCTCCTGCCCCCCTCATTGCCCCCCCGTAAATCATATTCAGGGTGACCCCTGCTAGTTCAAGGGCAGATATTTGGACGACGATTGAAGCTATCGCGTACACATCAGGCTCCGGGCTGAATATACCCACAAATACACCAGGAACCAGGACGAAAAAAAGCCCGAGCAACATCATTCCATAAAAGCCGATTTTGACGGTTCTCTGGACTGCTAGAACAGCCATTTCCGGTTTGCCTGCGCCGAGGGCCTGTCCGACAATAGGGGGGACCGACATGGCCAGACCGAATGCTGGCATGAAGGCCAGTGATTCAACACGAATCCCCATGTAGTGGGCTGCTAAGGAAACTGTTCCCAGACTGGTAACAATCCAGATGTAGGTAAGGCCCCCCGCCCGCATGAGGACCATTTCCGCCATGTTTGGACCGGCGATACGGAAAATAGTTTTTAGAATGTCGCCTGCGATATGGGTTATATCCGAAACCTTGATGTAAAAGTCGGGGTTCTTCCAGGTTAGTTTCCACATAATAATACTGGCACTGATGACGAAGGACAGGCCGGATGCCAGGGCTACTCCTGCGACGCCCATTTCGGGAAAGGGGCCTATCCCATAGATTAAGACCCAGTTTGCGAGGATGTTAAACACATTCATGATAGCCGTGGCCCACATTGGCGTTCGTGTATCGCCTGTCGCCCGCAGAATGCTGCTTCCAACCAACCGGATGGCTTGAAATACGCTGAAGCCTAAGAGGATCGAAAGATAGGCACTGGCTGAATCCAGTACATCGGTTGGTGTACTGAGCACCGTTAATATATCTCTGGCGAAATACGACCCAACAATAGTGAACATCAGACCGATTAAAACCGCGAGTAAAATACCCTGTCCCGCCCCCTGTCTGGCAGATGCCATATTCTGAGCACCGATATACCGGGCAACAACCGCAGATGTCGCTGTGCCCAGGCTCCACAGTGGAAAGATCATGTATGAGGCCATCATAGAGCCTTGGCCTACGGAGGCGAAGGCGCGGGTGCCTAATGGACCGACCATGATACTGTCGGTCACATAGATGGTCATCTGGAGGAGGCTTTCGAGAATGGCAGGCCATGCCAGGTGTATTATCGTTTTATTCAGTCGGTTTTCAGTAAGATCGAGCACGGGCGTCCCTCCCTCCCGGATCAGGTATGGGATATCTTCTTAGGTAACTCGGTTTGGTGATACACCAGGCTATCACTATCCGGACAGGATATTGATGGGCATTTTCAATTGATTTATATTCATTTGGAAAGCATTTCAACTCTTCCATCCTATACAAATGTACTTTATTAACATCAATTAAAGAGCAGACGAGGGTGCCTTCTTTTAGGATTGGGTAGAGCAAGGGACATCGATTCGTCTCGTCGACGGATTCATTTGCTTTGGTGATTAAATCTCCTGAAAACATACCGCTATCATCATTATTACGCCAAACCTGCTTGCCGAATGGATATGTGGCCTTATCCTCAATTGTTTTTATCACCGGCCGAATATGGTGGCCAACACCAATTTCAACCAACTTATAAACGCCGTTTATTGTTGGGGCATCGCTCGAGGTAATTAAATCTGTCCCTACACCAAACAGGTCAATGGGGGCGTGTTGATCCAACAGGGCCTTGATCTTATATTCGTTCAAATTACCACTGACCATGATTTTTGTATCAAACATGCCAGCTGCGTTTAGGATCTCACGTACTTGTTTTGATTCCCCGAGAAGATCTCCGCTATCCAGGCGCCCCCCCTTTAGATCGTGGCCGAAGGAGACGGCCCGTCTGGCTGTTTCAAAAGGATATCATAGGTATCCGGCAATAACATGGTGCTATCCGGGAAGACCTGATGATAAGCCTGGAAAGCATCAATCTCTCGTTCGAAGGACATGATCCAAGAATGGGCGGCCGTGCCATATACCGATATATCAAATAAGCGATCCGCCTCCAGATTTGGGGTGCCGATACACCCACCAATCATGGCAGCGCGGACACCCAGCAGCGCGGCCTCCGTGCCATGGGCACGACGACTGCCAAATTCGATGACGCCTTTGTCTTTAGCCGCTTGTACGATCCGCGAAGTTTTGGAGGCGATCATCGTCTGAAAATTTACGGTCGCCAAGAGGAAGGTCTCAATGAGCTGGGCTTCAATGATTGGGGCCGTAATCCGAAGGATAGGTTCACCGGCAAAAGCAAGACTTCACTCGGGCATCGCCCAAAGATCGCCGGAAAACTGGAAGGAAGCCAGATATTCAAAGAACGCATGAGGCACATGACTAAAAACCTTACCGGTTTTTAGTCATGTGCCTCATGCGGGTGGAATTTAAGATGCAGCAGATAATCGACCGTTTGTTGCAACCCTGCAACGACCAGATAGTTTCGGTTCTCAGGTAATTGCCGAGTGAAAAGTTCAAAGGTCGCTTGCTCGTTTCGGTTGTTCATAAAATACGCAACTGCCATGGTTAATTCATATAAGTCGGTGGCCAGAGTAGGAGGCCTGGCGATCGATGACGGGGGCAATGTGATGATGCCATTGATTCATCTTTTTTCATACATATCAGCGCACGCAGCGCCCCTCCCGGTTCCCTTTCATTAGCCTATACCTCTGCTTCGACTTCGACGGGAATATCATAATCTATGCCATCAACCTCAAAACCGAATAGTTGTCGAAACCCGTGTTTATAGGCATCATAATCGGACAGCGCACGAAAATTTTCGGAATTTACACCGGGCCATAGCGTATTAACTTCGTCTTGAATGTCCGTTACTAATTCCCGATCATCCAATCGAATCCGCCCTTCTTCATCCAGGGAGGGGGTTTGCCCTGGACCAATATGATCGGTGAGCAGACGTACCATCTGGTGGATAGGGTCTTCGTGTACATCCCGCTCTTTCATTATTTTATATAACAAACTTATATATAATGGCACCACAGGAATAGCAGCCGAAGCCTGAGTAATGACGGCCTTATTGACGGATATATACGCTGCCCCGCCAATCTTTGATTGTATTTTTTGATGGATTTCAGCCGTGGTTGATTCCAGGTGTTCTTTCGCCAGACCTATCGTCCCGCTCCGATAAATAGGCCAGGTAAGCTCGGGGCCGATATAAGAAAATGGCACCACTTTAGACCCTTCAGCAAGGACATCCGCATCAAGCAGGGCGTCTACCCACAAATTTAAATCATCTCCCCCCATTACAGCAACCGTTGCCTTAACGCCTTCTTCAGATGTGGGATCGACGTTGACCTCTGTAATGATCTCTTTATTTAAATCGATGGTCTTGCCGGTATATGATTTGCCGATTGGGGCGAGTTCTGACCGATATTCATCACCTGTATCCGGATCTATTCTGCGTGGGGAGGCCAGACTGTATATAACAAGATCCACCTGGCCCATATGCGTTTTTATTTGGTCAATAGTCTGATTTTTTATCTCATGAGAAAACGCATCCCCATTTATATTAATCGATACAAGCCCATTTTCTTTGGCATACGTGTGAAAGGCGGCTGTGTTATAATAACCAGGCGTCCCACTCTTTTTCTCTGCGCCTTTTCGTTCAAAAAACACACCGATGGTATCTGCATCATATAAACAGGCCGCGGCGATCCTGGAGGCCAGGCCATATCCTGTGGACGACCCAATAATCAAAACCCGATATTTTTCAGGCTTCTCACCTCGACTCGCACGTGCAATTTGAAACTGATCCTCTACATTCGCCGCACATCCTGCTGGATGGGATGTCGTACAAATGAATCCACGAATGCGCGGTTTAAGTACTGTCTCAGCCATGTAAATACTCCCTGGATGAAAAGTAAAATGGAACGATAAGCAGATAAGGTATAAGCCGCCTCAATCCGGCTTGTAAAGAATTACAACATGTTTTTACCCCAGTGGGATCGGTGAGCCACTGCGTTTTGTGAACGCCATGACTTCGGTGTATCCACAGGATTGTGCCAGGGCTTCCACCTGATCGAAATCTTTTCCAATATCTTCAACAAAATGGGCGTCAGATGCAGTGGTGATTGCTATGTTTTTTCGGGCACAAGCTTCGAGCAAAGGCTTTTCGGGATAGATCCGTCCAACCGGTTTTCGGAGGCCAGCAGAACTGATTTCTACACACAACCCGGGTTGGAAGGCGACTTGCGTTGCAAATGATTCGTACAAATCTAATACATCCCCTTGAGGCATATGCCCCATGACCTTGATAAGATCTGGATGAGACATCGAGTTAAAACAGCCCATCTCAATAGCCTGGCCAAGGAGCCGAAAGTAATCACGGTAGGCCTGATCCACTTCCCGCCGGTCCCATTCGGCCAGGTGTTCACTCAGGTCAAATCCCCAATCATCGATCCAGTGGACTGAGCCAAGCACAAAATCCCAGGGATATCCACGAATTATTTCTTCAATGACCTTTTCCTTGCCCTCGACATAATCCATCTCAATGCCGACTTTTACCGGTAAACCGGCTTGTTGTGCTTTTTGCAGGAGATTTACGTAGGTATCGAGGTCATAAAAACATTTTTCCTTCGACCAGGCGTTATCCACAATTTCTCTCGCCTGTGTAAAATGATAGATATGTTCTGTAATCGCGAATTCCTGTACACCATGTGCTTTGGCCGAGGCTGCGAACAATGCCATCGTCTCCATTGGATCCGTCCCTTTTGGGCGGGTATCCGGTGCTCGGCCAAAGGGATAATAGTTCTCCACATGCATATGATAGTCTATCATTTGATGTCCTTGCGTAATTCAATAGGTAAGAAGTGATAGTAAAGTTGTGTAATGATAATCTGCCAGACGAGAAAAATCAATTCAATTATACGCCTTTCCGTATGGCTTGACACGACCCAGTGGACAATCTATCTTGGTCACCGAATAAGCCAACGAATCAGAAAAATGAAGGAGTCGGACCTTGCCTCATATATTGATTGAAGGACCTTGTCATGTGGAAGCTTATTATAGTGATTTTCAACCCGTGTCTCAACAGGTGGACAGGTGTCTCATGAAAACCAAGGATTGCTATGTCAACCATTCCCATAAAGAAGTTCTCGTCAACGTTGTGGTAGTAGAAAACCAACGGCCACAGGCTTTTTTTATCTCTCTTCTTCAAAGGGATGAAGGGGTGTTGGTTCGTCTATTGCCTTCCACATCCCCTGAGAAAACCGATGGGGTTAAAAAAATGCTCTTTTTCATCGGATCACAGTTAAAAACACAACATATAAAATGCAAGTTCGGTACAACGAATATACCCTCCTTTCTCCCTGTAGATCCGTAAGCTGGCGATCTGCGAAAATTCAGCAGAACAGAAAGTATCAGAACCAATGCAAAATACAGAAGATATGATTATGCAAAACGAGATTGAGTTTTCTATCCGGGATCTGGAAAATAGAATTGACTGGACTGAGATGTATGGCAATTCGAACCCCGTTGAAATTGAGGTTGGATGTGGCAAAGGTCGATTTATCATAAACTCAGCGGTAGCGTACCCTGATATCAATTATATAGGTATTGAAAGGTCATTGCCTTACTTCCGTTTTATGAAAGAGCGCTCAGCGAAGCGAGATCTGACAAATATTCGGGTCCTTCAGGATGATGCGGGCTACTTTATTGAGAAATTTGTGCGGGATCATTCCATTTCGGCCTACCACATATATTTTCCTGATCCGTGGCCGAAGAAACGCCATCGAAAACGACGAATATTTCAACAACCATTCCTCGACCATTTAATACGTACATTGATTTCAGATGGTACGATAGATATTGCCACAGACTTTGCTGAATACTTTGAAGAAATGGTGGACTTGCTTGATGCGTCTAATAGGTTACAAAAATTGGATAACATTCCAGACCGGGTAACAAATCTTGGAGAAGACAGAACCAATTTTGAAGCTAAATATGTAGCTGAAGGGCGTCCAATCTATCGGGCTGGGTATAAAATGAAGTGAATCAAAAATGAACGATTAAGGTTGTGACGGTTTATTATGAGGATTTTTTCTAAGGAGTCTGATGATGTTGAAAACAGGAGACCAAGCCCCCGATTTCACGATGGAATCAGATAAGGGTGGGACGGTATCATTAATGGATTTACGAGGTGGATCGGTCGTTTTGTATTTTTATCCTAAAGATGATACACCAGGGTGTACGATAGAATCCTGTGACTTCCGTGACCATTATGCAACGTTTCAAAATAAAGGCGTTCATATTTTCGGGGTAAGCTGTGACAATATCAGCTCACATGAGAAATTTTCTGAGAAGTTCTCCTTGCCTTTCCCTTTGTTGAGCGACCCGGACACATCCGTTTGCAACGCATATGGGGTGTATAAAGAAAAAACGATGGATGGGAAAAAATATAAGGGGATCGAACGAACGACCTTCATCATTAATGGAGAGGGGCTCATTGAAAAGGTGTATTCAAAAGTAAACGTTGATGGGCATGTTGATGAAATATTGAATAAGGTGTGAACAGGTGGTCGTTGGTTTCAGGAATGGTGCCCGTCACATTTTTAAAAAGGACATTCAAATTATGAAACCATGGTCATTTCTGCATGTAACAGACGTCCACGTAGGATCTCCACGTTCTTTTCGTTATGCACCGGCATGGATTGAAAATTGGCAGACCGCCCGCCAACAAATGGTCGAAATAAATCCCGATCTACTTCTGGTCGGTGGTGATGTTGCCCGTGATGGGCTGATTCATAAATTTGAGCTGGAATCGATTAAGCAGGAACTGAATACGCTGCCATTTCCTCATTTTGTGATTCCTGGTAATATGGATATTGGTAATAAAAAAACGGAGATCAAGGGGACAAATAGAGACGACTTTTCTTTAAACGTAAAAATGGAGGCTATAAAGCAATTTGAAGATGTTTTTGGTGCTTTATGGTGGTCGTTTGAACATCGAGATGTTCGATTTTCAGGTTTTTGTGACCTGTTAATCAATTCTGGACTTCCGCTCGAACGGGCCCTATGGACCTGGCTGGATGAGCAGACGGCATTACCTCCCGTCCAGCATCACGTCTGGTTGATGCACTATGCGCTTTTTGTCGATTCGCCAGAAGAACCCAACTTTAATATTTCCTCAAAAGATACCTATAACGACTGGTATTTTGGAATTGATGATCCTGGTCGTAGCCAACTTTATGAGGTGTTCAAAAAGACCCACACGGATATCGTTTTGAGTGGACATATACATTGTAGAAAAGCCCATCAAATTGATGGCATCCGGTTTTATAAAGGACCGGCTACATCGTTTCCTCAATGGCCTGATCGCTGGCCTGATGGAGATTCGACCCTCGGATTTCAGCGTTTTGATGTGACTGAGAATGGCATTGATTACACCTTTGTGCCACTGACACAGATATCACAAAAAACAGGCTATGGCCCCGGTGGCCATCCCCCACCTGAAGAACGAGATTATGGACTGGCCTGGGAAAAATGAATGCGAGAGGTGGAGAAATATCGTGTTAAAGCGATACATTTTTTGATGCGCAAATTCCAGTAATATTATTTATCTCGGGTTGACGAAGATTGGTATAACCGCTGAATATGGTCTATGCCAAGGGACCTTAGGGTGTTTATGTTTCGCTGTGGGATCTGATCTACATCAGGATATAAATCAACGACTTTGGAGATTTCGTCCTCCTTTAAGAGGTGAAGCATGGGATGAGGTGAACGATTGGTATAATTTGCGGGATCATCTGGTTGGGTATCAATAAATTGGTACGCCGGGTGGAAGCTGGCGATCTGGATGACGCCACCTAACTCGGCATCTTCAAGAACCTGATCTGCAGTATCAAGAAAATCATTGTAGGCAAAAAAATCCTGTAAAACCTCCGGATGTATCAGTAGCGTGTTATTTCTCTCTTCTGGCTTTGAATTATTCAATATTTCGAGTGCTCTTATTAAATCTTCTTTTAAATCCTGATTTGTCCTGCTATCCGAGACCACATAATTAATGAGGTCAGCATCAAGCACAGGACGTGCAAAAGGGCAAAGATTCAATCCGATGACTATAGTCTGAATCCAGTCTTTTGTTTCTATTATTATATTTTGCTCATCCATCATGATCCTCCGTGTTATCCTGTGGTCTTGAATTCCGGTCTCAACAATCCATATTTCAACCAATCCCATCGGCGTCCATGCGTATAGACCGCTTTCTATTCTCGACCCTCGAGCGTAAAACCCGATTTATCCAGTAATCGTTTTGCGCTGGTGGATATAATGAAACCAGTTTTTCCTGCAAAACAATCATCCCTTTCCCCTTTTTTCAATGCCATATATACGAGATTAATTGTTTTAGAATTTTAATAACATCCTGAAGACCATCTTGCGATTTTATTCTCTCACAATATATTGATGTTATCCCTCAAAGACAGAAGTTCTTATGGAGGTGAGACCGGTTGGCGAAGATGATTTGGATATTCTGGTAGAGATCGAGCCTATGTCAAAATTTACATGACTTTGACTTGCATGATAGATTCTCAATTCAATTTAATACAGCGAAAGTTCTTGGGAGAGATCAAAGGGTGGAGAGTGAAGTGTCGAGCTTTTGTTGTTCAATACAGCAGGGGTGTTTTTTTCGAATCAGAAGGCTTCAATCTCTGGTCTCAGCGTATGATTATAGAGATATACTACTATACCCAATGAATTCCTAAACCTGAAGGATTCTTTTCTGGTCACCACATTTTAAAATTCGAAAGCGTGCCGATCGCTAATATTCTATCCTACAGGAGCTATTATGAAAGGTATTTATCGTGCAGGTATTGTGGGTGCTGGTCAGATTGGCCGGGCCCATGCGGTTGGTTATCATGGTACCGAGGAAATCGAACTGGTGGCAGTCACCGAACCCAATGACCGGGTTAGAAAGGCTTTTCAAGAAGAATATAACATTCCTACCGGCTATACCGATATGAAAGAGATGCTGGATAGTGAAGACCTCGATTATGTCAGTATCTGCACCTGGCATCTCCTCCATGAGCCACAATCAATACTGGCCGCCGGGTATTTACCAAAGGCGATCATCTGCGAAAAGCCTATGTCGGTTGGCATGGGCTCTGTGGAGCATATGATAAAAATCTGTGATGACCATAAGGTGAAATTGGTGATCGGTCATCAACGGCGATTTTATCATTCCTGGACCAAAGCGCGTGAACTGATTTTGGATGGCGTCATCGGTGAACCACAAATGGTAACGGCGAAATCCGGTGAAGGCTTACTCAACTGTGGCACCCATGTCATTGATGCCTGTAGATATTTACTTGGAGATCCTGAAACCGAATGGGTCATAGGCGCCTTAGAGAGAAAAACCGATCGATATGAACGTGAAGTTCGTATCGAGGATGCCTGCATGGTTCTCATCCAGTTTCAGGGCGGGGCACAGGCCCTTGTTCAGTCAGATTTAACACCATCGAGATGGTCTGTGGAAGAATATCAGGTTAAAGGTTCCGATGGCGTTCTGGAAGTGGATGCTCGCCGTCTGAAATATGTAAACGGCTCCACCTCAGGCTGGATTACATTAGAACCGGATTATGAAGACCCCTGGATTCTCCAGGCACGGGATACGGTCCGGTACGTTGAACAGGGGGGGGATCATAGGGGGAATGCAAGACAAGCGGCTCATACCGTTGAAATTATGATGGCCTTATATCAATCTGCCCGGGATCATGCGGTCATTCATCTGCCCCTTAAAGAAAAGGGGTATCCCGTTGACCTGATGTTCGATGAAGGTAAAATTCCAGTAGAGGAACCCGGGGCCTATGATATCCGGTCATTTCTCGCTATGGAACCAGAAGAGCGTGCGAAATACAATGAAATGCGGAGTCAAGGGATGAGACATAAAGATATTGCGGATGCATTAAAAAGAAACGTTTGAGCGTTTGCTAAAATGATCTCATAGTCGATGTTATCCTGTCGTATTTGTGGTATCTCCGTATGATAATGGGATAGGAAATGCCCAGGTTATATGCTTTGGGCTATGTTTTCTCTTGCTATTTCAAGCGATTCGGAGTATGCTTGGGGCGATTTTAGATCTTGTTGCCATCTACAGTGTGTATTGATTCGGAGGCCCTATCGATGCGGATTTGTCCAAAATGCCAAGCAGAACCGATTTCACAAGCACCTTTCCGGCTCTTGGATTGGATTGTGATCCCGTTTCGGTGGGGCAATTGTCCGTATCAATGTAAGACTTGCGGTAACCGATTCTGGAAGCCGTGGACGTGGGTCGGATAGCAAGGTCAGTCACCCCGTAAGACCACTTTCAAATTCACCTTATTATACGCTTTGGACGGTCTCTGTATTTGGCGGAGACCACAGGGTTTTAATACCAGAAATGGAATGCCCTTAAAGGGGGATTTATGCCTAAATCATCCAGACGCCATGAAATATTAGCGAAACGAAACGTTCACAAAGATACCTATATTGAGGAATGGCCGGATGCTGGATTGATTATGATCGACAGTCCGGCAGACCCGCAACCGGGTTTAAAGCTGGATGAAGAAAAAAGGATCATTGAACTAGACGGGCGGCCCATCGCAGCATTTGATATGATGGATCATTTTATCACACGTTATGGTATCGATACCGCTGTAGCTGAAGAAGCAATGAACATCGCCTCAGAAAATTATGCCCGTATGCTGGTAGATATACATGTCTCTCGGGAGGAGATTGCCCGATTAATAAAAGGTATCACACCCGCCAAGTTGGTCGACATTATGCGCCACTTGAATGTGGTCGAGATGATGATGGCTTTGCAGAAGATGAGGGTAAGGAAGACGCCGGCCAACCAGGCTCATGTCACCAATTGTAAAGAACATCCCGCCTTGTTGGCCGCTGATGCCGCTGAAGCCGCTGTCCGGGGATTTGCAGAAGAAGAAACAACCGTTGCCGTGTCCCGATCAGCTCCTTTTAACGCCTTATCTATTCTGGTTGGATCACAAGCAGGTTGTGGCGGGGTCCTTACCCAATGTGCGGTAGAAGAGGACATGAGCCTGAAAATGGCGATGAAAGGCTTAACCTCATATGCTGAAACGCTTTCAGTATATGGGACGGATGATACCTTCATCGATGGAGATGATACGCCCTGGTCTAAAGCTTTCCTTGCCTCCTCTTATGCTTCGCGCGGCATTAAGGTCCGTTTTACCTCCGGCACTGGATCTGAGGCCCTTATGGGACATGCCGAAGGAAAATCCATGCTATATTTGGAAGCCAGGTGCCTGATGACCATTCGGGGATCAGGAAGTCAAGGGGTTCAGAATGGCTCGATCAGTTGCATTGCGTTGCCAGCCTCTTTGCCGGCTGGGGTCAAGGGGGTTCTCGCAGAAAATCTTTTGGCGACTATGCTGGACCTTGAAGTGGCTTCTGGAAATGATGCGATGGCTTCCCATTCAGACATAAGGAAGACAGCCAAGTTAATGCTACAGATGTTACCCGGGACTGATTTTGTGACCTCAGGCTATAGTGCGATGACCCGAAAAGATAATCTTTTTGGTGGTGGGAATTTTGATGTTGAGGATATTGATGACTGGACAATTATTCAACGTGATATGCAAGTTGACGGGGGCATTATTCCTGTAAACAATGAAGACCTTGTCGCCGCCCGTGAGCGTGGGGCAAAGGCAATTCAGGCTGTTTATGCAGGCTTTGGTTTTCCTCCGATTTCAGATGAAGAGGTTGAGGCGGCGGTGTATGGTCACGACAGTGAGGATATGCCGGACCGACGCAAGTCAGAGGATTTGGCCGCAGCGGAAGATTTTTTACATGGGCCGGATACCGTTGTACAGGTTATTAAGATTCTGGCACAACAAGGTTTTACCGAAGTGGCCACCAGGCTACTGGAGATGCAAAAATTACGATTAAGAGGCGATCACCTTCAACCTTCAGCCATTGTTTCTGACACCTTCGAGGTGATCAGCGCCGTCAATGATCCAAATGACTATGCGGGACCGGGTACAGGTTATCGATTATCAGGGGCTCGGTGGGAAGCGTTGAAAAATATTCCCACCGCCCAGCGACCGGAATCGATGGTCCAACCAGATGATTTTGATAGTAAATCCTTTGATATGCCATCAAAAGGGGTCGCCTTGCCTGGTACCAGTGAAAAAGAGGTGGTCATAGCGGTTGGACCTGCATTCGGAACGCAGATTACCGAAACATTATCAGGTATATCCCATGTTGATGTGCTCAATCAAATATGCCAGGGAATTGAAGCGGAAGGTTATACACCTCGCGTGGTAAAGATTTATCGAACTTCAGATTGTGGGTCCATTGGATGGCATGGGGCACAGATGAGTGGATCTGGTATCGGCATCGGATTACAATCCAAGGGTACAATACTGATTACACGAAAAGGGCTAAACCCCTTGAACAATTTAGAATTATTCGGTATGTCACCAAACCTTACACCAGATTCTTACAGCATGATCGGCCAGAACTCGGCAAGATACGCAAAAGGGACGTCTGTTTCTCCCGTGCCCTCTGCTATTGATAATATGGCCCGATTAAAATTCATCGTCAAAACCACATTAATGCACCGGAAAGAGACTTCCTGTGTTCGTTTGGATGCTCCGGCGAGAGAATTGGAGATTGAACATGGCAGATAAAATATGCTCTACGGAGAAAGATCAACATTGTGATGGCAACCAAAATGAAGGTAACGGCGTCCGGGAAATTACGCTGGACGGGGTGCTATCAGGCGAAATAAGCTCCGCGGATATCCGAATCAGTCCGGACGCGCTTCATAATCAGTCCGTCATTGCGGACCAGGCAAATCGGAGCGCCCTGGCAGATAATTTACGGCGTGCGGCCGAGCTGACCAATGTTCCCAATGAGGAAATCCTGTCCATTTACAATGCGCTGCGACCCCACCGGTCTACACGTGTCGAACTGGACGAAATCTGTAACCGACTTGAGACTGAGTATGGTGCCACAACAACGGCTCAATTTATTCGTGATGCGATTATAATCTATGAGCAAAAAGGCCTTATAAGGCGCAGGTAGCCCGCTCGCTGAATTGGGTTGTCTCGGATGGATCACCCTATCATGGATCGTCATAGGTCTCACCTGCCAGGATTTTATTGATCGCAGTATAGATCGCTCTAAATGGATTTGGTTGGGATCTCACGTTCGAAAATACAATCACCGTATATTTTTCTTCTGAGATGCCAAACCTCCAGTAAGATAAAAAGCTCCAGGCACTACCTGTGTGGGAGACGATACGTGTGCCATCCGAGTCATGGACCGCCAGTCCCTGGCCGTAACGGGCCGGTTCGCCATCGGAAAGGATCGGTGGTTGCATCATCCGGTTTAATGATTCAGGTTTTAAAAGTTTGCCGGCACGCAAGGCTTGATCAAAGGCCAGCAAATCATACACCGTGGTATACATCTCATCGTCCCCATAGGTCAGACCATACATGGATTGAGGTGCATTCGGATCTGGTGTTGGTTGAAGGCCAGATACTGAATCCCTGCGATAACTGGAAATGATTTTATTTGCCTTTTTGTCGTCGAGAAGACTGTAAACCCCACTGTTTTTCATCCCAGAAGGTTCAAAAATATGCTCACGTAAGAAAACATCGAACCGTTGTTTAGAAACCTGCTCCACAATCAGAGCGAGAAGAACATAGGCTGTGTTACTGTACTGATCTTTCTCAAGGGGCATCCCGATCAGGTCCGGTTTATATTGAATAATGTATTCCAGATAATCTTTGTTTGTGTAGGGCGGATCAATCTTGTTGTAAAAAGCGTAGAACGCCTCCCTCATCTCTTTTTCTTCATATATGTCGTATAAACCGGATGTATGGCTCAACAGATTTCCAATGGTGACCTTATCATAGGGCAGTTCAGGAAAAAATTTGGACAGTGCATCATCGTAACCCAGTTTCCCCTTTTCTGCGAGCATGTGAATGGCCACTGCTGTCACAGGTTTAGAGATGGACCCCACTCTGAAGGCATCATCCGGATTCAATGGAACGGGAGGGTTGAAAGACCGATACCCATGAACGCCTTTATAAAGGACCTTTCCTGCTTTCGCGATGAGCACAACACCGTTAAATCGATCTCCATCCTCGAGCTTAGTTAAAAGTCCTGTGACAGCCTGAACTTTCGGATTGTCCGCAGGTGGTTGGCCACAAGCCATTAAAAATATGGCTATCAGGGTGAAAAGGTACATTGTCCAGGGCATGATGAGAACTCTTTGCATGAACGGGTTCAGCGTGTCAAAATGAAAAGATGTAACTTCATTAATGGACCAGAACGGAATATTTTATCTATAATCAAAAGGAGGTAAGTCACCGCCTGTAAGCCTGCGGTTTTCTGATCTTTTGTGCACGCTATAACTGGCAGGCCAGAATCTACACCTTACAATGTCCTGTGAGTTATAGATTCTGGCTTCTTATCTCAAGAAATACGTCTCGTCAGATCTCATTACATAATATATTTCTTCAAATGGGCGCGGGCTCTGATAAATCCTTGGGCTTCAGCTTCCCAGGTACCCCAATAGCGTGCATCTTCATGTTCAATACTTAGGATACCATCGTATCCGAAATCTTCGAGGTTCTTCATAATATGTGCCCAATTTGCTTCGCCCTCCCCTGGTATACAATATCGCCACCAGTCTTCACCGAAGGCCTTAGGCTTATCCAATGATGGACTCATACGACCATATAAATAAAGGGCTTCACTATCGAATTTTGTATCCTTGGCATGAACATGATGCACACGATGACCAAATTCTTTTAAGAACCGTAAATAATCGATCCCAAGGCGGATCAGATGAGAGGGGTCGAAATTGATGCCGAACGCTGGAGAAGGACAGGCCTCAAACATAGCGCGTAACAATTCCGGGTTTGCGCCAATACGCTCAAAATGGGTTGATCCGCCGGGCCAGCCTTCCAGGGCCAACGTGGCACCATTTGATTCGGCGAAATCGACGATCGCAGGCATCGTTCGTTTCCATTGATCTAATGTCGCGGACCGGCCCTGTGATGGATCTGCGGGGGCCGGAGCGATGTAAAACATATTCGTTACGCCATGATCGATAGCATTCTGTATCGAATTTACAGCCCCTTTTATGGCTTCTTTCTGTTTACCCACGTCGTCGCTCAATAAATCTGAGGTGCCTACCATATCGACTTGCCCAATGACCACCCCGTGTGCTGAAGCGGCGTTGACCATTTCAGCATTAATATCTGGCACATCAACGGTACCAAATCCATTTGCGGCCATCCAACGACATACCTCATCAAACGGCATGCCGTTTAACCGACCCGTCATACGAATTCCAACCTTCATTTTCTCTCTCCTTGACGTTAATCGAAAAAAACATTATTGACACAAGCGGCGAACAATGTATATGAACATAAAGGGGGATGCAAGGGAAAGGAAAATATCCCAAAACGACCTTATGGCTAAGTAGGGAACATAAAAAAGGAACCATAATGAAATTACTTATTTATCCCGATATCTCCGATCAGGATGTATTACGCATTGAATCCTCATTTCCGGAATTGAACATTCTCCGACCACGATCGGAGGGCGAAGCGTTGGCTTATATTGTTGATGCGGACCTGATGTACGGATCGATCACGCCTTCGCTTCTGATGACTGCGCAAAATCTAAAATGGGTACAGGCCAATTGTATCGGCATGGAGAATTATGTGTTTCCCGATCTGATTGAAAGTGATGTCCTGCTCAGCAATGTTCGCGGGGTTTTCAGCGATCATATTGCAGATCATGTGTGGGCCTACATTCTGGCATTTTCCAGAGGGTTACATCGATATATCCGCCGTCAACTAACTCGTACCTGGAACCCTGAAGGGGAAACGATACATCTTGCCGATCAGACCATTGGTATTATTGGTTTAGGGGGTATTGGGCGGGAGGTCGCCAGGCGGGCGGCCCCGTTCGGTTCTCGCGTTATCGCCGTTGATCCAAGGATCACCGAGCCTTCAGTGGGCGTCGAATCGGTATGGCCATCGGATCGACTTGAGGATCTGTTAAGCGCATCTGATTTTGTGGTAATCTGCGCCCCTCATTCACCGGAGACAGAGAAACTTATCAGTACGACGCAACTAAAAATAATGAAATCTAACGCATATCTGATTAATATCGGGCGGGGCGTTATTGTAGATCTTGCAGCGCTGACTCATGCGTTAGAACAAGGACAAATAGCCGGCGCAGCATTGGATGTATACGAAATCGAACCCCTTCCTTCCGACCACCCGTTATGGGGCATGGATCAAGTTATTCTCACCCCCCATATGGCGGGTCACGGTCCTTTTGTTCAGGATCGCCGCATGGATGTCTTTATTGAAAATATTGATCGGTTTTTGAAGGGGGAAGAACTCCTGACGCAGGTAGATAAATCTCAATGGTTTTAGAATGTTATTTGAGCGTGAAGATATCCATATACAAGTTATCTGATTTACAAAGCGAAAACACAATTGAACAAACCCGACCTATGTGATGTAGTGATTGCAGGGGGTGGTCCGGCAGGTTTGGCCGCTGGCATTGTACTGGCCGAAGTTGGTTTACGTATCATAATCTGCGAGCCCAAAGCCTATCCCATTGACAAGGCTTGTGGTGAAGGGGTTATGCCCTCTGGTGTCAGTGAATTATGTAAGTTAGGCATAGATCGATATTTATCACCTGATAAATATGCCCGTTTAAAGGGGGTTCGATACCATGCTCACGACGGGGTTGAAGCCACCGGTATTTTCGCTGAAGGACCTGGATGGGGGATCGCACGCACACAGCTGTCAATGGCAATTAGGCGACGGGTATCAGACTTCTCAAATATTAGCATCATTCCAGGTAAATTTACGGCCTACAGAAAAGATGCAGATGGGCTTATCATTGAAACGAATACACCACGCCGATTTCGGACCCGGCTGCTGATTGGTGCCGACGGGTTACATTCCATTGTTAGGCGAGAGGCTAATCTTGACGGTCCTTCATCCAAATTGCGCAGATGGGGCATACGAAGACATTTCAAGGTGGCACCCTTGAGTGATTTCGTAGAAGTTTACTGGTCTGACGGCATTGAGGCGTATATTACACCCTGTGGAACGAATATGGTCGATGTAGTATTTTTATGCCATAATGATATGCTACAAAAATCAACAGGTGCAGAACCGATTTTCAACCAGTTGTTGACCTCGTTTTCGTCGATGGATTCAAAGCTGCAAGGTGTAAGGCGGTGTGACCCGATTCGGTCTGCGGGTCCCTTTCATCAACGCGCTCAATCGCTGGTAGCAGATGGCGTTATACTTCTCGGTGACGCCGCAGGATATCTCGATGCAATAACAGGAGAAGGGATCAGTTTGGCGTTGACGCAGGCATCTCTGATAAAAAAGACGGTCGTGCCTATCCTGAATAACCTGCAAGGCGTCCCCTCAGTACATGATTTACAACCGTATGCCCGAGCCCATGTGAAAAGTGTGCGACTTTACTATCTTCTCACACACCTCGCTCTTTTTTTCAGTCGGCACCCCAAAATGACAGGAAAGTCCATACAAACCCTGAGGGCACCCCCTGATGTATTTCAATCCCTTCTAACCTTGAATATGGGGCGGTTAACCCCAGGACGTGCTATCTTACAAGCGGTCTGCCGGTTATCAGAAGGATTATTTCATTAACATTATATTCAATCAAGGTCAAAGGTCCTTTTGATGACGCCACGGTCTAATCTAACAAAAGCGGCCTTGATGACCGCCCTTACGGTGATAAGTGCTTATATTTACTTACCTGTCGGTCCGATCCCCGTTACCATGCAGACCTGTATTGTGTTAATTGCAGGTGCCATCCTTGGTGGACGTTGGGGGGCGTTGAGTCAATTTGTGTATCTTGGTATGGGTTTAATCGGTCTCCCTGTCTTCTCTGGGGGCCGGGCTGGACCGGGTATTATACTTTCCCCTACCTTTGGATATATCATCGGATTTATTTTTGCTGCTTTTATCACGGGCAGGTATCTCGAATATCAAACAACCTGGTCAATACGGCAGGTGCTAAGCGCCATGGTATTGGGTCAGGTATCCATCTGGCTATGTGGCTTGTTGTATATTGGCGTGTATTTTTTCCTCATAATCGATAAACCGGCTTCAATCGAAGCTATTCTGGCCTTCGGTCTGCTTCCCTTTCTGCCATTCGACGCCATCAAAATCGGTCTGGCTGTAACTGTGACCTTATCTCTGAAACGCTATCTCTATCCCCACATGAGTGCCTAATTCAATCACGATTTCCAATTGATTGACATCTATTTTTGATCGTGGTATACTGCTGATTGACGGAATTAAGTTTTGTATTTGCGGATGAATTGAACCTGAAGATCAGTTTGCAAGCGATTATGGTGGTGGGCATACATACGATTGTACATGAGAAAAGGTAATACGTTATGAAGTTTAGTCTAATTTTCTTTTTGTTAGCAGGGCTTATCACCTCGGCATATGGGCAGACCAATTCCATTGGGAAACGATGGCCTGACGATGCGGCACCCGCCGACCAACAAGTATTCCGATATACCATGCTGGAACCATTGAGCTATGATATTAGCATAGCGCTTTATGAAGCACAAGGGGCCGTCCCACTTTTTGAGCGGCTCACCATGCTGAATAAAGATCTCGAACTCGTCCCGGCAGCGGCAAGCTCATGGGAAAGGTCATCAGATGGCCTGAAGTGGACGTTTCATCTTCGTCCGGATAGTCGCTGGAGTGATAATCGTCCTGTGACCGCCCATGACTTTGAGTATACCTATAAACGATTGCTTGATCCTGCTGAGGCGAGTCCGTATGCCTTTTTTTATTACGAGATCAAGGGCGCGCGCCCGTTCAATCAGGGAAAAACAACGGATTCAGGCACCATCGGCGTAAGGGCCCTGGATGATTTAACGCTTGAAATAGAAACAGAATATCCTTGTCCTTATTTGCCCTTTATTGTGGGTTTTTCTGGATCAGGGCCTGTACCCCGATGGCAAGTGGAAAAGTTTGGACGTCAATGGAGCGATGCCGGGAAATTTGTGTCCAACTCGAGCTATACGCTTACATCGTGGCAGAGCGGCCGTCAGGCTGTCTTATCCCTGAACCCCTATTACAAAGGCCCACATCAGGGATTTCTGGAACAGATAGTACAAATTTTCACTACCGGTCATGTAGGGACAGCACCTTATGAAAATAATGAGATTGATTATGTTCGAGTTCAAGTGTCCGATCTGCCTTACATCGAATCAGATCCAGAACTCAATCGGCAATTGGTCAAATATTCATTTCCAGAAACATCCTATCTGTTTTTCAAATCCAGCCAACCCCCGTTCGACAATCTCAAAGTTCGACAAGCCATAAGCCATGCTATAAATCGCGATGCGTTATGTAACGTGGTTTTACGAAATACGGCTATACCAGCATATAGTATGCTGCCATCCAGGTTTCCAGGTTCTTCAGATGGGGCCCTGAATACCATCCAGGCCTATAATCCAAGCCTGGCGCAGACCTTATTAGCTGAAGCTGGATATCAAAAAGGAAAAGGATTTCCCCGAGTAGATTTTTGGGTTGGTAAATCATCACCGCAACTCAATTATGTGGCACAAGCTGTGCAGGCCATGCTGAAAAAAAATCTGGGTATTGACATTCAGATCATAACTTCTGAAGATAAGGTGTACCGTGATAATATGTATAGGTGGAATATCCCAATGGGATTGGGCAGTTTCAATGCCGATTATCCAGATCCAAATAATTTATTGGGTATGGTTTGGCGGACGCAAACGCGGGGATTCGGACGTCAAGATTGGAACCATCCTACCTTTAACAGTCTGATCGATGCCGCCGCCTTTGAGCTGGATCAGGATCGCCGGATAGAGATGTACCAGGAGGCGGAGCAACTTCTGGTAGAGGATGTTGGGGGTGTTTTTTTATATCATAATTTGACGGTAGAATTAAGGAAGCCCTGGGTAAAAGGACTTGGGAATAATAAATACGGCTATCCCTTTTTCACCTGGATAGGAACGGTGCATACAGATATGTATATCGGTAAGAGGACGCCCTGATGAATAATCAGATCACAAAAACACAGTGCAAATCTTATAGAGATGATGGTTATATCATCATCGATGATTTTTTAGATGACACGGAATTGAATATTTGGCAAGAAGCAGTGGAAGAGGCGGTGGCAGCCCGTGAAAACAAACGGTTGCCGTATGAGACTGCCCAAATTCCCGTTAAAGCCCAAAATGAAATTGTTTTCCAACAGCGGATCAATCTCTGGATGGATCATCCTGGTGTTCGCCGTCTCATGTTTGACGACCGGATTGGGAAAATGGCTGCTGACCTCGAAGGGGTAGAGGGCATACGCATCTGGCATGACCAGGTGTTGACCAAGCAACCATGGGCAAACCCGACCACCTGGCATCAGGATAACACCAAATGGTCTTTCAGTTCGGCGCAAGCCATCACCATCTGGGTTGCCCTGGATGATGTCACCCTTCAAAATGGCTGTATGTTCTTTTTACCGGGGTCTCATAAAAAACGTCTGGAAGATCATCCCGCTGCGGGAAACTCGGTCGGAGCGATGTTTGCAACCTATCCTGAGTTGGGCGGTTTAGAGCCTACACCAGTGGTGATGAGAGCAGGAGGGTGTTCCTTTCATAATGGCCTGATGGTTCACGCCGCTCACGCCAATATGACGCCCTATCCCAGGCGGGCGTTTACCTGTGCTTACATGCCTGACGGAAGTTTATTTAACGGGATTCCCAATGTATTGCCGGATTCCATGTTGAAAGCCCTTAATATTGGTGATGTTCTGGCCGATGAAACCCAGAATCCCCTGATTTTTTCAATAAAAGAAGGAATCTGATTTCGTGGGATTAGATGCCGGTCCCTTGTTTTTAAATTTAATATGGTCTCAGGGTAATGAATCAAATAATCTGACTATATGCATAATCTTGGCGGGATATGTCTTTAATAAAACACGATTCTACATTTATATTGCACCGTCCTTCTCAGCCCAGTCGGACGGCAGATAGTGCAGCAGCGGGCCGAGCAGCACACCTTTTATACGAAACACCGTTAATATTTGAAGATCCATATGCCATTAATTTAACTAGTCCTTTGTGGCGGTTCGTTTGTAAAAACAAAATTTTGGCCTGGATGATATTTAATCGATCTGTGGGTATAATGCGGCCAATTGGAGCCCATATTCTGGCAAGAAGCCGATATGCCGAAGATCAACTTGAATTGGCGATTGATAAGGGATTGACACAGTATGTAATTATCGGTGCTGGTATGGATTCCTTCACTTTGAGACGGACCGACTTGATGGATCGACTTAAAGTTTTTGAATTGGATTTACCGGCAAGTCAAGAGCTCAAGAAAAATCGAATTCAGCGCTTGAACAAGAATTTGCCTGACAAGGTGGAATATATCCCAAGCGATTCTGAAGAAGAGACCGTAATGGAGGCGCTTTCACGTTCCTCATTTTCATTTGACCGTCCTGCTTTCTTCTCCTGGCTGGGCACCACCTATTACCTCACCCGTCGGGCTGTGGTTCAATCCTTAGAGGCCATTGTTAAACATACCACCATAGGCAGTGAGATCGTCTTCGATTATGGTATCCCCCCACACCTGCACAGGGGGATGGATCGTTTGGCTTGGAAGACAATAAAACAAGCGAGTTTACGTTGCGGTGAACCAATTCTTACCAGCTTTTTGCCAGAGCACATGGCGGACATATTGAAAAATATGGGATATTATTTACGAGAACAATTGTCACCAGAGGATCAACGATTAAGATATTTTCATTTTTCCACCAAATCAACCATGCCTATCGCGAGTTATTTTATCCATGCGCAATCGCAAGGAGGAACATAATGTCTCATCGGATCATATTGTTGCTTTTCACCTCAATTATTCTGGGGACCCTTCCAAGGGCCCAGGCCCAGGAAGCATTTGATTACTGGCCTGGCGTAGCGTACGACCCGAGCATCCCAACGATGAATGAGGTGCTCGGATATCATCCGGGTGAACGAATAACCTCTCATACTGGTTTAATGACCTATTTAGAGGCATTGGCGACTGCGGCCCCAGATAGAATGAAAATTGTAGAATACGCCAAAAGCTGGGAAGGCCGTAAACTGGTCTATGCCTTTGTGGGATCAGCGGACTATATCGGCCGGCTGGACACCATCAGTCTTCAAATGAAACAATTAGCAGATCCGCGGCAGACATCACCTGCAGATGCGGACAATCTTATCGCGAGCCTACCTGCGATCGTCTGCTTAAGCTATGGCGTACATGGCAATGAAATATCTTCACCAGACGCGGCTTTATTGACCGCCTATCATATGCTTGCAGCTCAGAATGATGATGTGGTGAATACCATTAGAGGTCAGGCGATCCTCATGATTGATCCGACCCAGAATCCAGACGGTCGTGACCGTTTTGTTCATAATTTTGAAATTTCTGAAGGCTTAGAAGCGGATGCAAGTCCTTTAGCCGCAGAACACAACGAGCCCTGGCCTGGCGGGCGGACGAATCATTATTATTTCGATTTGAATCGTGACTGGCTCGCGCTCACCCAGCCCGAAACCAGAGGGCGGATAAAAACGTTACAGGAGTACTTTCCACCTGTGTTTGTCGATTTACATGAAATGGGATCTAACGCGTCCTACTATTTTGCGCCCGAGGCAGTCCCCTATAATCCTCATCTGGCCAAAGATCAAAGGGAAAGTTTACAGCTTTTTGGTAAAAACAATGCCAAGTGGTTTGACCATTATGGTTTTTCTTATTTTACGCGAGAAGTTTTTGATGCTTTTTATCCAGGCTACGGGGCAAGCTGGCCGTCGTATTATGGTAGTGTGGCCATGACGTATGAACAAGCCTCCGCGAGAGGACTTTTGGTAAAAAGAAGTGATGAAACCACCATGCACTTCCGGGATTCTGTATGGCATCATTTTGTGTCTTCAATTTCCACATCTGAGACAGCTGCCGTAAATCGTAAAAAACTACTTGATGATTTCTATGCCTATCGTCAGTCGGCGATTGAGGAGGGACGTACAGAATCCATTAAAGCCTATATCCTTCCCCGTGTGGGTAACACCTCATCTATTGACAAGTTGGTAGCAGTTCTGAATTATCAGGGTGTAGAAATCATGCAAGCAAAAGCAGGATTTCGATCCGGTGGGCGTGAGTATCCGGTGGGGTCGTATGTAATTTCTCTGGCACAGCCCACAAAAAGACTTATAAGAACGCTCATGGATGTCGATGTACCCATGGAAGAATCATTCGTTGAAGAACAGGAACGTCGGCGAAGTAAGCGAATAGGTGATCAAATATATGATGTAACTGCCTGGTCAATGCCTCTCATGTATAATATAGAATCCGTACCGAGCAGTCAGACCGTTCTGGGGGATTTTGAGCTCGTAAATCCGGTGATGACGCCACCAGGAAAAATCAATGGTGGTGAAGCCGAGGTCGCATATCTTGTTCCCTGGGGAACCCAGGGGGCAGGGAGATTGCTGGCCTCGGCCTTGCAAACGGGCCTGCGGGTATCGAGTTCCGATTTGGCTTTTGCTCAGGAAGATCGACGTTATCCAGCAGGGACCTTAATATTTCTGGTAAAGGATAATCCTACCAATCTACACGCAAATCTCAGCCGTATTGCCCAGTTTTCGGGTGCTGAAGTGTTTGCAGTAAATACAAGTTGGGTGATTGAAGGACCAAATTTTGGTAGTAATAATGTGGTACATATGCCTAAACCACGTATCGCCATGGCTTGGGATCAGCCCACACGCTCCAATAACGCCGGAGCTACGCGGTTCGTGATAGAACGACAAATCGGGTATCCGGTCACCCCTATCCGTACAGCTCAAATGGGCAGAGCGGATTTAAGTGGTTTTGATGTCATATTGTTACCGAGTCCCGGATTTTCCGGGGGAGGGTATAAAGGGGTTCTGGGGGATAACGGGGTGAGTCGATTAAAGGAGTGGGTTCGCAATGGTGGGACGGTAGTGGCTATTGGCGGAGGGGCTGTGACCTTTCTGGCAGATGAGGGTACCGGTTTATTGGCGACTGCTCGGGAAAATCTTGTCTCGTCGGATGACACTAAGAAAGTAGACGATCCTGAAAATGGTCGGGTAAGTGGGCGGATTCTGTCAACAGAAGACGATTATTTGAAAGCAATTGCACCAGATGAGAACACACCACCTCCAGCACAGGGTGTGTTGTTGAGAGCAAAGCTTGATCTGGATCACTGGTTATCTGCCGGTATTGATCAGCAGGTCAATGCGCTGGTTACCGGCAGCAATGTATTTTCGTTGCTCAAGCTCAACCAGGGACGTAATGTAGCTGTCTATCTGGGGCCTGATGAAATTTTGGCCAGTGGTTTTCTATGGGAGGGGAGTGTGGAGCAAATGGCCTATAAACCCTTATTGATGGTACAACAACACGGCAGGGGTATGGCAATAGGGTTCACTGCAGATCCGAATTACCGGGCGTATATGGATGGTTTAAACATCCTCCTCATGAATGCTATATTCAGGGCCCCTGCCCATGCCGGAAAACAGGTGACAAAATAAAATGGGTGGACGCAATTATAGATTAAGCCCAGGCGAATCAATGCGTGAACAGGATAACATTTAAAGGATTAACCATGTCTCTTCCAATGCGAAACAAACTTCCTGATCATGGCATCAGAGTACCATTTGAAGATTTATCCCAGTTTGTATGTGATCTATTTGTAAAAGCAGAATTATACAGGCACGATGCTAAGTTATTAGGTAAGATTTTATCTACAGCCGATATGCGTTGTGTTTATAGCCATGGTACCCGTCAAACACCGGGTTATATTCGTAAAATCATGGACGGGGATGTCAATCCCCGACCCACGATTACCATTGCAAAGGAAGAGGTTACAACTGCTGTGCTGGATGGTGATGGCGGGTTAGGTTATTTTCCGAGTTATCAGGGTATGGAAATGGCGATTGGCAAGGCCAAGCAATACGGGGTAGGCGTGGTGACGACTCGCAATCATTTCCATTTTGGTGCTGCGGGCAATTATTCAAGAATGGCACTTACCAATAATTGTATCGGATTAGCCCTGTCCAGTCACCGATATCCCCTGGAATCCGATAAGTTAATTATGGGAGCAAGTGGTGGATCACCGATGAGTCTTGCTTTCCCTTCGCGAACCCAGCCCCCTCTGGTGCTCGATATGAGTGCATCGATGATGGGATATGATGAAGAGTTATTTAAAGAATTTCATTATGTATTTTCAAAAAGCCTGGGTCTTGGTGTCGCCCTCCATGCACTAGGGGGGATACTGGCGGGGATTAGAAAGCCTGAATTTGAAAAACCACAATCTCGCTGGGAATCCAATCAGGGCGCTTTTCTCGCTGCATTTAATATTGATCATTTTATGGGCATCGATGAGTTTGAAACCACCATGGATCATTTTATTAGCCAAGCCCGCCGAATGAAACCACTCCCGAATATGCCCACCGCTGAACTTCCTGGTGGGATGGAATGGCGTTGGGAGCATGAAAATTCCAAATCTGGTATACCCATCGATATGGATCATCAGAAAGCCTTGGAGGACATTGCCAAAGAGTTAAAAGTCCCTTCCGTGTTTGGATTCTTTGAAGAAACCAGGTTTTGAAACACAGGGCGCCCTGTTTGATGTAATGCAGATTTACCTATCTTCCCTATGTTTATGTGATTATGCGTTATTGAACCACGTTTCATGAACATGGACCCACTCTAACTCGTTTGGTCCATTCGCTTTTTTTCGAAAAATGGCCGTGCTATATCGAGACACGGGCTCCCCCCCAGATTTCTGCCATTCCTCATATTCTACCACAACGAGCGGGTTGTCTTCCGCATGAATTCGAACCTTTTCGATCCAGATACGAAGATCTTTCTGGGCACCATGCGCTTCGAATAGACCAGTTAACAAAGGTCCTCTACCCACTTTTTTACCTTGGGGCATGACAATGACAAATTCATCGCCCGTGGCTTTTTCCATCCGGTCGAAGGCCTCTCTTGTTTTCGGCAAGCGGCCAGTAAACCAATCCTCAAAAAATTGATGAAGTTCTATTATTTCCTTCTCGTATCGGGATTCCATAGGGGCTCCTGTTAGTTAAGCGTAAACAATCGATTAATTTTCTTGGGGAGAATCTGCAATTAATTTAAAGCCTTTACCATTAATATAAATAATTTCAATGGATCGATCTTCCTTCAGTCGACAACGCAATCTGGAAATAAACACATCCATACTTCGGCCGTTAAAATAACTGCCGTCGCCCCAGATGGTTCTCAGGTCTAAACTTTGATCCGGGGTAAGGTTGACATGGAGACATAAAAGCCGAAGTAAATCCTTCTCTCAGCTTGTTTATTTTTGTTCAGTCGTGGGACTTAACAGGATCTGACGCTCATAATCAAATTTATAGATGCCGAATCTAGATGAATAGTATAAAAAACACCTGCAAATTAACATTATTTACCAGGCCAGCAACAGATGATACGTCATAATATAATCTGTTGCTTCAAGGTCCGTGGATTAATTCACTGGATAATTGAGGTGATTCGTCTAACAGAACACATGTATCGCAGCAAGCTGCGGGGAGACTGCATTAATGTATAGGATGTGATGTTGTGAATCAGACGACTAATTATCGATTGATTTCGGTGGGTTGTACTGAGGCATATCAAGAGCGGATCTCACCTGATGGAGTAAGTCATCTGGGGTAAACGGCTTCGGGAGGAAAGGAAATTCATTCAAGAAAACGGTTTCGCTTATTCGGGACTCTTCCATGGTTCCGGATATCAACAGGATTTTCGTATCTGGATAGGTATTTAAGACTTTCTCAATAAATGTACTGCCCATCATCTTGGGCATGATATAGATCCGAGATGACCAGTTGGACATGATCGGCATGATCTTTCAAGCATTCCAGGGCATCAACACCATTTTCCGCCTCATAAATTGAATGTCCGGCTTCCTCTAAAAGACTCCGCATGATTTCTCGAATGTCGTTCTCATTTTCAACGATAAGAATCGTTTCTGTTCCCACAGAGGGTGATAGGATATCTGATGATTCTCTTAAGTACTCCTGGGATCTTGGCGTTACTGATGTGATGGCAACAGGTAGATAAATCGAAAAAGTCGTACCCTCGTCGGGTACACTGACCACATCGATATTATTTCCAATCTGAATAAGCCTTATAGATCGTATATATTATACAGTTGATACCATTATTTGTCTATCTTCGTTTTGAGATAGTATGAAAAGGGCCGGGTAAGCGCGTCGGAAGTTCATCCCGACTAACGGCATACCCGGCTCCAGCTATAAAGCGCAATCAGGTTATGTGCTTCGTGGTGTGTTAGAAGGTCACCTCAAGCTGTGTCCCGATATGCCATTCTCCTTTATCAAAATCGTTGTTACGAATGACGCCCAACTCTGCGACCGTCCACCGAAGGTTCTGGGGCAGGAAAGCACGAACCCCGTGGAATATTTTTAAGGCGGGATCATTGATCTGTGTGCCGTCGGCTGATAATTTCCATGTTTCATATAAGCCATAGAAATGAACCCGTGGTGTGACCACCACACCAACGGACAGGTATCCGGATAGAGCTTCGGCTTCCTTGAACTGGAAGGCTTAACCATGGGTTGTCCGCATATCGCTGTTCTTCTGGTATACAAACTCCCCCGCGATGGTTACATACCTTGATGGGATGAGCAGGTCGCCACCAATAGCGATGTTCCGGTCTGCTTTGAATTCAGCAAGGTAGGCGGAGGCACCCAATTGAAACTTGGGTTGTGTCAAATTAGCCCGGACGACCAGATCATACTTATTATCGTTAGTGGCACGGCTTAAATTTGACGTCCGACCCTGACGGCCATGTACGACGGCTGCGGTCAGGCTACCTCCGGTGAACTGCTTCTGAACTTGAAAACCGAGGTCAATTTTTTTCAACGCAAATCCATTGACCAGCATATTATTTTTGGTGGATGTAAAATTACGATGAGACGTGATATCCGACCATAAACCAAAAGGTAAACGAAATTGGCCTGTTCGAATATTGACGCCTGCGCCACCAATGTTGTTGACGTCGAAGTACAACTGTTCGAATTGAATAAGTTCAGTCGGTTCGACCGTATTTTCAATTACAGATAGCGCGTCTGATATACCACCGTGACAATTATGGCTTCATCAATGTGATGGATCACCTCTTCTGGCACAGGATTCCATTCTGCCAGGAAGCCATGCGGTTCCCAACGGAGGATGGATTGATCTGAGATGAAAAGAACAATCTCAACTGATTGATTTCAAGCAAGTTCAACCAGGATGCATCAAGCTCCTGATGTCGTTCAAATTCACTGACGAAGAAGCCACCAATATTAATTTGTGGTTGTTCTCTCGTGGCAATGGTCTCGCCTTGTGATTGTAAATCAGTAAGAGCCCGACTCTGCTCCTGCAGGGCGACCAACTCCAGTCGTTGATATTCATCGATAAGCAATGGACCGACTTGAGATAATGTCAGGCCTGATTGTAGCTGGCTGCTGATGAAATCAATCATCCGCTGGGGAAACATGGTTGCGAATCGGCCAAGACCAATCACGTTAAAGTCGAGATGATTCACCAGGGGAAGCAAATAGCTCTCATTAAACCGGTTAAACTCATGATCTACGGGGGCTTGTAGAATCAAACCAAGAGATCAAGTTGGTGACATCAAGCACTTCACTGATGGTGTAAATCGTTTGAGGTCTGGCGAATTGATCTTCAGGGGCTTGAGCAGCAGCTGACAAGGCCGAACAAGAGAGTACCAATAAGGTGATCGTTATTAATTTACGGTTCAAATTTCTAAAGATCCTTTTTCCAGGTGTTATTTTATTAATACTTTTCCACGACACTTAATTCGTACCGAGTACCTTACCCAGACTCAGAATCAACGCATTAAATCGAGCCCCTGCGGCTTGAATCGCTTTCATATTAAAATCAGGATGTGGTGATTTGTCCTCCTCTCGACGCCTACAGACAGACCTGCACGAACATAATAAGGGACGCCTGTCATAGTGACAACCTGAGTTGCTCTGCTGATAGTAGTTATTTTTTCTATGTCAATGTTTCGCAAAGGGCGACGTAAATCAAATGAATATTTTCCCGGACGATTTTCTGTGTTAAACCTGCCATTTCTGAACTTGACAAATTACGACTGGTATTAGAAGCTATGACAGAATTATTGGTATCAAGGTTGATGGGTACCTAGCGGAAATTATAGCTAACGAAATTCTCAATCCCCAACAGAACACCTGATAGTTCAGAATAAGCCAACAAGGGTTCTGTAAAATCGCTCTGATATAATATTCCGATTTTTAATGTATCTGCCCCCACTTTTTCATGTAAGGTACTATCAAAACCTATGACACGGCTGAGTAATGGTAATTGTACGTCAATGGGGATACCATTATCCTGCACTCTGACGAGGGGAGCATAACCAATGATTACAGCCGCAGTCATGATAATGATCTGATTGAGTTTCAAATCTGTTCCTTTCTACGGGCATCTGTGAGAAACATGAAATCAAGGACCTTAATACTTAAAGCCTATTTGAAGATAAACTTCGAAAACATTTGCGCCTTGTTATTCGATGACGTTTCCATCGACTTGAATAACGATTTATTATCTATCATCCTGGGGTAATTCGTCACCAATGGGGTAAATCAACACCAATAGGTTGAAACATGTTTATTTTAAAAATATTGCCCAATAATTAGGGGTAAAACTTATGGGTGTCAATCAAGGAAAGACCTTAGTTGTATTGTCAAAATTCATAATATCTATGTTATTTTCCAGACATGGTTGAATAATCACCAAACAAAAAAGGCATAATTACCCATACTCAAATTGAGATGAGCAGATTATGCCTTCGACCTACAAGCCAGCACACTAATCTTATGCGCCTGTACGACAAGGCGGCTTATCCTACAAGGCGAGCCTGTATTTTCAGTTCTGTTGATCCAATAAAACAAATCTCTTCATGTCTGATGAGGACTGAAAACATCAGGAAATATTTCAAAAATGATTGAAAGACATTGGCTTGGTTTAACGTAGAATAGATTTACAAGAAATAAGTAAATCCACGGTGTTATATACTTAAAAAAGTCATATAAATTATAATATTATCCACTAAAATTATTGGCAATCATAAAGGATGGATGGGTTATCATTAAATAGGGGTAACTTACAGTTAGCTTGATGGGGTAAAAGTTAGGTTCGCGATTTAATTTTCTGGTTTTCAAATGCTGCAATATCCAACTTTCTGAGCTCAGAATTAACTGTTAATTTTATCGATCTTCCAATCCCGTCACATATCCATTTTTATAAAATATAATGCAATCATTAAAATATTTTAATGATTTTTGTAATTTGACATTCAATGTTGATATAGTTTATGTATATTTATAAATATTGAATGAAAATAGATACAAATAGGCATAAAGTTATATTTAAACATTGAAAAGAGGCAACAATGAGAAAGATATTAGAGTCCTGTCCTGCATGTCAAAGAGATCTTGAAGTGACCCAGCTCAGTTGTCCGGCTTGTGATACGGTAATCAGTGGACACTTTATGCCCTCACGATTCAATAAATTAATGCCTGAACATTTGCAATTTGCAGAAATGTTTATACGACTCCGAGGGAATATTAAAGATATGGAACGTGAGATGGGGTTATCCTATCCCACCGTCCGTAGTCGACTAAATGAGGTTATTCGTGAACTTGGGTTTGATGTAGGGGAAGATGATACCACCTCGGTAGATCAACACGCTGAAGAACGGCAGGCTATTCTTACCAGATTAGAACGAGGAGAAATCCAAGCAGAGGAAGCTGTTAAATTGCTGAAAAAGAATCAAGTCTGATATCCACAACAAAGGAGATAAGACATGCAAGAAGAACGAATGACCATATTAAAAATGGTAGCCGAAAAAAAAATAACAGCAGAAGAAGCAGCCCAGTTACTGGAAGCCCTTGGCGCATCAGGATCCAAATCTGATCAACTCCATGACGATGATCAGGCGGATGGCAATCACGATAACGCTAGTCATCGTCGTTCACATCAAAAACAGGGGCGTAAAGGAAATAAGTCAAAACATAGAACACCAGATTGGCAAGGTCAACTAAACGACCTTTCTAACAACCTGTCCTCCCTATTCGGGGATGTAGGAGGTATGTTCGGTAAACAAGGCATATTTGGTGAACAAGGTGACTTTTCCTTCCACCAGAAACAAGCTCCACAACAGTATTTTGATGTGAAAGAAGGGGTTGAGGTTGAGGTCGAAAACACCGCTGGAAAACTCACTGTAAAAGGTGTAAGCGACGACCGCATCCGTGTTGCTTCTGAAGGTTTCAGGTTCAAAGCTCCACAAATCGACGTAGATGAAGAAGCCAATGAAATTCATATCAACACATTAGGTCAACATATGGTCCTCGATATACCTCAACACGCTTCCCGGCTGAAATTGAATACAACGGGGGGTAAAATGGTCGTTGGGGATTTACAGGCCGACTGCGATATTCAGATCACTGGTGGACGATTGCAAGGCCATTCTTTACAGGGTAACCACCATATTTCCGTTACCGGTGGTGTAGCAGAACTGGATGCGATAACCTCATCTGAGCTGTTTGTTAACTTACAGGGTGGCTCGATAAATCTCCGACTTGAGGAGATCAATGTGGGTTTAATAGATATAAAAATACATGGTGGTCATGGAGTTATATGTTTACCTGCGCATGCGAACTGTAATATTGATGTTACCATGGAAAGAGGTGATATCATATCTGATATTCCAGGCGATCATCAAAAAGAAGGGGATAAAGCCTTTTTTAAAGCCGTTTGTGGACAGGGGACGGCGATGGTAAGGATCGATGCCCATCGCAGTCAGGTTGAGGTGGAAATCGATGAATAACCACTTGATGGAAAAAGAAACATTGAAAATACTTAATATGTTGGCTGAAGGCCGACTGACACCTGAAGAGGCAGATCTATTATTAGAAACTATGCAGGCCAGCGCTTCAACACCAAAAACGGCGGAGTGGTTGTGTATTCGTGTGGTAGAAAATGGGTCGGAACGCGTGAAGGTGAATTTTCCTATTGGGCTGGCCAGGATGGGGGTGACTTTACTTCCCAAATCAGCCATGGTGCGCATTAATGAAAAGGGTATTGACTTGTATAGTATATTAGACAAGGAGCCCACCCCTGGAATGATCGTTGATATCCAAGATGATGATAACATCGTAGCAGTCTATTTGGAATAGAAAGGTTACCTCATGATTATTAACAATCCTCGCTTTATGATCTGTTCTCAGAACTCAAACCTTACCTATTGGGAGCAGGGCATATTCCCCGATTGGACCGCGCTCGGGTGTTTCAGGCATTTTCCTGACGGGAATCCAGGTGAGGGGGTTGAACCACACTATCATGACAATGATGAACTATGGTTGTTCACTGAAGGGCGGGGTGAGGTATGGTTGGATGATCAGCGTTATGATATCACGCCAAATACACTTGTATACACACCTATGGGGTGTATACACCGGTTCCAGATGTTCACCCTCTATGAGAATAACGCCATCATTACGTCCCTGGAAAGGGATAGACGGCCCTTTCATTTGACGATTGAAGCCGATGGTTCACCGATGCCCACCGGATCCGGATTTGTGGTGCCAGGCGAACGAAACTCCGGCCCAATACCAGATCCTGGCGATCGTTGTCCGATATCTGAATGGCGTTTACAGGGTTACGAGGATGTGAAAGATCAGGAGATGGTCGAACTCACCATGCACGAACACTGGCTTGTCCTCAGTGGCATTTTACATCTGGTTGTTGATGGATGGGATATGGCTTTAGGACCACAGGATATGGCCTTGCTCCGTGCGGGTACGGCACGCATAATGTACGCTGAAGATAAGAATATTCGGGCGATTGTGGTTCGGGAAAAAGGTCATAGAAGGCTTATATAAAATTTCAATATTGATATAATTAACTCAGGCACTCCCCCATACCGTGTAACTTCGGAATGCCCATCACCTAGGGTTGCGTTTCCCCATTCAGGATTTGTTGTATAAGGGACACGGCATCGGTGATATCGACCTGGGTATCATTGTTTATGTCATAATAAGCGTTGTTTCCATCCATACTTATATTCCCGAGCAGTACCCCGATTAATTTAACCACGTCAATAATATTACGTCTCAGATCAAAAGAAATATCGCCTGTAAAACCGGTCGCTGTATGGACGGCATCCGTTGTATTTCCCTCAGATTGAGCGGGGATAACCCCCAGAACCGCATCCTCTATGTTTCCGCCCACCCCTGCTGATGAGATACTCAGGGATAATTCATCAGAGACCTGGTTCAACGCTACCGTGGCCTTTAGAATATAATATCTGGTTGCCCCGGCAGGAATTAACAAATCCAAGCCATCTGCATGGATATTCGAACCCACGATCGAAATACTGGTGAACAGGGAGAGACCGTCTGCTGTGCCGTCTCCATTTGTATCTTCAAATAACTGAACCGCAGTCAGATCGGATGAATTGAGCTGTGATAATCCAAGGTCAAAGGTTAAGTTCGTCATCCGAAACGATAATGCCGGCCCGGTTAATCCGAAACGGAACAAATCCTGATTAACGGCATGGGCTGTTTCATTAAATTTATTCTCCGGTTGTCCAGCAGGATGGGACGATAGCATAACCGGATTTATGACCTTGATGGCCCCGGGCACCCCGGTCGCTGCCACCGTGAACGCCCTATGTGTTGCCAACACAATCTGATCATAAACAAGACCGATATCCCCC
>Ga0114999_10000247_pt1 | contig 80090 bp, 61 predicted proteins | sample ArcticOcean_MG_C_3_FD_89820 | JGI IMG/M metagenome (GOLD analysis project Ga0114999, IMG submission 89820) | Marine microbial communities from western Arctic Ocean - ArcticOcean_MG_CB8_126 | ecosystem: Environmental > Aquatic > Marine > Oceanic | place: Arctic Ocean: Canada Basin | collected...
GGTGACCAGCCCTTCGTTCCAGACCACATAGAGGTCGGTCCCTTCACGGGGGTTGTAGCGTAGTCTCAGGTTGACGGTCACCGAGTTGGCGGCACTGCTGTATTGAACCAATGCACCGCTGCTGATCCGTGTATCCAATCTGACGGCGGTACCCAGCCGAAGGATGTGAGATCTGAACCCCTGGTCCCGATCGTCGAAGCGCACGTCCTCGACCTGATAGGTGCCCTCCAACTCGAAATGCTTCGAAGGGGTCCACGTGCCGGTCATCGACCCGGAAGTCCGTCGGCCGTCGAAGAACCCCCCAGCCTCTGCCGACAGCGTGACCCGAAATAGAGAGCTCGATGACTGGCGGAACCGAACCCTGCCTGCTGCGAAGTTGTGCTCTCCTTCGGGTACATCGGTGCCTTCTGGAAGCCCGAAGCCGCGCTCGAGATCCTCTTTGGTGACCCGGATCGTAGCTGTAAGACTGTGTCCCGTCTTCAACTCGACCACCAACTCGGGCCGAAATTCGGCGGTCTCGAGTGAGCCGTCTCTCAGACGCCGGTATCCCGTGCCCTGAAGCGTCAGGCCCGAAGTGCGGACGGGTGACTGAACGCCGGGCCGCCATCCGTAGCCGACCTTAGCGGCTCCCTTGGCATAATTGCGTCGGAACATGAATCCGAGGGCCGGCTCGAACGTCTCTCCGGATCTGGTGAGATCCACTTCGTACGTGAAGCCGTCTAACCCGCGGCGTTCCCAGAATACACGAGCCAGGCCGCGGTCGAAGAAGCCATCCGCACCAACCACGTTGGAATCGAAGCTCTGTGCCCAATTGAGCGTGAGGAAATCCTCGCCGAAGACGCGGATCAGCGCGTCCAGGCCGTACACGACGTTCTCGCTCGCCGCGTTCCCGGTGCGGGTGGTCAGGATTGCGCCAATGTTCGAGTTCTCGTTCAAGAAGCGTCGGCGCATCCGGAACACTCCGAGGTTCTCAGAAGAGCCCAGGCTCTCGGAGGGCCCCGTGGTCCCTGACGAGCCTGAAGGTTCAGCCGCGGCGGTCTGCATGTTCAGCGCACCGATGTCCCACTCTCCGATACGGCCCACCAGCCGACCACCGCCGTAGATTCTCACCCGCTCACCCTCCGCGAGGCCCATTCTCCGGGAGTGGAAGAGCCGCTCCACTCCGCCGAGTGAGTAGTCGAACACGTTACTCCGCTCTTGGAAGAACGCCCTCTTCTCAGGAAAGAAGAGAGAGAAGCGGGTGAGATTCACCTGTTGGTTGTCGGCTTCGGCTTGGGCGAAGTCGGTGTTCGCTGTGACGTCCAAGGTCAGGTTCGAGGTGATTCCGTACTTCACATCGAGGCCCACCTCGCCCAGGGCGTCGCGGTCACGATCGTATCCTGTTCCGTCGCCGTTCGTGGCATGGCTGTGCCCCCGCCCCGCGATTCCGTAGGGGGTGACGTAGAGCGGGTCGGCTTGTTGGGCGCCCTGGATCAGCACCTCGCGTGTCTGCGATGCCTTATAGGCGCTGAATCCACCCCACTGCGGGGAGATGGCCGGGAAGGTCGAGAACTCGTTCTTTCGGGCGATCACGCGTACCATCGATATCCCCATGACCACACCGGCTTCCGACCTTTGGAATCGTAGGCTGGTGAAGGGGATCCGAAGCTCTGCGTACCAACCGCGATCGTCCTGATGGGCCGCGGCGTCCCAAAAAGTATTCCAGTTGAAGTTCGCCCCGGCCTCCGTGTCGTTGGCGAAGATCATGTCTGTGCGGAGTCCCGCGGGTGTGGTGCCGAAGAGAAGCGCGGTCTCCTTGTCGGCGAAGGTGTCGAGCATGAGGATGCACCAATCGCTTGCGTAACCACCCAGGTCGCGCTCGAGGGACGAGGCGCGAATTCCGGCAGGGTCGGAGTCGTAGGCGCGACACGACACGTAGAGATACTTCCCGTCGTGCGCCACTCGGAACTCGGTCGCCTCACTCGGCTCCAGTCTGAAGCTCGGTGTGTGCATCGTGGCCGGGAAGATTGGCACTGCCTCCCAGGCCGCTTCATCCACCCGCCCATCGAGGGTGATTTCTCCGCTCAAACGGGGAATGACAATGCGTTCGAGCGTGCCGGTCGACTCCTGCCCGACGGCGGCATGCGGTATGCCGAAAGCCGTTCCCGCAGCGAGTAGGAGGACGCTCGCGCGAGGGCAGCCGAATGGAGGTAGCGGTGTGAAGGGTCGGCCCGACATGCGACTGCCTACATCCTGAATAAGTAGCTCAGCTTCATGAAGAAGCCGTCGCTCGTGCGCCGCAGGTTGTCGAAGTGAAACGAGTCGTCCTCCGTCACGCTGCTACCGTACCCTGCGAAGACCACCGTGCCCGGACTGGGTTCATACGAGAACAATGCGTCGAAACGGAGATCGTTCTTCGTTGAGCCCACGGCACGCTCTAATGCTCCCTCGTCGTTGAGGATGTAGATCGGGGCTTCGGTCCGCGATTGGTCGTGTAGTTCGTCGATGTTGGTCGCCTGGTACTGTCCCACGAAGCGGAAGAAGATCGAGCGTGTGAGCTGGTACTCCACCTTCAGTCGCGGAATGTCGACCTTGCGTTCGGCGCTCCAGTCATCGGGGCGGTAACCCCGTTGGCTCACGAGTCTGCCCTCGATGCGGAGCTGATCGGTGGGCCGCCACGTCGCGTCGATCGTGAGAAAACTGATATAGGCGGACGCCCACTCGTTGAAGTTCTCGTCCTGACCGCCGTACCATGACAGGCTGCCAGCGAAGCGAGAAGAGCTGGGTGTACTAAATCGAAGCGCGATGAGGTAGTTCTGTAGGGCGGGTGTTCCGACGTAGGGTGCGTACTCCGTTCCGGTAGGTGTCTGAAGCTCGACGAAGTAGTCGGTGTAGAGGGTCGGCGGATAGTAGAACTCCTCAATCAGAACAGACGCCCCGAAACGCCATCCTCCCCGGAATACGAAGTTGTTGGCGTAGGTGAACCGGATCGCATCGTCGACGCTTCCTCCGTGCATGAACGTCTCGTACAGCCACGTAGAAGACAGGTTTAGGTTCGGTCGATACTGCTCGACGAGTGCCCCTTCCTCGCCGTAGAACGTCAGGCTCGTCGACCCTCCGATGCGCACCGTCCCCGAGCGTCGCACGAATCCGCTCCCCAGGGCCAGGTCGTCGTCGTACGCAGTGAAGTTCGTGTTGAAGCCGAACCTACGTCCGGAACGTCGCAGACTCACGTCCCACATGTAGGCGTCGTCCGTATGGCCGTCCTTGCGGTCCAGTGTCACGCCTCCCTGGGCCTGGAAGTCATAGTTACCACCGAGGACGATCCGGCTGTCGAGCCCAATCACCCGGTTGTAGTCCGAGCCTTCGACCCGGTCGGTATACGCGATTCCGATGGTGGACTCTTCTCCGATGTTCCGCTTGATGCGCAGAATGTTGAAGACGGGGCTGTCGAGCCCCGTTGCGGAGAGCGACTTGTCGTCCACCGCCGACAGGAAGCCCACCTCCGTCCCGGAGATCTTTCCCGTAAGCTTCACGGCCGCAACCGGGTCTACGACGCTTCGGGTGTAGATCAAGTTGTTCGGCGTTTGGAAGCTCTCACTCCCCTCTAGGAAGAACGGCCGCTTTTCAGGAAAAAAGATGGAGCGCTGAGGGTTGAAGTCGGTCTGCCCAGCGTCGGCCTCGATCTGCGAGAAGTCCGGATTCACGGTCCCCGTCAGGGTGAGGTTGCTGGTCAGCCCCCACCGAACGTTCCCGCCGAACTCCGGCGAGCTGGCATCGTAGTTCCAGCCCGGATCGGTAGGCGTGCCGTCTACGGTGGTCGGAGTACCCGAGACGGAGGTCGTCACTACGGGATTCAGATCCAGCACCAGGCCGCGATCTATTCTTTGGAGTGACTCGAGGGTCCCACTTTGAGCCAGAAACGAGGCGCGACCCTGCAGGGCCGGTGTCCAGGTTTGATCTCTTCCCGAATGCTGTACGCGACGGATGACGTTGATGCCCCAGTCCTGTGTCTCCTGGGGCTGAAACGAAAGACTCTTGAACGGAATCCGAATCTCGATTTCGTATCCGTAGTCGGTCAGCCGACCCCGTGAGTCGAACAGGTAGTCCGGCGACAAGTCGACCGGGCTCGTGGCGGACCGGGTCGCGCTAGTGCGTTGCACTCCGCGTTCAACCCGCATTCCGTCGGCCTGGATCCCCAGGGGATTCACGCCGAAGACCAGCGCGCGGCGACCGTCATCGAACGGATCGATCAGGAGCTGCAGGTGGTCGTCGTTCTGAATGTTGTCTCTGTCGGCCAGAGTCGCATTGACCTCACCGTGCGGCTCGAAGGCCCGAATTCCGAAGTGGATGGCATCCGACGAGTACCAGACCAACACCTCCGTGCGGTCGTCGGCTGGGAGACCGTCCGCGGGCTGATATTGGGAAAAACCACTCAGGACCGCGGCGGAGCTCCAGACGTCCTCTTGGAGCAGCCCGTCTACGACGATCTCGGCTTCGACTCGTGGGGGCGTTACGTCGAGTTGGTTCAGAACGCCCTGGTAGACGTTGGTCGGTGGCGTGACTGAGCCGTTCGCGGGGCCCGAGGCGACCTGGAGTACTGCTAGAAGGGGGAGTAGCACGTGAAAGCTCTACATCCTAAACAGGTAGCTGAGCTTGACGAAGAACCCATCGCTGGTTCGCTCGAGTCGCTCGAAGCGGAACGAGTTGTCTTCGGTGATGCTACTTCCGTACCCGGCGAAGATCACGGTTCCGGGACTCGGTTCGAAGGAGAAGAGCCCGTCGATGCGCAGGTCGTTCCGGGTCCGGGCGAGCCCCGGTTCATAGACGCCGTCGCTGTTCCGGACCAGGATGGGATGACCGGTTCGAGTGTCGTCCCGAAGATCGTCGACGTTGGTCGCGTCGTACTGGCCGACGAACCGAAAAAAAATGGCGCGTGTGAGTTGGTACTCAATCTTAAGGCGCGGCAGGTCCCGGATGCGGACGGTACTGTTGTCTCCTCGCCGAATATACTGCTGTCGAACGAAACTGCCCTCCATGCGCAGTTGGTCCGTGGGCCTCCAGGAGAGCGTGTTCCTCCAAAGGATGATGTACGCCGAGGCCCACTCGTCAAAGTTCAGGTCGTGCCCGATGAGGAGTGAGGTACTGCCGGAGAAATGCTGGGATCGTGGGGCGGTAAGGCCCAGGCTCAGGTTGTAGGTGGGCAGCTTAGGAACGCCGACGAACGGTACGATGTCCGTGCCTGTCGGGCTCGGGGCCGCGATGGCGTAGTCGGCGTAGAGCTCGTTAGGGTAGTAGTACCTCTCGGTTATGAAGCTGGCGCGGAACGTCCATCCGCCCCTGATCGTTACGTCGCCGCCGGTGATGAGCCTCCAGAACTCGTCCATCCCCCCACCGGCGAGAAACGTCCTGTGGCGCCAGTTCATGTCCATGCTCAGGCGTCCCGAGTATCGCTCGAGCCAGGCGCCCGAGTTGCCGTAACCGGTCAGGGTGGTGGCGGCCTTGATTTGGACGACACCCACCCTGCTCAGGAAGCCGCTCCGGGCCACCAGTTCATCATCCAGGCCCTTGAAGAGCACGTCCCAACCGAACGTTCGGCCCTGGCGCCTCAGACTCATGTCCCACAGGTGACCGTCGGTGACCGTGCCTTTGACGCGGTCAAAGCTCATTGCCCCCTGCATCCGGAAATCGTATACGCCGCCGAACACCAGCCGGGTGTCGGCGCTGCCTAGTCGGTTGTAGTTCGAGCCGTCTACACGGTCGGTGTAGGTGATCCCCACGGTGGACTCATCGCCGAGGTCACGCTTGAGGCGGAGGAGGTTGACGATAGGGTTGTCGCCGGAGTCTGACAGCGCCTTATCGTCCACGGCAGACAACACGGCCAGCTCCGTTCCCCCGATCTTCCCGGTGAATTTGGTCGCCGCCATGGGGTCAGCGATGCTGCGCGTATAGATCAGGCGGTTCGGGGCTTGGAAGTACTCGGCGCCCTCTAGAAAGAAGGGCCGCTTTTCGGCGAAGAACACCGCGCGGCGCGGGTCGAACTGGGTCTGTCCGGCGTCGGCCTCCACCTGCGAGAAGTCCGGATTCACGGTCCCGTTCATCGTGAGATTACTCGTCAGCCCCCAGCGCACGTTTCCGCCGAACTCGGGCCCTTGCGGGTCATACTCCCAACCAGTCTCCTGTGACGCTCCGGGGACGGCGTTGGTCACGGCCGGATTGAGGTCAAGCACGAGGCCGCGATCGAAGCCGGAGAGGTCGTGCAGCGTCCCCCCCTGGGCCAAGAAGGAGGCTCTGCCGACGAGCGCGGGAGTCCAGGTCTGCTCGTGGCCAGAGTGTTGGACTCGGCGGATGACGTTGATGCCCCAGTTCTGCGAAGCCTCGGACTGGTAGGAGAGGCTCTTGAAGGGCACACGAACCTCGATTTCGTACCCGTATTCGGTGAGACGGCCCCGGGACTCGTAGAGGAAGTCCTGGCTCAGGTCCACCGGATCTCGGTTGGCCGTGTGAGAAGATCCGCCCCGCCCCGAGACTGTCTGCTCGACTCGCGACCCATCCGCTTGAATCCCGAACGGGTTCACCCCAAAGACGACCGCGGTTCTGCCGTCATCGAAGGTGTCGAGAAGGATCTGAACGTGGTCGTCGCTCTCGATCTGGTCTCGATCGGCCAGGCTGGCGTTCGGTGGTCCGTGTGGCTCGTGGGCCCGGATGCCAAAGTGGATGGCGTCTGGAGAGTACCAGACCAGGACTTCCGTGTTGTCGTCCGCCGGGAGCCCGTCCACGGGTTTGTACTGCGAGAAGCCGGTGAGCACGGCGGCAGCGGCCCACGGGGCTTCGTCCAAGGTTCCATCGACCTCTATGTTCACCTCGAACATTGGCACCATTACGTCCAACTGACCTAAGGTGCCGCTGTAGACGTCGGGCTTTGAAACGGTGGGAGAGGCTACGGACGCTGACGGGGAGACGGAAGCCTGGACCGCGGTGCCCGAGATTACACCCGCCATCTGCAGAACGGCCAACACCGGTACTAGCATCACGGACTCCCTAGGGCCAACGAAGGGAGAGGGTGGCCCCCCGGCGGCGTACGTTTTGACCAACTGCGCAATTTGGCACCAACGAGCAGTGCTTGTCAGGTACAACCTTCCGGCGGCACTTTGGAAACTGGACTGCGCATCCGCTTGGTAGGTGCGGCGAAGTTATATCCTGAACAGGTAACTCAGCTTCGTGAAGAAGCCGTCGTTCCGACGTTCGAGACGGTTGAACTTGAACGAATCCTCCTCCGTGAGACTGCTTCCGTACCCGGCGAAGATCACGGTCCCGGGACTCGGCTCGAACGAGAAGAGAGCGTCAAAGCGGAAGTCGTTGCTGGTGTGAGCGAGGACTGGTTCGTAGCCGCCTGCACCGTCCGATACGACGATGGGTGCATTGGTCCGCGTGTCGTCACGAAGGTCGTCGACGTTCCGGGCATCATACTGCCCGACGAAGCGGAAGAAGATGGCCCGTGTCAATTGATATTCAAGTTTGAGCCGAGGAATGTCGCGCACGCGTACCGTGCTGTGGTCCGTCTTGCGGATATACTGTTGCCTCGTGTAGCTCGCCTCCGCTCGGATCTGATCCGAAGGTCGGAAGACCAGGTTGCCCGTCCCCACAACGATGTATCCCGAGGCCCACTCGTCAAAATTCTCGTCCTGCCCGAAGATCACAAAGGCGTTCGCGCTGAACCGGGGAGAGTTCGGCGTCCGTATGTTCAACACCAGGTCGTAATTGTCCAGCGTGGGTTCGCCCACGAACGGCAAAATATCGGTGCCGGTCGGGGTTTCGGTCGCGATGAAGTAGTCGCTGTACAGCTCGGCCGGATAGTAGAAGCGCTCGACGAGGAGCGAGACACCGAGGGACCATCCGCCGCGAAGCGTGAAGTCGTTCCCGAACGTGTACTTCAACCAGTTGTCGGGTCCGCCCCCGTCCATGAACGTCTGGTGGATCCAACTGAACTCCATCGTCATGCGCCCGGTGTATCGCTCGAGGAAGGAGCCGGCCGATCCAAAACGATTGAGGCTCGGCCCACCCCTTGCCGTCACGGTGCCCACACGGCCGAGGAAACCACTGCCTGCGATCAGGTCGTCCGAGAAGCCCTTGAACGACATGTTGAATCCGAATTCGCGACCCTGACGACGTACGCTCGCGTCCCAGAGGTGCCCCGATTGATGGAAGGACGCGGTCCGGTCGAAACTGAATGCACCCTGCATCTGAACGTCGTAGATACCGCCGAACACGAGGCGCGTATCCATGCTCGCGAGTCGGTTGTAGTCCGATCCTTCCACGCGGTCCGTATAGGCGATACCGACCGTCGACTGTTCGCCGATATCCCGCTTCACTCTGAGGATATTGAAGATCGGGTTGTTGCCGGCGCCCTCGAGATCGGAATCTACGGCCGATAGATAAGCCAGCTCGGTTCCCGACACCTTGCCCGTCAGTTTGGCGGCCCCATGCGGGCTTACGATGCTGCGGGTGTAGATGAGCCGGTTCGGTGTCTGGAAGTTATCGCTTCCCTCCAGGAAGAAGGGCCGCTTCTCTGGAAAGAACACGGCGCTCCGCGGATCGAACTGGGTCTGCCCCGCGTCGGCTTCGACTTGGGAGAAGTCCGGGTTGGCCGTCCCGTTCAACGTCAGGTTGCTGGTGACACCCCAGCGCACGTTGCCTCCTACCTCGGGAGTCGATCCGTCGTAGTCCCATCCAGCTGTGGCAGGAGCCCCTTCCACAGCAGCAGTAACCACGGGATTGAAGTCCAGGACCAAACCGCGATCGAAGCCGCCGAGATCGAGAAGCGTGCCCCCCTGTGCTAGGAACGACGCTTGCCCCTGCTGAACCGGCGTCCATGTCTGTTCACGGCCGGAGTGTTGCACCCGTCGGATGACGTTGATACCCCAGCTTTGTATCGGGTCCGATTGGAAGGAGAGGCTCTTGAACGGAATACGCATCTCGACTTCATAGCCGTAGTCAGTCAGCCGCCCCTTGGACTCATAGAGAAAATCCGGACTCAGGTCGACCGGATCTGAGCTTCCCCTTCGGATAAAGCTGCTCCGCCGAGCCCCTTGGTCGACCCGTGATCCGTCCGACTGCACGCCGAGCGGATTGACGCCGAAGACCGTGGCGGTGCGACCGTCGTCGAACGTATCGAGCAGGATCTGAACGTGGTCGTCATTTTCGATCTTGTCCCGGTCGGCCAGAGTGGAATTGACGTCACCGTGAGGTTCAAAGGCGCGGATTCCGAAGTGGATAGCCGTAGCCGAATACCAGATGAGTATCTCAGTGTTTTCCTCGGCGGGCGCGCCGTCGACAGGACGGTACTGGGAGAAGCCGGTGAGCACGGATGCGTGAGCCCAGGCGGAGTCGTCCAAGACGCCATTGACTACGATCTCAGATTCCAGCCGAGGTACTGCGACGTCCAGTTCGCCCTCCACACCGCTGTAGACCACGGTCTCCGGGCCGGACAACGGCTGGAGACCCGCGGTGGCGGGCACCTGAGCGGCAGCCGGAGCCAACTGTAGCATGGCCAGAAGAGGGACGAGCATACCCGGGACTCCCATCAATCCTGAAACTTTATGCTAACGACAGACTCAAATATCGCATGGAAGCGAATCACTGTCAGGGGACGGGGGCGGGGCCTACTACTCCCGTAGCACGATCGCAGGGTCGATTCGTGTGGCTCGCCGCGCCGGCACGTACGCCGACAGGAGTGACACACCCACCAGGATGCCGGAGACGGCGAGGAGCGTCAGCGGTTCCACTGCCCCGATGCCGAAGAGGAGGGTTTGGAGCGCTCGCGTCACCGCCAACGCCCCGATCGCCCCGAGCCCTAGACCCAACAGTGCCAACTGCAGGCCCTGCTGTGACATGAGCCACCGTACCTGCCGGGCCTCTGCACCGAGGGCCATGCGGATGCCCACCTCTCGCATGCGTTGGGCTACCGAATAGGACATGACTCCGTAGATGCCGACGGCCGCCAATACGAGTGCCAAGGCCCCGAAGATGACGAGCAGCCTGCGCATCACCTTGAACGTAGCAAGCTGGGAATCGATCACCTCGGACATCGTACGCACGAACTGGACAGGCTGATCGGCGTCCATGGATAGGATCTCGGCCCTGACGGCCTGTACGGGGGGAGCCTAGTCGGCGGTGCTCTTCACGATCAGCGTCGGTGAAAAGCCCCAACTACGCCTGGATTGTTCTAGCGGTCGGTAGATCTCGACCCGCCCCGGCTGCTGAAGGCCGTAGTGACGTACGTGCTGTGCCACGCCGACCACCGTGCGATAGATCGGCACAGCCGTGGTGGGGTCTGGTCGCCCGTTCCCCATCCCCTCGAACTCCATCGTGACCCGCTTTCCGATCGGTGCGGGAAGGGGGCGCGCGAAACGGCCTGCCCAGATGCGGCCCTCGGGTCTACGAGATATAGACGGTGGTCGGGCCCCGATGGTTGGTGCGTAACCCCGCGGGGCATTTAGCCTTGAAGTTCGGTTTCGCTTCGCCCGACGTAGGCCACGCACACCAGATCACCGAGTACGTTGACGGTGGTGCGCAGCATGTCCAGGATGCGGTCCACTCCTACGACGAGCGCGATCCCGGCGGCCGCCTGGGGACCGAGACCTATGGCGTTGAGGACGATCAGCGTGGTTACCAGAGAACTTCCGGGCACGCCGGCGCCGGCGACAGCGGCTAGAGTGGCGGTGAGAATGATCGTAAGGAGTTCCCCCGGGCCGAGCGTGAGCCCATAGACTTGGGCAACGAACACGACTGTGAGCGCCTTGTAGAGGGCCCCGCCGTTCATGTTCAGTGTCGCTCCGAGCGGTAGCACGAACCCCGCGACCTCATTGGATACGCCCAGCTTCTCTCTGGCCACATCGATGCTGACGGGGAGCACCGCGTTCGACGATGAGGTCGAGAACGCCAGCAGGGGGGCTTCGGCGACCGCCCTCAGGAACGCTATCGGACTTCGGCGGGCTAATACCTTCACTGCCGTTCCCAGCACGAGGCTGGCGTGCAGGAACAGGGCGACCGCCATCAGCACCGAGTAGAGGAGTAGGCTCTGGAGCAGCTCCCATCCGAATCGGGCGACGATCGAGGCGATCAGCGCGAACACCGCATAGGGTGCCAGCTTCATGACCCAGTGGATCACGGTCATGCACATCCCGTTGACCGCGTCGAAGAAGCCCACCACCGCCTCGCGCTTGGTCGGCTCGAGCACGGTGGCCGCTGCCCCGAACAGGAGTGTCGCGATGATCAGCGGCAGCAGGTCCATGTCGGCCGCCGCAGCGAAAGGATTGCGCGGGATCATCTCCACCAGGATCTGCGTGAGACCGCGTGCCGACTCCGCGTTGGCCACCGCTGTGGTGGTTCGCTCCCCCTGGAACTCCGCGGCCAGCGCGTCGCGAACCGCCGGGTCCATAGCCTCTCCGGGAGAGAAGCCCAGGCCGAAGCCCAGGCCGATCAACGCCGCGATCACAGTGGTGACCAGAAAGAACAACAGCGTCTGGCGTCCGATGCGACCCAATTTGCGCACATCACCGAGGGAGGCCGCCCCCACAAAGAGGCTGGCAACGACCAGGGGTACCACCACCATGGTGATCAGCCTGATGAAGGCGTCTCCCAACGGCTGGATCGAGATCAGGGTGACCCGCAGCCATTCGATGCCCAAGACCTGAGCCGCGACTCCAGCTACGGCGCCAGCCACGAGCCCGAGTAGGATCTGCGTGCGGAGGTGCATCGGCTGCTCAGTTCTACCCATCTGATGGTGATCGGGTGTTTCCGAATGCCCGAAGTACGGTCGCGTGAACGCTCTCGTGCCAACCGGAGCGCTGGTAATATACGCGCGTTACGTGCGGGCCGCAGAGGACCATGGAACCGCTCGCAGCGAAGACCGGGAAGCCCATTGCACGGAAGCCGAATGGCGCACACGATACCAAGCAGTGATTCAACAATCTCGACAGAGGGGAAAGGCACCATGGGGACGACGATCAGGTGGGCCGCAGGCATGGCCGGAGTGCCGCGAGCCGCAGCGGAATGATCCTCAGGCGGGGTTGATTCCGTAGGGGCGGACTCGCAGCAGGACGCCACCAATGGGTGTTTCGTTAGCTACCGCCACGGCAGGAACCAGCGCCTGTTTCCGTTGTACGGCCGGATCGGGCGGCCCCTCCAACCTAGCCGCCCCGACCTGCGTTGGGCTAGAATCATGGGGCCTTAGCTCGGTTGGCCCGTCCGGCGACATATGCGAGAAGGAGCACGGCGCCATGGTACCCAATGCCTGAGGTCGACCTCTACGACCCCATCAAGCGGTTCCTGGAGGCCCAGGGTTACGCGGTGAAGGGGGAGATCGGGGCGTGCGACATCGTGGCGGTGCGAGCGGACGAAGGACCTGTGATCGTAGAGTTGAAGGAGAGTCTCAACCTCGTGCTCATCCTTCAAGCGGTGGACCGGCTCTCGGTCTCAGACGTAGTGTACGTCGCCTTCCGCACCGGAAAGGGGCACAGCGCCTCATGGCGCTCACGCAGGAAGCACGTGACACGGCTCCTTCGGCGCCTCGGATTGGGCCTTCTTACAGTGTCGGCCCGGGGGAGAGTGACACCGGTCTTGGATCCTACCCCGTACCGACCCAGGGTGGATACTCGTCGCCGCGAGCGTCTGCTCAAGGAGTTCGCCGAGCGAGTTGGTGATCCCGAAGCTGGGGGCTCCGCGTCTGGCAAGCGTCTGACCGCTTATCGGCAGGACGCGCTGCGGTGTGCACGAGCGCTGGATGAAGGGGGTGTCCTCAAGCTCAGTCTCGTGCGTGAGCGGGCAGAAGTATCACGCGCCGGACCGATTCTTCGGGACAATCATTATGGCTGGTTCGATCGCGTGAGTAGGGGGCATTACGATCTTTCACCAAAGGGGCGTGGAGACCTGGTGCAATGGTCTGACGCGCTTGAGGCTTTGGTGCCGAGTGAGGGCGCCTAGGCTTCTGCCCCCGCTTGCCGATCAGGAAAACCGAAACGCGAGAGGGAGCAAGAACGCCACGACCGCTGCCCATACGCCGTAGATCGGCAGGTAGCCAGGCGCACTTTCATCGGACCAACAGCCAGTAGTTGATCTTGAGCGCAAACACGTTCCGTCCTGGCTCGCTGAACGAGTCCCACAGGTCGACGGGCCGGACTAGTCTGCCCTCCGGGGTTCTCTGCGAACGGTCCTGCTGCCACACCAAGAAGAGCGTGCTGCCACGCGTCCACTCCCAGCGGAGGACAAGATTGCTGCGGTAGGAGCGGACGTTGAAGTCTGGATTGGAAACGCTGAAGCTGGCTGGCCCGTCCGTGATGAGAAGGGACCCATCGTTACCACGGTCGAACATGGTCCCGTCCGTCCCGTATGTCCTTAGTGTGCCTGTACTCGCCGCCGAGAGTTCACCCACGTCGTAGTATCTCCCGCTTGATGCGAACGGCTCGGCATAGAGCTCGACTGTCAGGTCGGGGTTGACTGAATAGTCCAGGCGAATCTGTGCCGAGAGTGTAGAACGCTCGATAAAGGCGAACAGGTATCGTTGGCCGAACGTAGCGTTGCCACCACCATCGAGTGTCCAGAGGTACTGGCGAGGGTTGACCTCGCGGCGGTACGCCGGGTTCACCGAGAGGGACCACCGCCCGCTGGGACGGAGCCAGAACCCGCCAGCGGGGGCGAAGACCCATCCGCCCAGTTCATCGCTCTGGTACTGTACGCGGGACGTCCAGCCCTTTGTCTGTCGGCGGTCGCTCTCTACGTGAGCCTGGATGAGCCAGCGCTGGGGCCGCTCCATCAGCGGGCCACCCCGGGTGAGCTTATCGTCGAGCGCGCGTGCGTCGAACTGAACGTTTACGCCGGTGCTCAGGTAGTTCAGCCACGTCAGGTCAGCGCTGACACCGAACGTCGTGGCCTGCCGCGTTCCTCCATAGTTCCACCCAGCCTTGCCGTTCGTGCCGACCGTGTAGTTGTAGAGCTTCGAGCCCGGTTGGTTCTCGCGGTACAGCAGGTTCCAGACCACATCGATGTCGTCGCCTGCGGTGAGCCGTCCCATCTCGTTCTGCTCGAATCCGGGTGACTCGAACTCGCCCCACAGGTTCCAAAGCCAATGACGCCCTCCGATTTTCTCCACACGCCACATCAGGTTGTATCCCGACATCGACTCGGCCGTCGGATCGAGGCGTACGTGTTCTGCGTCAGGGCGTCCGAAGTAGCGGGCGCTCCGGTTCTGGAGCACGGTCATGAACTCAGGGTCGCCACGCACGTGGCTGAATCCCACGTTGCCACTCACCCCGTACTGCCCCCCCCGAAAGCGGAGTCCCCAATCGAGGCCGCCCGTATAGGCCTCGCGTGCGATCTGGCCCGCCAGAGGCTCCCCGGAAGTGACGTCCCGACGGACACCGGTGAGGGTGAATCCCATTGTCGATTGATCTGGCCCGAATTGTTTAAGTGCACGCACCATCGCGTATCCGCCGAGCGGCTCGACCTCGACCTCGTCGAACGTCCCGCTGTCGATGTCGAAGGTCTGGGCGTGTTCGCGCCCGGTGAGGGCGGCGAGGGCTCCGATCGACAGATTCCGCGTCAATCTCCCCGACAGTTTCGCGGCGCTCAGGATCGTCGTGTTGTCGGGCCGATCCACGAAATCACCTAGCGCAGAGCCGCGAGGCGGTGCGCCGATGCGCCGTGAGTAAAAGTGCTGACTGCGCAGCAAATCGGCGCCTTCGAGGAAAAAGGGGCGGCGTTCAGAAAAGAAGGTCTCGAAGTCGGTGAGGTTGACCTCGGCCGGGTCGGCTTCCACTTGACCGAAGTCCGGGTTGAACGTGGCGTCGAGGGTCAGGTTGGGGCCGAGTCCGATCTTGAGGTCGGCTCCGACTCGACCGACAGTCTCACTGCCATCCTGGAAAGGGTCGGCCACATCAGGGTCGCTGGCACGCCTGGCCTCGGATGCTAGGTACGGAAGCAGTTCGACGCCGCGGGACGGACTCACGTCCTCGATGCCGACGAGGTCGCCGAAGCGAGACGACCATCCCTGTTCATTCTTGGGGATCAGGACCCAGTAGATGTCCTCGTTCCGCTCAGGAATCCAACGGTTGATGTTGAGGCCCCACGTCTGAACCTCCCGGTCGTTGAAGCGGAGCTGCGAGAACGGGATTCTCATCTCCGCGGTCCACCCGGCCTCATCGACGCTCGTCGACGTCTCCCACACCGGGTCGTAGGCCATGTCGCGGGAGTGTTCGGCGTCGGACGAGTTGTAGTAGTCGACGCGGCCCCCAGCGACCGTGGTAGCGAAAGCGTAGGCCGTCCGTCGGTCTAGGAACGTGTCGAGGGAGAACACGACCACTTCAGACTGAGCGAACTCATCTCGCCGGGTCACGAAGGGCCGGGCGTCCCACGGTTGCGCGTTGTGCATCCGCGCGCCGATGTAGAGCGCCTCCCCAGTATAGACGAAGGCAACATCCGTGCCTGCGAGGGGAGTGGCTCCCTCGACCGGCTCTTTGGTCGTGAAGTCGGACAGGAAGTGGACGCGTTGCCAGGCCTCGTCGTCCAGACGTCCATCCAACGTGGGCGCATCCTCGTCCCCGATGCGGACCGCCTGTGTCGTACTTCGCTCGTCATCGCCGACCGTCTGCGTGTGACCGGCCGACGCCCCCATGAGTTGTAGAACGGTCCCGCTGAAGAATGCCACTCTGATCATGGTTCTGCTCATCGCGTGGCGGTATCCTGCTGAGATTCACGCCGGAGCAACCTGCCCGGCTTAGTATTGCTCATGACCCCCTCATCAATCACCGCGACGCCGTTCACGAACACGTAGTCCATGCCTTCGGCATACCGCATCGGCTCACCGAAATCCGCCCGGTCCATAACCCTCTCGGGGTCGAAGATCAGCAAGTCCGCGGCCATTCCAGGAGCGATGAGGCCTCGGTCCTGGAGCCCCAAGCGGTGTGCGGCCAGCGAGGTCATGCGGCGAATCGCGTCCTCCAAGGTGATCACCCCGTCCTCGTGTACATACTTCCGGATCACCCGCGGAAACGCCCCGAAGGCTCGTGGGTGCGAGCTCGCGCTGGTAGCGGGGTTCACCGGCGATGCGTCTGTGTCGATCATCACCCATTCGGCTCGGAGCGCCTGCCATTTCTGCTCCTCGTTCATGCTTCTGGGGTTCACACTCACGCCGCCGCCCTTCACCAGATCGAAGAATACGTCCCATTCCGAAGTGCTCAGAATCTCGGCGGCGCCCGCCACGGATCGGCCGATCACACGCTGGTCGATCGAAGCCGGGGCGGAAACGATCAGAACGTTGTCCCATTCCATGCCGACGTGACGGTACCAGTTCTCCCAGTCTGCGGTCGACTCTACCTCACGCCGAAGCGACCGGCGTAGCTCTGGGTCATCCAATGTGGCCAAGAACGGGCCGGTTCCCTGGGAGTAATGGCGGGGATGAAGGAAAGACCCGAGTCCGATGCCGTTCCGGATGTAGGGGTAAATGTCTGCGGTGACGTCCATTCCGGCTGTTCGCGCCGAGTCTATCAGCGCGATGGCCTCGACCATGAGTGGCCAGTTCTCCTGACCGGCTGCCTTCAAGTGGTAGATGTGGACCGGGACCTCGGCACCCCTTCCGATCTCGAGAGCCTCGCGGATCGCATCCAAGACCGCGTGGCTTTCGTTTCTCATGTGGGTGAAGTAAACGCCGCCATACTCGCCCGCCACGCGCGCCATTTCGATAAGCTCGTCAGTGTCGGCGTAGATGGCCGGCGGGTAGATCAGCGAGGTCGATACCCCTACGGCCCCGTCCTCCATCGCTTGCCGCACCAGGGCTTTCATCTCCTCTATCTCGGCTAGGTCGGGGCGGACATCGCCATCTCCGAGGACTACTCTCCGAACCTGGGTCAGGCCCACGTCGTGGACCACGTTGATCGGGATGCCAAACCCTTCGATCATCTCGAAGTACTCGGCGTACGTCCGCCAGCGCAGCGTATCGCCGCCCACAACAGGCGGGTTCGTGAGGGTGGCTTCACTCTGCGGAGCGGGCGAGCCGCCTTCGCCGGAAAGGTAGGTCGTGATCCCCTGACGCAACTTGCTCTCGGCGCTTGGGGGATCAGTCATGAGCACCAGGCTGGCCTGGCCCATCATGTCGATGAAGCCGGGGCTCACCACCCGATCTACGGCGTCGATGGTCCGGAGCGCCTCTTGGCCGTCGAGGTGACCGACCGCCGTGATACGGTCGTCGCGGATACCGATATCTCCCCGAATCCACGGATTCCCGCCGCCGTCCACGATGCGTGCGTTGAGGATGAGCACGTCGAAGGCCTCGGCCGTTCCTTCTCCCTCCTCGGTCTCAGCACCGCACGACTGGAGGGCCAGCGTGCACAGCAGAAGAACCACGGCCCGTGGGGGTCGGATTCCCGACGATCGTTGGAGCGACATTCTCCCTCCCGTTTGGCGCCGGTGGTGACTCCGGCTCCACAGCTTACGGGTCGGGGGCTGATCACGGAAAGAGCTCACGTGGCTCTCGCAGGATGTCGTGCGGGGCCCGCGCGCGCTCACTAGGTTTGAGACATGGAATCTCTGACTCGATATCCGCTACGGCTCGAACGCGTTGCCCTCGTGCTCGTGGCCGAGCGGAGCCCGAGCTGAGGCTGCGCGGACCGTGATGGTATCTGAGGTTACGGCCGCCAATTGGGCCGCGTGCGCGGATTATCTCGGCACGCTCCACGACCCAACGTTCGTTGATATGTGGACCTGGCACGAAGTGATCGAGAAGTCCTATGGACTTCCGCAGTATTGGTTCACGGCCAGTGATGAAGGACGCGTGTGCGGCTTCTTGGCCCTGGTGCTCTCTACCAACCCCTTTTTCGGGAAGTACCTCGCCACGGCGGCGTTCGGCAATCAGGGTGGCTTCTATGCCGATGATGAAGACACGGCCCGGGTTCTACTCGATAAAGCCGCAGACATACAAGCGAGTGCCGGTGCGTCACACACCTTGGTGAGACTTCTTGCCGGAGGCCTGACTCCCCCGCCGGGGTGGGAGGAGGATCCCTCCTATGCCACGTACTACCTCACCCTCGATTCGGACCCGGCTTGGTTATACAAGCACCGCCTGCGCTCAATCGTGCGGAATCGGATCAAGAAGGCTCGAGGGCACGATATGGTGGTTCGGTTCGGCCATCATGAGCTAGTAGACGATTTCTGGCGGGTCATCAACCATGCGGCCCGAGATCTAGGGTCTCCCTACCACTCCAGAACCTATCTGGAGACCCTTATGGCCGAGCACGGTGACAAGGCACTCCTAGCCCTGCTGTACACTAGCGACGGGCGGCCGATAGGCGGCAGTCTGCTCATGCAACACGAAGATACCGTGTCTCAGCTTCACGTGGTGTGCCTCAAGGAGTACTGGTCGCTCTATGCCAACGACTACCTCTATTGGTCCGTCATCGAGGAGTGCTGCCGGCGCGGCCTGAAGCGGCTCGATCTGGGCCGGAGCTTGGCCGCGAGCGGGGATGAGCGTTTCAAGATGAAGTGGGGCCCGGAACGACGGGCTATCGACAACTGGTATCACCTATCTGAGGGGAAGCGGCTACCCCACCTCAACCCGGGTACTCCGAAGTACGATCTGGCACGGGCCGCATGGAGGAGACTGCCGATGCCCATAGCTAAACTCGTCGGGCCCTATTTCATGTCAGGGCTGCTCTAGTGGCGGTTGCGGACAAGAAGGCCTAGGGCGATGCGGCGATCGTCGGCCTCATGGCTTCCCCATGGGGGAGTGTTCTTGCACTGGTCGGCGTTCGCGGACAAGGAGGCTGTACGCGTGGAGGACGACGCTCACATGCCGTCGGGGGCTACTCTCGGGCCGTCTTCCGGTCCCGAATGTACCGTCGGAACCGAAAAGCGTTCTCGGGGAGTTCGAGGTCCATTCCGTATTCGTCCGGACCGACCGCGAGCACTTTGGCTACGATGACGCTCAAGTCGTCGCGTTCGAAGGCTTCGAGGACGGCTTCACCGAACTGGAGTGGTGTCTCGACGGTGGCCACGTGTTCGATTCCGGCGCCCTTTGCTATCTGAGCCAGGTCCGTGATCCCCGACGTGGTTTGGGAATCAAAACCACCTGTCGAGAGCAGGCTACCGTTGTCGAAGATGACGTGAATCAGATTCCTGGGGCGGTAGCGCGCCAGCGTGGTGAGCGTTCCCAGATTCATGAGCACTGAACCGTCGCCATCCAGTACGACGATTCGCTCCTCGGGTAGGTGCTGGGCGAGCCCGAAGCCGATGGACGACGCTAGGCCCATCGCGTGCTGGAGGTAAAAGAAGTTGTCGCGGTGACCTAGGTTGTAGAGTTCCTGCGCGCATGCGCCCATGATTGTGACGACCAGCTTGTCTTCGAGCTCGGGGTAGATGACCTCGATGCACTGTGCCCGTTCCATCAGTTATCCCTCTTGGAGGACCGCGTCATGCTAGTCCTCCATCAAGTCGCGCGTGAGCAACAAGGCGACCGGTGAGAGTGAGCTCTGTGAGAACGTGTACGCCTCCTGGATCTGTTTGCCGACCTTGTTCGGATCGCGGGCATATTCGAACGGGATGCTCAGGGCCTGGAGTACCCCTTCGGTGACGATCCCGCCCCGGGTGTGCCATGGGTGTGGCTCTCCCCAATGGCCCCGCAGAGCGATGAGCATACAGAGCGGGATGCCGTAGAGCTGGGCCAACGATACGACTCCGTTGATTGCTGCGAGGAAGCCGTGGTTCTGCATCAGAAGCACGTGTGGGTCACCCGCAAAGTAGGCGCCGGCGGCGATCCCAATGGCCTCCTCCTCCTTCGCCACCTGAATGAGATTCACGTCTGGGTCGTCTTCCGCGCGCTGCAGGAGCAGCCCGAGCCAGGTCTCAGGTAGCGTCGAAATCGACCTGATTCCGGCGTTCTTGATACCTTCGAAGACGACCTTGGAATTTTCGTATGAGACGGGCATCATGCCTCCGTCGGGGCGAGCGTCGAACAGCTTCGTAACAAACTTGGCGGGCTGTGGTCCGAGGACCAGGGGGGACGACATTTTTGTGATCCCACAAGGCTCGCCGGTTTGGTCGTTGGGTGGACGCTCTTATCACCTAGAACGGTGCAAAGATGACGATGTCACGTCGAGAGATGCTGAGGGTTGGGGTCGGTACGAGCGCCGCCATCCTGCTGCGGGATCTACTGCAGGACGCGCTAGACGATGGTGGTAGCGACAACATCACGCTTATTGTCTGCCGGACCGTACGAAACGACAGTTAGGGGCCGAGCGTCGCAGACAGGGTCGTTCGACCTTTAGCGCGATCCTCCGCGGTCTTTCCAAATCTCCCACGCAGGACTGTCAGGCGCGACGAGCAGGAGCAAGGGCCCGATACGGAGCCCGCGTCGGTAGGGTGCCCCAATAGGCACTTGTGGCGTCCGGTCTCGTCTAGTCACGAGGTACCACCTGCACGTCGAAGGAACATCAACAGCCAAGCGCGCGAGAACTGCGCAGGGTTCCCTCCGTTTCCTCCTGCGCGAACCGTCGCTTCCCTAAGTCGGAGGAAGGACTACGGGGCCCCTCGCCGCGCCCGCGGGATGCTCCCGTGTATAAAGTCTCAGATACAGCCGTCCATCCCGTAACGCGTTGAGCTCCGGTCCGCGCAGCGTCACGGAGTCAGAGGCCGAGGCTATACCGATACCCGAAAGCCTGTGGATGACCGGACCGTTTGATGCGTTCCCCGCCCGGTGCAGGTCCACGGCGTGTACTTCACCAGCAGGCACGCCGGTTACTTCGAGCTGATACGACAGGACGCCCGTCGGGAAGTCCAGCGAGAAACGGACCCGTAGTTGGGAGTCCGTGCCCTCGGCGATCAGATCGAACATCACCGGGGTTGGAGCCAAGCCATTCTGAAGTCGCGGCGTACTGAACGGCGGCCTGCGCTGGGGCGTGGCCTGTTCGAACGCGAATCCAAGCGCCAAAAGCTTCGGGTCCGAAAAGGGTAGCCCCAATAATTCGAGCCCCGCCGGGAGCCCTCTTCCTGTGAATCCTGCCGGAATGCTGAAAGCTGGGAGGCCAGTCGATGCGCTCAACTGACAGTTGCTACCGAGCTGTGGGTCACCGATTTGAGCGGCAGGCCTCCGAATGCTCGGATAGATCAGGGCGTCCAGTCGCTGGTCGTTCATGACCTTCACGACCGTTTCCCTGATCGAATCCCTCCTGGCCAATGCCGCTCGATACTCCTCACTGTCTCGGGTTTCAGGGGAGTTTCGGACCCTAAACCGGCTATCCAACGCACTGTGGTAGAGGCCCTGGTCCAGAATGTCCTGCAAAGAGCCCACAGGGGCGCCAGGAGTGGCCGCTAGGTAGTCGATCAAGTCCCACTTGAACTCGTGGCCGATAACACTGGAGTTGGCGACCAGCTCTTCGAGGCCAGGAATCACGACATCGACCACGTCGGCTCCGAGGTCGAACATCTGTGCGATAGCGGCTCGAACCACGCCACCCACCTCCTGATCTTCGGGTGCGTCTCCGAACATATTGGTGAGCACACCCAAGCGGGCCCCCTGGAGCGAAGAGGCATCCAGTGAGGTGCCGAAGCTGGGGTGCGGTCGACCGCGCAGTACGGACGTGGCCGGATCAGCCGGATCGATGCCGATGGTTGCGTCCAAAGCGATGGCCAGATCCGTCACCGTTCTGGCCAGCGGTCCGCCCACGTCCTGCGTGTGCGACAGCGGGATGATCCCGTCGATGCTCGACAGCCCCTTGGTCGGCCTGAGTCCGAAGAGGTTGTTCTGAGACGCCGGAATGCGGATCGACCCGCACGTGTCGGTTCCCCATCCAACCGAGGCGAAGTTGGCGGCTATCGCCGCGCCCGTGCCGCCACTGGATCCGCCGGGATAACGAGACAGGTCGTAGGGGTTCAGAGTCTGTCCACCTAAGGAACTGATCGACGTAATCCCTGCTGCCAACTCGTGAAGGTTGGACTTACCGATAATGATCGCGCCGGCCTGACGGAGTCTGAGTACCTGGAACGCGTCGTCGGGGGGGACTAGGCCCGCCAGCGCTACCGAGCCACCCGTGGTGGGCATGTCGGCGGTATCGTAGTTGTCCTTCAGGATCACCGGAATCCCGTGTAACGGCCCCCGCACCGCACCCGTGGCACGCTCTCTGTCTCGGGCCTGAGCGTCAGAACGCGCGTTTGGGTTCAATCTGATCATGGTCTGTAGCCGTGGACCCTGGCGATCATACGCTGTGATGCGGGCCAGGTAGGCGTCCAAGATCTCTACAGCCGTGACTCTCCCCGAGGCCATCTCCGCCTGGAGCTCCGGGATAGTTGCCTCCATCACGTCGAACGTGGTCATCCCGTTCACAGGGCTGTTGCGGATGGAGCCTTGACCAAGCGCTGTTGTCGGAGACAGTGCCAAGAAGAGCACCGCTACCGCGAGGCACGCCTGGACTGAGACGCGCGGCGCGGGACTGGCGGCTCGGTACCAGCCAGCCGCGTTGGCCGAAGAGGCGGAATTGTACATTCGTGAAGATCCCGTAAGTGACGTGCAAATCGCAAGTGATGTAACGGTTCTTCCGACCTCAGGGTTCCTTAAGACGGGAACGCCGTTTTAACGAGAAGTCTCTTACAACCATCTCTGTGACACATCGGCGAAGCAGCATTGTGACCCGCCTCGGTAAGTTTCTGCGGGTCGTCGAGCCAAACGAGCCGGTGGTGATGACATGGGAAGAGGCCGGTCCGGACGCTCTGGGCACCGTATTGCGGGCAGTCCAACTGAATTTTTCCGATCTCGAACCGGGGGACTGTACGTTGACGGTCGAGATCGAGCTCTCTGGGCGGGAGCCTATGACCGTGGCCCGGCCTATCAGCATCGTGCCCAGGTCCGAAGAGCTGTAGTCCCCGGGGGTTGGCGCAACCACCCTCTGGGTTCGTACTGTAGCTGCGAATCCCGCTATAGCGTTCCGTACTCGGATCCATAGGATGCCATCCGTGATCGCACTACCCTTCCGCACAGCCGGTACCGCTGGCGTGTTCGCCGTGGTTCTCTTCCTTGCCGGGGCCTGTACCGACGCCCCGCCGTCCACTCAGGAGACTTCGCAGGTGGATCAGAACGACGTAGTGCAGCTCCTGAAGGACGGCCAGGCCGTCTTCGGTGTGTTCTCGGGCGATAAGACCGCGGAGCAGGGTGCCAAGGTCGTAGAGAACCGAGACACCGACTTCGTCTTTTACTCATTGGAGGCGGGGCCCTTCGACATTTCCACTATGGAGATCTATATGCAGGCCATGGTGGACGCAGCGGGTGAGGGTGCACACCCGATCGTGCTGAGAATTCCGCCCATGCGCGACGACGAGGAGCTTGCACAGACGCACATTGTGAGCGGACTGGATGCCGGAGTGGACGGGCTCGTGTTCCCGCATGTGGAAACCGCGGACGAGGCCGCCTTGGCCGTAAGATCGATGGGCGACGAGCTCTGGCCTGAGAATCCTGAGGGTCGGTTGATCAACATCCTGCTTATCGAGGACAAAATCGGGGTGCAGAACGCCCGTGCGATCGTCGGTACTCCGGGCGTGAGTGTCGTCATTCCTGGGCCCGGGGACCTCCGACGTGCGTACGAAGGGGACGACGCAGCCATCGAGGAAGCCATTCAGACCGTCCTCAGAGCCTGCCAGGAGTTTGACGTGCCGTGCGGCATTACAGCTGGCGCCGATGACATTGCGGAGCGTCTAGCCCAAGGCTTCCGACTGATAATCGTAAACGGCGATGACGCGTTGCCCGTGGGTAAGATGGCCGCAGGACGGAGCGACTAGTGGACGGCACGCTCCGGCTCTCGCGAAGGATGGCTGTGATCGGAATGGTCGTGGTTCTGTTCGCGTGCCAAGAGCCAGAGGGCCGTGGCGTCACAGAAGCCCCTCAACCTCACGAAAATGCGGTGATCGACCTCTGGGCCGAGGGAGTTGCTGCCTTCGGTGTCTTCGTTCCCAATGAGCGACCCCGGACGGAAGAGCAGAGACGCGACGGTGAGCGACCCGCCCCGGTCTACACTCGAGACGGCGGTGAGCGACTGGCACAGAACCCTCTCTACGATTTTCTCTTTTTGAATCTTGAAGGCGGTTATGACTCTGCGGCCGTCAGAGACATGGTGGAGGGAATTCGCGGTCCTAGTGCTGTCAGACGAAAGACGCTGCTCGTTCGTATCCCCCCGATCGAACGAGACGGGGAAGAGGTCACACGGGCGCGCGTGATCGAGATCCTGTCGCTCGGTGCCGATGGAATCGTTTTTCCGCACGTCCGCAGCGCCGATGAGGCGCGGACTGTGGTGAGTTTCTTCGAGGACGCGGGGGCCGATGTCTGGTCGCCGACGAACCCGTCGGGCGAGGTGTTGGCGATGATAATGGTAGAGGACCCAGATGCGGTGGCGGAGGTGGCGGCCATCGCCGATACGCCCGGCTACAGCATCCTGGCCTGCGGGATCGGGAGTCTCAGGGGTGCGTTAGATGGAGACCGAGAGGCTGCGGAAGCTGGAAACCAAGAGGTTCTCGCCCACGCCAGGCGGGCGGGGCTTCCCGATATGATCACGGCGAATGCCCTTGATATCGAGGAGCGCATACAGGAGGGCTTTCTGGCGCTCCTCATGCAGGGCGACGAGGCGGATAAGGTCATTCAAATCGGACGGGCCGCTGCCGCCCGGTAAAAGCGGCTTCGCCGCTGAGGTAATAGCGACCATGCAGCTGGGCCTTCTAGCGGGCGGGTTCCTAACGAGCTCCGGTCGTGTCGGCAGGCTCGGTATTAGCCTCGACGTACGCGGTGGCGAACTCTTCGATTTTTCCCTTCAAAGCGTCCTGAAGTGCCTCTTGGGCGGTCGTCTCGTCTCCCACCCCCACTTCGGATGACCACCACGTCACCGCTTCGGGCAGTGAGATCTGTGAGTCTCGGGTCATCTGAGCCGCCTGCTGCACGCGGACAGATACCGAGTAGGCGACTGCACCTGAGGCTCCCTCACTCGCAGCACACTCCAGAGTGACCCTCAACTCCGGTAGTGCGGGATTCCTCAGCATCTCGCCCTCAGTGAGCAGATCCACCTCGGACTCCACGAGAATCGCTTCGGCCTCCGCCTGAACCACCTGACGGGTGATCCCAACATTCTCACAGGTGGCGGCCTCGGTACGAACGAACACGCCGCCGAGGTCCTCCAACGTATAGCGGTTCCACACGGTGTCTTGGGCGACGATGTCCGCGGGGACAACCATCATCGACAACGCGGTAAGCGCGCAGATATACCGGCTCATTCCGTTACTCCGTATTCGGTCAACTCTACCTGGACGCTCCGCCACAGGATCGGCATTGGTGACTGTTTTCCGAGCCCAGCTTTTCAAGTAGGGCGATCGTGGCAGGGTGAGGTTGTGCTCGCTGCTCTGGGCTGTTCGCTAGGTCAGCCGTCGTTTGGCCACGGCGGCTAATCACGTCTACGTCCGCTCCCTGGCTGATCAGGTATAGGATCGTCTCATTGTCGCCTCGAGCCGCGGAATTGTGCATGGCGGTGTAGCCGTCCTTGTCCCGCAGGTCGGGGTCCACACCGAGCTCCTCGACGAGGTATTTCACGGCCGGAAGCCAACCCTCTGGCACATGCCGGTGCGTCTGCGCAACTCGTGAACTGCCGAATCCTACTCCTGAGGCGGCGTGGATGGCGTGGGTACCGGGGCCGCCAACGGGTACGGGCTCCAGGCCTGACGGATCCAAGGGCTCAGGCTCGTTGTCGGCCGGGTTGGTCGGCACGTCTGGGTCCACGCGACGGGGTCGGGGCAGATGGTAGGTCCAGACGTTCGGGTCGGCCCCGTTGGCGACGAGTAACTTCATCGCGCCTACGTCGGCGGCGTATGCGGCTCGCCAGAACGGAGTCGCGCCTGCGAAATCGACGCCCATGCGTCCCGCATTGTACGCCGCGTACCAGATGTGCGTGGTGACTCTAGCGTTCGGCTCAGCTCCCGCCTCAAGAAGCAGCTCCATGAGGTCCAGATAGGAGGTCTCTTGTTGGCGGAATGCTTGCGGCTGGGGGTACCAGGTCCTGAGCGACCATTCGATGTTGAGTGTCGCGAAAAGCGGACCGGCCCCGTCGTCACTGACCAAATTCGGATCTCCGCCCGCATCGAGCAGGTTCCGCGCCAGGTCGTAGTTTCCGTTGATCACTGCGACCAAGAGAGGGCTCGACTCGTCCCCCGCCGTGAGTTGATTCACGTCGGCTCCGGCCTCTACCAAGACGCGGGCAGCGACCTGGTGCCCCTCGCGCGCCGCGAAATGCAGAGCTGCGAACCCGCCTTGGAGACCGATTTGCTCCATAGAGGAGAGTAGCTTCGGGACGTTGGGGTCCGCTGGCTCCTCCGCAGGTGTGGTCTGGTTCGGCGGAGTCCTCGGCTCTTCTTCCTCCGCATCGGGGTCGGGTTCTTCGGCGGCTTTCCGGACGCGAGCCCTTTGATCCCGCTCAGCCGTGTTGGCCTCGGCAATCTCGACGTAGTTCTTCACTGCGGTCGTAGCGGAGAGGTCGGCACCCCCGGCCACCAACGCTTGCACAGATGCAACGGCGTTCCGCACCGCCGCGAACATCAGCGGCGTACGGCTCGAGAAGGAGTCCCTGGCATCAACGTCCGCGCCGTGCTCGATCAACGCGTTCACGGCTTCAGCGTCATCGGCTTCGGCCGCGAAGTGAAGAGCGGTGACCCCGGTGGTCGTGAATGCGTCCGGTTTGGCACCGGCTTCGAGTAGAGCCCGCACGATGCCGCTATGGCCCGCTCGGCTAGCCAAGTGCAACGGAGTGTAGCCACCCACCCGCGTCACCGGCTTCACCGTGACACCGGCGTACAGCAAGATCTGCGCAATGTCGAGCTGATCGTTTAGAGCGGCCCAATGCAGCGCCGTAAGCCCATCGGCCTGAGCGGCGTTCGGGTCTGCACCCTGCTGAAGAAGCGTACGCACCGCTTCGACATCGCTCCTCTGAGCGGCATCGGCTACGACGGCCTCGTCCAGCGTGGTGCTGGCGAGGATCGTCAGCGTGAGCGCCAGTAGGGACGCTGATCTCAAGCTTGTGTTCCTTTTTCTTATCGACATGTCTCGCTCCTGCGGCGATGCACCTTAGATGGAAAAGGTGCCCGTGCTGTTTCCGAATTTCTCCAAGTCGTTCAGCCCGAGCTTGTGTAGCATGTCGAGCATGACATTCGCCATCGGCGTGCCGATCGGAGCCTTGATGTGCTGTCCACCCTCCAGTCGGCCATTGGCGCCGCCCACTACGAAGAGGGGGCACCGGATGTGATTGTGGAGGTTGCTGTCGGCCATCGCGGATCCGTACACGATCATCGACTTGTCGAGAAGGTTGGAGTCGCCTTCCACCGTGTTTTTGAGCTTGTCCAGGAGGTAGGGAAGCGTTGAAACGTGGTAGGCGTTGATCGCTGCGAAGTCCTTCACACGGTCTTCTCGGCCGCCGTGGTGCGACGCCGAGTGGAACGGCGTGCTGACGCCGCTCTCGGGATAGACCCGCGGAGAGGCGTCGCGGCCCATCTTGAGGGAGAACACCCGCGTCGTATCCGACAAGAAGGCCAATACCTGTAGGTCGAACATCAACTCCATGTGTTCGGCGAAGTCGTCCGGCACACCCACCGGTGCCTCCGGGATCTCCCTCACTTCGCCACTCGCATTCTGAGCTTCGATTCTCTGGATGCGCTGCTCCAACTCGCGGATGTTCTCAGTGTACTGAGCCAGACGGCGCTGGTCCGCCGGTCCCAGATCACGATTCAGAGCCGAGATCTCCTCGAGCATCCAGTCGAGAATGCTGCGATCGGCCTGGCGGCGCTGGGCGCGCTGCTCTGGAGTGCCGCCGGCACCGAACAACATCTCGAAGACGGCGCGCGGGTCGCGAACCATCGGGAGCGGCTCACCCGGTGCGGCCCAACTAATCGTATCCGTGTACGCGCAAGCGTAGCCGTACGCGCACCCACCGGCCTGGTCCACGTTCTCGATAGAGAGCTGGACGGACGGAATAGGAGTGCTCTGCCCGAGACTCTTCACGTAGAGCTGATCCATCGACGTCCCGATGTGAACGTCCGACCCCTCGGTTTGCTTGGGATGTGCCTGCGTGAGGAACACGGCAGACGTCCGGAAGTGGTCCCCGCCGATTTCCTGAGGGGAGAAGGCGTCGGCCATCCTCGAGTCCGTGTCGCTGACAATGGTCAGGTAGTCCCGGAACGGCTCCAGCGAGCGCAGGCTCGTAGGCGAAAGGTCGAAGTCGCGACCCGTGGCCTTGGGCGACCAAAGGTTCATGGACTCGCCGAGCTCATTGCACCCCGCCGCGCCGTGCACCTGTTCGATGCAGATCAGCCGAGTAGCGTCAGCGGCGACCGCAGCGGGTGAAGACGCCCATAGGCGTTTTGCCGGGATCATCGCGTCGAGAAGGGGAAGGCTGAACGACGCCCCCACGCCACGAAGTAGCTTACGCCGCGAGATATGTCTTCCGGTGATGAATTCCATCAGTTCCGACCTCGTTTCGGTATTCGGTTTGTCCTACTTCTGGTTCGGCATGCCTACAGGCCCGCCGAAGTCTCCTCCTCTTCGATCCGTGTCGTCTGGAAAGCCGGACTGTTCACGACCCCCAGTACGAACGAGGAGAAGCGGTAATCGTTCTCCGCGGCATCGCGCGTAATCGCACGAACCGTCGGCAAATCGTAGTACTCGACGCGCCGACCCAGTCCATATGCCATCAGGTTTGTGGCCAAGATACGGTAGAAGACCTCTGGACGCGTAAGAAGTGCGGCCCTCAGGTCAGCCGGCCCCTTCAGCTGGGTACCGTCGTACAGCTCCCCGATAGGATCGATCGCATTCCCCTCGTCCCGGATGCGCCAAGCACCTGTAACGTCGAAGTTCTCGAGCGCTAGGCCGATAGGATCAATCACGCGGTGACATGCCATGCACACGGGGTTCGCCCGGTGCTGTTCCATGCGCTCACGAACCGTGAGGAAGCGACCATCCGTATCTTCGTCCGTTTCCTCGAAGGCTGGCACATCGGGTGGCGGTGGCGGTGGCGGTGTCCCGAGCAATACTTCGAGCACCCACTTCCCACGCAGTACGGGGGACGTGCGGTTGGCATGGGACGTCATAGCGAGAACGCTACCGTGCCCAAGAATGCCCCGGCGCTTGTCATCGGGATAACTGACCCGCTGGAACTCGCTGCCGGTAATGCCTGTGATTCCGTAGTGCCGAGCTAGGCGCTCGTCGACGAACGTGTAGTCGGCCGTCATCAGCTCGAGAACGCTCTTGTCCTCGTGAATGAGGTGCGAGAACAACAGCTCGGTCTCGCGCTTCATCGAGTGCGCCAACGTCTCGTCGAAGTAGGGGTACGACAGCGCATCAGGGTGGATCTTGTCCAAGTCCTGGAGGCGGAGCCACTGTCCGCCAAAGCGCGAAGCCAAAGCCTCTTCGGCGCGAGGGTCAGACAACATACGGCGCGCCTGCCGCTCTACCTCACCCGGGCTCGAAAGCTGTCCGAGTCTGGCTAGATCGATGAGCTGCTGGTCGGGTGGGGACCCCCAGAGGAAGAACGAGAGTCGAGAAGCCAGGTCCACGTCGCTGATCCGATGCACTTCTCCGGGATTCGCGCCGTCTGGGCGTTCCTCGGTGCGGAACAGGAAGTGCGGGCTGGCCAACATGGCCTGCAACCCCATCTGCACGCCGCTCTCGAAGCCGCCGTCCATCGCACCCTGATCGTAAAAGCCCATCAGGCCCCTGATGTCCGTCTGGTTGAGCGGCCTCCGATACGCCTGGGCGCCGAGGTCGGAAAGGATGCGCTCGGCGCACGGACGTGCTTCGTCGGGCGAAGTAGGGCGGCACGTGAAGACGCGCTGCCGAGACGGCGTGTCGGACACACCGGTGACTTCATAGGGCCCGAGGATCGTTAGCCGCTGTAGGTGGGGGATCGTAGTGATCCCGTACCCGATGCCGATCTGACCGTCGGCGAGGGTGTGCTCGATCGGCCGAATCAGGTCGTCGACTTCGCCCTCGAAGGTACGCAAGAAGGCAGCGGTGACTCTCTTTGGGCCGGCCTTCACGTAGATCGAATCGGTTCGCATATTGAGCCCGCTCGGCTCCGATTCGTGCATCCAGCGATCTACCGTCATGAGCGCAACTCGCACCCCGTCGATCGACACCTCGATCTGCACACTCCCGAACGTGCGACCGAATACTTCGCCCTCGACTGCCGGGTAGGGTTGAATGTGGAAGACGTACTTCCCGTCTGCGGGGAAATTGTGGACGGTGGATACACCTCCGCGGGTGCCGAAGGGAGCACCTTCGACCCGATCCTTCTGCGACGCGGTCCGCGGTAGGCGGTAGCGCGTCGAGTTGGGTTCGGCGTCCGGGTCGCCCAGAGCGATCCGGCTCACGTGATTGGCCGCTCGCATAAAGCCTTCCATCACCGTGGCGGAGGGCATCTGGACGTCGGCGATATTGTCGAAATTGGCACTCTTTGTGTCGAGCGGCAGGAACGTGCCCACGTCGATCTCGAGCCCGAGAAGATGTTCGACCGCACTGGAGTACTCGGCCCTGTTGAGCCGCTGGAAGGTTCTCCAACCCGGGTTCGGGTTCTCGGCAGCCGCCGAGTCGATGCGGGTCTCGAGTTCCCTGACCAGCATCATCAGCGTGTCGCCTCCGGGCCTCGGCATACCTGCGGGGGGCATCATGCCCGCCCGAAGCTTGCGAATCATCCGCTCGGCAGTCTCGGCCAGTTCAGGAGCTTTTTCTACTTCGAAGCCGATCAGCGAGAGATTGCCCGTGAGCATCGCGTCGTTGTGGCACGCCATGCAGTAGCGCTGGACCATCACGGTGAGTTCTTCAGGCGTTGCGTCGGGAGCGATGGCCTCAGTGTCATGCATGGCGTAGGGGACACGCTCTCCCGGGAGGACCGCTGGTAGCGCAGTTGCACGGACAACGGCCTGCCCGACCACCGACATTGGGCGCACCACCGTCTGGTCACCTGCAGTTCCGGCGTCCGCCGTCTGGCCTACCAAAACGAGCAGAATGCCGAGCGATGCCAGAGCGGCACTAAGTAGTCTCATTCTCGCCTCACGCTTTACAGCTAGGGCTCCCGAGGGAGGCCTTTTCTTATAAGGATGCAAATAGGCCTGAATTCAGAAGAATAGCCCCGATTTCGGCATTTTCGCCAGTCCGGAGTTAGCGACACGGCCTGGGGCCGCGATCTACTGCGCACAAGCGGACCGATTCGCTGTGATTTTAGGCCCTTCGCGGAGTTGCAAAATCCCGCGAAGGCCGGTGCCACCGCGGGGTCTCAATGTGCTTCGCCCGATAGGGTGCCTCGGCCCAACACACCTGTTAATGCACGATTCCTAGGGCATTCCACCACCTTCGGCTGGGGCGGAATAGTCGCCCCCTCCGGTCGATGCTGGAGCTCCTGTCGCTGAATCGCCAGCCGAAAGTGCGCCATAAACCATTCCAACGGCCACTCAGCCCACCACGAGGAGCACAGCGCTGGCTCCTGCGGTTAGATTCTTTGACGATTGCGCTCCTGCTGATGTCGCCGCGGGTCAACTTGAAGTACGTGACTAGCTAAAGGATAGAGATGGGACGGACAGGCCGTCTTTGGATGACAGCGTTGTTTTGCGCCGGCTTTTCGGGCTGCTTAGCTGCGGGAACCGCCGTACCGGGGGAAGACCCCGTCGACGGTCCGACTCTGGTGGTCATGCTCGTAATCGACCAACTCCGCCCCGATATGCTGGACCGGTTCGATGACTACTTCACCGGTGGGCTTCGGCGTGTGATCGATGAAGGACACAGCTTCGCGGACGCTACTCACGATCACGCATACACGTTCACGGCTCCGGGACACACGACGCTGAGTACGGGAGTGCACCCGACTCGCCACGGAATTGTGAGCAACGATTGGTGGGAACTCGAAGACACCGAGTGGCGGGAGGTGTATTCGATGGAGGATCCTGAGTCTGCCATTCTCGGCTACCCGACGATGGTCGGCCGCTCTCCGGCAAATCTCTATCGTGGTGGACTCGCCGACTGGATCGCGGCGGTAGATCCCGAAGCACGTGTGGTTTCCATCTCGCGTAAGGACCGCGCCGCGATCGCGTTGGCCGGCCGGGCCATGGGCGAGGTCTACTGGATGGACGACCCTGTAGCTGGCTTTATGACGTCCACGTACTACCGCTCGGAGTATCCGGAGTGGGTTCAGCGCTTCAATGAGGAAGAGATGCCGGGAGTCTACGGCGATATGGTGTGGGAGAGTCGGCGCCCGAGGAGGCAAAGCTTCTTACGCGCCCTGACACGTCTGACTACGAGATGCGGGGTCGGCGAGGCGTATTCCCACACCGTGCGGCCAACCAGGTCGACGTGGCCGATTCAGCGGCCCTGAATAGATGGCATGCGAGAACGCCGGCTCCGGATGCGGCGGTTCTCGGGCTCACCAAGGCGGCTCTCGCGGAGTTGGAGCTCGGCCGCCGCGGGACGGTGGACTACCTGGCAGTGTCGCTTTCTCAGATCGACCGCATAGGGCACAACTACGGTCCCTTCAGTCGAGAACAGCTCAACACCCTGCTTCACTTGGACGACGTGCTTGCGGAGCTTTTTCAGAGTTTGGACGAGGCCGTAGGGCGAAATGGGTGGGTGGGTGGTTTCTCCTCAGATCACGGCGTTCTCGAGATTCCAGAGCACTTGGCGGAGAGAGGCGAAGATGCCGTGCGGTTGGACCTTGATCAGATGGGTCTGTTTCGAGAGACGGTGATGGGAGCGGTCGGCTCGGGTATTCAAGACGATGCTCTGGCTTTCGAGATCAAGCGTGCGATTGAGAGGCTCCCTTTTGTGGAGAAGGCATACACCTTTGCCGAAGTGCAGGACGCGCAGGCCAGGCCTGATTCTTTTGCCGTACTCTTCGCGCGTTCATTCTCGAGGGAGCGTGCGATCAGCCTTCCGTCGCGGTACGGAGTCTACCATCGTTGGCGTCCGCAGCACCTCTACGAGATGTCCGACGCGACCACCCACGGAACCCCATACCACTATGATCGCACTGTACCCATGATCTTTCTGGGCGCTGGCGTCGAGGCCGGCGTGTCGTATGGACCGGCGGCGACCGTGGACCTAGCGCCGACCTTAGCCGCCTTGGCGGGTATCCAGACCCCCGACGATCTGGACGGAAGGGCACTGCTGGAGCCGGACACCCGATGATTGTTGCTGGTCCTCGACCGATTTTTTGCTGATTTCCGCGAGGATCTCGTGGTGTTTGTCTAACGCACTCGGAGAGTGACATGATCCAGCCTGTCATTCTCTTCGATGGAGTCTGCAACCTCTGTAACGCAGCGGTGCGGTGGGTGATTGCTCGGGATCCGGACGCCTGCTTCCGGTTCGCGTCACTTCAGTCTGATGCGGCCCGCGAGGCCCTCGGGAAGCTTGGTGGGCCGAAAACAGGAACGCCTCCCGAAAGCATTTTTCTGATCGATGAAGAGGGCGTCCACACACGGTCGGCGGCTGTCCTGAGAATCGCCCGTGGCCTCGGCCGGCCGTATAGCTTGCTCCGGGTAGGGTCCGTTCTTCCTCGGCCTATACGAGACGGGATCTACGACCTGATCGCGTGCAATCGATACCGTTGGTTTGGTCGAAGCATAGAATGCCCGAGGCCGGCCGCGTCAGTCGCAGCGCGCTTCTTGGATGCGGATGTCGACAGCTACGGGGTAAAGCCCGGGGATTAAGCGCCCACCAGCCCGTCGATCTCTCGCTCCAGAACCGGCTTGGGCACCAACCCCACCATCTCGAATTCCGGCTCGCCATCCTTGAAGAACATGAGCGTTGGTAAAGACCGAATATTGAAGCGTTGAGCCGTTTCCGGAGACATGTCCGTGTTGACCTTCACTACGCGAACCCCGCGCTCTTCCTGCTCGATCGCCACCTCATCCAGGATCGGGCCCATCATCCGACAGGGTCCGCACCACTCCGCCCAGAAGTCTACGAGCGTAACGCCCGGCTCGGCCGCGATGATCGCATCGAAGTCTTGGTCGCCCGCGTGGAGGATCGGTGCCTCCGCGGTCGGCTTCTTCTTGAAGAACATGTTGATGTGTCCGCTCAACGATTCGGGATGGTGACGTGCCCTATAAACAGAGTACGCATGTATGAAGTTCCCGACCGAGCCACTATGGCGTGATCACGGCGCCTCGGTCCATTATGCCCACCCCAAAGTATCCGTGTGGGGTGTGCAGTGGTGAGGGTGTGTACCCTAGCGGTGGTAACCTAGCGGGTTGTGCCCAAGTGGTTTCAGTGTCTCACGAGTGGAGAAGGTCACATGAGTAATGAGGCTCGTTCCTCGACTTCCAGATTCTTCGGATCCGGTGTCGGTCTGGCACTTCTTGTCTTGGTCGCCGTTGGGTGTGCCACGGACACCGAGGAGGAACCGCAGGGGACTCCCCACGAAGGGGACTGGTCCTACATCTCGGGCACCGCTTCCGGCCAGAGATACTCGCCCCTGGATCAGATCAACGCCGATAACTTCGCCGACCTCGAGGTAGCGTGGACCTGGGACGGCTCTGAGTTCCCGAACGTGAATGCCCGGGCCACACCGCTTTACGTGAACGGCAAGCTGATCAGCGTAGCAGGAGAGCGCCGCCATGTCGTGGCGATCGACGCCGGCACGGGAGAGACCGTTTGGTCCTTCGTCGAGCCGCCCACATTCCGGTGGGAGTACTCCATGCGGAAGAACCACGGGAAGGGCGTCGCCCTCGGCAATATCAACGGCCGAGCCGTGGTTTACGTTGTGACCCCGTCTTTCTTCTTGCATGCGCTGGACGCCGACACCGGTGAGCCCGTCGAAGGCTTCGGCAGTGGCATTCCGATCGACGGCTTCCCGGAAACCGGCACGGTCGACCTCCTGGCCGACCTGGGTCACGAGTACGACGTGGCAGAGGGCATTCCGCTGGAGAAGGGCTACATCACGAGTTCGTCGCCAGCTATCGTCGTTAACGACGTGATCATCGTCGGAAACTCGGCCGAACAGGGTTACAACCAGACTCGCCAGGAGATGGTCCCCGGCGACATCCTGGCCTACGACGCCAACACCGGTGAGCACCTCTGGAAGTTCGACGTGCTGCCCGGCCCGGGTGAGTTTGGACATGATACGTGGGAGAACGATGCTTGGGAGTGGACCGGCGACATCTCGTCGTGGGCGCCGCTTTCGGCCGACTATGAGCGCGGACTCGTCTTCATCCCGACGAACGGGGCCACGGCCGACTTCTGGGGCGGCTTCCGTCCTGGAAACAATCTGTTCAGCACGAGCCTGATCGCCCTTGATGTGAAGACGGGTGAGCGTCGCTGGCACTACCAGTTGGTTCACCACGACATCTGGAACTACGACACGCCGCAGGTCCCGGTCCTCATGGACGTGACGGTAGATGGCGTGGACATCCCGGCGGTCGTTCAGGTAACCAAGCAGGCGTATGCCTACGCGTTCAACCGGGAGACGGGCGAGCCGATCTGGCCCATCGAAGAGCGGCCCGCACCGCCGCCCCTCATGCCGGGCGAGGCACTCTCGCCGACGCAGCCGCACCCGACCAAGCCGGCGGCCTACGACCTGCAGGGGCTCACTGAAGACGACCTCATCGATTTCACTCCTGAGCTACGAGCAGCGGCACTCGAGTTGCTCGAAGACTACCACTACGGACCGTTGTTCACTCCGCCGCTCCACCGAGACAACGACATCGGGAAGACCGCTTCGGTCTGGTGTCCCGGAGACGTTGGCGGAACGAACATCGACGGTACCCCAGCGGCCGATCCGGAGACCGGGATTCTGTATGTGACGTCCCAGAAGGGGTGCACGTCGATGGTCATGGTGCCGGGTGAAGAGGTGGATGGTGAACATGGGGTCCCCACGGGCACCACCATCAACAAGTACGCAGTGGGGCCGTCGAATCGACTCGGGCGGGTCCGGGGCATGCCGATTTTCAAGCCACCGTACAGCAAGATCACCGCGATCGACATGAACACCGGTGAGCACCTTTGGTGGATTCCCGTTGGCGATACGCCAGACCTGGTAAAGAACAATCCGGCGCTCGCCGGGATGGAGATCCCGAACACCGGAACGGGTCGTCAGGCCTCCCAACTCGTGACCAAGACCCTACTGATGTACACGGGCCAAGGCAGTGACGGTACGTCTTATCTGTACGCCGTGGACAAGGCGACGGGTGAGCGGCTGGCTGAGGTTGAACTGCCGGGTCGGCCGAGGTACGGGCTGAGCACCTTCATGCACAACGGTAGGCAGCACGTGGTCGTGCAGATTCCGAACATGTTGGCGGCGATCGCGCTGCCCTAGCGCCCCCCGGCTAGTTCTTCGGCCGGAACGTAGTCGCCGTATGCAGACCCCGGGCCACTTCGGGCAGAATCCCCATGCGCTCATAGGCCGGGTAAACGATCTCACGCAGTGGTGGTAGTCGCCACCGGAACCAGAGTGCCAAGGCCAGGCAGCCGAGTCCTCCAAGAGCGACCGCGATCGGAGCCCCGACCCGTGTCGCGATAGCGCCGCCTACCAGACTACCGACGGGTGACATACCGATAAAGGCCATCGTGTAGAGGCTCATCACGCGGCCTCGCATCGCTTCGTCGACCAGGGTTTGGAGCATGGTGTTGATGGACGCTGTCACGACCATCAGGGCGGAACCGCTCGCCACCAGCAGAACGCAGGACAGCCAAACAGCTTCGCTGAAAGCGAAGGCGATCAGGGTTACGCCGAACATAAGTCCCGCGCGAACGATGAGTCGTCCGAGGCCGACCACTGTGCTTCGAGACGCCAACCTGAGCGCCCCGATTACCGCCCCGAAGCCGGCGGACGAGGTCAGCAGACCAAGGGTACCGGCTCCGCCACCGAGAATGTCCCGCGCGAACACAGGGAGTAGCACCACATAGGGCAGGCCAACTAGGGACACCAGCGCGAGGAGCGTAAGTAGGTCGCGGATCGGTACAAAGCGAAAAGCATAAGTGAAGCCTTGGGCGATGTTCTGCAGGACCGGACCCGCGCGCTCGCCCGGCTCGTCGGCCAGTTGAATCGCAGCGAGCGCCCCCAACACGCACAGGTAGCTCACGGCGTTGATCACGAAGATCGGCCCCTCGCCCACCCACCCGATCAACACGCCCGCGATCGCCGGTCCGACCAGTCGCGCCGAGTTGAACATCGACGAGTTGAGGGCGATGGCATTGGGAAGGTCGTCCTTGCCCGCGACCAGGCGCACCATAAGCGCCTGTCGGACCGGAATGTCCACACCGCTGATGAGCCCGGCCACCGCGGAAAGCGCCACCAGATGCCAGACCTCGATCGAGCCTGATAAGACCAGGGTGGCGAGGACTACCGCCTGAAGCATCGCGGCGAACTGGGCCGTGACGACCATCCGATACCGACTCCAGCGATCCCCCAATGCCCCTGCAAATGGAGCGACAATAAAGATGGGGATCTGGTTGGCGAAGCCGATCAGTCCAAGGATCAGCGCCGATCCGGTCAGCTCATAGGCGAGCCAGCTGATGGCAACGTGTTGCATCCAACTGCCCACCAGCGAAACTCCCTGCCCAGCGAAGAAGAGGCGCAGGTTGCGGTGGCGTAGAGCTCTAAGGGAAACACGGAGTCGGTTGAGCACACTGGAGGGTAGTGCGTTGTGGAGTCGAGTGGAACCCGGGTCCACAGAAGGAGTTGCGGGATCCTCGTTGGCGTCTATCGTGAGTCCTTCGTGAAGGCCCCCGCTCACTTCGCAGTCGAGAACAGCGTGTCCCGATCTGTGTGTTGCTTGTCTTCCGTGTTTCTTGCGACCGCCGTATTTCCCGTGCATCGTAGATGCGCAGGATGATGTTGACGGTGCGTCGTGGATGGCCGGCTGTTGGGTCGTTGCTCTTCGGCCTCGAAGGAAACGATCCCATCGTAATGGCTATCGTGGCAGGCGTGTTGGGGATGGTCGCGTTCGGAGCCGGTTATCTGCCGGCCCATCGCGCCTCGCGGGTCGATCCGATGGTCGCGCTGAGGTACGAGTAACGGGAGAAAGACGCGCCGTCGGTCGAGTCCGCTCTTTTGCTGGCTGCCTTGTGAGATGCCGCACGGGCTGACCATGTTCTCCGAATCCATCCCGCTTTCTGCCCATCCAACGGCAAAGACGATATAGAATGAACGGCTCGCTCATTTCTGGTCACACATCCCTTAGGCTCTCCCACGGCGTCGTTGCTGCGCTCGGCCTGTTGTTCGCGTCAGCCGGCCTCGCGGCGGGTTCGCTGCAGGCTCAAGCCCGCGATTACGACTCCACCCGGCCCTTCGGAACTCTGCGCGAGCAGAACCGGGTCCAGCAAGTCTGGCTCGAGGACCGGCTCGAAACCAACCTGCCGCTCCTCATGCGGAAGCACGGTGTGGACATGTGGGTCGTGACCATGCGCGAGTACAACGAGGATCCGGTGTTCCGAGCTCTCGTCTCCGCGACCACCTTCGCGGCGCGGCGCCGCACTATCTACATCTTCTACGACCGGGGCCCGGAGGAAGGGGTCGAGCGCCTGGCCCTAGGCGGGACGTCTCAGGGTGGTGCGTACGAAGCCGTGCGGGCTACGGTGCAGTCCGCCGACGGTCGGCAGGCCGAGCTATGGGGAAAAGACCAGTGGGACCTCTTCGCCCGAATGGTGCGTGAACGCGATCCCCAGCGCATTGCCGTGAACATCTCCCGTGAGATTAACTTCTCCGACGGGCTCACCGCGGGTGAGTGGGAGCAGATGGAAGAGGCCCTGGGCGATCTGTCGGGCCGGGTGGTTCGTGAACCACTGTTGGCGCTCGACTATCTCGCCATGCGGGTCGCCGGAATGACGCCGACATATAGGCACATGCAGGCCATCGTGCACGAGATCATCGGTACCGCCTTCTCCAACGCGGTAATCGAACCCGGGAAGACCACCACGGAGGACGTGGTGTGGTGGATGCGCCAACGCGTGCACGCCCTCGGCCTCGGGTCTTGGTTCCAGCCGTCCGTCTCGATCCAGCGCCGCGGCGTGGATATGAGCGACGAAATGGACCCCGTCATTCTTAGGGGTGACGTGCTTCACTGTGACTTCGGCATCGTCAACATGGGAATGACCACCGACACCCAGCACATGGCTTACGTGCTGCTTGAAGGTGAGGTATCTGCTCCGGCAGGTCTGGAGAAGGCGCTCGCCAATGCGAACCGCCTGCAGGACATCCTGCTCGAAGAGACCAAGGTCGGTCGCTCGGGCAATGAGATTCTAGCCTCGGTCCTGAATATCATGCGCATCGAGGATTTGGATGGGACCATGTACACCCACCCGATCGGTGACCACGGGCACGGTGCGGGTCCCTTGATCGGCCTGTGGGATTACCAAGATGGTGTGCCGGGCCGGGGCGACCCATTGGTGATCCCGAGCATGTGGTTCTCGACGGAGTTACAGGTTACGACTCCGGTGCCCGAGTGGGATGGTCAGCGGGTGCGCATGGCCTTGGAGGAAGAGGCCGAAGTCACCGCTGAGGGTGAGATGCGCTGGCTCCTGAGACAGCAGACGGAGCTGCATTTGGTGCACTGACGAAGTGCGAAGCGTCCCACCGATCCGCCGCGGCCGGCGGGACCTCTTGCTTCAGCAAGCTGAAGGGGACTATCCGAGTCCTCGTCCTCTACCCGCACCGGGTCGCACTTGTAGCGCGCACCAGCATCCGCAGTGGCCACAACCACAACGGCAGCGGGCCCGCCCGCCCATCAGCCACCATATGGCGAGCGCAAAGATGATCCACTGCATATCCCCGCTCTTGGCCATTCCCTGCTAAAACGCGGAAACCACGTTGAAATAGATCGCTAGCGCGTCGCCAATCAACTCGATCATCATACGTCTTCCGCCCACCGTTTGACTGCGGTCATGTGCACAACCTTAGACGGTGAAACGGTCCAGAAGGTTCCGGGCTAGGCCTCTTCATCAGTGTCTGCCGATGGCTTGGACAGCCACCGGTACGCCCTGTATCCACCGTAACCGATGGCGCCCACGGTCAGTACTGCCGGAATCCATCCCAACACGTTGAGCACCAGGGCACCGGCGACCATGACCGCGCCCCCCTGCACCCAACCGACCCACTGGCCCCTGCGCCGGGCGCGAGCGACGTCATTGTCGGTGTAGACTTTTTCGGGAAGATTCATGTCGCATTCTAGGGTTGGAGCGGAGTGTGTGTCGAGGGTTACACGCCCCCGAGCGCCTGGTCTAGGTCAGCGATCAGGTCCTCGACGTTCTCGATTCCGGTCGAGTACCGAATCAGGCTCTCCGGGATGCCCAATGCTTGGCGTTCCTCAAGTGTGCACTCGACGTGGCTCGTTGTGGCGGGTGGACCGATGACCGTTTCGACCGCTCCGAGATTGGCCGCGGCGTGCGCAAAGCGTAGGCGAGGTACGAAGCGACGGACGGCGTCGAAGCTGTCCTCGGCCAGCATGAAGCTCAGCACACCGCCGAAACCCCGCATCTGCTGTTTGGCGATCGTGTGTCCCTCGTGGGACTCCAGCCCCGGGTAGTAGACGCGCCCGACAGCGGGGTGAGCCTCTAGGTGCCGAGCGATCGTGAGAGCACTGGCATTCTGGCGCTGAACGCGAAGTTCAAGGGTCTTCATGCCTCGCAGGAGCAGGTACGCGGCCATCGGGTGGAGAGTCGCCCCATTGATCTCCCGGTAGTGGTAGACCTTCTCCACGAGAGACTTCGCGCCGCAGATCACGCCACCCAGTGCATCGGCGTGCCCACCCAGAAACTTGGTCGCGCTGTGGAGCACCAGGTCGGCGCCCAGCTCCAACGGCAGCTGGTTGATTGGGGTGGCGAAGGTGTTGTCGACGATGACTGTCGCGCCCACCTTGTGAGCGGCTGCGGCCAGGCGTTGGAGGTTGAGGACCTTGGTCGTGGGATTGGTGGGACTCTCCAGATAGACCACCTCGCACCCACCAGAGATCGCGGCCTCGATTTGCTCATAGTCGGTCGTGTCACAGAGCGTGACTTCGACACCAAAGCGAGGCAAGAACTCGGAAAATATGACGCTCGTGCCGCCATACGTGTCCTTTACCGAGACCACATGATCCTTCGGGCTGAGTAGCGCGAACAGAGCACTGCTTATGATGCCCATTCCCGTGGAGGCGCTCGTCGCTGCCTCCGCCCCTTCCAGTTGGCGGACCTTCTCCTCGAAGGCGTCTACCGTGGGGTTGGTATTACGCCCGTAGATGTGGCCGTCGGCCTTTCCCAGCGCGACGTCCATCCATTCATCGACATCCTTGTAGCCGAAGGAGACGCTGTGCACGACAGGCACTTGGGTCGAGCGCTGCATGAGCGACGTCTCCTCACCCGACCAAACACACTTGGTCCCCATCTGGATCGATTCGTCTGGTGTCATGTGGATTCCCCGGGGGTCGTTGTTTGTACTCGAGGGTGGGTCGCTATGCACGAGCGCTTGGGTCGACGCGCACCATCGCTTTGATTTCGAGCCGTGACAAGTCGATGTCCGGTCTTGGCGCGTGCCTTCCCAATCAACGATATCGGGTTGACCTCACCTGCGCGCATTGCACATCATCCGGCGCCGACCGCTGGGCCACCCGCACAGGAGTCCAACATGACCCGTCGCACCAACTATCTCCCGGACGACCTTTACGCCTATCTGCTAGAGCACTCCGTTCGCGAAACCGACGTGGCCCGGCGGCTCCGCGAAGAGACCCAGGAGCTCGAGCAATCCAACATGCAGATCGGGCCCGAGCAGGCGCGGTTCATGGCTTTCTTGGTGGAGCTGTTAGGTGTCCAGGACGCGCTGGAGGTCGGCACCTTCACTGGGTACAGCGCGTTGGCCGTCGCGTCCGCGCTCCCCGAGCAAGGACGGCTGGTGGCTTGTGACGTGAGCGAGGAATGGACCGCCATCGGGCTGCGCTATTGGGCGGAGGCCGGGGTCGCACACAAGATCGACCTACGCCTAGCTCCGGCGATCGAGACGCTGGATGCTCTCCTCGTAGAAGAAGGTGAAGACCGATTCGATTTCGCCTTCATCGATGCGGACAAACAAGGGTACGAAGACTACTACGAGCGTGCGCTTAAGTTGGTCCGGCCGGGTGGCCTTATCGCTATCGACAACACGCTGTGGGAAGGCAAAGTGGTCGATCCCCTAGTGACGGATCCGGACACCGAGGCGATCCGTCGCTTCAACCAAAGGCTTAGCGGCGACGATCGGATCTCGCTGAGTCTGGTCCCGAATGGAGACGGGTTGTCGCTGGCGAGGGTCCTGGACGGGCTATAGCGTTCAACTCCCCACCGAACCGTGGCGCCACTGCGGCGGTTGGGTACATTGTCAGCCCGCCAAATGTTGCTATTGCACACGGAGTGTTCTCATGAACTCTCCCGCTTTATTGCAGGGAATCCTAGGTCACGAACGTGGACTCTTCTGCAACGTCGTCGGCGCGGTACCAGAAGAGGGACGCCAACATCGGGCCGATCCCAAGGCACGCAGCGCCGAGGAGTTGGTCGGTCACTTGATCGGCCATAACCAGGACCTGATCGAATTGCTCGACGACGGAGTCATCAATCATCGCAATCAGGTGCCGTTCGGGACGATCGACGAAGCGGTCGCGACCCTAGACGAGACCTTCGGACAGCTGATCGATCGACTAGGAGATATAGACGAAGAGGCTTGGACGAGCCCAGCAAAGTTCATGGCCGGCGACTACCAGATCATGGAGGCGCCTCGTGTACAGCTCGCTTGGATGATGCTGCTTGAGGTGATTCGCCACCGTGGCCAGTTGAGCACGTATCTGCGCCCTGAGCGTCAGTCATCATGATCAGTTCGTCGAGATGATGACTGCATTGACGAACGGTGACCCGACTGAAAAGCGACTCGGCGCGCTTGTATCCTTTCAGCTGCTTTCGGATGAAGGTGAGCCCTTCGAAGGCTTGCTAGCCGACGCAGTTCTCCCATGGGAGCAGGCCGCGGGCGTTCCCAAAGCGGCCGGTCGTTTCCTGGTGTCGAACGGGTGGCACTATCTGCGCATCATCGGCTTCGATTCGCTGGGGGGATTCCACGAGTACCGGACCAGTGTCTCCGAGGCCGGACACGGGGTCATCGATCAGATCACGGTCCGACGCAAGGAAATCATGGTGGCTCCTGTACCTGAGCTGTCCGTCCGGTGATCGGACGCGACTTATCGACGTGGGGACAACGCTGAGCCGGAACGTGTCCTAGCGACAGGCTATGTGGCGCTCGTCGCCCGGGAGATCGGGGCGACCCAAGGGGTGGGTGTAAACAGATGTTGCCACTACCTTCTTGCAGTGACATCCCCACCTTGAGCCCTCGGTTCCTGGGGCAACACTACCAAAACACCACTGCGCCAGCCTATCGAGCCGGATGTTCCGGCCGGCCTTCTGCGCGCGTATTTACCGGACAAAATCCATTGCAATTTTCTGCACTCAAGCTACACCCGGCCCTCATTCGAGGTGTCGAAGATCTCAGGTTCGAACGGCCCACGCCGATTCAGGCCCAAGCGATCCCCCCAGCCCTCGAAGGCCGGGACCTCCTGGCCTGTGCGGTGACAGGGAGCGGCAAGACGGCCGCGTTCATTCTGCCCATCCTGCACAAGTTGCTGGAGAATCCCAAGAAGGGCACGACCCGTGCCTTGGTCTTGGCACCGACGCGCGAACTGGCTTTGCAGATCGTCGATGATCTAAACGCCCTGGCTCGCCACACCGATATCAAGGGAGCTCCCATCTACGGCGGGGTGAAGATGGGCGCCCAAGAGAGAGCTTTCCGCCAAGGCACCTCCATTCTGGTCGCCACACCCGGGCGACTCTTGGATCACTTCCAGTACGGCTACGCGAAGCTTTCCGGGCTAGAGTATTTGGTCTTGGACGAGGCCGATCGCATGCTGGACATGGGCTTCCTGCCGGACATCAAGCGGGTTCTCAAGCACATTCCCAAGCCTGAGCAGACGTTCTTCTTCAGCGCGACGATGCCTCCCCCCATCGAGGCATTGACCCGGAACCTACTGACGAATCCCGCCAAGATCGCCCTTCAGCGGAAGGCGGCTCCGGCGGCTGGTGTTACGCAATCGGTTTACCCGGTTCCGGCGTCCCTCAAGAAGGCGCTCTTGGTCGAGTTGTTCACGCGCGGCCACATTGACGACGCTCTGGTCTTCACGCGCACGAAGCACCGTGCCAACCAACTGACCAAGGTACTTAACCGCAACGGCATCAAGGCCGAGCGTATCCACGGGAATCGGTCACAATCACAGCGCACGAAAGCGCTAGCCGGATTCAAGGCGGGCGAGTTCCGCGTCCTGGTGGCTACGGACATAGCCGCTCGGGGGATCGACGTTGAAGCGCTCGGACACGTAGTGAACTTCGACATCCCGGGTGTGCCCGAGGACTATATCCACCGTGTCGGGCGTACCGCTCGGGCTGAACTCACCGGAGAGGCTTTCACTTTGGTGTCCGCCGAGGAGGAAGCGCAGTTGGGGCGTATCGAGCGGGCGGTAGGGTCGAGAATCAACCGAGTCCTTTTGGACGACTTCGCGTACGACGCGGTCGTCGAGACGTCTTCGAACGGTTCAGGACAGCGGAACGGAAACGGTCGCAATCAACGCCGTGGCGGTGGGTCGAAATCCGGCGGCGGTCAGGCGAAAGCGGCTTCGCAGAGTCAGCGCGAAAATGGCTCCGGTCAACAAGGAAATGGCTCCGGTCGGCGCCCCTCGGGTGATTCGCGAGGAGGCCCGAGTACCGACGCGAACGGACGGTCGAACGGTCAAGGCAGGGGCGGCCCGGGCCGGGGCGGACGCTCCGGCAATCCGCGTAGGATGACAGCCAGCAGGTAAGGAATTCGCCGCGCATCACCCCACGATCAGCCACTGCTGCTGCCTCCGTTCAAGGCCTCTAGGAACGCCTCACCGTACCGTTCGAGCTTGAGCGGTCCCACGCCCGAAATGGCCAGGAACTCGCCGGGCGTCGATGGGCGTGCCTCGGCCATAGCGCGAAGCGCTTTGTCGCTGAACACGATATACGCCGGCACGCCCTGTCCGTCTGCGATCGACTTCCTCAGGTCCCGCAGCGACTGGAACAGAGCCTCACCCTCGTCGGACAGTGGTCCCGTCTCGACCACCTGACCACCGGACTTCGGTGATGATCGCCGCCTGCTGCGGGCCTTTCCGGACAAGCCCCCGGGGCCAGCCGCCATCATATCCGCAGCGGCCAAGTCCTCGGCTTTGACTCCCGTGCACCAATCGCAGGACACATCGCACGGGGCGATCTCTTCGCTTAGGTGCGAGAGGATCTTCTGGTGGCGACATCCGCCGTTTTCGACCATGCGAAATAGCGCCTTGGTCGCTTCCGCCTTGGCCCAGTAGAGGTCCGGGTCGTCGATGTCGCTCAGGAAGCGCTCCTGCTGTTTCACGTCGGCCCAGGAGTAAAACAGGAAGCAGTCGCTCTCCAGGCCGTCGCGTCCCGCGCGCCCCATTTCCTGATACCAGGACTCGACATCCTTGGGCATGTCGCGATGAATCACGAAGCGCACATTCGACTTGTCGATGCCCATGCCGAACGCGATCGTCGCGACGATCACGTCAGCGTCGTCCTTTGCGAACGCGTCTTGATTGGCCGACCGCTCATCGGAGTCCATGCCCGCGTGATAGGGCAACGCCTTTACGCCGAGATCGCAGAGAAAGTCTGTCATCTGCTGGACAGCCTTCCGCGAAGAACAGTAGAGGATACCGCTTTGGCCGGAGCGCGCCTTAATCAGCGCCCCGATCTCCTTCCGTGTGGGCCCGGTGCCCTTCTTCCGGCAGAAGATGTTCAGGTTCGACCGGAAGAACGATCCCTTGAAGCCGGCTGGTTTGGTCATCTCCAGCTGTCGGATGATGTCGCGGGCCACCGTGTCTGTCGCAGTTGCGGTCAGCGCCAGCACCGGAATCCCGGGCAGCGCCGATCGGAGCCGTTGTAGGCGGCGATACGAGGGCCTGAAGTCGTGGCCCCACTGACTGATGCAGTGGGCCTCGTCCACCACCAGCAAGGAGAGGGGCCAGCTACCGGCCTCCCGGCTCAGGCGGCCGTCGAGGCCTTCCGGGGCGAGGTAGACCAGTTCGTACTCCCCAGCTCGCAACGCGGCGAGTCTGCGTTCCCGCTCGTCGGGTTCGAGGGACGAGTTGATCGCGGCCGCCCGAAACCCCAAATCCAAGAGGGCATCTACCTGATCTTTCATCAGCGAGATCAAGGGAGACACCACCAGGACCGTCCCCTTCATCATGCGGGCAGGGACCTGGAAGGTCAGGGATTTGCCGGCCCCCGTAGGCATGAGCGCGATGCAGTCGTGGCCCGCGACGACGGCCTCGATGACCTTGAGTTGGCCCGGGCGGAACTCCTCGTATCCGAACACATCGCGGAGAACGCCGAGCGCTGTATTGGCGGGTTTGGCGGCGACGTGAGACTCCATGCTCCCAAGGTACTCGAATGGAGTGGGCGGTGAGAGGGAGGAACGGGACGGGGCGCGCGGGCCCTCAGCTACCCACCCTTCCGGGCTAGCCAGATGACGTGCCTCGAGCCTTTGCCGCGATGGGCGCGCACCACCACCTCGTCCGCCTCGAAACCGACTCTTCGGAGGCGCTTGGTGAAGCCCTTGTCGCCATGAGCGGACCACACCGTAAGCACTCCCTTGGGGCGGAGCGCCTGGTAGGTGGTGTGAAGTCCCTCCCCGGAGTAGAGCCAGTCGTTGTCGCTCTTGGTCAGTCCCTCAGGGCCGTTGTCCACGTCCAGCATGATGGCGTCCCAAGCCCCAACCTTCTCCCTCAGCACGACGCCGACATCGGATTCCAGTACCGTAACACGTTTGTCTCGAAGAGGATGACCAGAGGACTCGCCAGCTGCGCCTCGGTTCCACCCGACCACCGCCGGCACCAGCTCGGAGACAACCACGTCCGCATCGGGCCCGAGATGCCTCAAAGCTGTGGCCAGCGTGAATCCCATGCCCAGCCCGCCGATCAGCACCCGCGCCTGCTCTGGACTAGAGACAGCCTTGCAAGCGATTTCGGCTAGGGCGTCCGCAGAACCGTGCGTGCGAGTACTCATTAGATCTTGGCCGCCTGCGACTTTGATGATGTAGTCGTCACCAAGTTGGTAGAGGCCGATCTCGCCGCCGCCCCCGGGGACCTGGGCAGTATCCAGTAGTATGAGGCGTTTCATGGATCGCGGACGTTGGTGGGAATGCCGGCAGTTCTGGTCGGGCAATATAGTCGGGGCCCGTTCAGAGACGAGTAGCGCGCGGGAGACGTCGGCTACGGCTTGCGGCGACGATAGGCATCGCGATCGACCTGGCTGTGCGATATCCATCGGGTTGGCGTCGCGAGTTGGTGAACTCACGGTCTACTACCCCAGCGGCCGCATGCGTTATCAAGGCGAACTGGTCGACGGGGAGCGCTGTGGGGCTTGGCTCGAGGACCGGGGCGAGAATCCGCCCGCCGACCTGCTCACCGAAGTGATGGAGGAGATCGAGAGTCTCGCCATGTACCCGGAGTGCCCGGACTCCTGAGTTGAGCGCTCAGTTTCCACCCGCGAGCTCTATCGGTCGGTCTGGGCTGACTCAATCCGTGATCGGCTTCGGCTTTACCGTCGGGTACTCGATGCCGAGCTGCTCCAGATACGAGTCGTACCGAGACGCGTCGTAGTAGTACTCCCGCATCAGCGGCCGCCACCTAGCCATGATTTCCTCGTTGAGGAAGATGGCCGGCTCGTCCGTCTTGGAGATGAACGGAATGTACGTTTCTTCAGCGGTCTGGACGTCGTTGAAGTAGGTCCAAGCGTCGGCCACGATCGCGGGGTTCAGCACGAGGTCCATGAGCGTGAGAGCCTGCACCTTCGCTCCTGCCAGCGTGCCCTTGTGCGCGATGGGCGTGGCCATCGCGATACCGTTGGCCCAGTTGTGCCCGGGGCCGCCAGGGATGTTAGCGGGGTAACGCAGAGTAACGGTCGGCATGTTCCAGGACACATCGCCGATGTCGTCCGAGCCGCCGCCCAGCGATTTCGACAGATCGACCGGGCCCCTCAGCTCAGGGATCGAGTCAGGCAGCCCATCGACGTCCACTCCCAACTCGGTCTGGAGGGCAACCGCTAGCTCATTGTCTGATTCGTCCCACTCGGGTAGGCCGACCCTCTGAATGTTGGCGTAGGTGGCCTCGGCCACGGGCTTGCTGAAATGACGGCTCCACGCGGACCCGACTATTCGTATGGTATCGATCGCCGTGCCGGTCATGAGCGCCGCACCCTCTGCCATCAAGATCGCCGCTTCGTACTGTTCTTTGGTCAGCTCGTAGTTTTTCTCTCGGAAGTAGAACCAAATTTTGGCTGCTTGAGGCACCACGTTGGGCTGGTCCCCGCCCTCGACGATGATGTAGTGTGAGCGAGCTGCCGGACGCAGGTGCTCTCTCTTGAACTCCCAAGCCTGCGCCATCAGCATGACCGCGTCGAGCGCCGATCGACCGCGCCAGGGTGATCCGGCCGAGTGTGCCGTTGCCCCCGTAAAGCTGAACTGAGCCGAGATCAGAGCGTTGCCGCCGCTCTGGCCCCAGCTCATTCCGAAGCCCGAACCCACATGGGTGAAGAGGTTCACATCAACCCCGTCGAAGACGCCGTCACGCACGAAGAAGGCCTTTGAGCCGAGTTGTTCCTCAGCGATGCCGGGCCAGAGCAGGAGCGTGCCCGCAATGCTCTCCCGCTCCATGATCTCCTTCACGGCGAGCGCCGCCACGATGTTGACCGCCTGGCCGGAGTTGTGCCCCTCGCCGTGTCCTGGGGCCATCGAGAGGATCGGATCACGGTAGCCCACGCCGGGTTTCTGATTCGATTGAGGAATGCCGTCGACATCGGATCCGAGGGCGATCACCGGACTCCCCGAGCCCCACCGGGCCGTCCAGGCGCTCGGGATTCCCGCGACTCCCAGCTCGATCTCGAACCCGTTTTCCTCGAGTATACCGGTCAGATATCGCTGCGTCTCGAACTCCTGCATACCTAATTCACCGAAGGAAAACAGGTGGTCGACGATCTCCTGCACGAGCTTGGCTTGTTCCTCTACATTCGCGAGTGCTTCGTCCTTAAGCGACTCGAGTCGGGGATCGACCCCCTGAGCAGAAAGCTGAGGCGCGAGCACCAGGGCGAACGCGATAGAGGCGGTGAGTTTGCGACGCATTGGGGGTCTCCGAGACGTGGTCTAAAGTGAGCTTTGCTTGCCAAGGACCGCATCGCGGAACCTCGGATTGACCGGGCAACTGTCAGCATGGCCCACCCCGAGCTTGGGAGCAAGGCAGGGCGCTCCGGAAACGGAATGCCGGTTGACTGATTGGGCACTTCACCTTCCGGGACCATCGGTTACATTGGTTCGGAGTTGGTTGCTGAGCACTGGACACTAACTGACTTAGGACGCTCTCTGGATGACAATCTCCGGATGACACAACAAACGGTCCCAGAGGTCCCAGCGAAGGTCAGTCCGCTCGTTACGGTACTCCGAGTGGTCTACTTCCTCGGGCTGCTTTACCTGTTTTTTTCCAGCATCGAGTTGATGAGCGCCGCTTTCAAGATGGGAGGGCGCGGACTCGCCGAGCAGCTCCTCAACACGGCGTCCGATCCCGTTGCCGGGATGCTCATCGGCTTCCTCGCGACGAGTCTCATTCAGAGTTCGTCGACCACGACGACCATCGTGGTAGGATTGGTTGCCGCAGGCACCCTTCCGATTGGGCTCGCGGTGCCGATCGTTATGGGTGCCAACATCGGCACGACAACCACCAACACGATCGTGTCCATCGGGCACGTGACTCGTCCTGCGGAGTTCGAGCGGGCCTTCGCCGCCTCCATCGTCCACGATTACTTCAACGTAGTCGCTGCGGTGACCATACTGCCGATAGAGATCCTGTTCCACCCGATCCAGCGAGGGGCCGTCTTGCTCCAGGGCATGTTCGCCGGAGTGGGTGGCATGAGCCTCGCTAGCCCTCTCAAGCTCGTCGTGAGTCCCTTCGCCGATGTAGTGACTGGGCTGATGCCGCGGACGATTCCCTTGGTCATTCTCGCCCTGGCGCTCCTCTTCGTGGCGCTCCGCGGTATGATGAAGTTCATGCAGGGCGTGGTACTCCATCGTCTCGAGGGACTCTTCGACAGAGTGCTCTTTCGCAACGACTTCGCGAGCTTCGGCCTGGGCGTTGTGACCACGGCCTCCGTTCAGAGCAGCTCGGCGACCACTTCGTTGGTCGTGCCCCTGGCCGGCACCGGCGTGCTGAGCCTCCGTCAGATCTTTCCGTACACGCTCGGGGCAAACGTGGGAACGACGGTTACCGCGATACTAGCGTCGTTCGCGACTGGAAGTCCGGCGGCGGTGACGGTCGCTCTGGCCCACCTCGTCTTCAACCTGGCGGCCATCGGCATTTTCTACCCTTTGAGGGCCCTGCCGATCTGGCTGGCCGAGAAGTCAGGTGCCTTGGCGGCTCGGTCGGGAACGAGCACGGTCAGTGTCCTGGTTGTGTATATCGCGCTGCACGTACTCCCACTTTTCTATATCATCTGGTCAGGGAATAGGTAATCACCATGTGGAAAGAAATCATCACGCTCTTCCGCTCGTCTGGCCCGCTGCAGGAGGCCTATGACGAAGCCATTCTAATGCTCCGTACTTCGCACGGGATGTTCGACGACGCTGTCGCCGCGCTTCACAGCGACGGTACGATGGAGTCCGACATCTATGCGCGCGATCAGCGACTCAACAAGTATGAGCGCGACGTTCGGCGGAAGATCGTTACTCACATGTCGGTCTCGAACAAGCCGGACATCAATCTCGGCTTGGTCCTCACGGCGATCGTCATCGATGTCGAGCGGATCGGTGACTACACGAAGAACATCGTGGAGCTGGCGACGGCGGTTGAGGGTCCGTTCGACGGACTGGAGCTCCACGATCAGGTGGTCGGGATCGAGCGAGTGCTGCTGCAGATGTTCGACGACATCGTGCCCGCCCTGGAGGACTCGGACGAGGCGCTTGCACGAACCATACTCAGGGCTCACGGTGGCGTATCCGAGTCGGTGGACGCCGCGGTGCGCGCGCTTACCGCCGGTGAGGTCATGTCGGGGCGCGCGGGGCACGCCGTGACGGTTGCCCTCTACATGCGGTTCCTCAAGCGCGTTAGTGCCCACCTCAAGAACGTGGCGACGAGCGTAGTGAATCCCTATCACAGATTTGGCTTCCGGGAAAAATAGGCGCTGGGCTACCCCGGCGTCCCGCTCTCCGAGATCGATCTCGGCGCCTCGACTATGCCGCTCCTGTGAGCACCTCGCGGAGCCGCGTCGCCACCAACTGCTCCTCACCCGACCGGAGCTGTCGGGTACGTACTGTGGAGCCATCATAGACCATACGGGGGGAGCCTTCCTTGAGGCGCCGCTTCAGTTCGCGGGCATCGAACCCGAGGACCGACTCGTCCAGCGTGAGGTCCACGTCGCCGTAGCCACCGTTGTTCATTTCAAAGTGGGCGTCTACGCCTGATATGTCTTGAAGCTGGTCGGCCACCCACTGGGCTCGCTCGTTCCAGCGCGCGGCCTCGGCGTCCTGATCCATGGCGACGGCGCGCTCGAGCCCGACGACCAGGGCGATGATCTCTTCTTTTCCGACCTTGAATCCCCGACCGATGTAGTCGTTGGGGGCGTTTTGCATACGTGCCGCCTCGATAAGGTCGCCCCGCCCCGCCAAGATTCCCGTCGATTGAGGCCCGAGGATCCCCTTTCCTCCACTGATCACCACCAGGTCGGCGCCTAGGTCGATGAACCGATGAAGGTTGTCCCAGGGAGGTAGGTCCGACGCCATGTCTACCATGACGGGCACTCCATGCTCCTTCCCGATCCGGATCATCTCTTCGGGTTGAATCACCGAGTCCGGGGTTGGGTTGGACCGACGTGGCGACCTCGGTGGACCGATTGGGAAGCCTCTCTCCACAGCGGAGATCGCAGGCATCATGGCCACGGTGTCGTCGATACGGTCCAGGAATTCCTCACGCGACTCCACGTAGACACGGGTCATGCCCGCCGTTTTGTAAGCGTGATCATAGCTGAAACGGTGCGGCTCCTGAATTAAGCACACCCGTCGGTCCCAGGTGACGTCCGGAAGGGCCTCGATCTTGTCCATATCCGTGCCTGTGAGGCAGGCGGCAGATCCGAGGAGCAGTGATGCCGATCCTCCGGACGTGATGATTGCGGCTTCAGCGCCCATCAGCTCGGCGACCCTCGCCCCCGCCGCCTCAATCAGCTCGCGCATATCCACGAAGTACTCGTTCGCTTCGATCATGGCCTCGAGTACCTCCGGAGGCATTCTCGATCCGCCCAACGTGGTGATGTGCTCATGAGCCCCAATGTGGGGGCGGACACCGAGTAACCGCGTGTAGATGTTGTCCTCGAGACTGGCCACCGTGTTGGCATGGCCGCCGTAACCCAGCTCCGAAGCTCCGCCGGAAGCCGAACTCGGGCTTTCAGCGGCGCATCCGGTTGTGGCGAGTGCGCCCAACCCTGCAGCGGTACCGGTGCCGAGGAACTGCCGGCGAGTCACACGTCGAGTCCCACCCGACTTGGGGTTCTTCGCGGAGGATCTGCTCGAGGACATTGGTGAATCTCCTGGTAGGTTGAGGACGTGGGTAAAGGTTATGGGTCCCCCCTGACGCGGGCAACCGGAATCCGGACCCCCACTAGCGAGTGCTTGGAGGAGATATCGCGACGGGCGGTGAGTGGGCGATAGTCCTCGACTGAAAGGCGACGATGAGCCCCAGCCTGAGGATCGGTCTCTGGCACTGCGTATCATTCGCACTTCCTTCTCTCACATTCTACATTGTCTCCCCGGACGGCTCTGATAACACGTCCGGGATGGTGTCTCACAGGGACGCTATTTGGTAATCCCGCCGATGGAGGCCGGGGCCGTGAAGATGATGTTAGGTGTTGTTCTGTCCGCCGTGTTGTTGACCGGAGTCTTCATTAGAGGTGCGGCCTCACCCGATACTGCCCTTGCCGAGGGTGGGTTGGGCTTCTCCCTGACCACCGCCGCATTGGTGAGTTCCGTAGTCCCAGCCCCGAACTCCGCGTCCGGCGGGGCGGAAGATCCGATCGTGCTCACATTGTCCGAGGCGCTTGACGCATCGTCCTTCAACGCGGAGTCGTTTTCCGTGTTCGGTCGCTGGTCCGGCGTCGCGTCTGGTCGAGTGACGCTCGAAGCGGGCGGGACCCGAATTCGGTTCGAGCCCGATCAGGCGTTCCACGCGGGCGAGGCTGTCACGGCTTCTCTCAACCGGGATGTTCGTACGGCCGCAGGCGAGTCCTTGCCGACCGGATATACCTGGACGTTCTGGATCCAGTCCGGACCGGGATCGCTGGATATGGTCGAGCTGGGGTCCGTGACCACCTTGCAGGAAGGCGAGGAGCACACGCAGCCGTACGGCGGCTACGCAGGCGACTTCAACAGCGACGGTTATCCTGATATCGCCATACCCAACGAGGTATCGGGCGACGTCCGGGTCATGATGAATGACGGCGCGGGTAACTACTCCGATTTTACGGTCCTGGATATTCCCTCCGGTACCTATCCAAGTCCGAACGAGGGCGCCGACTTCAACGGAGACGGGATCACGGACTTCGCGGTCGGCAACGCGGGTAATGACGTGGTCGCGGTGTTCATGGGTAGGGGAGACGGTGGCTTCCACGTCGCCAGCAGCTATCACGCGGGGACCAACGTACGCGGGTTGTGCATCATGGATCTGAACCTGGACGGGTCGCCCGACATCGCTACCGCCAACATGACCGGCGGAGTGGAGCCCAATCGGGGCACCATCTCGATGATGATCAACGACGGTGCCGGCAATTTCACGGACATTACGACCATCCCCTCACCCGGTCGTGGCGAGAAGACCTGCGCCACCGGGGACGCGAACGAGGACGGGATCCTGGACCTCTTCGTCGGGGCGTTCAACAGCGACGAGATGCTCGTCTATCTCGGGGACGGAAACGGCGGTTTGGAGTTCAAGAGCAAGGTGCCGACACGTGGTCGTACCTGGATGATCGTATCCGGAGACATGAACGGTGACGGGCACGTCGACCTGATCTCAGCGAACCGTCAGACGAGCAGCGCGGCCGTGTTCTTCGGTGACGGCGAGGGGAATCTGTCCGAGCCGGTCCAGTACAAGATCGGTGAAGATCCCCTGGCGATCGACGTGGGGGACATCGATGGCGACGGCGACCTCGATGTAGTGAGTAGCGACAAGGCGGGAGACTCGTTCACGATCTATGAGAACGCGGGCGACGGCACGTTGATTCGGCCACGCACGCTCCTGTCGGGTAAGGCTGGCTCGTGCGCCATCATACACGACCGTGACCGTGACGGTGATCTGGATATTACCGGCGTGGATGAGACCGCCGACCTGATCTTCTTGTTCGAGAATCCGGGACCCGGGTAGGAGCACTGTCATGATCCGTCGTATTACGCTGGCGGTTGTATTTCTGCTGATCGCTGTTCCCCTCGCGGCACAAGCGCCCGAGGGGTGGCAGCTTCGCGTGGACCGAAGCACCAACTCTGCCGATCCCGACGACGTGCCCGAGGTCGAATTCACGACGGCGGGGAGTGGATTCCAGATCAATACTGGGCCTGCGGCCGTCGCGTGGAATCCCGAGAACACCGCAGAGGGCCCCTTCACGCTCGACGGACGGTTCACCTTGATCGCCCCCAGCGACCATGTGAACTACTACGGGCTCATGTACGGCGGCCGAAACCTCGAGGGCCCCGAGCAGAACTACATCTACTTCTTGGTGGCGCAGGACGGCAGCTTCATCATCAAGCACCGGGCCGGGGACGGGGTGACTCACGACATATCCCCCCGGGGGCCCCACGACGCGGTCGTACAGCCGGACGCCAGCGGCAGGTCGGTTAACCAACTGCAGGTCCGGGTGGGAGAGAATGAGACCGAGTTCGTCGTGAACGGCACGGTGGTCTATACGCTTGGGAGCATTATCCAGGCCCGCCTCAACATGCCCGAGTTGTCCGGAATGCGGTCAACACCTGACGGCATCTGGGGGGTACGGGTCAACCACCGCATTCCGGGGGTGTTGGTGGAGAGTCTGCGGGTACGGTAGGCGCGTTGCTCGCCCGAGTTGGATGTAGTCGGCTACGCGTAGGAACACTAAGCAGACGCCACCGCCCTCGGTTTAGGGCCGGAAGCGTAACCACTTGGTGACGCGCCGCTGCGAGACCTCAGCACCGTACACGTTGCCGTCACTGTCCACCGCCACACCCTCGGGCCCGCTGAAACCCATCACGTTGGACCGGTCATCGGGAAGGAAGTACTGCACCCAGCCGGTCCTAGCGTCACCGATACGGATGCCCTTTTCCCAGCCCGCGTTACGCTGTCCAGTGAACTCGTTGGGTGCCGGGCTCCACTCGGAGTCGGCCACGTAGATCATGTCGTTCGCGTCGATGTAGATACCGCTCGGCCGACCGAATTGAGTCCAGATCGCCAGGAACTCACCTTCCTGTGAGAAGATCTGAATCCTGTTGTTATAGCGGTCGCCCACGAAGATCCGACCCTGCGAGTCCATCGCGAGGGCGTGCGGGTCACGGAACTGCTTGGGGCCGTACCCGAGCTCTCCCCAGGTCTCCATATAGGTTCCATCGGCTGCGTAGCGGACGACTCGGCCCACGGTCCGGTCGTGAGAGTCCACCACGTAGATCTGCCCGTTGGGAGCCACCAGAACGTCTGAAGGCTGCGTCAGGTGGTTGGGCGGATCACCCGCCTCGCCTGGGGTGCCGATCGTCATCAGAAGTTCACCCTCGGGTGAGAACTTTAGGACCGCATGACCCGTGTTCGTGGCCCCCCGCCTCCAGGCGTCGGCAATCCACACATTGCCCTCGTGGTCCACGTCGATGCCGTGCGGCCACGCGATCAGACCGGCGCCAAAGCTCCGGAGCAGCTTCCCCTCCTTGTCGTATAGAAGGACTGGATCAACGTCGGATCCTACGCACGTATTGGCTCCGCATCGCTCCGCCACCCAGATGTTGCCGTCCAAGGCGATCTCGACTGAACTCGTGGAGCCCCACTCGCGACCTTCTGGCAGCTCTCCCCAACCGTACAAGGGCTTAAACGGATTGGTCGTCGTCGATTGGGCGAACAGGTCCGCTCCAGTCACCATGAAAATCGCCACGGCCACGGCCCCGAGAGTCCAGCCAACACGATCGGTACGCGTCATTTGCCCATTCCTTAGAGAGAGATCCAACGGTCCGAGTAACAGCCCGACGGTACGACCGGAATCGCGGCCGAGCAAGGACGTGACAAGCTTGTAGATCACTCGTGGATCACCCCCCGATCTCTTCCCCGAGCTTCTCGTTGAGCTTCCGGCGCCTCATTCAGCGGCTGGGGCTGGAGAACTAGCGCCGACCGGGGGCGGGCGGGCCTGCGCTTGCGCATCTCGACCTGCGGATAGGATGTTGACCCCCGTCTCACCCACCGAATTGATCCGCGTTCTTGAAGGAGACGCCCGAGTGACCGAAGAACAGATGACGCGCTTCTACTTGCCGATTCCAGCCTCGCTCTCCGTACTAGCCGTTGTCATGCTTGCTGCGGTGACACTCACCGCCTGCTCGGACGTGAACCCGAACGACTGGCCCGTCTACAGCGGCAACGATGAGCACACCCACTACACGACCTTAGACCAAATCTCGCCTCGAAATGTGGCTCAGCTCGAGGTCGCGTGGACGCTCGACACTGGTGACGCGTTCCCCGGCTCCGAGATGCAGGCCAACCCGATTGTCATCGACGGCGTGCTCTACGCGACGACGCCTAAGGTGAACGTGGTGGCGGTCGATGCAGCGACCGGAACGGAGCTGTGGCGGTTCGATCCTGTCGATGGTGGGCCGCCCGGATCCAGGCAACGCCACCGCGGCGTCACGGTCACCGGCGACCGGGTCATCTTCAGCTACAGGACCGAGCTGTACGCACTAGATCGGATTACCGGTGTGCCCATTCCCACGTTTGGTGATGGGGGCTCGATCGATCTACGGGAAGGACTCGGCCGTCCGGTCGAGGGTCTCTCAGTAGGCGCGAGCACCCCGGGCGTCGTTTTCGAAGACGTCATCATCATTGGTAGTCGGGTGCCCGAGTCGTTGCCCAGTGCTCCAGGCGACATTCGTGCCTACGACATCGAAACCGGCGCGTTGCGCTGGAGCTTCCACACGATTCCACATCCCGGTGAGTTCGGGTATGACACCTGGCCGGAGGGCGCCTGGGAGATCACGGGCGGCGCGAACGCGTGGAGCGGCGTGACCGTCGATATGGACCGTGGAATGGTGTTCGCGGCCACGGGGTCGGCCTCCTACGACTTCTACGGAGCCAATCGTGTGGGCGACAACCTCTTCGCCAACACGGTACTCGCATTGGACGCGCGCACCGGCGAGCGGATTTGGCACTTCCAAGGGCTACATCACGACATTTGGGACCGTGATTTTCCGTCTCCGCCGGCGCTGGTCACCGTCACGCACGACGGCGAGCGCATCGATGCGGTGGCTCAGATCACCAAGACTGGTCATGTCTTCTTGTTCGAGCGAACCACCGGGGAGCCGTTATTCCCGATCGAAGAGCGCCCGATGCCGGGTGGCGGCCTAGACGGTGAACAGCCGTCCGAAACACAGCCGTTCCCGCTGCTCCCACCCGCGTTTGCTAGGCAGAGCCTGACGGCGGACGACCTCACGCAACGTACACCCGAGGCAAACGCCTCTGCGCTCGCGACGTTCAACGCGTTCAGCACGGAAGATCCGTTCTCCCCTCCTGACACCAGCGGGATGATTATCTACCCAGGCGTGGACGGGGGCGCAGAGTGGGGTGGCCCTGCGTTCGATCCGGAGACGGGCCTGCTTTATGTGAACTCGAACGAGATGGGATGGCTGCTCAAGATAGTGCCGTCGAGCGACGAGTCACTTTATGCCTCCAACTGCGCGGGATGCCACGGAGAGGATCTGGGGGGCACGGGGAACGGACCTTCGCTGGAAGGCATTCTGGACCGCTTGTCTCGCGATGAAGTGCGTGCGCGCATCCGTGAAGGGACGGGACTCATGCCGGCCTTCGCGTCCGCTCTGAACGGCCGATCGATCAACTACATCATCGACTACCTGGAGACGGGTGAAGACGCCTCGGCGGCCGTGGTGGGCACCACCCCCTTCAGTCTTCCATACCGCACCGCGCTCTTCGACATCTTCCTCGATCACGAGGGATATCCAGGCGTTAAGACGCCGTGGGGAACGCTCAACGCGATCGACTTGAACGAGGGCACGATCCGCTGGTCGATCCCATTCGGTGTGTACCCGGAGCTCGCAGCGCAGGGGATGACCGACACGGGCACCGACAACTACGGCGGCGCGATCGTGACGGAGAACGGTCTGTTGATCATCGCCGCCACCACGTACGACAACCGGATCCGGGCGTTCGATAAGCTCACCGGCGATCTGCTATGGGAGGCTGAGCTTCCGGCTGCCGGGAACTCGACCCCGTCGACATACATGGTGGACGGAAAGCAGTACATCGTGATTGGGGCAGGCGGCGGTAAGAACGGTGCCCCGAGTGGCGGGAGTTTCGTGGCGTTTGCGCTGCCGGACTGAGGCCTCGGTCCGGCAGCCCTCCGCGGTCGTTCCGGTGGTCCTGCCTCTCCCCCGGTCCTACCCCTCGTCCTGAGTGTTCACCAAGACGGTCGCGTTTCCGTCCCCGTCGATCGTGACGCGTACGGTCCACGGTCGACAACACACCTCACAGTCCTCGACGTACTCCTGACTCTCACCTCCGGCCGAGTCGACCAAATGCTCGATGGACTCGCCGCAGTAGGGGCACGAGACCCACGCCGCGTCGCTCATGATCGCTCGTCCAGTGTGCCCCAGCGCTCGAAGGCCGTATCTATCTCCTGGGGAATCTCGGTCACCCGCTGGCTCACCGTCCGGATCTCGTCCGGGTCTCCCTTGAAGAATGCCGGATCGGCGATGCGCTCCTGAAGCTCGAGGAGCTCCTGCTCCAGATCCTCGATCTGGCCGGGAAGCGCCGTCCACTCTTGTCGCTCCTTGAAGCTGAGCCTTTTCGGCCGGCCGTCGTCCAGCTTCGCCTTCGCCTTTGGGCCCCCCGCTTTGGCCTTCCCCTTGGCGCGGTTCCTTTTTGCTTGGCCGGCTTCTCTCCTAGCGATGGTCCTTTGCCAGTCCGAGTAGCCGCCCACGTACTCTTTGAACGCGCCTCGGCCTTCGAACACCAGCGTGCTGGTGCACAGGTTGTCGAGAAAGGCCCGGTCATGACTAACAACGAGCACGGTGCCCGCAAAAGCGACCAAGCGGGCCTCGAGCAGTTCTAGCGTGTCGGTGTCTAGGTCGTTCGTAGGCTCGTCGAGAACCAATACGTTCGCGGGCTGCGTGAACAGCTTTGCGAGCAAAAGGCGATTTCGTTCCCCGCCCGAGAGGCTCCCCACGGGCTGACGCGCCGTCTCGGCCGCGAAAAGGAAGTCCTGGAGGTATGCGTATATGTGCTTTCGCTCGTCCCCGACAATGATGTACTCGTTCCCTCCGGTGACGGCCTCCGCCACGGTCGAGTTGGGGTCGAGTTGGTCACGGAACTGATCGAAGTAGGCGGTCTCGAGTCGCCCGCCGTGCTTCACGACTCCCTCCTGGGGGTCCAGCGTGCCCAGCATGAGGTTGAGTAGCGTTGTCTTGCCGGACCCATTGGGCCCTATGATGCCGACCTTGTCACCACGGTAGATCGTGGTGGTGAAGTCACGCACAATAGGTGCGTCAGCCGGCGCGTCGTCGTCCGGGCCGTAGCCGAACGTGATCTGTTTCGCCTCGACGATCTTGGCGCTCGATCGCCCCCCCTCCTGCAGCTTGAGGTGTACCTGACCGACTCTCCCGCGTCGGTCGGCGTGGTCTCTACGGAGCTCCTGTAGTGCTCGCACCCGTCCCTCGTTGCGAGTACGGCGGGCCTTGATGCCTCGACGAATCCAGATCTCCTCCTTCGCCAGCTTCTGATCCTGGAGCGCCCACTCCTTCTCTTCGTTTGCTAGCAACTCATCGCGTCGACCGAGGAACGTGGGATAGTCGCACTCCCACGACGAAAGGCGCCCTCGGTCCAGCTCCACGATTCGTGTAGCCAAACGCTGCAGGAATGTCCGGTCGTGTGTGATGAACAGGACGCTGCCGTGGAAGCGGAGGAGGATCTTCTCAAGCTGGTCGATGTGGTCCAGGTCCAGATGGTTCGTGGGCTCGTCGAGCAGCAGTACGTCGGGTTCGCACACGAGCGCCTGCCCGAGCAGCGCCCGCCGCTTCTGCCCGCCGGATAGGGATGAGAAAGGAAGTTCGGCGTCGAGGCGAAGAATCGAGCACAACCGTTCGGCGTGATGATCTTCGTCTGTGCCTCCTCGTGACCCCGATCGGATCACATCGAGGGCGGTACCGCTGACCCCTTCGGGGATCTCCTGTTGGACCAGCGAGATCCGTGTCGCGGAATCGCAGATGACCTCTCCAGAGTCGGGAGACACCGTGCCCATGATGATCTTTAGGAGAGTGGACTTGCCTTCACCGTTTCGCCCCAAGAAGCCGATCCGCTCCCCGCGTTCGATCTGGAGATTGGCGTCGTCGAGGAGGCGGAGTCCGCCGAATGCGATCTGAAGGCGCGAGCAGGTGACGAGAGACATGGACAAACGATCCGCGAATGGATGCGGGTGTCAACGTTTCAGCCGGCCCTGCGAAGCGGCGGCCCCAACCGAAGCCGCATGTTGCTGCCATGTCTGATGTGATTACTCGCCTGAACGCTGCCCTCGGGGGCCGTTACCTCAGATCTCCCGCAGAGGTATCTTCGGCCGGGTTTTAGTTCGGGTCCGGCGTCAGGGCAGCTGGTCCGGACGTGCTTCGAAGTCGCCCAGAGTATCTTCGGAAAGACCATGTCGATGCTTGCTCTGGAGTGTGCTTTTCTGAGATTCGCGATCGCCATGATAAGGGGGATCTCCCGTGTGCGCCCCTCTTTGCGATACCTTTAGGGGTCCCACGATGCTCCGCCGTACTGTCTCCCACTCCGTATTAGATCGACTTTCGAATGACTCATTCAGCCCCCATCCGTTGGAACGACGACAAGACCGCCCCGGTCATTTTGGACCAGACTCGCTTGCCAGAGGAGCTGGTTGAGATCGAGCTGGAGACGGTCCAGGACATCTTCGACGCTATCTATACGCTCAAGGTCAGGGGGGCGCCGCTCATCGGGATTACTGCGGCAATGGGCGTTGCCGCCCTCGCCCGCCAGGACCTCTTGGCCGAGCCGAGGATCCTTCGCTACGACGTGGGGCGGTGGTGCGACTACTTCGCGACGGCACGGTCCACCCCGGTAAACCTGTCCTGGGCGCTGTCCCGCATGCGGGACGTTACGCGCGACAACGAGGACGACGACACCGCAACGCTGGTCGAGGCGCTCACGGATGAGGCTCAAGCTATCTGGGACGATGACGCTGCGATGTGCAGCGCTATCGGCGAGCACGGGGTTGTGGTGATCTCTGACGGTGCTCGAGTATTGACTCATGGTAACGCGGGGTCGCTCGCGACCGGTGGCACGGGTACTGCGCTCGCGCCGATCTATCTGGCGCACGAGCGGGGTAACGTGATGGAGGTATTCGCGGCCGAGACCCGGCCTCTTTTCCAGGGTAGCCGCCTCACAGCATGGGAGCTGAAGCGAGCCGGTATGGACGTGCGGGTGATTACTGACAACATGGCCGGCGCGTTCTTTCAGCGGACCAAACCTGACGTGGTGCTCGTAGGCGCGGACCGGATTGCCGCCAACGGAGACGTCGCTAGCAAGATCGGTAGCTATGGCTTGGCGGTTCTAGCCAAGTATCATGGGGTCCCGTTTTATGTGTTGGCGCCCTCTTCGACCATCGATCTCGACTCGCATTCCGGGGATGAGATTCCGATCGAGCACCGGGGCGAGGATGAGATCCGAAGAGGCACCGGTAGGTTGACCTCACCCGAGGACGTTCCGATCTGGAGCCCGGCCTTTGACGTGACACCGGCGGAGCTGATCACCGGGATCGTAACCGAGCATGGCCTCCTCGAGGCTCCGTTTGCCGAGGGGCTTGAGGCTGTGGTCGATTCGGCGGACGAGGTGTTCGCGGCGAGCACGTAGAAGTATGGAACACATAACGATCTACACCGCAGGAGAAATCCACAGCGACTGGCGAGACACCTTCGCGAAGGCGCTCGCGGAACTCGGCGTAAACGCCCGGCTCGTCGGACCGAACGCCGCCCACGACCGGTCGGACTCGGTCGGCGAGGACATCCTCGGAGAGCAGCCAGAACAGCGGTATCGGGACCTAGAGGGCGCGCGCGTCAACACGTTGCGGACGCGCGTCTTGTTCAAGAAAGCCGATCTAGTCGTGGCCTTCTTCGGACAAAAATACCGTCAGTGGAATACGGCTTCTGACGCAGGTGCGGCCGTGGCCTCCGGGCTTCCCCTCATTCTGGTGAGGGAAGCGGAGTTGGTCCATGCGCTAAAGGAGCTCGATGCTCTCGCTACGCTTACGGTTGAAAACCTTCAACAGGCTGCGGAGGCAGTAGCCTACATCTTGGAGTAGGACTGGGATGACCGCACTCCTCGAGAATCAGTGGGTCCAGCGGGTCGCGCTTGCGGTAGGCGGCCTGTTGCTGGGCGTGGTGTTGGAGTTCGTGGTCGTGCGCCGCGTACACAAACTCGCCGAGCAAACGCGCTTCAAGTGGGACGACGTGGTCGTGAGTTCGCTACGCGGCGTGGCGACCGCCTGGTCGGGCGCAGGCGGCGTCTACCTCGCCCTCAACGTTGGCACCCCAGACCCACTCCTCGTGAGTACGGTTCGCAGTTTGCTCATGGTTCTCGTGCTCGGAACCGCCGTGATCGCCTCCATGCGGGCAGTGGGAGGTGGCGTCGAGATGCTGTCGGGCCGCGCAGGCGGTGCAATCAAGTCGCCGACTTTGGTGGTCAACCTCGCACGGTTGGCTGTCGGCGTTCTGGGATTGTTTATCATCCTTCAGAACCTTGGGATCGACATCACCGCGCTGATCACCGCGGCGGGGATCGGTGGAATTGCGGTCGCGCTAGCCCTCCAGGACACGCTCGGAAACCTATTCGCCGGAGTACAGATCATCCTGTCCAAGCAGGTCCGCCAGCGCGACTACATCCAACTTTCTTCGGGAGAGGAGGGGTGGGTGACCGACGTAAAGGGCCGAAGTACGACCATCCAGACCTTCCCGGACGGCAACCTCCTGAATGTGCCCAACGCGCTGCTCGCGGCCTCGATCGTCAAGAATTTCTCAATGCCCAAGCGTGCGCTCTGGGTCACGATCGAGGTCGGTGTGAGCTACGATAGCGACTTGGCTCAGGTGGAGGCCGTTGCTCTGGATGTGGCCAAGCAGGTGCTGAGCGAGGGGGCTGGTGGTGTACCCGGCGAAGATCCGATCGTCCGCTACCACACCTTCGCCGACTCGAGCATCAACTTCGACGTGCGCATGTTGGTGCGTGAGTTCGAAAGCCAGGGGCCCGTGCGACACGAGTTTATCAAGCGACTGCATCAGCGTTTCGGCGAGGAAGGGATCGATATCCCGTTCCCGATCCGGACGGTGATGATGAAGGGTGGATCTGACAGTGCCGTTGATCCGCCGGGCGTGAGGGATTGATCCCGACACGCATGCAGAACTTCCTTTCAAGCATTGGCGTGAACGACGGGCTGCGGGCTGCGGGTGGGGTCCTGGCACTCATTCTCTTGGCGTGGGTCACCAACGTCGTTGCCCGGCGCCTGTTTCTGGGATTGGTGCACCGGGTCGCGCAAAGAACCCAGGCTACCTGGGATGACCGCCTCATCGAGCGACGGGTCTTTCACAGACTGGCCAGCGTTGTGCCGGCTCTGGTCACTTACGCCGGAATCGGTTGGGCTCTCGGCGTGGGTCCCGACACGCTAAGCGGTGTCTCGATTGAGCTACAAGAGACCGGATGGGATGGGCTGGCATTCGCGGGTGCCGTCCTCGTGCGCCGCGTATCTCTGGCCTGGATGTTGATCGCCCTCACCACGGTGGCCGGGGGCCTGATCAATGCCCTGAACGACATCTACTCCGAGTCGTACGCCGAAGCCAAGAACCGGCCCATCAAGGGCTACCTGCAGGTGGTCAGCCTGTTCGTTTACGTGGTTGCGGGCATCGTGGTCGTGTCTGTGCTAGCGGGCCTCAACCCGGTGGTGTTCCTGTCGGGATTGGGAGCACTCACGGCGATCCTGATGCTGGTTTTCAAGGATACGATTCTCTCCTTGGTGGCCAGTGTTCAGATCATGTCCAACAACATGATCAGCATTGGGGATTGGGTCGAGATGCCCCAAGCCAACGCCGACGGCGACGTCATCGACATTGCGCTTCACACGGTGAAGATCCAGAACTGGGACAAGACCATCTCCACCATCCCCACCCACAAGTTCATCTCGGAATCGTTCAAGAACTGGCGGGGAATGAGCGAGTCCGGCGGACGCCGCATGAAGCGGGCGATCCACCTAGACCTGAACTCCATCCACTTCCTGTCGGATGAGGAGATCGCCCGTTTGTCGCGCTTCGAGTTCCTGCACGAGTACATGCAGGCCAAGGAGGGCGAACTCAAGATTGCCAACTCTCGTGAAGTGGGGGACGACGTCACGCCTGACCCGAGACGCCTCACCAACGTTGGCACGTACCGGGCATACATAAGGCACTATCTGCGGAATCACCCGATGATTCACAAAGAGATGACGTTGCTGGTGCGGCAACTCCAGCCCGGACCCCAGGGTCTGCCTATGGAGATCTACTGCTTCTCCAACGATACGGATTGGGGCAACTACGAGGGGCTGCAGGCCGACATCCTGGATCACCTAGTTGCGAGCTTGCCCGAATTCGGGCTTCAGGCCTTCCAAGAGCCGTCGGGTGGGGACCTGCGGGAGCTGCGGTCCTCAAACTAGAATCGCAGGGGGGGGCCGTTTTACCTTCTCAGCGAGCAGTTAAAAGGTGTCCCCCCAAACGGATACTACCCATGGGCCTTGAGACTTAGATGGATTCGCAACAAACAAGCGAACAGCGCGCTGACTCACAGCTTCGGCAGGCTTCCGGACGTCGCATGGAGAACCGCCGCCGCGTTGCCTCGGCATTTCGATCGGATCCCCCCCCACTCGGGCGCATGCCCTCAGAGTTCAGCATCGCGTTGAAGCCGGACATGCGGGATCGTACGATGGCATTGAGGCGCTCCGCGGCTGGAGGCAGCAGGTCCTAGGCTCGATCGAAGGTCGAGCGATACGAGCGCGAGGATCACGAGCGCTGGGATGCCTGAGACTTTCATGGTGCGGCCTTCTCCCCAGTAGCGGTAGTCGTCTCTCGCAATCACGCTAGAACGGTCCGTGTGGCGCGTCAACGTTGGATATTGTCACGCCCAGCACCGTTCGGAGTCGGGGTCCCGAGAGACGCAGGGTCACGGCGAGCGCTTGTGGGGTGATGTCAGGCGGGAGCATCTTGCTCCGATAGAGGCCCAACCATCCCTCGTCCCCGAGGATTTCGGCATGAAGTGGTTCCCTACGCTCGTTGGTCTGTTTGTTGTGTCTGCCTGTGCCGACGGGACTCCTCCCGATAATACCGCTGGGGCGGATCCGGCGTCCGACCTTCAGGCTTTGCTCGACGAAGGCATCGCTCGGGGCATTCCCGGTCTCTCCGCTGCGGTGGTAAACAGTGACGGCCTGGTGTGGACCGGAGTCGCCGGGTTAGCCGACCTGGAGGCGGGCACCCCGGTCAGTTCCGATATGCTGTTCGGTATCGGGAGCATCACCAAGACGTTCGTCGCGGTCGTGATCTTGCAGCTCGTGGAGGAGGGCCTACTCGATCTGGACGCCACGTCGGCTGATCTACTGGGGTCGGCCGTTGCGCTGACTCCTAACGCCGACAAGGCGACGATCGCGCAGCTCCTCAACCATACCGGCGGGGTACCGAGCTGGGAGGACGATCCCGTCTGGATCAGCGACGGCCGGGGCGCCACGCTCGACGTTGATCACACATGGGGTAAGACCCAGACGATGCCCTACATCGATGGACACGAGCCGCTCGCCGAAGCCGGCGCCGAGTACAGCTATGCCAACACGAACTACACGCTACTCGGCATGATCATTGAGCGGGTGACAGGCGAGGAGGCAGTGGACGAAATCCACCGGCGCGTCTTGGACCCCTTGGGCCTTGAGGACATCTACCTGGAAGGTTTCGAGCCTGTTCCCGCCGACCGGCTGCCCCACCTATATCACTGGGCGACCGAGACCTTCCACAACGAGGCAGGCGTAAATGCCGTGTTCAGCGATGCGGGCCCAGATCTGATCGACGCCACGGGTTCGAACCTGTCAGTCGAGTGGACCGCGGGCGGTATGGTCGCGACCGCTCGGGATCTGGCGCTTTACGGCGCTGCTCTGCGGGACGGACGGCTACTAAATGCAGAGAGCATGGCGTTTCTGACGGACTGGTTCCCGGTGAACGAGCGCGTGCAGATGGGGCATAACGTTACCCGGACGACGTACCCGGACGGGCTTGCCGCAATCGGTCACAACGGGAGTGTGCTCGGTTTTACCGGCTCGCTGTATTGGGTCGAGGGGGGAGACGCTGTGGTGACTGTTGTCGCGAACGTTGGGACCATGCACTCGGGAAGTGTGCCGGGGTCGGCGTTCTCGGTGGCCCGCGCCAGGGAGTTCGTGGATGCGGCGATCGCTGTTGCGGCCCCCAGGTAGCGGCGAAACTAGGAGTTACTACGAGTAACCACATGCTTTGGGAGGGATCTATGAGTAAGCCTGCCCGCGGTCGAGGACTCACCAGGAGAGAGTTCGCCACGGGTGCCACCATGGCCGTCGGTGCATGACCCAGACCACTATAGCGAGCGCAGCAACCAAACCGATGAAGTAACCCATGCTCGACCCTCCTAGGTGGTGAAGTGAAACGGCTTCCACCGATTATAGTCTCGATTAGTCTCGATAGGCGATCGCGTCGATCTCCACGTATAGCCCGGGCTCGGGGAGTCCCGCGACCTGCACTGTCGTGCGTGCGGGACGGTGATCTCCAAAGACCTCGGCGTAGACCGCATTCATCCTTGCGAAGTCCCTGATGTCCGTGAGGAATACGCCACAGCGAAGAACTTTGGAGAGATCGGAGCCGCCTGCTTCGAGAATCGCTTGGATGTTCTGGAAGACCTGACGGGTCTGCGTCTCCACGTCCGACCCAGCGAGCTTACCGGTTTCGGGGTCGGTCGCCCCTTGGCCAGACACGATGACGAGCCGCTCGAAGCCGATGCCGGGCGAATAGGGGCCGGCCGGCTTGGGAAGGCTCGCGGCCTGAACGGGTTGGTGCTTTGCGTCACTCATAGAACGATCCTTACATGGCTGGCTCGGAGGAAATCGGGTAGCCACCGGCGCGACCAGCGGGCACCCCACGAATCGGCACAATGAACCACATCAGGTGAGAGAAAGAAAGCAGGGCGATAGGAGATCAGACGATTACGAGTGACCTGCGCCGACAACTGGGTCCGCTGCAGAGCGTCGTGGTAAAGGAGGCGATCGGGTTACGTAGTTGGTCGAACGAGTGGGAACCCGAACGCCATTGGTCGCAAACTGCTATACTCTCCGCCCCCACGGCCCGGTAATAGCCACCGTCAGCCCCTTCCCCTGCATGTTCACGAACAGGGTCGTGCCGTCCGGCGAAAAGCATGACCCGGCGAACTCGCCCTGACCACCCTGATTGAGGCCGAACTTGTAGGTCTCACCGGCGGGTGTGATCCCTAAGAGGTAGTCGACGCCGTTGCCGTCTTCGCACACGATCAGGTCGCCCCACGGGGCGGCGGTGAGGTTGTCGGCGTTCTCCACTAGGGTGCCCTCGTTGGGTTCGATGAAGAGATCTAAAGTGCCCGGCTCCTCGGACTCGCGCTCCGTGCCTTCGTACGGGCTCGGCACATAGCGCCAGATCTGACCCTTTCTCGCGACCCCACCGTTCGTGCAGGCGAAATAGACCGCTTGGTTGGCCCACCACATCCCCTCACCGCGTGCGAATCGGGCGGCCCCGGCTGCGAAGCCTCGGAAGCGCAGGTCGTCTCCCAGTGATTCCGGGTCGCTCATGTCGATCCAGCCCACAGCGAGCGGCGTTCCGGGCCGGACGGCCCGCTCAGTCCAGTTCCGTGTGTCCAGCGAGGCTTCATCGAGCACGCGGAGCGCCTGCAGGCGGCCGCCGGCCGCTAACTCGCCCGGTCGGTCGGGAATGAAGCGATAGATCAGCCCGTCCCACCGGTCTTCGGTTTGGTACACGATGCCGGATGCCGGGTGTACCGCCACGGCCTCGTGTTGGAAACGTCCCATCGCTTTGAGGGGGACCGGCGTTACGACACCGCCGTCCCAGGTCGCAGGCACCTCGAAGTTGTAGCCGTGATCCTCGATGCGACCCGACCCCACTCTCTGGGCGGTCTCCTCGCAGCTGATCCAGCTTCCCCAAGGGGTCGGGCCTCCGGCACAGTTGACGAGGGTGCCCGCGAGGCTGAGCCGGTGTCCGACCAGGCGCTGTTCGCGCGTGTCGTACAGGAGGGTCGTCGTTCCGCCCAGCGCCGGCCGCCCGCGCGCTCCGATATCGTAGACCTGCGCGGGGCCGAGTCGCTCGAGGAGCTGATTGTTGGTCCCGAACGGCCCCTGCCGAGCCTGAGTACCCCAATTCATCTCGTGATTGCGTACCAGAAGAGTAGATCCGTCGGGGCCAGGGAACGCGGCCATTCCGTCGTGTTCGTGCGGTACGAAAAACCCGTCGTTCATCCGTTCGCCCGCGCGGGAGATCACCTTGTAGCTGAACCCCTCGGGCAAGGCGAGCAGGCGCTCAGGGTCATTTACCAGGGGGCCGAAGCCAAGGACGGGCGTGGGAGCCGAGCCGTCTAGGCCATAGGAACGCTTGAGGCCCACGAGTCCCATCGAGATGCCAGCGGCGGCTCCGAAGAAACTCCGTCGCGAGAGCGTCTCCTGCGGGGCGATCCTGGGGCGATAGGGTATGGAATGACGGGGCATAAGGTCTCGGCGACTACCGCGCTGCTGCTTCGATCGCGGCGTCCAGGCCCAGCGTAACTCCCCTGGTGTCAGCGACGTGCCGGATGGCGAGAAGAGCGCCGTCCGTAAACGCTCCGTACTCGGTACCGATGTGGTGAATCGAAAGTAGTTCGCCACTCTTACTGAGTGCAACTTCTTGGTTCGATAGGGTCGCTTCGAGCCGCAGTGAATGGACACGGACCCCCTCCACGGTTGCCCCCCGTGATCCGGCACAGAGTTCCGCCGACTCTTCGTGCGACGACCCGCCCGCGGCGGCGATTCTGGACGCGGTCGCGATGGCCGTTCCAGACGGGGCATCGGGCTTGTCGTGGTGGTGTCGTTCCACGACCTCGATGCCCGTGAAATGAGGCGCGGCCATTTCGGCGAACCGCATCATCAACACGGCCCCAATCGAGAAGTTGGGCGCGATAAGGCATCCGGGGCCTGATTCGCCCCAAAACGAGCGAACCTCGTCGAGGCGTTCCCGCGTAAAACCCGAGGTCCCGACGACGGCGTGAATCCCTGCTTTGCGCCACGCTCGTAGGTTGTCCATCACGACCGTGGGTTCAGTCGACTCGAATACGACATCACACTTGATCTCATCGTGACTCGCAGCGATCTGGATGCCGTTGAACGATTCACCCCTGCGATTCGGATTATATGCCCCAACGAACTCGAGATCGTCGGCCGCTGCTATCCCTGCAGCGGTCGCGGCGGCGAGGCGACCGGGGATTCCGGAGATGGCAACTCTGATCATGTGGTCGGCCCCACCGCGTGCTCTACCGGTTGCTCTCCATCGAACTCCGCGCCGGCGACCGACACTCCGGCCACTCCACTCCGTCCGCCATCACCCGTCGATCCCGCGGCATACTCTCCGGATCCTCGGACGCCAGATACACCAGCATCGCGGTCATCACCGCGTCGTCCCTGAGATCCTCGAAGACGATCTTGTCGAACGAGTCGCGGTTGGTGTGCCACGTGTAGAGCATCGTGTCCCAGCGGTTGGTGCCCATGGGGAGGTCCTCCCGGCGGCCTTCGCCAACGCTGAAGCTGAACGCCGGAATCCCTGCGCATACGAAGGACGCGTGATCGGTGCCGCCCGACGAAGGACTTCCCGGGATCTCGAGGGAGACCAGATCGGCGAATTCGCTGGGCACGCGGGCGAGCCAATCACCGAAGTACCCGGCGGCGGCGGTGAACCCCTGCATTGGGATGAAAGTGACGGGCCCGTTCCCGTGGTCCGAGTTGAAGGCCGCGTGCGTGCGCTCCAGGATTTCGGGGTGGTCCTCCACGAACGCCCGCGATCCGTTCAGGCCCTGCTCCTCACCGTTCCAGAGTGCGCCGATGATGGTACGGCGCGGGTTCGGGACGGCGGCCTTCAGGATGCGCATCGCCTCCAGTACGGCGACCGACCCCGTCCCGTTGTCGAGAGTACCGGAGGATCCGTCCCACGAGTCGTAGTGGCCACCGAGAATCACGAATTCCTCGGGTTGGGCACTCCCCTGGATTCGGGCGATGGTGTTGTAGACCGGCACCTCGCCGAGGAAGCGGGCCTCGGCGTTGACGCGCAGCACCGGCTCTTGGCCGTTCTCGGCGAGGCGGTACACGAGCCCGTACGCTTCGCAGCTCAGGTCGAAGACCGGCGCTCGCTCCGCCCGCGTACCAAAGATCTTGTTCACGCCCCAGCCCTCCGACCACTGGGAGCGGATGATTCCCGCGGCCCCGGCCGCTTCGAGGCGCTCCGGCAGCACGCGCCGGTCGACCCCCGTGTTCTCCTCACGCTCGCGCCAGGCGGCTACGGCGGCCCTGCGCTCCTCGGTCATGCGTTCCAGCGTCTCGGGTCGACCGAACCACTCTACATTGTCTTGCGGGCGGCAGCTCGTCTCCGCGTGGGAGATCAGCACGAACTTGCCGCGAGCCTCGGGTAGCCAGGCCTCGAAGGCCGTGACGCTCCCCGCGTTGGCTAGGATTACCACCTCTGCCTCGACCGGCCCCGATGTCGCGGGACTCCACGCGGCCGCCATGCCTTCGAGCGACCGCACCCGCGGCGAGACGAGGTCGATATGGCTGATCCCCCGCTCCCAGCCCCGCCATGTGCCGTACTGCTCCTTCTCCACTTCGATGCCCCACTCTGCGTACTTGGCCACCGCCCAGTCGTTCGCGAGGGCCATGCCGGGCGATCCGGTAAGGCGCGGGCCGATCGAGTCCATCATGACCTGGCCAAGCTCGTAGACCTGCGAGCGCTCGACGCCCTCATGCCAGATCGCGCGGATCACGGGATCGTCGGAAGGGAACGACTGCGCGGCGGCTTGGATCACCCCCGGCCCCACCGGAGCCGTGAGGATTGCCAGAGATGCGAATGTGTGCGCACAAAGGATTCGGACCGAGGGCCTCATCGATGCCTCCTGAGATCGTTGGGGCAGGCGTAATCGGGACGACCTGAGTCTGGAGGTCCCATTCCGCCGTGGAAAGTAGGGGGGGCGTAACCCCCGGGACACCGCCCGGGTCGGCGGGAGCCGGGACGGCTCCGACGTTGCATTCTCGACCGACTCTCCCGACTCTGTCTCTTCGGAATCTTTCGAAGCCTCAAACCCCGGGATCTCACATGCGTCTCGAAGGTCATCATGCTCTCGTCACCGGCGGCTCGCGCAGCATCGGCCGCGGTATCGCACTCGGACTCGCCCGAGAGGGTGCCAACGTGGTCGTAAACTTCAAGAGCAGTCGCGAGGACGCGGAGAGCGTTGTCCTCGAGATCGAAGCCATGGGCCGCCGAGCCACGGCAGTGCAGGGCTCCACGGATTCCACCTCCGATGTCGAACGGTTCGTCTCCGAAGCGTCCGACTTCCTCGGGGGCATCGATCTCCTGGTCAACAACGCCGGTATCCTGAGGCGGACGCCGTTGCTCGAGATCGGCGAGGAGGAGTGGGACGCCATCCTGGACGTCAACCTCAAGGGCTACTTCCTGGTTGGCCAAGCGGTGGCCCGCGGGATGGTCGAGGCCGGGACGCCCGGCGCCATCGTGAACGTCTCGTCCGCCGGTCAAGCGGTCGCCGCACCCAACCTCACCCACTACTGCGTGGCGAAGGCGGGCGTGGATATGCTAACCAAGCAGATGGCTCTGGAGCTTGCGCCTCACAAGATCCGGGTGAACTCGATCGCGCCGGGGCTCATCGAGACCGATTTGAACCGGGCCGACATCGCCCGTGACGACTTCAGAGAGGGCCGCCTTGCGCGCATCCCGCTCAAGGAGATCGGTGTACCCGAGGACCTGGTCGGGGCCGTCGTGTTCCTCGCGTCGAACAAGGAGGCACGCCTGGTCACGGGCGCCTCGCTGTTTATCGACGCCGGCCAGACGATCTGGGGTGCCTAGGACCTCTGAGGTTGTGCCGATCGTGGCCCTAGTAGTGCTGGGCCTGGCGGCTTGTGGAGGGCCGGTCACAGAGCGATCCGACGACGCCACCTGGGACGTTCGCCTCTCACACGTGCTCTCGAGCAGCTCGGAGCTCCACCTCATGGCGGAGCGCTTCCGCGATCTCATGTCCGAGCGCACTGGCGGACGGTTCAGCGTGAGCATCTACCCGTCTGGGCAACTCGGGGGCGAGCGGGTCGCGTTCGAGCAGATCCAGGTAGGTGCTGTGCACATGGCCATCTCCGGCACACCCGTGCTTTCCGGATGGGTCCCGGAGGGACAGATGTTCGATCTCCCGTTCCTCTTCGAGTCACGGGACCAGGGGCTCGCCGTAATGAACGGTCCGGTCGGGGACTGGTGGCGAGATCTCCTGCTCGAACGCACCGGCGTGCGATCGCTCGGATTCCTCGATTATGGATTCCGGCACGTCTACAACAAGCGCCGTCCGGTGGAATCTCCTGAAGATCTCGCGGGATTGAAGCTGCGTGTCCTCCAGAATGCGACATACTTGGCGGCGTATTCGGCACTCGGGGTCCAGGCGACGCCCATGAACTACGGCGAGGTCTACTCCGCGCTGCAGCAGGGGGTGATCGACGGCGGTGAAGCCAACGCCGTCGGGTTCGTGAGCAGCCGTCTCTACGAGGTGGCCAAGTACTACAGCTTTACCTCGATCACCTACAACCCGATCACATTTTTGGTGAACGAGCCGTTCTACCAGTCGCTTCCCGAAGACGTCCGGCAGGCCGTCCACGAGTCGACGGTGGAGGCGCTAGCCTACCAGAGTGAGGTGGCCCGCCGCATGGAGACGGAGGCGATCGAGCATATGCGGGCCAACGAGGTGGAGGTCTCACGACCGACGCTGGGACCGTTCACCCCCGCTGTCCGGCCGCGAGTCTGGGACGAGCTGGCGGATCGGCTGCCCGATGGCGAGGCGCTGATCCAGAGGTTGGTCGATGAAGCCCGGCGGACCTCGCCGTGAGAAGACGACTACAGGCTCTCAATCGGCGACTCGTGGCGCTGGAGACCCTCGCTACGGGCGGCCTGATCGGCGCGGTCGCTATCGCCGTTCTGCTTCAGGTCCTGATGCGCTACCTTTTCGCCTACCCCAACCCGTGGAGCGAGGAGATCTCGCGGTTCTGCTTCATCTGGGCGTCGATGCTGGGGGCGTCTTTGGCCGTAGAGCACCGGGCCCATTTCGGGTTCAACCAAGTCACAAAGGGACTGGATCCGCACCTGCGCTCAATGGCCGCGAGCTTCGCGGCGGGGGTGGTCCTGATGTTCTCGCTAGTTCTTGTCGCGGCGGGCATCGCCCTCATGGTGCTGACGTTCGGGGAGCGGTCTTCCGCGCTGAATCTGCCGATCGCCCTGGTGTATGCGGCGGTTCCGGTGTCGGGTGCGCTGATGATTGTGCACCTACTGGCAGGGGGAGATCGATCCGCCCCGGGGACCGGGTGATGGGCGCCCTCCTCCTCGGCACCTTTGGCGTGCTCGTGCTTGCATCCGTCCCGATCGGCTTCGCCTTGGCGACTGCTGCCGGCATTGCCATTCTCGTGGCAGATCTCCCGCTCATCATCATCCCGCAACAGATCGTGGCCGGGATGGACTCCTTTCCCATGCTCGCTGTGCCACTGTTCATCCTGGCCGGGTTCCTGATGGACGTGGGTGGCATAAGCCGACGTCTGGTCACATTGGCGCGCACTCTGGTGGGGCACCTGCCCGGCGGCCTCGGCCAGGTCGTGATCATGGCCGAGATCTTCTTCTCCGGAGTCTCCGGCTCGACCTCCGCTGATGCGGCCGCCATCGGGGGAATCATGGTGCCCCAGCTCACCGCCAACGGCTACAGCCGTGCTCGTGCCACGGCCATCGTCTCGGCCGCGTGTGGAATGGGTATCCTGATCCCGCCCGCCATCGTCATGGTCGTCTACGGCGTGATGGGCAACGTCTCGATCGGCGCGCTCTTCGTGGCTTCGATCATGCCGGCGCTCCTGATGGCGGTTGGCCTGATGACCCAAATCGGATGGCAGGCCCGCCGGGAAGGGTGGCCCGCCGGTGAGCGGGCGTCGTTTGCCGAGATCCGCCATGCCTTCGTCGACGCGGTACTGCCGCTCTTCATGATCGTCGTCATCCTCGGCGGTATCCGTTTCGGATTGTTCACGCCTACCGAGGCGGCGGCCGTGGCGGTCGCTTACGCTCTTCTCCTGGCAGGACCCGTGTACCGAGCTCTCTCGGCCGACGATCTGTGGAGCAAGATCATCCAGACCGCCATGGTGTCGGGCATGGTCCTCTTCGTCGTGGGGGCCGCGCGGCTCCTCGGCTGGGTGTTGGCTGTCATGCAGGTACCCCAGGCGCTGGCGGCCACGGTGGTCGGGATGGGTGGCGGCCAGGTCGGGTTCATGATTCTCACGGTTCTGATCTTTCTCCCGCTCGGCGCCATCCTTGAGGGCGTACCCGCGGTCGTCATGCTGACGCCGATTCTGTTGCCACTCGCGCGGCAGCTCGGCATCGACCCGGTGCACTACGGGACGGTCATCGTGGCAACTCAAGGGATCTCGGTGTTCCTGCCTCCCGTAGGAGTGAGTCTTCTGGTGGCGTGCTCGGTGGGTGGGGTGGAGCCGGCCGAGGTCGCTCGACCCTTATGGCCGTACTTGGCGCTCATGCTCGCGCTGACGGTCGTGATTGCGCTCCTGCCGGGAGTGGTGCTTTTTCTTCCGAGCCTACTCGGCTACTGACCCGCCCGCGTCGCTGCCGGGCCTCTCCCCGACCGAATCGGACCGTCGCACGTCGTTTCGTCACGCCGTAGATTCCCGACCCCGCTCCCACCTCGTCCCTGCGGTGGGAGGATCGACTCGAGGAGGGATCATGCAACTGAGCCACAACCACAGGCGTGCGACCTAACCGTGAGCTGCGTCCTCGCTGCGGCTGGCGCCGTCTCTGCCCAGACCGACGCCGGAGACCCGGCCGACATTCACGTCTCCGCCAGACACGCCTTCCGTGTCGTGACCATCGGCGTCCAGATCAGCATCGGCATCGCGGTAGCCCCCGAGCACGGCACGGACATCAAGAGCCTTGTGGCCGCCGCAGAACGGGCGCTCTATTAGGCCAAGGAGAGCGGCCGCAATAGGGTGTGCGTGGCGGAGTGAACCCACCGGTGAGGAGCCCGGTGTGAGCGCTCCTCGGATCGTCTGTGTGTCGGGCCAGACCGGCGTCGCGCCAGATCACAACCAGCGAGGGATGACAGCATGGTTATCAGCAATACGCAGGAGATTCCCGGGAAGAAGATCGTCGAGTTCCACGGTGTGGTGAGCGGCAGCACGGTGCGCGCGAAGCACATCGGGCGCGACATCATGGCCGGGCTGAAGAACGTCTTCGGGGGTGAGCTGGTCGGCTATACGGAGTTGCTCGTGGAGGCCCGCAGGGAGGCGATTCGGCGGATGAGCCAGCAGGCCGACGATATCGGCGCGAATGCGATCGTCAACGTGCGTTTCGCGACCAGCAGCGTAGCACAGGGAGCGGCTGAGCTGTTCGCGTACGGCACCGCGGTCAAGGTGGAGTAGGACCATGGAACTCCTTGGACTACTCGTCACACCGGCCATGCTCCTCGGGGCCTGGATCACAGGGTCGATCCTCGAGCGTCGGCATCTCAGAAGCCTGCTGCTCCTGGAGAGCGGGTCCCGAGATGTGCTGGCGGTGACGATCGAAGACATCCCATCGGACTGGCACGTGGAGAAGGGCGAGCTCGTGATGGGCAACGTCGTGATCTCCCAGGACTACTTCAAGCGCTTCGCAGCGGGCCTCAAGGGGATTGTCGGCGGGAGAATCGGGGTGTTCGAGCCGTTGCTCGAGCGAGCGAGGCGCGAGGCGCTGCTGCGGATGAAGGCGATTGCTCACCGGCGGGGGTACTACACGATCATCAATGTGCGGATCGAGACTTCGCCGCTCGCTAGTGCACGGGGCAACGGGAAGGGGACTGCGGGGGTGGAGATTCTGGCGTTTGGGACGGCGATCGCGTTGAGCGACGAGAAGAAGGCGTTGCCGGCGGGCTCGGGGGTTGCCCCCCGCGCAGTACGGCCTAAGACTCTCCGATCTGCCGGACCCACGTCCAACGAAACCCTTTTTATTTCTGGTGAAATATGAAACGTATTCTACTGATCGCATTGGCCCCGCTACTGATTGCTCCTCTGATGCTGAACGCCCAAGGGTTCGGTGGGGCGCTTACCGTCAGCGGTGAGAACGTAATCATCGGTGAAACCGGGAATGGCCTGCTTCCTGGTACCGTCTACGTATACAGCCGCACAGGCAGCGCGTGGCAGGAAGTGGCCCAACTGACGGCCGCTGATTCCGACGGTGCGCCCGACGGTTTTGGCCAGGGGCTGGCCAGCGATGGCGAGACGTTGTTGATCGGTAGTCCCAACAGGTTCGACGGCCCTGGCGCAGTATTCGTTTTTGCAAAGAACGGATCTGGCGCGTGGTCCCAAGTTGGACGCTTCTCAGCCAACGACGGTATGGAAGGTGACGGCTTCGGGGCCGCCCTAGCCATATCAGGTGACGTCGCTCTGATCTCGGCGACCGGCGCGAACGACGGTGCCGGTGCGGTCTATACGTTTAGTCGCTCAGGAGACGGGTCGTGGGGCCAAGTCGGCAAAGCGTCAGGCAGTGACGCCGCGTCGGGCGACAACTTCGGAGCTACGGTGGCCTTTGACGGCAGCGTAGCACTCGTGGGTGCTCCGGGCGGACCAAGAGGAGGAGATCCGGGCGCGGCCTACGCCTTCCAATATGGTTCCGGTGGTTTGGTAGAAACCGGCAAGATCCAGGTGGATGGCTCGAGCGGACTCGGTGCGTCCCTGGGACTCAACTCTGACATGGCGGTGGTGGGTGCGCCGTCTACGGGGCAGCGAGTCGGATCAGTGTTCGGGTTCGAATACAACACGCAAACTGCCAACTGGGAGCGGATGGGATCTCTGGTTCCGTTTGATTCCCCGCAGAACGGGCAGTTCGGCTCGTCGATCGCGTTCGACGGCACGACGATCTGGGTCGGCGCTCCCGGTGTTGGTAGTTCCGGTGCCTTCTATCTGTTCGAGCGAGACGACATTGGTAATTTGGTCGGAGCCACGAAACTGGCCAGCAGCATGCTCGCCGACGGTGCCGGCTTTGGCGGTGCGCTTGTGATTGAGGGAGACGTGGCTGCTATCGGGGCCACGAGGCTTGCCGGCGGATCCGGCGCTGCCGTGATGTTTGAGCGCAGCGGTGAGTCCTGGACGGAACGAAATTCCGTGGTGAGCGAATGGAAGAGCCTCGATGCGATCGCCGGCGAGGATGTGGAGTGCGAAGAAGACGTCGCGGCAGGATTCGAGTGCAGTGACGTGGACATCGTGTCGTTCGTGCCGATCAAGGACCTCGGTGGTTCTCGCGGAACTAGGGTCAACGACATATGGGGTTGGACCGATCCGCAGACCGACAAAGAGTACGCAATCATCGGCCGTACCGACGGCACCTCGTTTGTGGATTTGAGCAATCCGTCGCAGCCCGTCTACGTCGGCGACCTGCCCATGACGCCCGGATCACAAACCAGCATCTGGCGTGACATGAAGGTCTACAAGGATCACGCATACATCGTGGCAGACGCGGCCAACCAGCACGGGATCCAAGTCTTCGATCTGACCCGGCTGCGTGATCGCTCCACCGTCCCGGCCACATACGAGTCGGACTTCATCTACGATGGCATCGCGAGCGCGCACAACATCGTGATCAACGAGGAGTCGGGCTTCGGCTATGCAGTTGGCAGCAGCAGCGGTGGGGAGACGTGTGGCGGCGGACTGCACATGGTCAATCTGGAGACTCCGAGCCGTCCGGAGTTTGCGGGGTGCTTTGCCGACCCATCCACGGGCCGTAGCGGCACAGGCTATTCACACGACGCGCAGTGCGTCGTGTACAGCGGGCCGGACGAAGAGTATCAAGGCAAAGAGATCTGCATGGGCTCCAACGAGACCGCTCTGAGCATTGCCGACGTCACGGACAAGGCGAATCCGATCGGGATCTCCACGGCGACCTACCCCAACGTGGCCTACACACACCAGGGCTGGCTGACCGAAGATCAGCGGTACTTCTATCTCAACGACGAGGGCGACGAGCCCGCCGGAACGGTGGCGGGCACGCGGACGCTGGTCTGGGATGTCACGGACCTGGACGACCCGATTCTCGTGAACGAGCACATCGCAGAGACGACCACCACGGATCACAACCTGTATGTCCGCGGTGACACGATGTATCAGTCGAACTACGGCAGCGGGCTCCGCATCCTCGACATCTCCGATCCGGTGAACCCCACCGAAGTCGGCTTCATCGATACCACGCCGTACGGTGGTGGTGGTTCGTGGAGCAATTACCCGTACTTCAAGAGCGGCATGATCATCATGACGAGCATGAGTGAGGGGCTGTTCGTGGTGAAAGCCAGGCCCCGGAATCGTCTGATCAGCTGACAGCCGAGCGGTCGGCGCTCGATTTTCCGAAGGCGGCCTCGTAAATGACCGGTGGGGGTGCGTCTCCCCACTAAGGGTCGTACCATCTTGTGGCGATCCGGTGAGCGCCCGAGGCCCACCGATGGAGGTGACCATGATGGCGACCCTACGTGATGTGCAGTGTCCTCCTTGTGGTGGCTTCGGCCACCTGACGGCCTTTGCGAGAAGGTTCGCTTGGGCTGCGCTTGCGGTCATTGTTCTGGGTGGACCTGCCGACCTGATCGCCCAGAACCCCAGCAATCCAGGGCCGCATCCACCGAACGCGGGTGTCCCTCAAAACATGCCGCCGGGTATGCGAGGGAGTTCGAACATCCAAGTGCTCTCGCACATTCCGCTCGGTGGATTCACTCGAGTCACGGACGTCGAGATCGAACAAGAGCCGTCCCGTCCCTTCGCATACGTGGGGAAGCGCTGGCAACCTTCCGGGTTCGACGTAATCAGCCTCGAGGATCCAGAAAACGCTGAGATCATCTACTCGTGGAGGATCGAGAACGCGGAGCTGCATCAGGGATGGGGATCATCGGACGGGCGCTACTTCAAACTGAACGACCGCTACTACTACGTGCAGGGGACCTCTTACCGTCAGGGAGGTCCCGACTCCGAACTGGGGGCCATCGTTTTCGACGTCACGGGGCTTCCCGATGTCTCTACGGTCGAGGAGGTCGGTAGGATCTACTCCCCAGAGGAGACTCCAGGCGGTTTCCACAACATCTACATGTACAAACACTCCGATGGGAGAGCGCTGCTGTTCGCGACCACCCGGTCCCCTCGGAGCGTCTCCTATGGAGTCGTCATTTACGACATGGAGCGGTTCTTGGCCGGTGACGCCGACCACGGCCTGGTGGGCACCATTCCGCTGCCCGAGCCGAGAGGAACGGAAAACGGGTACCACGACATCTACGTCGGTTACCATCCGGACAGCGGCCAAGACCGATTTTACGGACCGGGGCCCGAAGTCACGATGGACGGGGGCATGTACGTCTACGATGTGACGGACGTCCCCAACCCGAGCCTCCTCGCCCAGATCGTGGGA